>Ga0214192_1000508_pt1 | contig 24042 bp, 17 predicted proteins | sample TroBogEpilimnion_44_FD_153030 | JGI IMG/M metagenome (GOLD analysis project Ga0214192, IMG submission 153030) | Freshwater microbial communities from Trout Bog Lake, WI - 29JUL2008 epilimnion | ecosystem: Environmental > Aquatic > Freshwater > Lake > Epilimnion/Euphotic zone | place: Trout Bog... | reverse complement strand
TTTTTGTCCTCTGTACATTTCCAGGTATTTCTTTGATCAGATTGAATCCATAGTGTAATAGATCCTCTTTGCTTTAATCCTTCATTGTAGGATGACCAATTTGTTACTTTATATTTATCTTTACCCACTGGATATAGTTTGAGTTTATTATTTGAATAGATACTTATAATAAAACTCTTCTATATCCTTTTTAGTATGTAAATGCTAATTATTCATGCAACAAAGCCAACAGGAATAATAATTTACGCATTAAGTTTCTTAAATTACATTTATTAATTACTACAGAATGAAGATAATTAGACCCTCTTTTTACACAGTTTATTGTACAATATTTTTTATTTCTTTCCTCATATTTAGCAAATTAGCAACTGCACAGTGTGTTATACAAAATTCTTCATCGTATGGTTATGTTACCATGCCCAATAGAACAGAGTATGGCGAAAGTTTCCTTGTAAATTGTTCTGGCAGTATAAACCAAGTAAGTTTTGGTTTTTATAATTTTTATTCACCAACAATACCTGATACAGCTATTTTAACTATTTATGATGGTGCTGATTTTACCTCCCCAGTAATATATTCTCAACCTGTTAAAGTAGTTTCAGTTTCTGGTTGGGTAACCTTCAATTTAACTACTGCATTAAAAGTAACATCCGGTAAAACTTATAGTGCTGGGTTGTACTATTCTGGGAATTTTTATGCATCACTCGACAATAATAATCATTACTCCGATGGTTGTTTAATAATAAAGAATCATAATAATAATCAAACCTCTCCAAGTTATGCACAGGATATCCTTTTTAACGTAAATATTGTGCCAAATTGTGCTACATTTTCGGTAAGTACTTCTTTCAATGTGTCAAAATGTCCATCAAATTTTCCGTATACATGGAATAATAAAACCTATGCAGTTCCGGGAGTGTATAAAGATACTTTTAAAACCAGCTATGGATGCGACAGTTTTGTAACTATGCATTTAACTATGAAAGATTCAACCAAAATTATAATACAACCTTCTACCTATAAAATATGTTCTGGATCGGATGCTTTATATTCCTTGGGGGCAGTAGGCGATAGTCTAGTATATCAATGGCAGGCATCTTCCTATAATAATCCCACAATATTTTCAAACATTAAAGCAGTTAGTCCCTGGGTATTAAGTTCAGCTACTACAGACACATTAAAACTTACTTCTCCGCAGCAAAATATTAATTCCATAAAAATCAGGTGTTATGTAACTGGGACCTGTAATGCAGATACTTCTATAGGAATTATTCCAAATGTGGTACTTCCTTCATCTTCGAATTATACAATTTTAAATTGTGGTAGCTATAATTTTAATGGCAAAATATTAAATAATACTGGAGTGTACATTGATACTTTAAAAGGAAGTAATAGTGTTGGTTGTGATAGTATAGTTTATTTAACCTTGGGTATAAATGTAGGAGTCTCCGGACAAATAATATCGCCATTAAAAAAACAAATACATGCAGTAAATGCTAGTCTGCTAAACTCAAATATTGTTTCCAACACATTCAATGGCAAATACTCTTTTCCTTGTATTAATGGTAATACTTCAGATACAATAGAACTAACTAAATTGAATGATTCTGTAATATCTAATGGAGTATCTACGCTTGATCTAGCATTAGTTCAATCTCATGTTCTTGGAAAGGGTTTATTAAACTCTCCATATAAAATTATTGCAGCTGATGTAAATGGGGATGGAAAAGTTACAGCATTAGATGTTGTTTATATCAAACGATTAATTTTAGGACTAGATTCTTCTTTTAAGCAAACTTCAACTGGTAAAAAACGGCTTTGGGTATTTATAGATAGTTCGTATAAGTTTCCTGATACTACAAATCCATTTCCTTTTCATGAATCAATAATTTTACCAAGTTTACTAACAACTAAAGCAAATCAAACATTTATTGGTGTTAAGTTGGGTGATGTAAATTGGGATTGGAATCCTGCACTTGCAAAACAGGATCCTAATTCGAATACACCAATTCAGAATAACATTAACGAAAATTCTGAAACATTTATAAATCAGAAATTAAAGGTGATCAAAAAATTATAATTATTTCTATACTCCACTCAGAACGTCATAACAAAAGTTGGAGTGCAACTCGGACCTGGCTGCACCTGTTCCTTATTCTAATACATCACAATACTGAGTTTAGTATATTTAGGCTTGCTTAAAAGATAAGCTTTCAGATCTTCTTATATTTGTCTTTTGGAACTTTTATTGAGCTTTAGTTATTAGCAGACGAGGATTCTTGCACTCCCATCACGATAACTGTCCTTTGTAGGCAATTTAACAGACACACCTTACTAATGACAAGTGAATGAAATTTGACAAACATTTTCCAACAGACCAACTAAAACCCTACATCAAATATTTTGTTGTGTCGGAGAATGAATTTGAAAATGAGTATAAAGTTTTCCCTTCATCAGGACTTGTAATCGGTTTTCAATACAAAGGACAAATTGCGACTATAAATGATTATAAAGAAAACAAATTGACTTCGGCAGGGATTACAGGAATAACTGACGGTTATAAAATCTTTAAAAACTCTGCTGACATTGGAACAATATTGGTTTACTTTACTGAAATTGGCTTTACTCATTTTGCTTCACATCCTGCCAATGAATTATTTAATTTAAGCCTTTCACTAGACGACATTTTCGACAAAAAAAGTATAGCCGAAGTAGAAGAAAAATTGGCAATCATTACCTCAGACAAAATTCGCATTAAAATTGTTGAGCAGTTTTTAGTATCACAACTTAAAGGCATTCAAACAGACAAATTAATTGTTGAAGCGGTTAAACTTATTTATCAAACTAATGGAACAATTCGTATAAAAGAACTGAACGAAAAACTTTTTATTAGCCAAAGTCCATTTGAAAAGAGATTTAGAAAAGTAGTTGGCACAACAGCCAAAAAATTTGCTTCAATTGTTCGTTTCAACACAGTACTTGACAATCTTCACGAAACAAAAACGCTGACTGAAATTTGTTACGACAATAATTTCTTTGACCAAGCTCATTTCATAAAAGACTTTAAACAGTTTACAGGCCACACACCCGAAAATTTTAAACGCTTCTTGTAGAAAAACGATTTTTTACAATTACAGGGATTTTTGCAGTTACACCTTTACATTGTAATCTTAATATAAATACAATGAAAAATACAATTCTAAAATCAACAATCATTTTGACAGTTACGAGCATTATGGTTGCGTGTAATTCAATAAATCGTTTAACAATTAAAAACAAAGAAAAATGTTTACAGTAGAACAAATTAAAGCTGCTCACAGCAAAGTAAAATCAGGTGCAGACTTCCCTGCATACATTCAGGACATCAAAAAATTGGGTGTTACCTTTTATGAAACTTTTGTAATTGATGGTCATACAGATTATTACGGTGAAAATGATTATAAAGCTTCGTCAGTTTCTAAGTATGACGAATTGACGATTGCTCAAGTTTCAAACATTGAACAGTTTAAAACAGACATCAAGGCTCATCAACATGGCAAAACAGACTATGCAACTTTCTGTAAAGACTGTGCAAAATCAGGTATTGAAAAATGGGCGGTTTGTATGAACAAAATGACCTGCATTTATTATGACAAAGCTGGCAACGAAATTTTGGCAGAACAGATACCGCAATAAAAACAGCCTACAACAGGAGTATTTGCAATAGCAGGGGAGACTAGAAAACATCAACTTTTGTTTTTTCTTTTGTCTACTGTTTTGTGTAGCCCGAACAATTTTGAACAACAGTTCTTATATTTGGCTTTTGGAACAGTAGTGAGCTTTGGTTATCAGCGGACGAGGATTCTTGCCCTATCATGGCGATACCTGACCGTTGTCAGCAAGTGGTCGTAGATAGTATGCCAAACAAAATAGAATTAAGACTCAGTTGGTCATATTCTTAGCATGACAAACATTCGGTTCTGCTTATTAAATAATAGGAGTATAATTAATCGTTGGATGTGCTTCTATTTAAGATTATAGGAAATAAGTTTATTGATACCTTGAGGAAGAAAACATTCCTGCAATAAACTATAATTAGATCTAGGTTCGGTGGCTGTATAGTTTTGTTGAACAATTCCAATATTAGAAACATATCTAATGCTGTCATTAATTTTTAAAGAAGGCTGATATGGGTTGCCACCACCGTAATAATTAACTAACCATGCATTAATAAATTGGTTGTTTCCTGTTGTAATAGTGTCGTTTGGTTTATAATAATCGTATTTAGTTGGAATTAAAGCATCAGCATATACGTGAGTTGAATAAGTACATCCTGTTCCCACTCCAAAAGTGAGGTATAAACTTAGGGCATTCTGACAATAAAAATGAGCAGGAGTAAAGTTTTTAAGTGTTACAAATCGAGCAATATTGAAAGAGTCAATAAATACATAATAGGTATCTACAACTGCAACATTAGCGTTGTGTGTTACTTTCCAAACGCCAACTGGTTGATTACCAACAATAGTATCTTTTCCAACGATATCTATTTTTATGGTATCATAGATATTACTTCCATAATTATGATGTTGATATTCCCAATGGCAGCCTAGTTTGTTGGGGAAAAAGTCGACGGAAGGATTATTGTTATTGTTAGTTGTTGTGTTACTCCCCTTAGTGCAAGCCACTAGTAAAAGAATAAAGAGAGTATAGATGAAAATCTTGAGCATAATTTAATAAATTTTATGAATACAAATTTAATTGGTATATAAATTAATTGTAGAAGTTGTTTTAAAATATGTAATGAATATAAAAAAGAACTCCATGTTGATAGTAGCCTTAGCAGGTTGTAATTTGATCCCCTTGGTCTGGTATTGGTAGCTTGTACTTTGGCATTGTATATTAATTTCCAAAATAATATATATCAAGCTAATGCCAAATATTCCTGAAAGCAACGTCTATCTATGTTTTTCATTCATTAAATGTATTTAACTAAAATCCAATAAGATCATATTTATTGAAAATATAGGATAAAAAAATTTATATTAATTGTATTAGTATTTTAAGGAAAATAAAAAAATCATTAAATTATTAAACATAACGAACAATGAATGAAATGTTTAAGTCATAAGCATATTTTTACTTCAATATAATTTTAAAAAACATTACAATGACATTATTTACACTTCCTAGTGCAAGTCCTAAACAAACGCTAGTTCAAGATTTCGGACTAGGTAAAATCAGTATTACCTATTCAAGACCTTCCTTAAGAGGAAGAACAGTATTTGGCGAAAATTCTTTATTAGCTCCTTTAAACTTAATGTGGCGTACTGGTGCCGATGCATGCACCCTTATTACTTTTTCGGACTATGTAAGCATTCATAATATTGCTATAGAACCAGGTACTTATTCGTTGTTTAGCATTCCAGGGGCAACTAATTGGGAGTTGATTTTGAACAAAGGAGATAAAAGCATTGGAGCATACAATAAAGAAGAAGATTTAATTCGTTTTTCTGTACCAGTTACCCATAGCGAAACACCTACTGAGACTTTTACTATCAACTTACAACATATAAGTTATGAGAGTTGCAGCATTCAGTTAGCATGGGCACATGTAGTTATAAGTTTTACAATAAATACTGATATTGTAGAAAGACTAAAAAGCAGTTATGAAGCCCAGTTAGCATCGGAAAATAAACCCCATTTTCCTGCTGCTAATTTCTATCATTTATTGGGCAACGATAATGCTAGGGCTTTAGATAATGTAGAAAAAGCTTTGGCTACTAACCCTGAAGCATACTATATGCATTATTTGAAAAGTTTAATTGAAGCTTCTATTGGAAATAAAGAAGCTGCAGTGGAAAGTGCACATAAAACTTTGGTAACTGCCATAGCAGCAAATAGTAACGACTACAAGCGACTTGCTGAAAATATGCTTTTAAAGTTGTCTTAAACTTAAACATTTAGTAAGCATTTATATACAATTAATTGCTATTTTCATTTCTATAAAATATAATTTATACGGTAGTTATTAATTAACTGCCGTTTTTTTCTATTAGTTGAACCAAGATTAATGCCCTTTGAAAACTAAATGTTATTTTGTTGAATTGCGCATATATAGTCAATCATTTTTTGACTAATAAATGGATTCTTCAAATTGAAATTAGTAGTATTATCACACGCTTACATTTAGCTTGTTTTGTAAGCAATAACAATTTGCTACAAATGCAATAAACTCGTTTATAATTACTTAAAACGTATGAGTACATAAGTCCATGAATAATGAATGTATTTTAAGGGACTTATTTTTGTGGCAACTAGGGTAATCAATTTATTTTATTTTCCTATTATTCTTCTAGTTTATATTCTTTATTTATTTGGAGTAGCAAATTTTTCCCATGATATTTTAGTGTTTGCATATTTTCAATTTCAGATATTTTTACTCTTTTTAGTACATGCAAAAGGGTATGTAATTGATTTAGGTTTTCTTCTTTAAAAGGAAGCAATGGATAGTCTTTATCTGGTCTTACTATTGCATTATTTTTTATCATTATATCAAATACGTTAGCATCAAATATGGCGGACATCTGAGGTCTTATCTGATTTAAAATATCCTGTTCATATTTTTCCAAATCTTTTACGGTACTATAAGAGTACCCATAATTTTCAATACTATCTATTAATTGTTTTTTTTGTATAAGCCTTAAACCACCAGCGTTTTCAAGTTGTTTTCTGGTTCCATCGGCTTGATAAAAGAAATTTTGTCTTCCAAGTTTTCTTACATAATAATATATATCAATAGTTTCCTTTTTATATAAACCCGTTTTAAAAATATAGAACATGGAATCATAATAAACTAAATCTTGACTCTTTATCGATATTATATTATTTATGTTTGTTGTATCCGCTTTCAAATCATGTGCAAGTGATATCATGTATTCATTTTCTCTGGATCTTTCCCCAATGCCTTCTCTAATATTTTCGGCAACAAAGCCTAGCATTACTGCTACAAAAATCATTAAACCTTCCGAAAGATATTCTTTAATACCTTTCTTTTCAACTGCTGGATGGTGATGTACTTCCATATTATTCTGTATAGATATTATTGCAAAATATCAAAGCAACTATATACAGCTAATTTTGTATAATCAACTACTTAGTTTTTGCCCCAATAAGAACATTATTTCAATATAATTGAAACAGTTTTGAAGTATAATTACTTGTTAAGTTATAGATCCTTGATTTTCTGGATTTTATTTAAAACATTCACAAAAAGAAGCTTAAAGAAAAAGACACTTTTAATAAAAGCTAATCAATATTGTAGCTGTTGTTCAAACGTACAGAATTTATACTCCTTCCATCCTTGTTAAAAGTAGTATTATAATACTCAATATTCCTTTTATCAATTTCTATAATAATATTTTTCCCTGAACATAGTTCCCCTGTATTTTTGAAAACATAAATAAAACCATAATAATGATTTTAGAAATCAATAACTTAAATAAACAGTATGGCAATGGAGTGTTTGCGTTGCAAAACGTATCGCTTACTATCAAAAAAGGAATGTTTGGCTTACTAGGACCTAATGGTGCAGGTAAGTCATCGTTAATGAGAACACTGGCTACCCTACAGGATGCCGACAGTGGATCGATTAAACTTGGTGATATTGATGTATTGAATAATAAAGATGCAGTAAGAAAAGTTTTAGGTTATTTACCCCAGGAATTTGGGGTATATCCTCGCACTTCTGCTAATGACCTGCTGGATCATCTTGCCCTTTTAAAAGGTTTTGGTAATAGTAAAGAAAGAAAAGAAATTGTTCTTTATTTATTGAATAAAGTTAATCTGCTGGAGCATCGTAAGAAAGCAGTGAGTAGTTATAGTGGCGGTATGCGTCAGCGTTTTGGGATAGCTCAATGTTTGATAGGAAACCCTCAACTGGTAATTGTAGATGAACCTACAGCAGGTTTAGACCCGGGAGAACGCAACCGGTTTTATAATATTCTGAGCGAAATAGGTGAAAATATTATTGTAATTCTATCTACCCATATTGTACAGGACGTAAGAGAACTATGTACTCAAATGGCTATAATGGATAAAGGTAAAGTATTGTTTAGTGGTAATACCGATGATGCGCTATACCAGATAAAAGGTAAAGTATGGGAGCGGAAAGTAAACAAGTCGGAATTACCACAATTCCAAGACAACTATAAGATTATCTCCAGCAAACTGGTTGGCGGTCTGCCACTAATACATGCTTTTTCTGATGCTGATTTAGGAAATGGTTTTGTAAACGCAGAAGAAACATTGGAAGATGTGTTTTTTGCAAAACTAAATGAATTGGTTTAATCACTTTCAACAACTACTATTATGTGGAAATTCATCCGTCACGAATGGAAATACTGGTTCAAATCCCCAATGACCTGGATATTTTTATTGATCAATACTTTGCTGGTTATGGGGGCTGTATCCTCCGATAATATTACCATAGGTGGTGGTGTAGGTAGTGTACATAAAAATGCACCATACGTAATTCAAACTTATTATGGGGTAATGTCGCTGATATGTTTGTTGATGACTACTGCTTTTATGAATGCAACTGCCAACCGGGATTTTACAAATGGTATGTATCAGTTTATTTTTTCATCACCTATTAGAAAGCGTGATTATTATTTTGGTAAATTCATAGGTGCTGCAAGTATTGCAGTAATTCCTCTATTGGGGGTTTCACTAGGTGCACTAATTGGTCCATTGATGCCTTGGGCTCAACCCGAAAGATTTGGTGCTGTAATATGGAGTGGTCATTTACAAGGACTCATCTGTTTTGGTATTCCCAATACTATTATTGCAGCAGTATTGCTGTATATCCTGGCGGTTATTTTCCGTAGCAATATTGTTTCCTTCATTGGAGCAATGTTACTGTTGATTTTTTATATTGTCTCCTCCGGGTTTACACGAGATATTAATAAAGAATGGCTGGCCAACCTGCTCGACCCGTTTGGGTTTCGTCCTGAAAGTATTTTATCAAAATACATGACTATCCAAGAGAAAAATCTGCATGCTGTTCCGCTATCGGGTCCCTTTCTTACAAACCGTTTGATATGGATGGGTATTAGTTTGCTTATATTGATTACGGTATATTTCAGATTTTCTTTCAGTGCAAAAAAAGAAAGAATTAAAAAGGAAAAGAAACAAAAATTTGCTGCTGTAACAATACCTGACAGTATCCAACAATATACTACCACTAATGCCGGGGAATTTACTTTTTCTGGTCTATTGTATTTTATAGGAGTTGAATTAAAAGCCATTATCAAGAATCCTACTTTCATCATCATTGTGGCGTTGGGATTGATTAATCTGGTTACATCACTTACTAGTTTTACTGGCAGATATGGTACCGCTCAGTATCCAGTTACCTACAATGTAATAGATGCTATAAGAGGGGCTTTTTATGTTTACATGATTGCCATTATAACTTTTTATACTGGGGTATTGGTATGGAAAGAAAGAGATGCAAGGATCAATGAAATTCAGGATGCTACACCTATTAAAACGTCTATTTTGTTTTTGTCTAAGTTAATAGCCATGATAGGAGCTATAGCTGTAATCATTTTCTGTACTATTATTTTGGGTGTAATTGCTCAAACAGTCTTTGGGTATCATCGCTATCAGCTGGATGTTTATTTCAAATCTTTATTATTGATGGATTTGCTTAGCTTTTCTTATCTGATTGTTAGTGCATTGTTTTTCCATTACCTTATCAATAACCGTTATATAGCCTATTTTGCATTTGTAATGTTTGTTATCCTCAATCAGTTTATCTGGGATGCACTGAAGATTAATACTAATATGGTAAAATTTGGATCAACACCATCGGTTACCTATTCCGATATGAATGGTTTTGGTCCTTTTATTCCATCACTTGTCTGGTTCAATATTTACTGGTGTATTGCTGCCGTAATTATCTGCTTCTTAATATTTTCATTTTACATCAGAGGAAAGGAAACTGGGTTTAAACATCGTATTGCAAATGCAGGTTATCTGATGGGTCGCAATAAAACCAGTATTGGTGTCATTGCTTTTTTATTTGTACTATGTTGCAGTTTTGTTTTTTACAATACCAAGATATTAAATAGATATGATACCACACAGGAAGCAGAAAACAAACAGGTTGATTATGAAAAGACCTATAAAAAATATGAACACATCATTCAACCACGGTTTTATAAATACAATTATATAATAGATATGATGCCTTATGAACGTAGCATGAAAGCAACGGTAGAAGCTTATGCCCGAAACATATCGCAACAACCAATTGCTGAATTGCATTTTACCTTACCTCAGATTCCGGATAGTGTGAACATTATTATCAATGGTAGTGCTGTAAAACTGAATGATACCCGTTTGAGTTACCGGATATATACACTTACAAAACCATTACAACCAAACGATTCTATCCTTATTAAATTCGAGGTATCTAAAATTTCTAAAGGTTTTGAAAACGAAGTGAGTTTTACACAGCTTAATCAAAATGGTACTTTTTTCAATAACACTGATATCATACCTTCTTTTGGCTATAATAATGGGTATGAGATAGAGGATAAAAATAAAAGGGTGAAACTGAAATTGCCAAAGCGTATCAGAATGCCTAAGCTGAATGAAAATGATCTGGCTTCCCGTTCGAATAATTACATAAGCAGCGATGCCGATTGGGTACAGGTAAATACTATCATCAGTACTGCATCTGATCAGATAGCGATTGCACCGGGGAGTTTATTAAAATCCTGGGAAGCAGATGGTAAAAAATATTTTCAATATCAACTGGATCAGCAGTCATTAGATTTTTATTCTTTTATATCGGCCCGATATGAAGTACAAAGAAAGAAGTGGAATGGTATAGATATGGAAGTGTATTATACTAAAGAGCATGCTTATAACGTACCCAATATGATGAAAAGTATGGAAGGTTCTCTACAGTATTATACCAATAATTATGGAAAATATTACCACAAGCAATGTCGAATTATTGAGTTTCCCCGTTATGCATCTTTTGCGCAGGCATTTCCGGGTACAATGCCATACAGTGAAGGAATTGGTTTTATAGTGGATTTAAGGAATGTAACCAAAAATGATATAGATCAGGTTTACTATGTAGTAGCACACGAAATGGCCCATCAGTATTGGGCACATCAGTTATGCGGTGCTAATATGCAGGGAAGCGAAATGATGAGTGAAGGTTTTGCGCAGTATTCTGCGCTGATGGTTATGGAAAAAGAATATGGTAAAGACAAAATGAAAAAGTTTCTGAAATACGAAATGGATGGTTATCTGCATGGCAGAAGTTCTGAATTTGAAGCCGAAAGACCTTTAATGTTATCCGAGCATCAGCAATATATTCATTATCAGAAAGCCAGTGTGGTGATGTACTATCTGAAAGAAATGATTGGAGAAAATAAAGTAAACGAAGCATTGCGTAATCTATTGGATTCCTTTGCTTACAAACAACCCCCTTATCCTACTTCTATCGCTGCTGTAAGGGCTTTTAGAAAAGTAACCCCCGATAGTCTACAATATATTATTACTGATTTGTTTCAGCATATTACCATTTTTTCTAACAGGGTTACCGCAGCCAAGTATCAGAAAAAGGGTAATGAATACCAGGTAAGTTTTACCACAAGTTCCGAAAAATATATCAGCGATTCTTTAGGAAAGGAAAATGAGGTTACATTATCAGATTATATAGACATAGGCATTTTTGCTAAATCAACTAATAAGAATAATACTGGTTCTCCTTTAATGATAAAAAGGGTTAAAATTACTTGTAAAGAAAATACGTTTTCATTTACCCTAAAAGAAAAGCCTTATCAGGTAGGTATTGATCCATACAATTATCTGATAGACAAAATACCAGATGACAACCTAAAATCTATTACTGAGGAGTAAACAATTTCGGTCAAAATACTTAACAGATGATTCTCCATTAAAAAACTGCTGAACTATAAAGTGATGTATTTGTTGAAAGTAATGCATGAGAAAATCAATATCATTTTAGGCAACTTATTGGTTGTAATTGCCACTATTTCTTCAACCTTGTTTAGTACAAATCAAAATCAAGAGCGTTTACTCTCTTGGGCGTTTCTTGTCTGTTCAGCATACTTATTATATATATGTAGAGTACTTCTAAATTTATAAGCCGCAAATATAACGGGTATCTTCCAGCGATATGAAGAAGATGGAAAAGTGGTTAGTACAGATACTAACTGCTGATATATTTTTTGAAATTCCTACCTGAGAAGAAGTGGCCACTAAAGAAGAGAATAATTTACTGAGTTTACTGCAAAATACAAGCCCCTGTAAATAGTCTTACAGGGGCGTATTCTTTTATAAATTTATAGTGTTTACTCTGCGCTAAACTGCTTCGAGTTCGACAATCATATCATTTTCGTGGCTACGTTGAATGTAGATTTCTACTAATTCTTTTTTGAAGCCTGGTGCTGTAATAGTTGCGGTTTGCTGACCACATATAATACGAGGAAACTCGATTAAACCGGCTTCGTTTGCTAATGCCTTTTTGTCTGTTTTCCCGATTACAATTTCTGCAGCAGCTGTAGGAACTGGATGCCCTCCTATTTTAGAAATTACTTTAATATTTAAAATCGTATGACGATGAATGACTGGTGGAAGCTTTGTAATCTTCACTAATTCATCGTAAAACTCTGGATTAGCGTCTTTAAAAGCTTTACCCATTAATAAGGCACTATCGATAATATTATCGACCACTTTGAAGGCATCGTGAAATGCTTTAGTATCGACAGGGCTAACTGCATGAAGCGATGTAGTATTGCCTTTTGCGTTTACAAAACTGGTGATCAATGATTGTACTGCAGTAAGTTGGGCAGCGGTAACATAATCTGGGGTAAGAAGTGTAAGATTTGCGAGCAGTAAATCGTGCATTGCCTGTGCTCTTACACCTGCTTTTGCATCGGCAATAGCAATATAATCTGTAGGGCTAATAAATAACTGCGCTACTAACTCAGTTTTTCCAAGTTCGGAAAGTTTAACGTAGGCAAAACCACATAACATAGCCATTTGCTGTGCGAGGGTGGTTTTATCATCGTCTTTAGTTGTGGTAAAACCCGTTAAATTTACCCCTGCTGCCAATGCTTTTGCATTTAGATCGTCGTGGGCAGTAAGGAACTTTGCGTGAACTGCAGAGAATCCTTTATTGGAACCATAGATTGCTATTGATGTATCTTTCAGGGTAAGACTTCTGAACCCTATATACATTGTTGATTTTGAATTATCGATTGCGTCCATTGTAATTTAATTTATGAAATGAAGTGTAAGCGTTTAATGTTTAATACGCTTAACTGAATACATTTTTGTATTATTAATATTTTATCGTTTAACTGAAAACATCGCTCTTTTGAGGATGATTATAACCTACATTATATTTTAGAAAATGGCGTTTATATGGGAATGAATATGTATTTGTGTTCTATTGAGTAGCTCATTTGTAATGTTGGAACTGGTCTTTGGTGAATTTGACCTATCCTTTATCAAATTTTGCCTATCCTTTGTTGATCTGGAACTTGTCTTTTGCGAATTTGACTGATTGTTTTTCAAATTCTGCCTATCCTTTGTTGAATTGGAACTGGTCTTTTGTGAATTTGCCCGATCCTTTATTAAATTTTGCCTATCCTTTCTTGAATTGAAACTGGTCTTTTGCGAATTTGCCCGATCCTTTATCAAATTCTGCTTATCCTTTGCTGAATTATCAATATTGTTTGAAATACTGTATGAATAGTCAGTAAAATACTTGCTACAAACAGTAAATACAATACGCGATATGTGCTTTTGATGAAGCATGATAAACAAATAAATATTTTAAAAAAGAAAAAGATGCATGAGAACAGATTAGTTGCATCCTGAAGATTAGAAAGCAAAGGTGTAGGCTATTATTTTACTAATTTATGATACTTATCATGATTTGAAACATTAACAAAACTAATTAGCTGATGAATACAGGGGGAGACTGGAGTTAGGAATTGGGAGAATACAAAAACAATTAACTGATGTGCTAATATGCTAATGAATACAAATAATAAACTCTACTATTAAATAGTTACTGCCTACCGAGTGATAGTTAGCTTTTGGCAAGGTCTACTGATTAGGGTAATTGCAGCAAAATAACCTGTGCAATATTTTCCTGTAATTATTTTTAATTTCAAAAACGGCGCGAGACTGCATATAAATATAATTCTCTTAACTCAATAAATTATAATTTTCACCATCTTATAATAGCAGTTTACCATTTTATTTTTTTATTTTTTCTTATATCAACTACATTAGTAAACCGTAAATAGTTAGAGTTTATATACGATTAAAATATTAAAATAAAAGTCTAAATAGAAAAATAAATTACAATAAAAACGACTATTTAGTTCTTTTTGTGCTAATTATTTTGATATAATGGCTGAACATACTTTAGTTTAAGTACTAATAAAACATATTTATGATTTATTGTAACACAAAACAAGCTAAAATTAAGCTTATAATTTTATGATAAAGTTAGACAATATTTGATTTAATCACTAGAAGCTTCTTAATGAGAACTACCTTGTTTGCAACTTCTTTAAATTTAACCTTAAGTCAATTGTAATGACTTGTTATTGAACATTTAATTTAATAGTTTTTTTAATATTTCTAATAGTTCATAAATTGACTGATAAAATATAGACAACAAAACCTAAAACATCAATGGCCAAGAAACTAAATGCAATTATTTTAGATGATGAAGAAGATGCTGTGAGATTGTTGCAATTGCAGCTGGAAAAGCATTGCCCGGAAATTGAATATATTTCAACATTTACCAGCCCAGTAGATGCATTGGAATTTATTGCGATTAATGCACCCGATGTATTGTTTATAGATATCGACATGCCTGTTTTAAACGGCTTTGAAGTACTTGAAAAATTAATTCCATTCAAGTTTGCTGTGATATTTGTTACTGCATTCAATCATTATGCCATAAAGGCTTTTAAGTTTAATGCTATTGATTATTTATTAAAACCATGCGATACAGGTGATTTGAAGGATGCTGTAAAAAGAATTTCGGAATCAGGTAAGCTTAATTATGCAACAATTGATACTTTAAAGAAACAAATAAAGGGTGATTTAATTAGCAAAATTGCTATACCAACACAAAATGGGATATCCTTTATTGAGTTGGATGAAATTATATATGTAGAGTCTAATAATAACTATTGTAAACTTTTTTTAACCAATAACAGAACATTGATGTTGGCTAAGACTTTGAAAGAAGTTTTTGAAGTACTAGAGTTGAGCCATTTTTTTAGGGTACATAGACAATATATAATAAATTTAAAACTTGTAAAACATTTAAGCAAGACGGATTTATTATTGACCATGTCAAACAATACTGAATTGCCGATATCCAGAACACAGAAGGAAAAACTGTTAGCGCAGTATAATGCGTTCTAATTTCTGTGTGGAACTTTAGAGGCTTTTTGAATTAATCATTTTATAATCTCTATGGAGCTATCCGTGCTGCAATTTTGTTAGATTTTCGCTTTAGCATCCAACTAAATCTGCAAAATCTGCGTTGTTTGGCTACAAATGATTGTAATAATTAATTCTAAATAATTAACAAACATCTTATTATTTTAGGGTTGATTTTGAGAAAGTTTTAAATTGGAATTTCGATTGTAACTAAAGTGCCTGTTGAAATATTGTTTTCTACTAAATCCTGAATATAAACTGCTGCTTTAGACTGATATTTTTCATTTATAAAGTCTATTCTTTTTCCAGTTATTTTGGTGCCATGTGAAATATGCTTGAATGAATTTTGTAGATTCAGTTCTGCAGATTTTTGTCGTCCTATTCCATTATCGAGAATTTTAATATTTAAATAGGTTTCTTCTTTTGAGAGATTAAAATCTATTCTAATATCACCTCCTTCCTGTTTTGGCATTATACCATGCCATATTGCATTTTCGATATATGGTTGTATTATTAATGGGGGTAATTTTACAAGATCTTCTTCTATGTTGTTATCTATATTGATGGTATAGTTGAGTTTGTTTTTGAGTCTCATTTTTTCCATTTCAAGGTACAGGGAGATTAGTTGTATTTCTTTGTTAACTGAAATCATTTCGATGTTGTTACTATCCAACATTAGTCTGATTAATTTAGAGAACTTACCAAGGTATAATGATGCTTTTTCTGTATTGTTTTCCTCGGTATACAGTTTAATTGAGTTTAGGCAATTGAAAATGAAGTGAGGATTCATCTGGGATTTTAGCGCAGCAAGCGCTAACTCATTAAGTTTACTTTTGTATTCTGCTTCTTTTAATTCGTTTTCACTTTTTTTAATTGCTATTTCATTCAAGAGGTTGGCTGAATTTATCTTATAACGATATACCAAGATAATTACCAACATAGTAATTATAATTAGGAATATGATGCCGTATAGCCATTGTTGTTTTACTTTTATTTTAGCAAGTTTGTTTTGTTGGTCTAAATTTTTTATTTCCTGGTTTTTGAGTTCTGTTATATATTGAACAGAGTCTGCTTTTTTCTGATATTCATAGTTGAGTAATTTCCTATTATATAATTTATCTTTTTCAATATTGTTCAGGCTGTCTTTGTCGGATAAATATTCCTGCAAAATATTGTATGCCATTTTGTAGTTACCTTGAATAAGATACGCATCGGACAGATCTTTCTTCATCTTAGAAAGGTTTATTTTGTCATCTATTGGAGTAGCAATAGTTAAAGCTTTTTTTAAATAAATAATAGCTTGGTCGATTGTTTGTTTAAAGTTTATAGAATCTTTATTTCTGGTATTTTGTTTTAAATATTTTGCATGATGAATACAGGATTCTCCCATACAAGAAAGTGTATTTGCATAAGAAACTATTTCATTACTTTTTTTGAATAATAGTAGTGATAGGTTATAATGATTTAGTGCATTTTTAAATTGGTTTTGTTCATCTAAAATACGTGCAATTGCATCCTGACAATAAGCAGCTTCTTGTGATTTATTTAATTGTATGAACTGATTATATGAATCTTGAAGATAGGAAAGTGCCTTGGAGTATTTTTTTTCTGAGCTGAATTCTTCTCCAATATATCTTCGTACTACAGCCACTTCGGTAAGGTTGTGAATTTTATAATTAAGAATCAAGGCTTTATTTAAGTATAACAAACAATTTGGATGGTTATTTAAGGCGAAATACGTCATTGCGATATCACATAAAATACCACGCCCCCCACTTAGAAGTAATGTATCTGTTTTGATTTCTTCTGCTATTTTCAAGGCTTTAAGATAATACGATAAAGCCATTTCCAAATTTGTTTGAGCAAAAGAGGTAGAGCCAATATCCATGTATAAACTTATTACATTGTTATAATCTTTTAATTCTTCAAATATTTTTAATGCTTTTTGTCTATAATCCAGGCTAACAACATAATTACTGACAGCCCAATAATTCTGTCCAAGAGCATCATACATGAGTGCTAGCCCTTTTTGCCAATGAAGTTTTTTTGTGAGGACTATACCAGATTCTGCATAGCTAATTCCCTTGTTGTGGTCTATATTTCGGTATGCACCTGAAATGCTAGCAAGTGCTTTAACTTTATTTGTATCCTCTTTGCAGGTGTTTATTATGGGTAATAATGAATCGATAATCTTTTTATGTTCTAGTTGTGCATATAAGGGGTGAACAAACAAGAACAAGATGAATACTATATAAACTCTTTTATTATTTTTACTCATAAATGAGGCTTCATTATTGAAAATTATTTTTTAATTCTGATATTTAGCGATCTTATATTTAATTAAGATTTACCTGAATTATCATCTACCATTATAGGGCCATATCATTAACACTATTCAGTAAGTAATGATGCGCTAAATTCTATATTTTCTTATTTAATGGTATGCAAAATATGGAATTAGTTCTTTACTTCAAAAAACAGTGTAAATATAAAAAATTTGTTTGTTACTTTTTTGTGACAAGACAATGGGCTTCACCCATTGCTAATATAGCTCACCCTTTCAGGGCTTTTTGAATGAAAATGGCTTAACTTAATGATATTGCTTTGTGGGTTCAATTCCATTCAGCGCTGCATGGAGAAAACCAAGCAGATGTATTTCATACTTCGTTAGTTCTGACCCGAGGTAGAGTCTTGCTTTCTTTTAGATTTTAATAATCTGGCTTATCTTTTTTATGAAGAATTATCTGGAACTTTTTGTTGTCAACTCTCTAATCTAGAAACTAAAACCATACTCTTTTTTTTATCTGAATATTACTGTTAACTAAATAGAATGGTTATTTAACAGTACCTAAAAGCAATTCACCATTTTGCTATTTAGGTATAGTTAATGAACTCTTATTTTGAAAAACAATAGTTGGAAGTTAAATAGTTTGAATACAGTTAAGGTTGAAAAGGGTCTCGCACCTGCCTCTCTCCGAGGGAGAGGGGGGATACCAATTTGATAATTTGATAATGAAATACAGTTCTGGGGTTTCAGAGGTTTAAGGTTGAGTACAAATACGGGTTTGAGTTTAATTAGTTTTGGGAGAAGAAATTCCCAGTTGATTTTTCCCTAGGAAAAGGTTTTGTGATTTGTGGTGGATTGGGGAAATGAGAGACTTATAAGAAGTTAGATATTATTCAATTATTTATAAAAATTTGTTATGAAAAAAATGATTTTAATGGTATTTATTTTTATTGGATTTAGAGCTGTAGCTCAGGATTTAATTATAAAAATGGATAAAACAGAAATTAAGTCTAAAGTATTGGAAATAGGTGAGGAGGTGATAAAGTACAAGAAATTTGAGAGGTTGGATGGGCCTACCTACAGCATCAGTAAAAAGGACGTATTTATGATTATATACAAAGATGGATCTAAGGAATATATGGATCAACCTTTAGCTAATACCTCACATAAAGCAATTGAAAATACTGATAATACCAAAAGCACCAATGTGGTTTTAGACAAATCGAATACGAGTAACATTAATAAAAATCAAACCATAAATAATAGTCCAAGCGGATACTACTGGCGTTTTGGGGTTAATTGTTCTTTACCATTGGGTGCATTTGCAGAATCGTATACAACTGGGTGGGGATTGGATGTGGAGTTGGCTAAACAATATTCGGAGAGTATTATTGGGTTTGCTAATCTTGGGTTAATCAGTTTTTCTGGAAAATCGTTTAGTGATGGAATGGGAGGTACTAATACTGTACCAAGTGCTTATTTTTTTACATTGATGGGAGGGGCTAAATATAGGACTGGCAAGCTGGATGTAGGAGGCGGATTGGGCTATGCATCTTCTGATGGTGGTGGTGGGGTAATGATAAGCCCAACAGTTACCTATAATTTTTTCTACAGCAAGTCATCTTTTAGTGGTTCGTATAATATTATATCTCAAGATGGAGGATGTAATTATCTGGGATTTGCTTTCCGTTATAAATTTTAAAAATTGAATTACTTATTTACACTATACAACGTTGAAATATGAAACAAACATTAAATATTATCATTTTGATTGGTTCTTTATTGGGCTTAAATTCCTGCAAGAAAAGTAGTAGTTTATTATCAACAAATACTAAGAGTGAATATAAAGTTGGAGATACTGCATTTGGCGGTATTGTTTTTTATATTGATGGTAGCAAAAAACACGGGATGGTTTGCGCATTAACTGATACTGCCGTAAGCTACGAACCAGGTAGTAATTGGAATAGGGTTTATGTTCCTACTGTAACTGGTGCAACAAATACTGCATTTGGTACTGGGGCATTGAATACAAGTATAATTGTACCAGCCCTTGCAAATGAATGGAATGGAAAAAATGCCGCTTCTTATTGTAAAAATTTTAGAGGTGGGGGTTATAATGATTGGTTTTTACCGTCCAAAGATGAATTAGATACAATGTACCATAATTTGGGATCAAAAGGATTAGGTGGTTTTTATTATCTTAGTTACACCTCTCAAAATAATTATACTTTCAATTATTACTGGAGTAGTTCTGAGGCACAAGGACAATCTACTCAGACACCCGGATTAGAAAGCCAAGCTTGTTCTGAAGAAATGGATATTGCGGGTAGGGGTTATAAAACAGTAGAGCGTAAGTGGGATGTTGGGTATGTAAGAGCAGCCAGAACTTTTTAAAAATCAATTACTATATGCAGTAAAGATAAAGAAGCATAATTCGATGTGATTTTATTCACCAGATTATTAAAATTGTCTTTTAAGAGCGAAATGCTACTCAAAATAGATTTCAAAGTTAGAGAAAATATTAGTTTGTGATTGAATGTTAAAGAAGCCCTTACCCTTTATTAAAACCGTTTATACTAAAAATTTATATTATGAGGATACGTTCTTTATTGTTGTTTACATTGATAACAGGTTTGATATGCTGTAACAAGGATGTGATAAATAGCACTTCCGTTGTACCTACCGTTGTTACATTGAATTTGTTATCCTCTACTTATACTACCTACACGGTGGGAGGATCGGTAGTGAACGATGGTGGTTTGCCTATTACAGAAAGGGGGATATGTTATAAAGCGGGTAATAATCCAACAACTAAAGATAGTTGTATTAAGGACACTGGGACTATTGGGCAATTTAGCGTAACTTTTACAAAGCTTTTGCCAAATTGCAATTATAGTTATCGTGCATATGCTATTAATTCAACCGGTGTTGGGTATGGTGATGAAATGAGTTTTACTACCCATAAGGATACTACCAAAGCAATAACAAAACCAACAGTTTCCATCAACTCACAAACCGTTATTGGTTTAATTACGGGTTATCTGGTGTCTGATGGTGGGAGTCCGATATTAAAAAGAGGTTTTTGCTACAGTAAGACCAAAATACGACCTGATTTAACTGATTCTGTATTTTACAGCAATGATACAACTGCTGTATTTACTGATAGTATTACTAATTTGAGTTTTAATACAATATACCAAGTAGTAGCATTTGCTACCAACGCATTTGGTACTAGTTATAGTAGTACAGTTTTATTTATGAGTGCTGCACCTGCTATTGCTGTTGTATCTACTAATTCTGCTATGGCTATGAATTATTCGAGTGGGTTGGTTAGTGGTACTATTGTAAATGCTGGTGGTGGATTGATTACTGAAAAAGGCGTATGTTTTAGTACCTACAGCGGACCTACTGTAAATAATTATAAAGTAATAAATGCAGATACTGGTAGCGTTTTTTCTGTAAATATTTTATATCTCCTTCCTTCTACTACTTATTATGTAAGAGCATACGCTATCAATGCTGGAGGAACAGCTTATGGGAATGAATTATCTTTTACAACCTTACCTTTTACCAGCAATCCTGCTTTAAATGGTAATTTTGTGAAGCAAAAAATAATTACCCATTCTACTTCGGGAACATTGAGTAATGCTACTTATTATTATGATAGTTTAGGTAGATTGAGCTATTATAAATCGGCAAACTCTATTTTGTACAACTACAATGGAAACTCTTTGTACCCATCATCTGATGGGGTAAGTAACTACTACAAATACGACAATATTGGTACTAACTTAGTTTCTGATTCTATAATATCAGGATACGGTAATATTACTTGTACATTCAACAATACAACTAACACAATAAATGGAGATAGAGCAAAAATACAGTTAATGCAGGGGGGATCAAATTCTGATGATCAAACTAACCATATTGTTTATAATTACAACAACGTATCTGAATTTGACTATTCTGACTATTATCAGTTAATGGCGCCTCAAAATTTGCCTGTTAATAGCTACAGTTCCTATAGTGCTCAATATACTTATACAACTTACTTAAATCCCGAATATTCTATTAAGGCTATTATGGTGAATGACCTTACTGGTATGAACTCTTACTGGTATACCAGTTATAATATGCCTTTGACTGAAAATTTAGTTATTACTAACTCCAATGGAAATAAAACTACTGTTACCAGTGTGTATACGTATACGCTTGATATGATGGGAAGGGTGGTGCAACAGGTGCAAACAGAATCGACAGGGGTGGTGATTACTACTGATTATACATATTACTAGGGATACAGCCTCAACCCTCTCCGAAGGAGTGGGGGATACCAATTTGATAATTTGATTATTTGGTAATTTGATAATGAAATACAGTTCTGGGGTTTAATAGGTTTCAGAGGTTTAATAAGTTTAAGGGGTTCAAGGTTGAATACAGATTTGAAACCAATTTGAAAATTTGATGATTTGGAAATTTGAAAATGAATACAAATACAGTTTATACCAATTTGATAACTGGATGATTTGGTAATTTGATAATGAATATCAAAAGAAGGTTTAAAATATTGGATTAGCATGTAGTGCTTTTTTTAAAAAAAGCCGGTGAGCTTGTTAGTCTTAAATTTATTAATGCGGTGATTTAATTGCAGACTATGTGAAATTGAGGAATCGCCGAGTCAATTTTCTCGAAAAATAAAGAATGTTTTATTAACTTTTAAATATAAAAAATGAAAAAAGAATATTTTCTTATGGTAGGCATTGCAATACTATTTATGTGTTGCAAATCAGAACATTCAGTGCATAAAGCCAGTGGGATAAATGGTACCTGGCTTTACAGCAGTTTCGAAGTAGATACAATGAGTGCCAAAAACAAAGATTTATCGGCAGGTAGTCTTGCAGCAGCGGTAATTATGAATGACAGTAACTGGCGAGTTAGTAAATTGGTTATAAAGGATAGCATGTTTGTAAGCTTTAAAAAAGATGGTACGGCTGATACTGCCATTTATAAAAAAGTTGGTCAGAATATATACAGCTCAGCTACTGTAAAGTCTGATAGCATTATAGTAATTCCTACTACTGATACCACGCTTACTTTTATGGGATATGGGGTTGTTATGAAATTTAAAAGATATAATCAGGATTAACGTTAATACAGGGAATGTTCAGGTGAGAAATTATTATTGAAAACTTTTCTGAATGATAAAAAAAGAAAAATGAAATGAGATGTAATAAGTTGAACATTTTAAGTTAATGGCAAATACACAATCTTCAATTATTGGTTAGTTATTGTATCGTCTAAAATATGCAATCAAAAAGTAAGACAAATAAATATGGAAATATCAAAGATTGTCTTTTATATATTGCTGATTATAGGTATATTCTGTTTTATCAAAATTGTTTATTGTAGGATTATAAAGTCAACCAGCGTTTATTTTAAAATAATCGGCATTTCTTTATTTACAGTATTAATCATCGTCTTTTTGATGTGGTACCTGTATTTATTTTATGATGACAGGAATCGACAGAATATAGATTTACCCCAACATGGCTATCGCCCTGAGGACTGGCAAGAAAGGTTGAAGATTTTGAGTAAGGAAGAGGACTCTTTACAAAATGATTTAGGAACTGTTGATAGTGTTTTAGTTGTTCTGAAAAGAAATGAAGTTAAAAATTATTTTAAGATTAAAAAACTTGAAAATAAATATTTGTCAGACAGTATGACGCTCATAAATGTAACAGGTGCGGAATATGACTTAAAAAATCCAGGACATTAGTTTAATGAAGTTTATGGGGGTTCAAAAAGTTTGAGAGTTTCAAAGTCGGATACAAAATTTTTTGCTTTTGAGGTATTTGCGAATATGAGATTTACCTCAGTCGTTACACTACTAAAATGCCTGATATGAAATTTGTTTATTAACTAAATAAACTGGTAATTGACCCTTTTATTTATGCAACTCACCAAATTTATTGCAGGATAAAAAGAAGACTTTATTTATTAGCATTATACTAATCAGTGCTGAAGAGTTAAGTAAATGCGTTTGCGTAATTAAGTTCAATTAATTATTAAAAATATAAATATGAAATTAAAAGTATTGCCCTTTTATTTATTGTTATTATTTATTGTGGTTACAATTGATTGCAGTGCACAAACGAGCACGGATATCAGCAGTATGGGATTTAATTATTCTGCTTTGGTGCGAGATTCGGCTGGTAGGGTAACCCCTAATAAGTTGGTTAAAATGCGTTTTT
>Ga0214192_1000507_pt1 | contig 24068 bp, 25 predicted proteins | sample TroBogEpilimnion_44_FD_153030 | JGI IMG/M metagenome (GOLD analysis project Ga0214192, IMG submission 153030) | Freshwater microbial communities from Trout Bog Lake, WI - 29JUL2008 epilimnion | ecosystem: Environmental > Aquatic > Freshwater > Lake > Epilimnion/Euphotic zone | place: Trout Bog... | reverse complement strand
TCTGCCCCCGCCGAATGGCTCGCCTGATTTCCCGATAGCACCCTGCAGACCCATTATTTGAAGCGGGGTTTGTAATACCGGTAACGCTGGATGACCGTGGCCACGTAGGTGCGTGTCCCGGGAAACTGAATCGCCTGATAGAACGCCACCCCATTCGTCACCGCCGCACCCTGGTTCCATTTCAGCACGTTACCGCGTCCGGCATTGTAATCTGCCAGTGCGTAAGGCAGCGGATTGTCCGTACTGGAATAACGATGCAATAATTTGCGAAGATACCAGGTTCCAATGAGGGCATTGGTATAGGGGTTTTCCAGGGAGGCCGGGGAAAGATCTATCACATGTTCCGCCGCCTGCCAATCCGCCGCAGCCGCAGATGGAATGATCTGCATCAAGCCAATCTCTCCCCGAGTTCCATGAATGGCGGGATGAAACCGGCTCTCCCGCCACACCACGGCTTTCACCAAGGCAGGATCCACACCGTAGTGGCGCGCGGCTTCCAGAATGGGCACATCCTGACTGTGATCCAGCCAGGTTTCATATCTTAAATATCCCCCCATCCCGCCAGCCAGCAACAACAGCAGGAGTATCAGGACCAGCCATGACCAATTCCTTCGCACCGCTTTCTTTTACGCCAAAGTCGGGCCGGTTGTCACACACTCCTTTTCCGGCTTACTCCCGCATCACACCAATCCGACCGGCCCCCGCCTCGATGAATTCGCGTATGAGCTCCGCATTTTTCAGATTGCCCACCACCTTGATCCCCACTTCGCTTCCCAGATTTTCAACCAGCAAACGCACATCGTCCAGACTCGCCGCAGGAGTGTGATAGCCCGTCGCAGTGGAAATAAATTTCACCCCGGAATCCAGCGCCAGCTTGCACACCGTCACCTTTTCTTCCTGGGTCAGCAAATGGGTTTCCACCACCGCTTTCACCGGGCGTTCATCGGCAGCCTCCACCACATCCCGCATCTCCCGCAGCACATGGCCGTGATCCCCGTCCTTGAGCTTTCCAATATTGATGACGTAATCGATCTCGTGAGCCCCGAAATCTGCGGCCACTTCCGTTTCATAGCGCTTGGCATCGGCATCCGCCGCGCCCAGGGGCCATCCCACCAGCGCGACCACCTTCACCCGGGTTTCATCCACCAGCGAGCGGGCGAGATCCACCCGGGATCCGTTCACACAAACTGCATGAACGGAAAAACGCATGGCTTCCTCGCACAATTTCTCGACATCCACGCGCCGCGCCGAGGCCAGATGCAAGGTATACTCGATGCGGCTGGCGATGTCTTGATGAAAGGGTCCGCTCACTTGGGCAGAAGATCGCTGACCAGGGATTTCTCTTCCTTCAATTCATTGATGGTCGCATCAATCTTGCCCTGGCTGAAAGCATCCACGGTGAGTCCCTGGACGATCTCCAATTTCTGACCGTTGCTGCGGATCGGGAAGGAGGTGATCAAGCCGGGTTCGATTCCATAGCTGCCGTCCGAGCAAATGCAGACGCTGTTCCAGTCGCCCGCAGGCGTTGGAGTGACAATCGAAGCCACGGTGTCCACCACGGCATTGGCCGCGCTGGCGGCGCTGGAAAGTCCGCGCGCCTTGATGATGGCCGCACCGCGTTGCTGGACATTGGCGATAAATTCGCCCTTCAACCAGGCTTCATCCCGGATGACTTCGGCGGCGGGTTTGCCGCTGATTTTGGCGTGGGTGAAATCAGGATACTGGGTTGCCGAATGATTGCCCCAAACGGCCAGGTTGGTCACGGCGGTGACATCCACGCCGGCCTTCTTGGCGAGCTGCGATTTGGCGCGGTTTTCGTCGAGACGCGTCATGGCATGCCAGCGGTCGGACGGTATGTCCCTGGCGTTGTTCATGGCGATCAGGCAGTTCGTGTTGCAGGGATTTCCCACCACCAGCACGCGCACATCACTGGCAGCGTTTTTCTGGATGGCATTGCCCTGGCCGATGAAAATCTTTCCGTTGATGCCGAGCAGATCCTTGCGTTCCATGCCAGCCTTTCGGGGAACACTGCCCACGAGCAACGCCCAGTTCACGCCGCGAAAACCTTCTTCCAGGCTTGCAGTAGGAACGACGCCCTTCAGCAAGGGAAACGCGCAATCATCCAGTTCCATCACCACGCCATTCAACGCGGGAAGCGCCGGCTCGATCTCGATGAGATGCAGAATCACCGGTTGATGGGGTCCGAACATGGCTCCGGAAGCAATGCGGAACAAAAGTGAATAACCGATCTGACCGGCAGCACCGGTGATCGCGACACGAATTGGGTTGGCAGTATTCATTTAATCAGATTGATGATCATTTTGACGAAAAATCCGTCCCTGCGCAAGTGTCTTGCTCTGGTTTGTCTTGCTCTGGTTGAACCGGAAGACTTTTACCCGACCGCATTATTCGCATTTGCCGCAAATTCAACAGAAACGCCAAATGATGCCTCTTGAATCCGCCTCTGATTGGCATTAGTCTGCTGCATGGTCACTGTTTTTCGGCTGGTCTCGACGAATGAGTAATCTGAGCAATAATCCCGGGGATCCTGATAAAGTAATCAAAGTTTTGCTGGTGGATGACCATCCCCTGGTCCGCCTTTCCCTGAGGGAAGTGCTCAGGCGCGAACCCGGCATGCTGGTTTGCGGCGAGGCCGAGGACCGCGACCAGGCTCTCGAGATTGCTGCCGCCACCCAACCGGATCTCGCCGTGGTGGATCTCACGCTGAAATCCTCCAGCGGATTGGACCTCATCAAGGATTTCAAGGAACGTTTTCCGTCCCTTCAGGTGTTGGTTCTTTCCATGCACGACGAACTGCTTCATGCCGAGCGCGCCATTCGCGCCGGGGCCCGGGGTTATATCACCAAACACGAAGCCGCCAAAAAAATCATGGTCGCCATCCAGACCGTTCTGAGCGGCCAGATTTATTGGAGCGAACGCGCCGCCGCAAAGGTCGCTTCCAAAGTGGCCCGATCTCACGGCCATTCCAACACGGATTCGCCCATGGACATCCTGGCCGACCGCGAATTGCAGGTCTTCGAGCTACTGGGGGCCGGGCAAAGCACACGCCAGATCGCAGCGGCATTGCACATCAATGTCAGCACCGTCGAAACCTATCGCGCCCGTATCAAGGAAAAGCTCAATCTCGAAGATTCGCTCGCTCTTCTGCAATAAGCCATCCGCTGGCATCTCTCGAAAAGCCAGGGCGGAGTGAGCTGAAAGAGCGGTAGAAGCGGGACTGCCGGAAATCTCAGGGACGAAAGTTATCTGGAAGGCGTGGACTGCGGAGTCGCGCGTTGAAATTCCGGGGTGGTGGCCACAATGAAGTCCTTGAGGCGTTTGTACGTTTTCTCTTCCTCGCCCGGCAGGCAGACGGCAAAAAATCCCACATAAGCCCATCGCTCCAACTCCCCGGTCTTGAGCAAATGCAGCGCCGAGTTGCGCATGGTGCTGGTGTGGTCGGCCGTGAGATCATTGTCCGCAATAAACCAGAACACGTAAAAACCGCTATATTTCTTTTCCGGCCCGTTTGCCAAAGCCCGGGTGGTGCTCATGCTCATTTTCCACACATTCAAATCGTAAGGAAACGGCTTCTCCATGTGGATGGTTTCAGGGCCTGAACGCGTGGGGTCAATGACCCAACCCTGGCTGGTCAGGCAGAATTCAGGCTTGTGAATGCTGGTGCGATCCGAACCCATCAAAACAAGATTGATTTGCACGAAATCCAGCGGATTCCGGTTGGGATCCTCATCCCGGGGAAAATAATACGCCAGATTCAAGCTGGTGTCCGCAGGCAATCCACTAGTCAGATTGCTGTCGGTTCCCATTTTCAGGCATTCATAATCGAGCACACGCCTCGGTAAAATGATTTCACGCCGCACATCACCCGGAATGGTCCGGGTCTGAATGCCTGGTTCCCCGAGCTTTTGATGACTCTTCAACTGGCTGACACCCAGCGCGGTTCCCCCGATCAATAACAGGGCAATCCAAAATAGTCTGGCTTGCTCGCGGTTCATTTCGGGATTGTGGAAGTTTCCGCGGTGGATGTTTCAACCTTCACGGGTTCAGGAGCGGGCTTTTTTTCCAGCCAACGAGTCAGCAGAATCGCCCCGCCGATGGAAGGCACGTAGGGCAGCAGGCTGAAGAAAAAGTTTTCGTGAACAAAATCCCCCGCCTTGTGACCATACCATTCCGCCGCCGTGATGATCAGAAGCAGCCGGAAGATATTACTGACCAATGCCAGCGGTACCGCCGAGGCAATGATGAAAGTGCGACGCCAGAATCCTTCCAGAATGAGAAACGCGATCACCGTGTTCAAGGCCACGATGGCGATGAGACTTTGGATTCCACTGCACGCTGCGGCCACTTCATAAGCGTAGGTGCGGGTGGCATTGGAAAGAATGGCACCGTCTCTTAAAATATGCAGGCCCATCACATCATGGGCGATCACATAAGTCGCCTTGGTCACCATCATGCGGAGCGGAACGGTGACACCCTGCGATATCGAACTAATCGGCACACAATAACAAAACAGGAAATATGGAAAAAACGAGGCCTTCAACCATCCGGGGCCCCAGGAAAGACCGGTCAACCCATAAATACCCAGGAAAAATCCAATGATCGAAACACGCGGTTGTTGGGTGAGGTATCCCCCGACGTGCAGAATCAATCCTCCCGCCATGATTAACAATCCCGGCCACCAAAGTTGAAACCGGACGGCGAGCAACTCCCTGCGTTTAATCCACAGGAGCAGCAGGACCGCAAACGGCACATACATACCGTGCGAATCCTGTCCGTCACTCCCCTTGTTGCTATAGGCATTCATCATCCACCCCATGAGGGAGGCGGTGTCGATGTAACCGAACGTGCCGTTTCCATAAAATTGGAAAAGAGCCAGCCACGCCGCCAGCAGGATGAAGAAAAAAGGCTTGTTCGGAAGCGCGCCCCAGCAATCCTTGAGTTCCGAAAGGAAATCCTTGTCGGAAAGCGGCTTGGCTTCAGTTGCTGGCACTTGAGACATTGCCCTTAAAATAAACCACATTAGGGAAGTTCGCTCAACTAATTAAACCTCCATGTTGAAAAGCAAATTCCTCCCCACGCTCTTTTGAACGGGGGGAGGAAATTATAGCAGGGAATCGGTTGGGATCAGGCCTTCTCTTCCAAGGGCTGACCGGGAGTGGTCGCCGTGCCCACCAAAAGGCGTTTGGCCATGATGGCTTCCACAATCTTCTTCGCCAATTCCGGCTTTTCAGCCAGGGCACGCTGCGCGGCATCCTTGCCCTGTCCGATCAATTCACCGGCAAATTGCAACCAGGCACCTTTCTTATCCACCACGCCAAACTCAATTCCCACGTCGAGGATGCTGCCTTCCTTGTTGATTCCATGGTTGTAAACGATGTCAAATTCCGTCTCGGCAAACGGCGGCGCCACCTTGTTCTTGACGACTTTCACCTTCACATGGTTGCCGATGGCATTGCCGTTGGCGTCCTTGATGGTGTCTTTGCGGCGGATGTCCATGCGAACGCTGGCGTAAAACTTCAGCGCTTTTCCGCCGGGTGTGGTTTCAGGGTTGCCAAACATCACTCCGACTTTTTCGCGCAACTGGTTGGTGAAAACGCAGGTGGTCTTGGATTTGTTCAGGATGGCGGTGAGCTTGCGCAAGGCCTGGCTCATCAACCTTGCCTGCATACCCATGGTGGCCATGCCCATCTCACCTTCCAATTCCGCCTTGGGCACCAGCGCGGCGACGGAATCCACCACGATCACATCCAGCGCATTGGAGCGGGCCAGTGTTTCGCAAATGGTCAATGCTTCTTCACCGCTGTCCGGCTGTGAAACCAGCAGGTCATCCAGGTTCACCCCCAGTTTCTTGGCATAAGCGGGATCCAGCGCATGCTCGGCATCAATGAACGCCGCCAAACCGCCTGCTTTTTGGGCATTGGCAATCACGTGCAGCATCAGGGTGGTTTTACCGGAGGATTCAGGCCCGAAGATTTCAATCACACGACCCCGTGGAATACCCCCCACTCCCAGCGCGAGATCCAATCCCAGTGCGCTCGTGCTGATGACTTCAATGCCCACCTTGGTGCTGGCATCGCCCAACCGCATGATACTACCTTCCCCGTAAGTCTTGGTGATGGTGGAGATGGCGGCGTCCAGGTCACGCTGGCGCGTGGGCGATACCACCCTCGCAAGGGGATCGGCATTTTTCGCGTCCGCGGCGGACTTGGCGGCGGCGGTTTTCTCGGTCGATTTCTCGGATGTTTTCGGTGGCATATTTATATGTTCTGTTATTCGGAAAATGTTCTTACCAATACCTTTTTCATAGAATTGACGAGGAGCGACTGCAAGTCAATCGCAGCTTCGTGAAGCATTTCTCATTCGCTGAATGCAAAGGACTATTGAGTTCATTTCGTGCTCATTATAGGCAGGGGGTTGGACATTGGCTGTCTGAGTCACGTTTTATTTATTGGTCGCTGGAGACGATGGCGGAATCGGGGCCAATCCCGGCGGTGCGGAATGAATCGGGAGTGGATTGGTGGTCAAGGGAACAAAAAAATCCTCACCCTTGCTGGCGCGGGTCTGATGAATGAATTTGACCATCCACGAAACCCATAACAACGCACCCAGCACCACGAAGGCGATGGCAAACTTGGGCCACACGAGCTTGACGTTATTCTGCGGTTCAGGAAGGGGGTCGCTCATGGCTGGGTGTCGGCAAGTTCAAAAATTTTCAACATCAAATCGTAGGACGCGTAGACATTGGCCGTTCCGGTCAGATTCAGAGTGTAGGACTCCTTTGCATTAGACTGGGCGACCGCATGGGTATCGGAATAAAGGATATTGCAGAATCGCTTTTTGTGATGCGAGTTTGAAGTAATGCCAAAGACCGCCATGGTATCGGGAGCCAACACCTGGCTATCGATCACGAGCGCGCGAATGGGAAGTCCGTTGCGGTTATTACCCAGGGCATCCAGCCTCACATGCTCGGGATTGCTGAAGTCCGTGCCCGGCAGGTCGAACAGGGAGGTGTTCCCGGCATGGCGATAATAATATCCGCTCTGGGCCTGGCTTTTGCCGACCTTGGCCAGCTCGGCGGCGGCATTCAGCGGTTGGTCGCTTCCGGGACAAAACAACACCTGCGGCTCCGCCGCCAGATGATTGGAAATCATCAACCCCAATCCGACGGCTGCACCGGTATAGGCTCCGATGAGACTCGTTGGAGCCCCGGTTGAGGAATACAGATCCGAGGGGCTGATGTAGGGCGGCGCCTTGGGTCCGTAGGGGATCTTGCCTTCCGAATCCGCGGCGTACAGGCAGATGGCCACGCCCTGCTGGCGCAAATTGGACAAGCAGGCGGTTCGCTTTCCCTTATCCTTGGCACCCGTCAAAGCCGGTAGCAACAGCGAGACCAGCACCGCGATGATGGCAATCACCACCAACAATTCCACCAGGGTAAAAGCGGATGTGCGGTGGTTATGATTGGTCACGGGCGCAACCTATCACAATTGCTTCGCCGTGTAAAAGCGTATGCTGGAGTTGGTGTTGACGGTGTCCGTCACCGGTAGAACCCCGGTCGTGTTGGTGACCGTTGCCAATGTGCTCCAGTTCGTCAGTGCCGTGGAAACATTGGTAGTGGTCAAAAGTTGAAAACTCAATCCAGGTTCGCTCAGAAGATTGAAGCTGAACTGACCATTTTTGTTATGGGATGGACTGCTGATCTGGGGAATGGTGGTCTCCACCAAACGCACGTTGTCCACATCCCAATAACCACCAATCTGCGCGAAGCTGACACTGCTCACAATCTCAATCCCGATGTGCTTTCCAGCCCATGGATCGGTGGCTTTGACCACAGGTGTGGCGACTGTGAAATCGACCAGATGAGTGCGATTGGGGAAAGTGTTGGTGGAATTGGTGACGGAATAAGTAGCAATGGGCACCATGTTGTTGGAGCCATCGCGAAAATACAGAACCATGTCCTCGGTCACGCCTTCCAGCATTCCACCGCCTTCACCGATGAACCCTGCCGTCATGGAATAGGTCTTGCCGGGCTGGTAAATGGCATTGAAATCGTGGGTGGGAACGGTGTTGGTGCCGCCAATCGAATCGTAGTCCTGAAAAATGCCGGCACCGGGGAGCGCGAATAAGAAGGAGGCCTGGTATCCGTCCACGTTGTCGATGAAATAGCCGGGATAAGGGAGATTGAAGAACTCACCCATGACTTGATCCCAAGGTCCATTCGTGGGATTATACCAATAAGGCTGCGCGGTTTTCTGCCAGGAATCCATGTCAGGGCCGGCATAGGGGGAAACATTGGGAGCCGAAGGAGTTTCAAAAGAGGAGTTTGGCACGGTAATGCTTCCGGCGAAAGTCCCGGGGCAAAGGCTCAAGAAACACAGGGTGAACAGGATGTTGCGAAGGGTCCGGTACATAATTTTCTATCAGTTTATATCAATTAATTAAATTGGGTCGTGTCGTGTATTCACAGACGATTCAACGAGGGATCCATTCATCCGCAATTCCATCCTTGGAACCTATCCGTCTTACAGCAAATTTGTTCAATACGTCTGCGAACATTCCGACCATTCTGGCTTAAAAACAATTTTTTGCAAGGAAACGCCTCCTAAAAATGGTTGTTCCACTGGAATGACTTCTCTTCGCGCTTTATTATTTGCCCATCGGAAAAGCCAATTGCATTTCAATTCTTCAATCCCCCAATTCTTTTGGACTTGATTGGAGGGCGGGCTTTGTTCAGGCTTTATCCATGAAATCAATTTATCTGGCTCTTGCACTCCTGATGGCGGGGATCTCCGTGGTCCGCGCCGAAGACAAAACCGAATCCACCCCGATCAACACCCTTTCAGAGGCGGAAAAAGCCGCTGGTTGGAAACTCCTGTTCAACGGCACCAATTTCGATGGCTGGAATAACTTCCATCATCCCGGACTGGTCGCGCCGGGTTGGGCTGTCACCAATGGCGCATTGGCCTGCATCGACCCCCATCGCGCGGGTGACATCGTGACCACCGGCAAATATGACTGGTTCGAACTCTCCATTGAATACAATATCTCCGTGGCCGGTAACAGCGGCATCATGTATCACGTCGATGAATCCGGCGGCGCTGTTTGGGCCACCGGACCTGAATTCCAACTGGAAGACAACAAAGAGGCTCATGACCCCGTCCGCTGCGGTTGGCTCTACGCTCTCTATCAACCCCCGATAGACGATAAAACCGGCAAAATCCTCGATGCCACCAAGCCTGTGGGCGAATGGAATCACGTCCGCTTGGTGATCTCCCCCGAAAAATGCATCCACGAAATCAACGGTGTGAAGTATTTCGAATACGTCCTCGGTTCCGATGACTTCAAGGCGCGCGTCGCCAAAAGCAAATTCGCTTCCATGCCCGGTTTCGCCACGTTCAACACCGGCTATCTCGCCCTTCAGGGTGACCACGGTCAGGTGATGTTCCGCAACATCAAGATCCGCCCGATCGCCGCAAAATAATCGGCTTCAGCCCAAATCGTTTTATACGATTCACCCATCCCGGTGCCCTTAAAAGCACGGGATGGGTGAATTTTTTTTGTGGTAAATGAATTCAATACCCACTTTACCAACTCGGTGTGACTCTGGCAGTATCAAGAACTTCCACGCCCTCCTTTAAATTAGAATTATTCCAAATATTGACAAATCCTGTTTCTGGTTTATTCTGGCAATTCGATGAATCTAAACCAACACGAAACGGGCGAGGCTGGCATTAATAAGCGCTTGGCTACCAGCGGTTTCCGCTTCACGCCCCAGCGTCAACACGTCTACAACGTGGTGATGCAACAGCGGGATCATCCCACCGTGGAGGATGTTTTCATGCGGTCCAAGGATCACATGCCGGAGATCTCCATGGCCACAGTTTATAATTGCCTGGATGCCTTGGTGAAGTGCGGGTTGGTGCGTCAGGTGAACCTGGAGCGCTCCGCCACTCGTTATTGTCCCAACATGCAGGAGCACAGCCACTTCCATTGCGAGGAATGCGGCGGCATCTTTGATATTGAGTGTGATTCCCAGGCTTGCGGAACTTCCATGTTGAAGATTCCGGAAGGTTTTAGCGTGAAACAGATCGATATTACGATCCGGGGCATTTGCCTTCGTTGCGTCCAACAACCCTCCCGACGCCAGACGGTTTAAGCTGATTCCAATTTTTTATATTTATTTTTACTTTCTAAATGAGCACAGCCACCCAGACCATCGAAGAATTCGTCAATAAAGAGTATCAATACGGTTTTGTGACCGATGTTGAGACGGAGACCATTCCGCCCGGATTGAGCGAAGACGTTGTCCGCCTGATTTCCCTAAAGAAAAAAGAACCCGCATTCCTTTTGGAATGGCGTCTGAAAGCCTATCGCCACTGGTTGACCCTGACCGAGCCCACCTGGCAGAAGGCGCATTATCCGAAGATCGATTATCAATCCATCATTTACTATGCCGCTCCGAAGCCCAAGAAGACCCTCGGCAGCCTGGATGAAGTGGATCCCGAGTTGTTGAAAACCTTTGATAAGCTCGGCATCTCCTTGAACGAGCAGAAACGCCTCACCGGCGTGGCAGTGGATGCCGTGGTGGACAGCGTGTCCGTGGCCACGACCTTCTCAAAGGATCTCGCCAAGCTGGGAATCATTTTCTGCAGCTTCAGCGAAGCGGTGCATAACCATCCTGAACTAATCGAGAAATACCTCGGATCGGTTGTTCCCTACACTGACAACTATTTTGCCGCGTTGAACTCGGCGGTGTTTAGCGATGGTTCTTTCTGTTACATTCCCAAGGGCGTGCGTTGTCCCATGGAACTGTCCACCTATTTCCGTATCAACGCCGCCAATACCGGACAGTTCGAGCGCACGCTGATTGTTGCGGAGGAAGGTTCCTACGTGAGTTATCTTGAAGGTTGCACCGCACCCATGCGTGATGAAAATCAATTGCACGCAGCCGTGGTGGAACTGGTTGCCCTGGGCGAGAAAAGCCAGATCAAATATTCCACCGTTCAGAACTGGTATCCTGGCGACAAAAACGGAAAGGGCGGCATTTACAATTTCGTGACCAAACGCGGTAAATGCATTGGAAAACATTCCAAGATATCCTGGACCCAGGTGGAAACCGGTTCGGCCATTACCTGGAAGTATCCCAGCGTGATTTTGTTGGGAGACAATTCGCAGGGCGAATTTTACTCCGTGGCACTGGTCAACAACATGCAACAGGCGGACACCGGCACCAAGATGATCCATATTGGCAAGGACACCCGCAGCACGATTATTTCCAAGGGCATCTCTGCCGGCAAGGGACAGAACAGCTATCGCGGCCTGGTGAAAATCATGAAGACCGCCGAGAACGCGCGCAATTTCTCCCAATGCGATTCGTTGTTGATTGGTGACAAATGCGGAGCTCACACATTCCCTTATATTGAAGTGAAAAACACGACGGGTCGCATTGAGCACGAAGCCTCGACCTCCAAGATCGGTGAGGATCAGATTTTTTATTGCAACCAGCGAGGCATTTCGACGCAGGACGCCGTGAACATGATCGTCAACGGATTCTGCAAGGAAGTTTTCCGCGAGTTGCCGATGGAATTCGCCGTGGAAGCGCAAAAACTGCTCGGGGTCAGCCTCGAGGGCAGCGTGGGATGATTATTTTAGCCACGGATGAAACACAGATCAAACACAGATGGGGAAGGGATTGGGTTTTTGAGTGGTGACGGGTTGCAATTGTTGCATAAATTAATGGCAACTGGAATCGAAATTGATTTTGAGAGAAGCCTTTATCGGGCTGTAGCCCGGCTTTCATAGTCAGTGTTCAATCTGTGTTTCATCCGTGGCTAAAAAAAGAATTTAAAATGAGCAAAACATTATTGGAAATCAAAGATCTTCACGCCGGTGTGGAGAACAAACAAATCCTTAAAGGCATCAACCTGACCATTAACGCCAGCGAAGTCCATGCCATCATGGGACCCAACGGCAGTGGCAAAAGCACTCTTGCCGCATTGCTGGCAGGACGTGACGGTTATGATGTCACCGGCGGCGAAGTGATTTATAACGGTCTGGACTTGCTGGAAATGGACCCCGAAGTCCGCGCCCGCGAAGGCGTGTTTCTGGCCTTCCAGTATCCCGTGGAAATTCCAGGCGTCAACAGCACCTATTTCCTCAAGGCCGCCCTGAACGAAGTGCGCAAGCACAAGGGATTGCCCGAGTTGGATGCCATGGAATTTCTCGCACTGGTGAAACAGAAAATGAAACTTCTGGAACTGCCCGAGGATCTTCTCAAACGCCCCGTCAATGACGGGTTCTCCGGCGGCGAAAAGAAACGCAACGAAATCTTCCAGATGGCCGTGCTCGAACCCAAACTCGCCATCCTGGACGAAACTGATTCCGGCCTGGACATCGATGCCCTGAAAATCGTGGCGGGCGGCGTGAATAAACTCAAACGTCCCGACACTGCCCAATTGGTCATCACCCATTACCAGCGTTTGCTGGACTACATCGTGCCGGATTTCGTTCATGTGCTCTACAACGGTCGCATCGTCCGCACGGGTGACAAAAGCCTGGCACTGGAACTTGAAGAAAAGGGTTACGACTGGATCATCCAGCACGAAGCTGCCATGGCCCGGTAACCTAAAATTCACCATTCAAAATTTGAATCAACCGCCATCTTTGGCATCCTTAGCAGCAAACAATTAAAAAGTTCAATCAATTATGGAAAATCCAAAAATCATTGCCTACCTGAAACCCTCCTGTGGATGGAGCCAGGGAGTTCGCGCCATCATGCGCAAATACAATCTCGCCTTCGAAGATCGCGACATCATCAACGATCCCCTGCAACGCCAGGAAATGATCGAGAAAAGCGGTCAGATGCTCAGCCCCTGCGTCGAAATCAATGGCACCATGCTTCCCGACATCAGCGGCGATGAAGTCGAAGCCTACATGCTCTCCAAGGGAATCGTCACCGCCAACAACGTCCAACCCGACGCCCCCACCAACCAGCCTTGTGCCCATGAAATGCCGCAGGCAAATCCGTTGAATTTCCAAATACGCCGGTAAGCGATCTGGGATTTCCCAATTCAAGAGTGAAATAAAAAAACGCGAAGGTGAAAGCCTTCGCGTTTTTGTTTGGATTTCATTCATTCCGAATGAATCCGTATGGAACAGGATTTAGTTGTTTTTGGCGGCTTCGGCGCGAAGTTCGCGCTCAGCCTGCGCCCAATCTTCATTCTCTCGACCCGGAGCCATGCCGCGACCTGCGTATATTTCATAGGCACGACGGGCGATCTGATCAAAGGTGGGTTCCATCTGCACGGATGCTACTGCGACCGGGGCGGGAGCAGTAGCTGGAGCCTTGGAAGGCACTGGGACGGCGGCTTCGGTCTTGGCCGCAACCACCGGCTTTGCCTTCTTCTCCGCCACAGGTTTAGTCGCCGCTTTTTTCTTCACGACGACCCGAGTCACGGTCTTGGCAGCTTTCGGAGCCGCCACGGTCTTGGCGGTCCTCGGCTTGGTTAACGATTTCGTTGGCATTTCAATTCCTTTCTCAAGAATCCGTTCTCTGACACTTCATTGGATTCTCAGGTTGGGTTTCAGTTTCAATTTTCAGCAATAAGTAAGAATACGACTACCAATCCTTATTAAGGCGCATTACTGGAAATCCTTCAAGTCACGATTTTGTGACTCCGGTGGTCATCGGGAAAGTCAGGGCGGATTGGCGCTTTGCATCCAAAACGTCACCAAAATCGTTACTTCTAATAAGGAAGCCTGCTTGAAACCGGGCGGATAAATGGTTATGAACGTGAATGTTGCTTGTGGCGGTTGGACAATTCCATGGCTAAGCTGTGGGATGGTTGCCAGTACTGCATGCGGCAACCGGGAATCGAACGTGACCGAAACGAACCAGACAGACCCAAACCGCGACGTTGAACTGCTCCGGCGGATCAGCGAGGGGGACAGATCCGCCTTTTCGGAATTTTACGATCATTATTCCCCCCTGTTTTTCTCGGTGGCTCTCCGGATTTTGAATGATCACAAGGAAGCCGAGGATGTCATCCAGGAAGTCTTCCTGCAAATCTGGGAAAAAGCGGGCAATTTTGATTCGCGACTGGGCAAACCCTCCAGTTGGGGCGTGACCTTTGTTCGCAATAAATCCATCGATCGGATCCGTTCCTCCGTGCGCCGGGCGAAGCTGATGGAAAGTGCCGCCGCGGAAGTGGATTCCACCCCGGAAATGCCCAGCGCCAATGAAACGCTCCACGGGCGTGACAAGGCGGAATTGATCCGCACCGCGGTCACCACGCTCCCGCAGGAACAACGTCAAGCCATCGAACTGGCGTTTTTCAAAGGCCTGACGCAACACGAAATTTCCGAAAAACTCAGCGAACCCCTCGGCACCATCAAGGCGCGCATTCGCCGGGGCATGATGAAGTTGCGCGAAAAACTGGAGGGTTTGTCATGATCGACGAAACACTCCAGGAACAAGCTTCGCTTTATGTTTTGGGCGGCCTCAATGACGCCGATCGCGCCGAGTTTGAATCCCGCCTGACTTCGGATCCCGAATTGCGCCGTTGCGTGGCCGAGTTTTCTGACATCACCACCGCCATGGCGGGTGCCTGCTCACTCGAACGCCCTTCCGCAAGGTTAAAGGCGCGTATCATGGAAGCGTTGGAGTTGGAGGCCGATGACGAGGACAAGATCATCCCATTCCCGACTCCTTCCGGCGGAATGAATCGCATCACCTGGCTGGTGGGCACTCTGGCAGCATGCCTTGCCGTGTTTGCCTGGATGTCTTATCGCGAGAGTGCTCTGCAAGGCCGTCTTGAAGAACTCAAGACACTCACCCTGAATCTACAAACGGCTACGAATGACCTGCATCAGGTGATCGACAAACTTCAGGAAGCCAATCATCTCAGCAACCTGCGCATAGCCATGCTATCCTCCCAATTGAAGGATCAACCCTCCGCGGTCGGTGTTTCCATGTGGGACGATCAGAATCAAGCCGGTGTGATTGTGGTGCAACATCTTCAACCGCTCAAGGAGGGGGATTACCAGCTTTGGTTGGTCGATCCTCAGTATGAGCATCCGGTGGATGGTGGTGTTTTCCAGGTGGATGCTGATGGCAATGCCCGGGTCGAATACAAGACCAAGCAGCACGTAGCCACCACCAAAGCTTTCGCCATCACCAAGGAAATCAAAGGCGGCGTGGCTGTTTCCAAAGGGCCATTCATCCTCGCCGGAGGTTAAAACCTTCTCTTTAAATTATTTCTTTGCTCCTCCGGAGCGCATCCAGATTCGGAAGGCCGGGTAATGATCGATCTCGACAAATCCGCGGCTGGAAAGATAATTCGACACACACCCGCCACCGTCAAAAATATCCGGTTTGGATTGCACCAAGAGATCGGGAACTGGAAGTCCGGCCAAAGTGGCTGGTGAAGGATTCATGAGATAAGTGATCTTCGCCCGATTCTTGAAGGTCTGGGGTTCCAACGGAAGGCCGTAATACAAGCCACCTTCCAGCGATGCATTCCACCATACCCGGTAGCCCGATTGAAGACTCATTCGCGCATAACCTGCGGCGTCCCGGTAGTCGTCCTTTGAATGTCTCGACGCGAGATGAAACGCGAGACACGAGATCAGGCTCAATGCGAGATATACTAGGGTCGCCAAACGGTAACTCCACTTGGGCGAAGTCAATCGTGCCCGCAAACCCGTTGAAATCAGGAGCAACAGAACTGGCAGCAAAGGCGCGAAATGTCTCCCGAGAACCCGGAAATGCTGAACCACACCCGCAGCCAAAATAAAGAGCACTGGCAGGGCCAACACGAGTCCCACATGGAGGGAATTCACACCATTCCCCCGGTGACGCAAAGCCTTCCGCAGCCCTAATATCAACAAATCCATCGTCACCACTCCGTAGGCAATCAATATTCCGGCAAAAGGAAGAAGGCTTTGAATGCCTCCCGAACGCATCTCCGTGCGAGCGGGCCCCAGACCGGCAAAACCCAGCAATTCATAAAACAGGAACCCAATGCTCATCAAATTGGTCCGCCCCACATCCGATGCGCGGGCACCGACTTTCAAAGTCCAGACATAATACACCGCCAAAAAAGTGAGCAGGATCACAGCTACACCGGTTACCACCTTATTTTCCCGCAACAATTTGAAACAAAAATCCCTTTTCAAAACCGCCAGCGCGCACAACAACGCGGATCCTGCCCAGATCATTCCCAGCAGACTGCTGGAGGAAAGTGCCACCACACCGAAAAGAAAAATACACATCCACCTCGAGACAGGCCACTCCATGCCAGAGCGCTGGTGGGAAAAGGCGTACAAAGAAGCGAAGATCATCAGACTGGAACCGATCTGCATCGCGTAGGGACGGGCTTCATCCAGGTAATACCACGCGAAGGGACAAAAAAGAATGACCAGGGCCATGGGTATTTTACGCAAACCGGGAATGGAGCGCATCGTGCAGGCAAACCCGGCGACGAACCAGGGAATATTCCCGGCACGCAAGGCCCATTCGCTGTGCCCCACCAGTCGAACAAAAGCCCAGATGTAAAACATGTAACCCGGCATCTGAAGATCAGACGCCCTCTGCGAAGCCATGGATGCCCACCATGCCTGGAAATCGGGCTGCATGGCTTTCACCGCCGTCAGGCTCTCATCAATCCACAAGCTCTGACGACTCACCGCAGCCAATGCGAAAAGAAAAGCAAACAAGGTCCATGCCTTCCATTCTGCACGCGTGGCATCCTGGGGATTTCCGGAAGGGGACGTTGCGAATTCAGACTTTATTTCTCTCATGACCGTTTAAGCAAAATCTTTCTCTCTCGCTGCAAGCGCATGGACCGCTGTTTCGCGTCAACCTCCAATATAAGATGCACCAGGAGTCGTTGATCTGCAAGCGGGGGACATTACTCCTGATTTGAGAGGGTAAATCGAGACTATTTTCAATTTATGAATGGTAAAAGCTACTCCGAATCAGCGTCTTGCACGTGCTCCGGAGATGGATTAGGCAAGATCATGAAACACAGTTCTCAAGTAAACCGCGTCATAAGATATGATTAAAGGTGGGTGAGGAAAGTGAGATTTTTTGAGAATAAAATGCACAAATTTAGCCACTTGGTTGATAAAGTGGGGATGTTGAATAAAAAATTGGTAACGAAACCGTTGACCGCCGAAGAGCTGCAGTTATTTGAGCAACTGCGGGAGCAGCCAGAGTTGCTGGCGCGTTTCCAATGTATTTTGGGGATCACACTCAATGAAGGGGTGGCAATTAAGACGGCCGACTATGTGGAGGGATTGCTGGTGGAGGAGATGAGGCGTTTGGGCCACGCCGGCATGAGCCAATGGGCAACTGCTGCCCGGGAGCAGGCGAGCCGGGACTTCAAGCGACAAGAGCCGAAGGCGCGCCCGATGAAGAAGATCCTGTACACAAGGGCCATCGCGATCTGACCGATTGAACCGAGTGCCTGGATTACCCGCGTGCCCTTTATTTCCCAAAAGCCCACAACTTCCCGGTCGTGCGAAGATAAATCTTATCCCCAACCAGCGCCGGCGTCGCCAGGATGCGATCTCCAAAATCCACCTGATGCAATATCTCGGGTTTTTCACCACCCGCCTTGACCACGGTCAACTTTCCTTGAAGCGACGCCACATAAATGCGCCCATCCGCCGCAACAGGCGAGGAGTAATAGGTTCCCGCGGCTTCGGGAAGCCTTTCCTGCGTGTAAAAAGCCTCACCGGTCTTGGCGTTCAGCGAAGTAATCAATCCACCATCCTTTACATAATAGATGCGTCCATCATAATAAATTGGTGAGGGCACATAAGGAAGGCCCTTTGCATATTTCCAAACGACATGCGAGCGGGTGATGTTCCCGGTTCCTCCAGGCTTTACCGCAACCACCAGATTTTCGCAATGCGCAGAACCTGCCTTCATTATATCAAAATCCTCCTTGGTGAATTTTCCATCCTGGTTCGCATCCAGCCCCCGCATGTATTGCAGACTCCTGGGATCAATCTCATCAAACGTAACCACGCCGTCACCATTCTTGTCATACTTCTTCAAAAACACTTCCCATGAGGGCAATGGCGAATCCACCGTCGCATTGGACCATGCGGCAAAATACAAAACACCATCCGCCACCACGGGGGTGGTGCACACAAACCCTGTCACACCATCAATCACCCAGCGTTCGTCACCGGTCTTCAAATCGTATCCCTTGATGTGCCCACCCGAGCCCAACACAATTTCATCCACCCCGTTGTTGTTCCACAATGTGGGTGTTCCAAAGCTGCCGGAGGAATCGGGACGAGGCGCATCCCACACCTTCTTTCCTGTCTTCAAATCAAGCGTCAGCAACGAGGAATTCTGATGCTGATCACGGCTGATGATCACACGGTTCCCTGCAATGATCGGTGAGGTTCCCGTTCCATATTGTCCGGCACTCAACGCCACCGGAAGCTCATAACGCCACAGTTCCTTCCCCTCAGTATTATAACAAATCACACCATAAGACCCAAAATAACTGACCACATTCTTGCCGTCGGTCGCAGGGGTGGAAGCAGCAGGACTGCCATCCGTGTTGTGGTAATCCTCAATGGCAGCGGGTTTGACACCGTGCGCCCAAAGCAGCTTCCCGTCACGCGCATCATGACAACGCGTTTCCAGTTCCCCCTTGTCAAAGGTGGTGAGGAATATCCTGTCATCCCACACACAGGGTGAGGAAGGCGACCACGGCACATCCACACTCCACACAACCCCATCCGTCGGACCAAATTTAACCGGCGGCCTGGCATTACCTGCGATCCCCGAACCATTGTCACCATGAAATTGCGACCACGTGCCATGAATCTTCTCAGCGGCAGGGGCGGATGGAACAAGACACAACGATAATAGGGTCAGGAGGTAAATCGGTTTCATGATGATGTATGAATTTGGATTTTGATTAAGCCCACATTCTGGTTACCTATGTAAAAAAATCCAATCTGAGGACAGGCATAATTCTCCGGCTGCCTGATGAATTAGCAAGCCCCTTTTTGGCTTCTCCTGGAGGATAGCTGTGATTATCGGGGTTTGATACGGGCGGTGTCCGTTCCTGCCAGTGTGTGGTGGCAGAGAGGAGGTGGAGCATCATTTGCCGAGCCCTTGCAAGGGTTTGGGAGTATTTCCCCGTAACATTTGCCGTAACAAGGCGTAACAGCCCGTAACAAATCCGGGAACGATGGTTGATTTCTGAAGCAAGGACGGAAGGATGACCTTGCTTCACCGGCCTTTAATCACATCCGCGTCAAAAAGGTGTCGAAATATATTTTTGACATATGGACAGGGTATGTTTCCTTAGAGGCTGTCTCGGAAGTCGGCAAGGGCGCTATTCCCGGGGAAGAAACCTCCAACGAAGTTCGAGAAAAAACCTTCACACATCAGGCCTGACGGTGAAAATTTTATAACTGAAATATTATTATGACTGCCAACAACTTGTTTACTCCGCTGGAACTTGGCGCGATTTTGACCCCCAACCGCATTTACATGGCGCCGCTGACCCGCTGTCGCGCGGAGCCCGGCAACATCCCCAACGATTTGAACGCGGAGTATTATGCCCAGCGAGCCTCCGCCGGTTTGATCATCTCGGAAGCCACTTCGGTCAGTCCCCGTGGTTTTGGATATCCCAATACGCCCGGGATTTTTTCGGAAGCGCAGATCAAGGGGTGGAAAAAAGTAACGCAAGCGGTGCATGCGAAGGGTGGACGCATCCTGTGTCAGCTCTGGAATGTGGGTCGCGTTTCGCATCCCTTTTTCCAACTCAACGGCGAACTGCCGGTCGCACCTTCCGCCATACGCCCCAAAATTCAAGTCTTCGACGGAACCGGCATGGTGGACGCCGTGACTCCGCGCGCTTTGGATACTCATGAAATGGGCAATGTCATCGCCGAATACATCCACGGCGCCATCTGCGCGCAGGCGGCAGGGTTTGATGGTGTGGAAATCCACAATGCCAATGGTTATCTGCTGGATCAATTTCTGCGCGACGGCACCAATCATCGCGGCGATCGTTACGGAGGCTCACTGCAAAACCGGGCGCGTCTCACATTGGAAGTCACCGAGGCGGTGGCGTCCGTCTGGGGCCCCGAACGCGTGGGGATTCGTTTTTCACCGGGAGGTGTTTTCAACGACATGACTGATTCCAATCCCCTGGAAACTTTTGGCCATGTCCTGCGTGAACTTTCCCCAATGCGCCTCGCCTACACTCATATCACCCAGATCACAGCGCAGGATATTGCGCATGGAGCCAGGGAAGGTGTGGGCCCCAAGGAATTGCGTACTTATTACAAGGGGAATGTGGTGTCCGCAGGCGGATTCACCCTGGAATCCGGCAACCGCGCCCTGGCCGAGGGTTGGGCGGATGCGATTGCCTTTGGTGTGCCCTTCATTGCGAACCCTGATTTGCCGGAACGTTTCCTACGCAAGGCACCCTTGAACCAAGCCAAGGAGGATTTATTCTATTCACAATCCGGCCCCAATCCCCTTGGGTATACGGACTATCCGACGCTGGAAGTTAAAGCCGCTTACTAAATCAATTTCAACTTGGGCAGGTCCTGCGAATCCAGCAGGCCCACCGGCTCTTTCTTCGCGTTGACCACGATCAGGTCGTCGATGTTGCGTTCGTTAAAAATCTTGAGCGCGTCGACAACCAGATAGTCGGCAGATACCGTGATGGGATTGCGGGTCATCACCTTGCCGAGCGTCTTGCTGAGGAGATCACCATCGCTGGACATATGACGACGGAAATCGCCGTCCGTGAACACCCCAGCCAGTTTACCCCTGGCATTCACCACGCTAAGGCTTCCTGACTTGGCGCGCGTCATGAGCATGAGTGCTTCCTTTACTTGAAGATGCTCGTTGGCCACGGCGTTTCGGGTGCCGGTTCGCATGACATCCGCCACCTTGAGCAACAGGGCGCGGCCAATGGCACCGGCGGGATGATGTCGGGCATAGTCACTTTGCTTGAACCCGCGCGCTTGCATGACCGCCATGGCCAGCGCGTCGCCCATGACCAGAGAGGCTGTGGTGCTGGCGGTGGGCGCAAGAGCGAAGGGACACGCTTCCTTGGGCACTTTCACGTTCAGGACCACATCACTGTATTTTGCAAGTGAGGATTTCGGGTAACCGGTGATGGAAATGATTTTGACCGAGAACCTTTTGATGGCCGGAAGAAGCTTGAGCAATTCATCGGATTCACCTGAGTAGCTCAGCGCGATAATGGCGTCGCCATCGGAAACAATCCCCAGATCCCCGTGGAGGGCATCCACGCTGTTGAGCACAACACTGGTGGAACCGGTGCTGGTAAGAGTGGCGGCGATTTTCTGGCCTATGTTACCAGACTTGCCGATACCCACAATCACCAGTTTGCCCCGGTTCCGGAGCGTGTCGGTAATCACTTGAACGGCGGAATCAAACGATTCATCGAGCAGGGCGCGGACGGATTTCAACGCGGCGATCTCGATGTCAAAAACTTCACGGGCACGAACCATGTGACTCATGCGCGTAACCTGCCATCCCGCATGGCCCAAGGCAATTCAATTAGCCAATCGATAATATTCAGGCGAACCGGCGATGGGATTGGTCACCACGTAATTGGTGCCCAGTTGATTGATCGGGTTGGTGAGAAATATCCAGACCGGCATTGCGGAGGAAGGAGAGGAAAGAGTGGATTGAGGCACAAACCCGCGGGAGTTGGTGGGCCAGGAAAGAATGGCGTTGGAACCAGCCCGCGCAATGCTGAGAACCGGAACGGGATTGGTCAGACTGGAGGTGGTGATGGTCATCTGGGAACTGGTGGCGGGCACTCCTAGCGAAAAAGTGATGGAAACCGCTGCGACCGTGGCATCACCGTTAGTGCCATCACTCAAGGCTCCATAGCCGTTAAGAAAGATGGTGGTGGTGGAGGTATAGGAATTGGTCAATCCGCCGGACTTGAATGAAAAGCGATTCAGGGTCCATAAAGGCCCATTCTGGATGACCAGGGGGTTGACCTGCAGAGGACTGCGTACAACAAAGTTGGTTATGCCGCCGATCCCGGTGAAACTGCCCGCAGGATTTCCGACAACGATGCCGGGTTTGAACACCAGACTTCCCGCCTGGGTCAGGTCATTGACCACATTACCCGTACCATTGGTTCCGGAGTAGGGAGTGAAGGTGCTGCTGGCTGTCAACTGTCCAGTGAGTGTGCCAGCCTGCAGCACTGGTGAGTTCCACAAACAAAGGCCGATAATGCAGAGCACGAAAAAAGTCCCCCGAATTCCCATGTAAACAGGCTTCATGGGTTGGTATCGGCATTTGAGGAGTATGGCTTAAGGCCGCATCCAAAAAGCATCCCGGGGAATTTTCAAGCAGCCTATTACTCCGAATCCGGATAAGAACCCAGGAGCTTCACAAAATTACAATGATTCTTCAGCTCGGCGATGGCCTTGGCGACTTTCTTATCCTCGGCATGACCTTCGCAATCCACGAAGAAATAATATTCCCACGCCTTGCGCTTGCTGGGCCGGGATTCAATCTTGGTCATGTTCAGTTTGAAACGCCTGAAAGCCGACAGGGAACGGTAAAGCGCACCGACCTCATGGGTGATGCTGAGCATGAGGCTCGTGCGATCATGGCCCGTGGGCGGACTACATGTGCGGCCCAGGACAAGAAAACGGGTGGCATTGGTGGAGTTATCCTGGATGTCGGAAGCCAGGATGGGAAGTCCGTAACGTTCCGCCGCCAAAACACCGCCGATGGCTGCGGAATGCTTCTCTCTGGCTGCCAGTTCTGCGGAACGCGCATTGGAGGAGGTCTCCACCAACTCGACTTGCGGGAGATGATTCTGGATCCATCCACGGCATTGGGCAAGGGATTGCGGATGAACGTAAAGCTTGCGGATGTCCTCGCGCGGTCCCTTGCTCATGAGACATTGCTGGATGGGCAGAATAATCTGGGCGACGATTTTGAGATCGCTTTCCACAAACATATCGAGCGTGTGAGTGACCACCCCTTCGGTGGAATTTTCCACGGGAACCACACCGTAATCCGCCCGGTTGTGCGCCACCTCGGAGAAGACATCGGTGATGGTTTTTTGCGCGGAATATTTCAGGCTGGACCCGAAGCGCCGGATGGCGGCAAGGTGCGTGAAGGTGGCTTCCGGCCCGAGGTAGGCGATGGTCATGGATTTTTCCAGCGAAAGGGCGCTGGACATGATTTCGCGATAAATGGCCTGGAGCGATTCGTTGGTGATGGGTCCCGCGTTTTGACGGCAGATGCGGTTCAGCACGGCGCGCTCACGATGGGGCGCGTAAATTTCCTCGCCGGCCTTGAGCTTGATCTCGCCAATGTTCAGCACATGCTTGGTGCGTTCATTGAGCAGACGCACGATCTGTGCGTCCAGTTTGTCAATCGCCTTGCGATGCTCGGGAATACTCATGGAGTCAATTTATACGATTCACCTTCTGGAAGGGATAAAAATTTTGAAGCAAGATCCCGGAAGGTTCCTTTTTGGCATCCAACAGGGGGTAAGCCCATGTCCCCAGCAAATCCGGATTTTTAATTTTGGCTGCCAAGAAAACAAAAAAAAGAGCCGCAAACGACTGTGCCGTTTGCGGCTGCAATTTAAACCCCACCGTAATGCCGTGTATAACAGTTCCTTTGAACACCTGAGGAACAGGTGGAACCCGATCTATTCGTTTCGACTTCCAATAAAGGCCTGTCGGCCGGAATCGAAATAGAGGCTCCGTTAGTAGTTAATACGGTTCAAGGACATAGTTAGGCTCACGAACATGGCAGGGAAATTCGATAAAAATTCAATAAAACCATGCTATCCGATACATCCGAACCGATCCTAATGGCAAAGAACAATATCTGCAAGTCGTTGGATTGTTTTGTCAAAAAACGCTTTCCAATCAACGTTGCGACATGTCTTTATCATCGGTCAATTTTTGATAAATCTCAAGTAAAAAACACAGATAATTTCGCGGCGGATTCACTGTCTCGAAAACGGCTTCTTATCCCTCACCTG
>Ga0214192_1000506_pt1 | contig 24073 bp, 19 predicted proteins | sample TroBogEpilimnion_44_FD_153030 | JGI IMG/M metagenome (GOLD analysis project Ga0214192, IMG submission 153030) | Freshwater microbial communities from Trout Bog Lake, WI - 29JUL2008 epilimnion | ecosystem: Environmental > Aquatic > Freshwater > Lake > Epilimnion/Euphotic zone | place: Trout Bog... | reverse complement strand
TCGGCCGCCACGGGTCTGCCAGCGGGCCTCTCGCTGAGCACCGCAGGCGTTCTCACCGGCACTCCGACCGCAGCCGGAACATCCTCCAACATTCAAGTCACAGTCATCGACACGATCACCACTCTGACGGCATCGAAGACGTACTCGATCACGATCTACAACCCACTCTCGATCACCACTGCTTCACCGCTGCCAGTCGGCACCACGACGGTCGCCTACACCGCCACCACCCTCGCTGCGACGGGCGGATCGGGCACCGTGACGTGGGCCGCTACCGGTCTGCCCACCGGCCTCTCGCTGAGCACCGCTGGCGTTCTCACCGGCACCCCGACGGCCGCTGGTACCTCGTCGAACATTCAGGTCACCGTGACCGACTCCGTCACCACTCTGTCCGCGACAAAGACCTACTCGATCACGATCTACAACCCACTCTCGATCACCACCGCCTCGCCGCTGCCAGTCGGCACCACGACCGTCGCCTACACAGCGACGACGCTCGCCGCGACGGGCGGATCGGGCACGGTTACTTGGGCCGCCACGGGTCTGCCCGCCGGCCTCTCGCTGAGCACCGCTGGCGTCCTCACCGGCACTCCGACCGCAGCCGGAACATCATCCAACATTCAGGTCACAGTCACCGACACGATCACCACGCTGTCCGCATCGAAGACGTACTCGATCACCGTCTACAACCCGCTCTCGATCACTACGGCCTCACCGCTGCCAGTCGGCACCACGACCGTCGCCTACACCGCCACCACCCTCGCTGCGACGGGCGGATCGGGCACCGTGACGTGGGCTGCTACAGGTCTGCCAGGGGGCCTCTCGCTGAGCACCGCAGGCGTTCTCACCGGCACTCCGACCGCAGCCGGAACATCATCCAACATCCAGGTCACAGTCACCGACTCCGTCACCACGCTGTCCGCGACGAAGACGTACTCGATCGCCGTCTACACTCCTCTCTCGATCACCACCAGTTCTCTGCCGGGCGGCACCACCAACTCAGCCTATACCCCGGTTGCGATGCAGGCCACGGGTGGTTCCGGCACTTACGCATGGAGCGCCACCGGATTGCCCGGCGGCCTCACCATCAGCAGCACCGGATCCATCTCCGGCACCCCAACCTTAACCGGCTCGTTCAGCGTTAATGTGACTGTTGCGGACACCACGGCCGCTCAGACCACATCGCAGACGTTCCAACTCAGCATTCAGGCGGCCGCCGTTCCCCTCTCGATCTCCGGCCCCGCGTCGCTGGGCGGAATCGCTCTTGGCGGTTCGGTCTCAGGCTCCTGGACCGCTGCCGGCGGCAAGTCTCCCTATACATGGGCCGCGCCCGGTCTTCCCGCCGGACTTACCGTCGGTTACACCACGGGTGCTGTTAGCGGCACTCCCGCCGCGCCGGGTAACTACAGCTTCCAGATTCAGGTCTTCGACTCCACCGGCGCTTCCAGGTCTCAGGCAGTTACCTTCAACGTGCTCGGCATCACCACCGGTTCCCTGCCGTCCGGCAACGTCAACCAGTCCTACAGCGCGAGTGTTGGCGCCACCGGCGGTTCCGGTTCGAATACGTACTCCGGCGGGGGATTGCCTGCCGGGCTCTCGCTCTCCCCGTCCGGCCTCATTTCCGGCAAGCCCACCGCCTCCGGTAAATTCAGCGTCAGCGTCACTGCGACGGACTCCGCTGGCCTCTCCGCCTCCGCCTCGCTGGCGCTGACGATCAATCCGTCCTCTCCGCTGACAATTACTTCTTCCTCGCTTCCCGACGGCACCGTCAGCCAGCCCTACTCGCAGAACCTCGGCGCCTCGGGCGGTGTCGGACCCTACACCTGGTCGCAAACCGGCGGCGCGCTTCCCGCGGGCCTGAACCTGAACTCAGCCGGAACCGTAGCGGGCGTGCCCACCGCCGGCGGACTCTCCAGCTTCACCGTCCAGGCCACCGACACCGCCGGCGCTACCGCGCTCGTGACGATCAGCATCAACATTGCGCCGCTGCCGCTTCAGATCAGTGCCTCTCTGCCCAACGGCGTCACTAATGTCGACTACCCGCCGCAGATTCTCTCCGCGGCCGGCGGCATTCAGCCTTACACTTACGCGATTCAGGGCTCTCTGCCGGATGGACTGACTCTTTCCAACGGCGTCATTGCCGGTAATCCCGGCGTCAGCGGAACGTTCCCGGTAACGCTTCTGGTCACCGACTCCACCGGAGTCACTGCCCACCTTGCAACTTCGGTCACCATCCGCGCGCAGAGCGCCGATCTGATTCTCTCCAGCAGCGCCGTCTCGTTTGCCATCAGCTCGGGCAGCACGGCGCTTCCGGCTCCCAACGCCGTTACCGTCCGCTCGAGCGACGTCACGAAGGTCATCGCGTACACAACGACCTTCAGCGCGGCCTCCTGGCTCAGCGTCACAGCGGGTTCGGCCACCCCGAGCGGTCTCTCCATTTCGCTGACCGCCGCTGCCCTTTCTCTTGCGGCTTCCACCACGCCCTATACCGCCACCATCACCTTGACCTGCGCCGCCGGCAGCCCTTGCGAAGGGAAGTCGCAGAGCGTTGCCGTTTCGCTCGTCGTGAACGCGCTTCCGCCGCAGCTCAGTCTGTCCACCAGTCTGCTTGCCTTCTCCGCCACTGGCGCAAGTCCCGGCTCGTCGTCTCAAAGCCTTGGAATTCAGAACACCGGCGGCGGCGTTCTCACCATCACTTCCGTCACGGCCGCCGACGGATGGGTCAAGGTCGGAGCCTATCCGACCTCCCTCGCCGGCAATGTATCGGCATCCGTCGCCATCACCGCCAATCCCGCCGGCCTTCCCCCCGGCTACTATCGCTCCACCGTTACCGTGGCCAGCTCCGCCGGCAACGCGTCCGTCGTCGTCACAATGCTGGTTTCTCCCAACGCCGTCATGACACTCGGCCCATCCGGCGCGCAGTATTCGATGTCTGCCGGCGGGGCGCTCGGCAACCCCAGCGGCTCGTTCCTTGTGGCCGTCTCCGGCTCCACGCCCATCTCCTGGTCCGCCGCCGTGCTCCCCGGCTCACCCTGGCTCATCCTGAACAGCGGTTCCGGCAGCGCGACTTCAGCCGCTCCGTCCACGGTCAGCTTCTCCATCGACCCGGCCGCTGCCGCGGCGCTCGCTCCCGGAGCCTACTACGGAACCATCGAAGTGAACGCTCCCGGCGTCTTCAACTCGACGCAGGACTTCCAGGTCGTGCTCAGCGTCAGCCTCGCTGCCGCTCCCGCGCAGCCAGATCCCGAGCCGGCCGGCCTCATCTTCCTCACCAGCGGTTCCACGCTGCCGCCCCAGACAGTCCGGCTCTACGCCAGTTCCACGGCCGCCGTGCCCTATCAGGCGTCCGCCTCCACTTCCGATGGCGCCAACTGGCTCTCGGTGAGCCCGGCCACCGGATCCACCCAGGCCGGGCTCCCGCCGTTTCGTCGGTTTCCGTCAACGCCGGCGGACTGCAGCCCGGCGTCTACCGCGGGGGCGTCAGCTACGCCTTCTCTGCCTCCGCCGTTCGCACCGTGAACGTGACGCTCGTCGTTCAGTCCGCGTCCGGCGCCGCCACAACGTCCTCCACCGGCGCCCGTCCCGAAGCCGTCGCCGCCGGTTGTTCACCCACGGTGCTCGTGCCCACTCAGACCGGCCTCGTCAGCAACTTCTCGGCTCCGGCGTCGTGGCCCACCCCGCTCGCGATCAACCTCATCGATAACTGCGGCAATGCCATCCCCGCCGGTCAGATTGTCGCCACCTTCTCTAACGGCGATGCGCCGCAGGTACTGTCGCTCGTCAACGCCACCTCCGGCCTGTATTCCACCACCTGGACGCCGCGCAAAACCTCGGCGCAGGTCACCATTTCCGCCCGCGCCACCGCCACCGGATTCCCTGCCGCCACCGCGCAGATCAACGGCCAGGTGACGCCCAACACCGCCCCTGTGCTGAGTCCGCACTCCACGCTGCATATCTTCGATCCCCTCGTCGGCGGCGCCCTCGGGCCGGGCAACATCGTGCAGATCTACGGCACCGGCCTCGCATCCTCCGCCACCGCTCCCACCACGCTGCCCCTGCCGACCACCTTCGGCGGGACCAGCGTCCTCATCGGCGGCATCCCCGCTCCGCTCTACTACGTGAGCCCCGGCCAGATCAACGCCCAGGTTCCCTTTGAACTGGCGACCGGCAGCCAATACCAGGTGATCGTCAGCGCCAACGGAGCGCTCTCCACGCCGGACACCATTCAGGTCGCCCCGGTCTCGCCCGGCATCGCTGCATTTGCCACGGGCGAAATCATCGCCCAGCATTCCGATGGCAGCCTCATCACTGACGCCGCCCCCGCCGCGCCCGGCGAGTACATCGTGTTCTATCTTGCCGGACTTGGCCTGACTGATAATCCCGTCACCACCGGCGCCGGGTCGCCCTCCAGCCCGCTCGCGCGGCCGGTGGCGCCGCCCACGCTGACCATCGGCGGTGAACCGACCACCGTCCTGTTCGCCGGATTGACCCCCGGTCTCGTTGGCCTCTACCAGCTCAACGCCCAGGTTCCGCCCGACGCTCCCAACGGCGTGCTGCCGCTGATCGTTACGCAGAACGGCACGGCGGCGAACTCAACGCTGCTTCCCGTGAAGCACTAACCGGGACAACCGCGGTCACATATAATGAACCATTAATGCGGCCTGAAACGGCCAGTAACTGAGACGGGAAACGGATCGAAGCCGACATGGCGACAGAAAAAGAACTGCTGGAACGCATCCGGCAACTGGAAGAACAGAACAGCGCGCTGCAGGACAAACTGGATCTCATCTGGTCCGTGCTGGCGTCCGATTATGACGATGCCGCGGACGGCGAAGCCGAAGAGCACGATGACGGCGCCGCACCCCTCGTCCAGATCACCGGCACGCGCAAGCCACAGTAGCCAGGCCATAGTAACCAAGCCATAATCGTCAGGCCGCAACAGATGACTCTGGGCATTGTCACCATTTCCTTCAATCAGGCGCAATACCTGCAGGAAGCCATCGATTCTGTCCGGCTCGCCAACCCCGCCAGCCTCCGCTACGTGATCGTCGATCCCGGCAGCAAGGACGGCTCGCGTGACATCATCGAACGCAACCTCCAGCGTTTTTCGAAGACCATTCTCGAACCGGACAAAGGTCCTACCGACGGCCTGAACAAGGGCTTTGCCGCCTGCGACGCCGACATCCTGGGCTATCTGAATTCCGATGACCGCTTCGTCCCCGGCGCGCTCGACTGGGTCCACCGCTACTTCACCGAGCATCCCGAAGTCGACGTCCTCCTCGGCGCCATCCGCATCATCGACGAAAAGGGCCGGCCGCGGCTTCGCGGTCGCGCGCCGGATCCGCTCGACTTAACGAAGTTCGTTCACCGCGCCTGCTTCTTCTGGCAGCAGGGTACCTTCTTTCGCCGCTCGGCCTACCTGAAGACGAAGGGCTTCAATCCGGCCAGCAAAGTCTTCTGGGATGGAGAACTCGTACTCGACATGGTCCTTGCGGGCGCGCGGGTCGGCTACACGAACACGATCCTTGGCGACTTTCGCATCTACCCGGGTTCCATCACCGGCTCACTGAGCCAGCGCAAGCAGTGGGATGTGGAGTCCGCCTGGTTTCAGGAGCGCATCGCAAAGCACGGCCATCGGCTCTTGACGCCGGCAGAGGAACGGCGCGCGCGCCTGCTCTACAAGTTCAACCCCATTCGCCATCTGCGCTGCGCGTTCGGCATTCATCTGCCGCCGGCTGCCTGAATCAGTCGGTCCCCGCGTCACTGCGGCGCTTCCGCCAGAGCCACGCGAGCAATCCCGCCACCGCCACTACGATGCCGCCGATCAGCACGCCCCGGCTCAGCAGCGGCTCCAGATGGTTCCACTGGCTGCCCACGAAATACCCGATTGAAACGAAACTCAGCACCCAGGCGAGGCCGCCCGAATATGCGAACGCGGCGAACGTCGGATAGCGCAGCCCGCTGAGCCCCGCCGTCAGCGCCGTGAAGTGCCGCAGTCCCGCCACGAAATATCCGAAGGAAAGCGTCCACTTGCCGTAGCGCTCAAACCACCTGCGCGTCTGCGGCAGATGCCGTTCCACCCAGCGGTGCAGCGGAGGAAAGCGTTCCAGCGCGTAGATCGCCCCGGAGCGCCCCAGCAAATAACTCACCGTGATGCCGCACACCGAGCCCGCGTAAGCCACCGCCAGCGTCGGCACGAACTCCAGTTGCCCCCGGTGTACCGCCACCCCGGCCAGCACCAGGATCGTGTCGTCGGGAATCAGCGGCCCTACAATGCCCAGCACCAGCAGGCCGAAAATGGCGAAGTAGCCGTAATGCGCGAGAAAGAGGTCGAGGTTATGCACGGGCGGCGGCGTGTTCTGCCAGTTCGGCGCGAATGGCTTCCATGGCGGCGCGCGGATCGGCGGCCCGCGATACCTGCCGTCCGATCACAAGGTAGTTCGCACCGTCGGCAATCGCCTCCGCCGGCGTTGCCACCCGCTTCTGATCGCCGGTTGCCGCGCCGCGCGAGCGCACGCCCGGCGTCACGATCGTCAGCTTTGGACCGGCCTGTTCGCGAATCGCCCGCGCTTCGAGCGGCGAAGCCACAATGCCGTCGATGCCGCACTGCGCCGCCAGGTCCACGCGCTGCCGCACCAGATCGGCCACCTCGCAGTCGTAGCCCTGCTCGCGCAGGTCGTTGCGGTCGAAACTCGTGAGCACCGTGATGGCAAGCAGCTTCATTGCCGAATCGCCGCGCCCTTCGATGGCCGCCCGCATGACTTGTCCGACGCCGTGTACGGTGAGAAACGCAGCGCCCGAGCGCGCGGCAACCGCCACGGCCCTCTTCACCGTTTCGCCGATATCGTAATACTTCATGTCGAGAAACACGCGGTTGCCGCGGTCGATCAGCCGCCGCACGTAATCCATGCCGGCCGCCGCGTAAAGTTCCATGCCGACTTTGTAAAAGCTGGCGCTGCCGCCGAGCGCGTTCACCAGCCGGTCGGCCTCCGTGGCGGAATCGAAATCCAGTGCAACGATGATGGGGTCGTGGGGCATTCTCTTTTGTCTCAGATGATAGCGATGGGTTTGTTCCCGCGCGGCAGCACGCGGCCGATTCGCCGGGCGCCGGGAAGCGCTTCGAGCAGTCCTTCCGCGTCCGCTTCCGGCAGGGAGATCAAAAGTCCGCCCGAAGTCTGCGGATCGAAGAAGATCGTCAGCAGGTCGGGATCGATGCCGTCGCCCGCCGCCACCACACACTCGGCGAAATCGCGGTTATTGCGCAGCCCTTTTGAAATGGCCCCGCCGCGGATCGCGTCGAGCGCTCCGCGCAGCAGCGGCACGCGCGCCGCTTCGATCTCCAGCGTCACTCCGCTTCCCAGCGCCATCTCGCGGCCGTGCCCGATCAGCCCGAACCCGGTAACATCGGTGCAGCCGTGCACATCGAACCGCAGCATCGCCTCGCAGGCCGCGCGATTCAGCGTCTGCATCGACGCAATCGCCGCCTCCACCGATTCCGGCGTCGATATGCCCTTCTTCAGCGCCGTCGAAATCGCGCCCGTGCCGAGGGCTTTGGTAAACACCAGCGCATCGCCCGCCCGCGCGCCCGCATTCGGCTTCACACGGTCCGGATGGATGGTCCCCGTCACCGCGTAGCCGAACTTAATTTCTTTATCGGCGACGCTGTGACCGCCCAGAATCGCGCAGCCGGCCTCCCGCATCTTCTCGAGCCCGCCGCGCAGGATCGCTTCGAGCACCTCCGGCGCTCCATCGGCGGGAAACGCCACGATCGAAAGCGCCGAAACCGGCCGCCCTCCCATCGCGTAAATATCGCTCAGCGCATTCGCCGCCGCGATGGTCCCGAACGTAAACGGATCGTCCACCACCGGCGTGAAAAAATCCACCGTTTGCACCAGCGCCAGCTCGTCCGTCAGCCGGTACACTCCCGCGTCATCCGCCGTATCGAAGCCCACCAGCACGTCTGGGTTCGGCACCGGCGGCAATGCCCGCAGCACCCGGTCCAGCAATTTCGGACTTAACTTCGAAGCGCAGCCGCCCGCGCTGACCTGTGAAGTCAGCCGTGGCGCGGCTGGAATTGTCTCATCTGCCATTCGAATACAATCATAGAACCCAATACAATCGTAGGTGCATGAGGCCATCCCGACAACGCTGCGGTGACGCATGAAGATCGCACCAACCGCCATCGCGGGCGTTGACCTGATCGGCTCCGGCGAGGCGTCCTTCGCGAAATCCGTTGAGCAGTTGTACGGTCGCGCGCCGGATGCCATCCTGCTCCCCGCGCTGCCTTTTTCCGTCGTCGCCCGCAACCGGACGCCGCGCGCCATCGCCCTTCTCGGCGTGCGCTTCGACATGCTGAATCCGCAGGGCAAGCCGTACTCCGTTGTCCACTATGCCGATACGCTGCGGCATCCCGAAAAGGCCGCACTGCAGCCCGGAGCCTCGCGCTTTGTCTGCGCCGAGCCGCTCTACACGGACCTTGTTCTGCGGCGCGGCGCCGAAGTCAATGCACGCGGCCCGATGAACCTGCAGGCCCTGCGCAAGGCGCTGCAGATCCGCGCCTCCATCGACTGCGTTGCCTGGGACGATGGCGAATTCGCGGGCCCCGATTCGCTCGGCGCCTTCGCCCGGTTCGCCACCGAGCGCGACGCCGAACTCGCATTAGTTGCGGAAGTGCTGGCGGCGCGGGACGAGGCATCGGCCGTCATCGCCCGGGCCATCGACTCCGCTCCCGCCCTCACGCGCGACCGCGCCCTGCTCGCCCGCCGGTTTCTGGCGAAGCGATTGCATGAGGTTCTTGCGGAGGATGGCATCGCGGCGTTGCAGGAGGCTGCGCGGGCGCATCGTCCGCGGGTGGCATTATGGCGGAGTGCGCCGGAATGACCGCGCGCCGGACATGAAAACGACACCGGCATGAACAAAACAGCGGAGCGCCCGACCTTGCGGCAAACCCTCTGGGAGCGCCTGAAGACGCATCCCCTGACGCACGTCGGCCCCGGCCTCATCACCGGCGTTGCCGACGACGACCCCAGCGGCATCGCCACCTACTCGCAGGCCGGCGCGCAGTTCGGGCTCAACATGCTCTGGACCATGCCACTCTGCTTCCCCCTGATGGCGGCCATCCAGTCCATGTGCGCGCTCACCGGCCGCGTGACGGGCCAGGGCCTCGCCGCCAATATCAAAGCGGCATTTCCACCCGCCGTCCTTCGGATTGTCGTGGTGCTGCTGCTGATCGCCAACACGCTGAACATCGCCGCCGACGTAGCCGCTATGGGCGAGGTTGCGGAACTGGTCAGCGGTTTCAATCGCCATCTGATGACGCTGCTCTTCGTGCTCGCCACGCTGCTCATGCAGATCTGCCTCCCCTATCACCGCTACGTCTATTTCCTGAAGTGGCTCACGCTTTCGCTGCTGGCCTATGCCGCCGTCCTGTTTACCGTTCACGTGCCGTGGGGCGAGGTGGCGCTGCGCACCGTGTGGCCAAAGCTGACACTGAGCTCCAACGCCGCCGCCACGATAGTGGGCGTCTTCGGTACCACCATCAGTCCGTATCTTTTCTTCTGGCAGGCCTCCGAGGAAGTGGAAGACATGCTGGCGCATCCCGGCGCCGCACCGCTCCTGCGCGATGCTCCCGCCGCGCCGCGCGAACTCCGCCGCATCCGTTGGGACACGTGGAGCGGCATGCTTTATTCCGATCTTGCGGCGTGGTTCATCATCCTCGCCACCGCCGTCACCCTGCACGTCGCCGGCATCACCGAAATCAGCACCGCGGCGCAGGCCGCCAGCGCACTGCGGCCCCTCGCCGGCGATTTCGCTTATTTGCTCTTCGCCCTCGGCATCCTCGGCGTCGGCCTCATCGGTGTGCCCGTCCTTGCCGGTTCCGCCGCCTATGCGCTTTGCGAGGCCATGGACTGGCAGTGGGGCCTCGAACGCCGCGCCACCGATGCGCGCGGCTTTTACGGCGTCATTGCCGTCAGCGTGCTGGCCGGGCTTGTCATTCAGTACTCGCCCATCAGTCCCATGAGAGCGCTGTTCTGGGCCGCTGTCATCAACGGCGTCGTCGCCGTGCCGCTGATGGTGGTGATCATCGTGCTGGTGTCCAAAAAATCGGTGATGGGCAGATACACGGCGAGCCGCCCGCTCATCATTCTCGGCTGGATCGCCACGGCGGTGATGACCCTTGCGGCGGTCCGCATGTTCATGCCAGGCTAAGTCGCGGGAAATCGGGGCGAAAGAATGACGCAGACATCGCTACAACACGGGCTCACCGGCGCTGAGGCCGCCGAGCGCCTGCTGCGTTTCGGCCCCAACGAACCTGCTCCGGTGCGGACCCGCTCAGCCGCCGCCGAACTGCTGCTGCTGTTCATCAGCCCGCTGGCCGTGATCCTGCTGCTGGCCGCTATCGTTTCCGGCTTCCTCGGGCAGCCGGTGGACGCCGCCATCATCGTCACCGTCGTGGTGCTGGGCAACATCATCAACTTTGTCCAGACCCTGCGGTCGCGGAATGCCGCGCAGCGCCTGCGCGATCAGGTGGCGGCAACGGCCACCGTGATGCGGGACAACGCCTGGCTCGAAGTGCCGCAGCGCGAAGTCGTGCCGGACGATCTGATTCGCCTCTCCGCCGGCGATATGGTCCCGGCCGACGCCCTTCTGCTCGAAGCCAAAGATCTGCATGTCCAGCAGGCGGCACTCACCGGTGAATCGCTGCCGGTGGAAAAGCAGCCCGAACCCGCCGCATCGGACAACGCGGCCACCGCGCCTCCGGGCCAGCCCGATTCCCCGCATCTCGTCTTCCTCGGCACCTCCGTGGTCAGCGGCAGCGCTCTCGCCCGCGTGCTCTTCACCGGCCCGAAGACCGCCTTCGGGGACATCGCCGGCCGCCTCGCTGTCCGGCCCGAAGAGACCGAATTCGAACGCGGACTGCGCGGCTTCGGCGCCCTCATCATGCAGGCCGTCCTGTTCCTCGTGCTCTTCCTGTTGATCGTCAGCATCGCGCTGCATCACAATGCATTCGAATCTCTGCTCTTCGCCGTGGCGCTCGCGGTCGGCCTCACGCCCGAATTTCTGCCCATGATCACCTCGGTGACGCTCGCCAAAGGCGCCGTACAGATGGCGAAGCAGAAGGTGATCGTCAAACACCTCGCCTCCATCCAGAACTTCGGCAGTATCGATATCCTGTGCAGCGACAAAACCGGCACGCTGACCACCGGTTCCATGAAGCTGGACCGCGCCATGGACCCCGCCGGCGCCGAATCGCCGCGCACCCTGCTGCTCGCCTGGCTCAACAGCAAGTGGGAAACCGGCATCCGAAGTCCGCTCGATACCGCCATCCTCAATCACGGCTGCGAGGGCGGGGAGAGCTACACCAAACTCGACGAGATTCCGTTCGACTTTGAGCGCCGCATGGTCTCTGTCGTCGTACAGAATGCCGAGCATCGAATCCTGATCGTCAAAGGCGCTCCGGAGAGCATCCTCGCCCGCTGCGACAGCTGGGAGTCCGGCGGCGTCATGCGCGTCCTCGATGAAACCGCCCGCGCCGCCTGTCTGGCAAAGTTCGCCGAATTCAGCCGCGACGGCCTGCGTGTTCTGGCGGTTGCTTCCGACGTTGTCGAAGCAAAGCCCGCCTATACCGTGCAGGACGAGGCGGGCCTCTGCTTCGCCGGCTTCGTGACCTTTCTCGATCCTCCTTTTGACGACGCCGCCGAAATGCTCGCCTCGCTGCGCCGCGACGGCGTGCAGCTGAAGATCCTGACCGGCGACAACGAACTGGTGACCCGCTACATCTGCGAGAAGGTCGGTCTCGACAGCGCCACCATTGTGAAGGGCGAAGAGCTGGATTCCATGAGCGACCCCGCCCTGGGCTTCGTCGCCGAAAACACCACCGTCTTTGCCCGCGTCTCGCCCGCCCAGAAGAACCGCATCATTCTCGCGCTCAAGCACCGCAAACACGTCGTCGGCTACATGGGCGACGGCATCAACGATGCGCCGTCACTGCACGCGGCCGACGTCGGCATCTCCGCGGCGACCGCCGTCGATGTGGCGCGCGACGCGGCCGACATCATTCTCGTCCAGCCCGGCCTCGCCGTCATTCACGCCGGCATCCTCGAAGGCCGCAGGGCCTTCGGCAACGTCATGAAGTATCTGCTCATGGGCACCAGTTCCAATTTCGGGAACATGTTCAGCATGGCCGGGGCCTCGCTCTTCCTGCCGTTCCTGCCGATGCTGCCCACCCAGATTCTGCTCAACAACTTCCTCTACGACATCGCCCAGATCACCATCCCGACCGACAACGTCGACGCCGAATATCTGCGCGCCCCGCAGCGCTGGGACATCTCCCTCATCCGCAAATTCATGGTGTTCATCGGACCCATCAGTTCGATCTACGACTTCCTGACCTTCTACGTCATGCTCCGCTGCTTCCACGCCGGCGAGGCTTTGTTCCATACCGGCTGGTTCGTGGAATCCCTCGCAACCCAGACGCTCGTCCTGTTTGTCATCCGGACCATGGGCAATCCGCTGCGCAGCCGCCCCAGCCTGCCGCTGACCGCAACCGTGCTGATCATCGTCGCCGCCGGGCTCCTGCTGCCGTACCTGCCGCTCGGCGCCGCGCTGGGGTTTGTGCCGCTGCCGGCCGCGTATTTCGTCTTCCTTGCCGGCGCCACCGCCACTTATCTCGGGTTGGTGGAAATTGCCAAACGCCGCCTGTTCGGCACGCTGGTGAACGCCTAATCGTTCTCAAGGCTGCGCCAGAGATACCAGCACGCCACCGTCGACCACGGCTTCCACGCCGCCGCGATCCTTTGCATCTCGGCAGGCTTCGGCAACTCGTCCAGTCCCCAGGCGTTCTTCATCGCCGTGCGGATCCCGAGATCGCCCACCGGCAGCACGTCGGGGCGCCGCAGCGCGAACATCAGGAACATCTGCGCCGTCCAGACGCCGATTCCCTTGACCCGGGTCAGATGCCCGATGACCTCGTCATCGCCCAGCCCCGGTAGCTCCTCGAACACAACCGAACCCTTCTTCGTGTGCTTCGCCAGTTCGCGGATGTACAGCGTCTTCTGCCCCGAAAGTCCCAGCCGCCGCATCCGCTCCGTCCGCAGCCGCAGGATGCCCGCCGGCGTCAGCGTTTCCTCGCCCACCGCCTCCTGCAGCCGCCCGAAGATCACGCTTGCCACGCGTCCGCTCAGCTGCTGGTAGACAATCGAGCGCACCAGTGTTTCGAACACCGGCTCGTCGTAATCCATCTTCAGCGGGCCCACCCTGCGGATGATCTCTCCCAGAACGGGGTCTTTTTTGAGATGCTGGATAGCGGATGGCATGATTGTTTTCAAACGGGCCGTTTCCTGAAACAGATCGCCGCCCGCAAACGTCGCCAACTACGACGGCTAACATCGAACAGGACGCCGGGCGAATGCGCCCTTCGATTATCTTATGAAAACCGCTGGCCTGATTGTTTTGACGCTCCTGATGGCGACGCCGGTCGCGATGCTGCTGCGCGCACAGCAGTCGCGAGCCGGTTCCGCGCAGGCGCCCGTTCAGTCCGTTGACGATGGCGATACCCTCAAAATCGACGTCGACCTCGTCAATCTTTACTGTTCGGTGCACGACAAGAAGAACGCGCTCATTCCCGGCCTTGCGCAGACGGATTTTACGCTCGCCGAGGACGGCAAACAGCAGACCATCAAATACTTCGCCCGCGAATCCGACCTGCCCCTCACCATCGGCCTTCTCGTCGACGTTTCCGGCAGCCAGCAGAATCTCATCGAAGCCGAGCGCCGCGCCGCCGCGCAGTTCTTCACCAGCGTGCTCCGCAAAAAGGACGCCGCCTTCCTGATTGCCTTCGGCGCCGATTCCGAACTTCTCCAGGACCTCACCGCCTCGCCCCGCCTCTTACAGGAGGGACTCAACCGCCTGAAGCTCAACGCCGGATACAGCGGCCCGAATTCCGGGCCCGTCCCGACCATGGCCGGCCTTCGCGGCACCGTTCTTTATGACGCCGTCTACGTCGCCGCCACAGACATGCTGGCGAAGGAGGTCGGACGCAAGGCCATCGTGCTCATCACCGATGGCGAGGATCAGGGCAGCCGCGAAACCGAAAAGGCGGCCATAGAAGCAGCGCAGAAGGCCGACGCCATCATCTACGGGGTTCTCTACGTGGATCGCGGGTTTTATGGCGGCGGAGGCGGCGTCTTCAGCCGCGGCTCGGTTCCGCCGCCCATGAACTACGGCGGCGAAGGCGTGCTGAAACATTTGGCGGAGGAAACCGGCGGCCGCATGTTCCAGGTGGACGGCCGCAATTCGCTCGAGTCCATCTTCGATCAGATTCAGCAGGAGATGCGCACCCAGTACGCCATCGGCTACACGCCGACCAACTCGAACAAAGACGGCGGCTACCGCAGGATCGACCTGCGCACCACGAGCAAAGACCTCAAAGTGCAGGTGCGCAAAGGCTACTACGCGCTTCCGCCGAGCCGCTGACGTTCGGGTTCTCCGCAACCCCGCCAGCGTCCGGCCGGCTTAAATCAGCCACGATTTGCGGGCTTCGAGGTATTGCTCCACCGCTTCGGCCAGCGTCGGCATCGGGTCGATCCCGCACTCCCGCAGCCGCGCATTTTCCAGCGCCGAAAAGCGCGGACGCCGCGCCGCCGTACGGTACTCGCGCGCGTCGGTGGCGGTGAGGTCGGCGTCAATGCCGGCCTTTTCGAAGATCAGCCGCGCGAAGCCGAACCAGGAGATCGGCTCGCCGCCCCCGATGTGGAAGACGCCGTCCAGTTCCCGTTCCGCCAGATCGATGGACCGCGCCGCCAGCGCCGGGGCGTAGGTCGGCGACGCCACATGATCTTCCACCACGCGGATCGGCTTGCCCTCGGCCGCGCGCCGCAGCATCAGTTCGGGAAAATTGCCGCGCGCCGTCCGCAGCCCGCCCGGACCGAAGACGCCCGACGTTCGCACAATCAGCGGCTTCTCCAGATAGGCCTGCGCGTAGAGTTCGCCCGCCAGCTTCGAAACCGCGTAAGCGCCCAGCGGATGCGTCGGGTCGGTTTCCACGTACGAACGGCCCAGCGTTCCGTCGAATACGTAATCGGTGGAAAACTGAATGAGCTTTGCGTCGTTCTGCCGGCACGCGATGGCGATGTTCATCACGCCCATCGCGTTGGCTTCGAATGCCGCCCGCGGCTCGCGTTCGGCAATATCCACCTGGTTGTACGCGGCGGCATTGAACACAGCCCACGGCTCCAGTTGCGCCAGTACCTTTTCCACGGCTTCGACGCTCGAAATATCCAGCGACGCGCGCGGAAATCCGCTCACCTGGTAGCCGCGGCGTTCCAGTTCCCTGGTCAGTTCGACGCCGAGTTGACCGGACGATCCAAATACAACGGTTGTTTTCGACATGCGGAGTTTGCGTTCTGCCGGTTTATGTCTTCCTGCCGGGCTTGCGCCAATTTTACCAGCGCATGCCGAACAACAGCGAGACCACCGCGGCCAGAAGGAGCACAAGAATCATTCCCGCCCACGCCAGCCACGAAGCCCGCTGTCCGAAGACGTCCAGCGCCGACCTGTCCCGCGCCGTGTCGCCCGCCGACAGTTCGCCGGACTGCGCCGCCTCCCGGCTGTCTTCGCTCTGTGCCCGCTCCCTGGCAAACGCCTGTGTCGTCGTTGCCTCGCCGGTCACGTTCCCCTGCGATAACGTTTCGGCCGAAAGCGCGATGTTGGCCAGCAGTTCGTCCAGCAGCGCCGCTTCCTCGGCGCTCATTGTCTGTTCTGCCTTGCGCGCCCGCGCTCCCGCTTTATTCTGGCGGTGCGCCAGCACTTTGGTGATCTGCTCTTTCCCGGCCCGGTCGGCAATCACGATCGTGCCCGAATTCTGGCTCGCCGTCGTCAGAATCAGCTGCGTGCGCAGCGGTTCGGGAACTTCCTGCACGGAGCGGTAAACTCCGCCTTCCCGGCCCGCTGAAATCAGCACCGCGGAAGTCCGGATCACGCCGGAAATATTTCGCGCCAGCCGGACGCCGCACTCCGGGCAAACGCTCCGGGGGCCTTCGAATTCGGTATCGCAGCGCGGGCAGATCATATCAGCCATTGACCACGAGTCGCGCTTCATTCCCGCCGGCGCCATGCGACCCGAACTGCGCCAGCACCACTTCGATGAAGCCGATGGACGCCTTCGACAGCGCCTTGTCCTTCCGGTAAATCAGCCCCAGTTTGCGGATCATCGGCTCCGGCGCCAGCCGCAGCGCCTTGAGCGAGCCCTTCTCCACTTCTTCCTGACAGGTCGAAACGGACAGAAAGCTGATGCCGAGGCCGGCCAGCACGAAGTGCTTCATGGTCTCGGTCGAGTCCAGTTCCATGGAAACCTGAACCTCTTCGGAAACATTCTCGAACCACGCATTGATGCGGCTCCGCGTCATGCCGGTCTGCGGCAGCATCAGAGGATACGGGCAAACATCCTCACACGTCACGCTCTCCAGCTTCGCCAGCGGATGCCCTGCCGGCACCACCGCGCGGACCTCTTCGCGATGAATCTCCACCACCTGCACCCGTTTTTCCGGCACCGGCAGCTGCGTGAGACCGAAGTCGGCGACGTTTTCCATCACCGCGTCCACCACGCGCGACCCGTAGGAGCGGTTCACCTGCAGTTGCACGCCGGGGAACGCCGTCTTGTACTGCGCGAACACCTTCGGGAGCACGTAGATGCACGTCGATTCGTTGGCCGCGATCACAAGTTCGCCGCGCGGCGAAGACTCCAGCTCGTTCAGCGCGTTCTGTGCCTGCCGGCGCATGTCCAGCATCTTCTCGGCGTATTCGGCGAACAGCTTGCCGGCCGTGGTGAGCGAGATGCGGCTGCCGAAACGTTCGAACAGCTCCGTCTTGACCTCGTGCTCCAGCTGCCGGATCTGCGCACTGATGGCCGGCTGCGTCCTGTAACACGTCTGCGCCGCCTTGGAGAAACTCTTCAGGCGGACGATTTCAAGAAACGTGTGGAGCTGATCGAAATCCATTAGGCAGCCGGACGGCGTTGCGAGCACCGGACGCGAAATCCGGCCAAACTCTTATCACCTTGAAGTTTAGCAAAAGAATACCGGTTTGCCGCCACGCGCCCGAGGCCACTACGATGAGAGTGGATCCGGATCCGGTTATGCCCCGACTCTCCTCCTCCATTCCGCGCCGCCCGCGCCGAATCCCGTCTCCCGGCCGTCGCCTGCTGCTCGCGGTGCTGGCGGCCGCCGCGACTCCTCTTTTCGCCCAGACGCCGGACCAGGTGCTGGTCGTCGTCAACCGGCAGTCGCCCGCGTCCCGCGAAATCGGCGAATACTATCTCCGCAAGCGGGGCGTGCCGCTGAAGAACCTCTGCGCCATCGACACCGCCCCGCTGGAGACCATCCAGCGCGGCATCTATGATCAGCAGATCGAAGCCCCCGTTGCCGCCTTTTTGCGCGCCAACGGTCTGATCGAGAAAATTCTCTACATCGCCACCACCAAAGGCGTCCCGCTCCGCATCGAATCGACCGGCGGTAAGGAACTGAATGACTCGGCCGCCTCGGTCGATTCCGAACTCACGCTCGTTTATCAGCACCTGCACGGCGTCACCACCACGCTGCGGGGATCGGTCCCCAACCCGTTCTTCCGCCTCCGCGACACGCCGTTCCGCCATCCGCTCATCCCCATGTACATGGTGACGCGTCTCGATGCCTACGACGTGGCGACAGTGAAGAGGATGATCGACCGTTCTCTGGCCGCCCGCAACGTCGGCCGCTTCGTGATCGACGGTAAGGCCGACGACTCCACCGAAGGCAACCAGTGGCTGCGCACCGCCGCGCTGCTGCTGCCGAAAGACCGGGTGATCCTCGACGATTCCGCCGCCGTCATGACCAACCAGAAGCAGGTCATCGCCTACGCCTCGTGGGGCTCTAACGACCGCAATCATACGCAGCGCTTCCTTCACAATGAATGGCTGCCGGGCGCCATCGCCACCGAGTTTGTCTCTACCGACGGCCGCACCATGAAGCGCCCGCCCGACACCTGGAAGATCACCACGTGGACCGATCGCGCCGGCTGGTTCGAAGGCGCCCCGCAGTCCATGGCCGGCGACTATCTGGAGGAAGGCGCCAGCGCCGCCTCCGGTCAGGCCTGGGAACCGTATCTCTACTTCTGCCCTCATCCCGATTTCGTGCTGCCCGCCTACAGCCAGGGCCGCACGCTGGCCGAAAGCTTTTATATGGGGCTCCCCGGGCTCAGCTGGATGAACGTCATCTTCGGCGACCCGCTCATGCGCCTTGCCGACTGAACGAACGCCGCCCACCCGCTCAGTTCGCAACCTGCGGCGCGCGCCCGTTACAATTGAACGACATGACAGCAGAGATCGAGGGAGTCACACTCCACCTCGCGCATCCCGATGAATTGCCCGTCCGCTGGGTCGGGCAGGAAGAGCTCATGCGGCAGCTGCTGGCCGCCTGGATGGTTGTGAGCGAGCAGGACATCCCCATGAGTCCGCGGCTGATCGGCAAGCCGGGAGTGGGCAAGACCACGCTTGCATACGCCGCGGCGAAGCGCATGGGACGCGACGTCTACATCATGCAGGCCACGCTCGATACGCGTCCGGAAGATCTGCTCGTCACGCCGGTCATCGAAGGTGCAGGGCGGCTCCGTTACGTGGCCTCGCCGCTGGTTTCGGCTATGATCACGGGCGGCATCATCATCCTCGATGAAGGGAACCGGATGAGCGAGAAGAGCTGGGCGAGCCTTGCCCCGCTGCTCGATAACCGCCGCTACGTGGAAAGCATCGTGGCCGGCGTGAAGATCCGCGCGCACGACAACTTCCGTCTCGTTACAACGATGAACGACGACGCTTCGACATTCGAACTGCCCGAGTACATTCATTCGCGCCTGCAGCCGCAGATTCTGATCGACTTCCCGGAGAAGGACGAAGAACTGCTGATCCTTCGCGAGAACCTGCCCTTCGCCGACGACAAGACACTCGAGTACGTCACGGACTTTCTGCAGATGGCGCATGCGGCCGACGAGCGTTACAGCGTGCGCGACGGCATCAACCTCGCGCGTTACGCTCTCAAGCTGCGCAGCCTTGCGACCAGCCAGGAACAGGAGCGCACCGCTATGCTGACGGCGCTGCGCGAAACACTCGGGGAGGAAGCGCTGCGCTATGTCCGGCGAGACCGGCCCGTCAATTCCTGACTTCAACAGTCTGACTCGCGGCCGGTTCACCTACCTGCCGGTGGTGCCCGGCCGGCTGGAGTTTGCCCTCGCAGTCCGGCGGCGCATCCTCGAAGCTCAGCCCGACATCGTTGCCGTGGAACTGCCGGAAACGCTGGAAGCGCCGTACCGCGATGCGCTGCAGCGCTTGCCGCAGCTCTCGGTCATCTTCTATCGCGACACGGAGAGCCGTGCGGATGAAGAGGACGAAGAGGCCGTCTATGTTCCCGTCGAGCCGAGCGATCCGTTTGTGGAGGCGATCCGCACGGCGCAGGAGATCGGCACCGAGGTCGTGTTTGCCGATCCCGACTCGACCGAGCGTCCCCACGTTCCCGACACTTATCCCGACACCGGCGCGCTGCGGTCCATCACTTACGAGCAGTATGTGGAGGCGTACCGGATCCATCCGCAGGAGCGCACTGAGGAGATCGAAAGCTTCGCCGCCGGAGTGGCGTGGAAGCTGCAGGGTGTCGATCCGTTCGCGCGCGTCCTGGTCGTGGTGTCGCTCAACCTGCTCGATCCGGTGCTGGACGCGATGGAAGTCCCGCAGGAGGAGCCGAAGCGGCGGCGCAGGGCGGAGTTGCAGCTGGTCAATCCGCATCCGGAGTGTCTGGGCGAGATTACCGTTGAGTATCCGTTTCTGATGGAACGTTACGAACGGTTCCGCGAGCAGATGACGGAGACGGCGCTGATCGATCGCCGCCACGCGCAGTTCGCGCTGTATCGCGAGGCGGGCGAGTCCTATTCGCTGAACACGGGCGAGACGCTGCATCGGTGGCAGTACCGCCTGCTGGCACGATACAGCCGGAATCTGGCGCGCACGCATCACGATCTGGCGGCGTCGCTGTTCGATCTGACGATTGCCGCGCGGTCGATCGTGGATGAGAACTACGCGTGGGACGTGTGGGAGACGGCGTCGCGCTATTCGTGGCAGCAGACCGAGAGCGATCTGGAGACCGTCAACATTGCGGGCGACGAGGTCTGGCTGAACACGAAGCGCATCCGGTTGCGGCGGCGTTTGCCGAGTACCAAGCGGCGGCTGGGAAACCTGGGACTCAAACGGCGGAAGAAGGAGAAGATTCCCGGCGAGTGGGCGAAGGAGCTGGACGGCACCAACATCTGTTCGTATCCGCCGGAAGATATCGTCATTGAAGACTTCGGCCGCTATCTGAAGAAGAAGGGCAAGAGCGTTCTTTCCGATGAGCACACCACGGTGGAGCCGTTCACCACGTCGCTGCTCGATGGCGTTGATATTCGCGAGACCATTCGCAACTGGCACGAAGGCACCATCTATGTGCGGAACTCGCGCAAGGTGCACGGCGAAGTGGGGTCGGTCATTGTGATCTTCGATGAAGACCGCGACGGGCGCTACGACTACATGACGACGTGGCTGGGCGAGCACCAGAACGAATCCGACATGGCGTACTACTCGACGCATCCGTTCGAGCACATGGTGGGGCCGGGCATCGGGCGGGCCGAGTATGGCGGGTTCCTGATGAGCCTGCCGGCGCGGCGCATGTACGATGTGTGGGCCGATCCGGATTACGACTTCGCGGAGACGAAAGCGGAACGGCTGCTGCTCGCGGGACTCGATTACTCGATCCAGAAGTACGTAGTGTATGTGGCGGCGAAACCGCCGCGGTCGGTGTTCCGCAACATTGCGGCGCGCTTCGGACGGACCATTGTGTACATTCCGATCGGGCAGCTTTCGCCGGTGACGATGAAGAAGATCCGCGTGGTGCACGTGCTGGACGGGCACGACAAGCGGGCGCAGGCGAAGGAATTCCTGTGGTGATGCTTCGCCTGGCGTTCGGCGTTCGCTAATCTGGACTGGTGGACCTCGAAAAGCATCTGTTGCGGAAAGTCGGCGAAGCGATTCACCGGTTCCGCATGGTTCGCGAAGGCGACCGCATCGCCGTCGGCGTATCGGGCGGGAAGGATTCGGTCACGCTGCTGGAGGCGCTGCTGCTGCTGCAGAAGCGCGCGCCGATCAACTTTTCGCTGTGCGCGTTCACGGTGGAGCAGGGCAAGTTCCTCAGTCCGATCGGCCCGATCGGCGAGTACATCAAGTCGCTTGGTGTTGAGTGGACGTATCACACGGACAACCCGTCGCTGCGTCTGATCGATGAACAGCCCGATCATGGATGCGACCTGTGCAGCCGGTTCCGGCGCCGCGCGGTTTACCAGATTGCGCGCGGGCTGGGCGCGAATGTGATTGCGTTCGGACATACGGCGGATGACTTCTGCGAGTCGCTGTTCCGCAACATCCTGTATACCGGTCGCATGAGCGCGCTGCCGCCGGTGACGAACTCGCGCAAGGGCGACTTCCGCATCATCCGCCCGCTGGTGTATGTGACCGAAGAGGTCACGCGCGCGTGGGCGGAAAGCAAAGTCGCTCCGGTGATTCCGTGCGGGTGTTCGCAGAAGACGGGCACGGTGCGGCGCGGCATCCGCGAGACCATCGCCGAGTGGGAAGCCGAGCGGCCGCATCTGCGCGAGAACATTCTCAAGGCGATGGGCAACATCAAGCACGACCGCCTGCTGGATACGAGGTTCCTCGATCCGGATGCGGCGGGCGACGATGAAGAAGCCGACGGCGCCGCGACGGAGTTGGTTCAAGTTCTCTGAATGTCAGTCCTATTAACCTGCGACGCGATTGAGAAATCGTTTGGGTCGCGCACTGTTTTCTCCGGCATCTCGCTCAGTCTGCATGACGGCGACAGGCTTGGAATCATTGGTCCGAACGGGGCGGGGAAGTCGACGTTTCTCAGCATCCTGAGCGGCGAGATGAAGCCCGACGACGGCACTGTTTCGCTGCGCAAAGGCGTGCGAATGGCGACCGTGGTTCAGGATCCGAAGTTCGAGGCGGATGCGACGGTGCGGGAGATTGTGACCGCCGCGGCGCCGGATACCGACGATCGGGATACGGAAGTTTCGAAGATTCTGAGCCGCACCGGATTCAACGATCCCGCGGCGAAGGCGGGCACGCTTTCGGGCGGCTGGCGCAAGCGGCTGGCGATTGCGGCGGCGCTGGCGGTGCGGCCCGATGTGCTGCTGCTGGACGAGCCGACCAACCATCTCGACGTGGAAGGCATCCTGTGGCTGGAGAAGCTGGTGGCGGGCGCGCCGTTCGCTTCGATCTTCGTGACGCACGACCGGTACTTCCTTGAGAACTGTTCGACGCGCGTGGCGGAGATCAACCGGGCGTATCCGGACGGGGTGTTCTCGGTGCCGGGCAATTACAGCCGGTTTCTGGAGAAGCGGGCCGAGTTCCTGCATGCGCAGTCGAAGGAGCAGCAGGCGCTGGCGAACCTGGTGACGCGCGAGATCGAGTGGCTGCGGCGCGGGGCGAAGGCGCGGACGCGGAAGTCGAAGGCGCGGATCGACGACGCGATGGACCTGCAGGCGCAGCTGGCGGATGTGACGGACCGCAACCGCAAGGGGACGACGTCGATCGACTTCACGGCGACCGGGCGGATGACGAAGCGGCTGGTGACGTGCGAGGAGATCTCGAAGAGCCTCGGCGGGCGGAAGCTGTTTGAGAATCTGAAGTTCGTGCTGGGGCCGGGCACGAAGATGGGGGTGCTGGGTTCGAACGGCTGCGGCAAGTCGACGCTGCTGCGGATGCTGGCGGGCGAGCTGGATCCGGACACGGGCGAAGTGCGGCGGGCGGACGGGCTGCGGGTGGCATGGTTCGAGCAGAACCGCGACACGATCGATCCGGAGCTGCCGCTGCGGCAGGCGCTGGCGCCGGAGGGCGGCGACACGGTGATCTTCCGCGACCGGCCGATCCACGTGGCGGGCTGGGCGGCGCGGTTCCTGTTTACGGCGCAGCAGCTGGATCTGCCGGTGGGACGGCTGTCCGGCGGCGAGCGGGCGCGCGTCCACATTGCGCGGCTGATGCTGAAGCCGGCGGACATTCTGCTGCTGGATGAACCGACCAACGACCTGGACATTCCGACGCTCGAAGTGCTGGAGAGCAATCTGGGCGACTTCCCGGGCGCGCTGGTGCTGGTGACGCACGACCGGTTCCTGCTGGATCGCATCTCCAACATGCTGCTGGCGATGGACGGGGCGGGCGGCGTGCAGTTCTATGCCGAGCTTGCGCAGTGGGAGCAGGACGTGCTTTCGAAGCCTTCGGCGAAGACGGGGAAGGCGAGCGCGTCGGCGAAGGACAACCGCGAGGCGACGCCTTCGAAGAAGAAGCTTTCGTACATGGAGGCGCGCGAGCTGGAGGGCATTGAAGAGGCGATTGCGAAGGCGGAGGCGCTGGTGGAGAATGCGCATCAGGAGCTGGAATCGCCGCACGTGGTGTCCGATCCGGCGCTGCTGATGAAGGCGGTGACGGCGATGGAAGAGGCGCAGGAAGAGGTGGACCGGCTGTATGCGCGGTGGGGCGAACTGGAAGCGAAGAAGGGTTAGCCGAGAGCTGTTGTTGGGATGAAGCTTTCCGATTTCGATTACGTATTGCCGGAAGAACTGATTGCGCAGGAGCCGGCGGCGGAGCGCGACGGGGCGCGGATGCTGGTGGTGGATCGCCCGGCGGGGACGTTTGCGGACCGGATGTTTCGCGAGCTGCCGGAGTATCTGGGGCCGGGCGATTGCCTGGTGCTGAACGATTCGCGGGTGCTGCCGTCGCGGCTGTACGGGCACAGGGCGGGGCGCGAGGGCGCGGTGGAGGTGATGCTGATCGAGCCGATCGGTGGCAGCGCGACCGCTGACGCGCGGGAGTGGCGCGCGCTGGTGCGGCCGGGGAAGAAGCTGCCGGTGGGCGAGCGGGTGGAGTTCGGCGAGGGATTCGGCTGCGAAATCACGGGGCGCGGGGAGCGCGGGGAGCGGACGGTGCGGTTCGACGGCGCGGGGTCGG
>Ga0214192_1000504_pt1 | contig 24110 bp, 36 predicted proteins | sample TroBogEpilimnion_44_FD_153030 | JGI IMG/M metagenome (GOLD analysis project Ga0214192, IMG submission 153030) | Freshwater microbial communities from Trout Bog Lake, WI - 29JUL2008 epilimnion | ecosystem: Environmental > Aquatic > Freshwater > Lake > Epilimnion/Euphotic zone | place: Trout Bog... | reverse complement strand
CAATTTGAGAACTGCTATCCTGTTGATCACGAGACCAATATCGATCGTATCGATTTGTTGTTGGGTATGTTCGATAAGGAGATGGCATAATGGACGAACAAGCAGAGCGTATCAAAGAGAACTTGAAGTATGCTGATTGGGACGATATGGACTTGGATGACTTTGAAGAGCTATTCGAAGACCGTGATCCATTCGAGTTCTTGTAAGGAGATGAATAAGATGAAGACGTCAAAAAAAGGGGCCCCGCGCTCTGGTTTGGTACGGCACGAAGTGGCACGAAATAGTATTCCCCTTGCAAATTCGATCGAAGATCGGTGGGAAGAGACGAAGGGAAGCTTTGATGATTGGATTAGATCGATGAAGTTGGAACAAGAGATAGAACGAGAAGAAGGTGGTGCATTGTGGTTGTTGTAATTGCAAGATATGTCAGTTGCATTCTCTTTGGAGTTTGCATCATGGCCTACGGTCCACAGTTGTGGAGTGAGTGGCGTTGGCGTAAGGTTGATAGAGTCATTCGTAGAGAAGACCGTATTGCGGAGATGGAGTTCCGTGCATTGTTGGATCAGATGGACTACCGTCAAGGAGTAGTAGAAGAATGAAAGCACTGCTAAACTCGCTGATTGTGTTGTGTGGTATACTAGTTGTACTCTATAGCTGGAGTAGTAGATGGAAGCGCTAAACAAGACGCTAGTCCCACTGAGACAGCTGTCGCTAAAGGAGAAGACCAATGGAAGACGCTAAAATAGACTTCAACATACCTATCGTTAACAACGATGCATCCAGCCTTGACCATACGATAGGACAACTACAAACCATCGTTGGTCTACTTGATGACATACAAGATAGACTACAAGCTATTGGATCCAGGAGATAGACGACTACAAGGTACACTGTAAATGATGTCAAATGCTGATGGTTACGCAAGTGTCCTTTTCTTTCGTATCGATAACGTTTTCCGGGTTCATATGACTTCTGCAGTGACTAGTGCCGTATCATTTATTCATCATTGTCGATTTGATATCTATCAGGGACCACATTACAATATTGGTATAGGTGTAAGGGAAAGTCCCACCACCAAACGTCCAAATGGAGGACAGCATGAATGAAGTAACAGTAAACAGCAAGGTCATCTACACCGGCAAGTCTAACCGCAAATGGAACGGTATCGTCCTTGCAAGTGACCCAGTCACCGGCCAGTTGGCTATTCGATGGACGTCATTTGGTCCTGGCCTGGAGAAGGTCAAGTTCCAGGTTACACCACCAGCTGAAGTAGCACTAGGCGAGCACCTGATGAAGGACCTGGAGAAGAAGGCTGCACCAGTTGAAGCCAAGGCAACCCCAGCACCGAAGAAGTCTCCTGCAAAGGAAGCGGTAAAGAAGTAGTTGGGAAGTCCACGGGAAGTTGAAGTGGGGTCAAAGTAATCAAGCAATGGCCCTGCTTCAGCTGCTTTACCTGTCAGATTGTCTGCTTAAGCGTCACTGACGACGTTGATGATACGATGGTTATTACGATGATGATTGCGTTGATTATTACTTCACCGGCAGTGTTGATGCAGATGTTTATTCCTTGATGATTGTACGTTGGTCCACAGTCACACCCACGAGAAGATCCTCATCCCCTTCGTCGAGTCACCTATATAGCTGACAGCGTTAGGCACGTTTAGCGATGACAGGATTTTATGATTCTACGACTTCATATGCTTTAGCGTCATAGACTGACTAGGACTGTTCTCAAAAAAATACGAGAGCGGGTTGAGGCGTTTTCTTGATGTCATATACTTGACTCTATTATACTAGTGTTATATGGACTACATGATATGTGCTAGATGTCATCGACTACTACGCTATCTAACTGACGATGTATTGGTCCATGCATTACCACTCCCCGGTGTTACTGATAGCTGGTACAGGGAATGCATATTCATGCCATATCCACTCACACACCCGACGATGAAAGACCCCTATGCACATGACTGATTGGAATCATCTCTCCGCTGAATGGACAGAAGATCCCTATACAATCTGGGACAATTTGCGACAACAATGCCCCATCGCCCACACCGAGAATTTTGGCGGTGCTTGGTTGCCTGTCACCTACGATGCAATTGTACAAACGGCAAAGAATACAGACGATTTTTCTAGTGTGACGGGTATTATTGGCCAAGAGGCCTTTGAACCTGCACCCATCGGGGTTACACCCCCAATCTCATCTGATCCACCCTATCATAAAGCGGCAAGAGATTTAATGATGCCTGTTTTCTCTCCACCAAAAGTAAGAGAACTAGAAGAGTTCCTCACTGAGAAATGCAATCAATGGTTGGATGAGTTACAGGGAGTAGAAACCTTTGATGCTAGTGAGCAATATGCTTCAAAAATACCACCAGCAATTATTTCCAAAATTTTAGGCTTACCAGAAGAAGATAAAGATCAATTCCTTGAAATTATTCATATTTGTTTTGAGTCTTTGGCACTCTCCATGGAAGATCGTAATGAAAAGCTAAAACCTGTACTCAAATACTTGGTAAAAGAGATGGGAAAACGTAAAAGAGAGCCTAGAGACGATTTTATCACTCAAATTATGAATGCTGAGATAGATGGACAACCAATTTCTAGTTCTCACAAATTTGGGTCTATACTTTTAATGATTATTGCTGGTATTGACACCGCTTGGTCAAGTATTAGTGCAGCTATTTGGCATTTAGCACAAAATCCTGATGATTTTTACCGTTTAAAAAATGAACCTGAATTAATGGACACTGCAATTGAGGAATTTTTACGCTTTTATGCACCAGTTAGTATGGCCAGAGTAGTAAAACATGATACAGAGTTCATGGGATGCCCTATGAAAAAAGATGAATGGGTGTTAATACCTTATGCTGCAGGTAATCGAGACCCAAAAGTCTTTGAAAATGCAGATAAATTCATTATTGATAGAAAAAACAATAGACATATTGCTTTTGGCAGTGGAATTCACCGTTGTGCTGGTGCAGGACTTGCTAGAATGGAAATAAAAGTTGCTCTTACTGCATTTATCAACAGATATCCATTTGGATTTGAGTTGTACAACCCAGAATCTGTAAAATGGAGCCCGGGTCAAGTACGTGGACCAAGAACAGTTCCCATTGTAATACTGTAATTACCTAGTTTAACCACACTAGTTGTATGAACTGGAACTCTCGCTACTCTGCTAAAAAAGAAAATTATAATATTTCTGTTAATTGGGATGACCCACATGATGTAGTTGCTCATGTTGTTGGTGCTCATGAGAAAAATTGGTCAGAACCAGACGATACTTTTGTCAATTCCATCATTACCGCAGCTCAAAACCCTGATGGACGGGCTGAACTACAGCAAATTCATGGTCTTTTTCACCGTAGAGGTTTTATGGCACAGCATTTAGAGCATGTACACCCCGATGAACATCATGGTGAAACACCAGAATGGTCCAATAATATAATGGACGATGATGACTAATTGGAAACAACGCTATTCTCATAAACTTGTCCCAATGCCCAATGGTCTTGATCAGTATATTAGGCATTTACACGAGCATGGTTGGGCACCAAAAGGTGGACTTTCAAGTTTTAAACCTCATGAATTAGAATATCTTAATGATCATGCAGTAGATGTACATGATTATCTTCATGAATGGGTTTGGGATAAAGCAGATGCAGATCCTACAGGATATTTTTATCATATATCACAGGGTAAAGAGGATTATGATGATCGTCAAAATGATCATGATCATAGTCATCCAGAAAGTGGAAAATCAATTACTGGTGTAGAAAAGCGTTATACTGATGATTAATTGGAAAAAGCGCTACGCTCATAGACTTCTTCCTTGGCCCTTTTTGCCAAAAGAGATAGAAAGTCATTTAGAAATTCATCACAATGGTGATATTGATTATGCTAACCTAGGCGATGTAGTTGATGCTTATAGAGGCATTTATGACGATGCTGGATTTCATAAACACATGATGTTTGATGAATTTTTGCATGGAAGACATAATACCTTGCATAATAGGATTGAAACCAACCATAGTCACCCAAATCAAGCAAGCGTAGTACCTCCCCCTAAAGACGCATATCGATTGAGGCTTCATATACGAACTCAACACGGATTATCTTCACATGAATCAAATGTTATGGATGAATTAACTGATGATCAACTTCCATGGTTTCATGATTATGATCATGGTCGTAAAGATGAGCATCCTGTTACTCATAGACATGCTAAATTAGCTGAAAAAGTCTTTCCAAAATTTGATGAAGAGCAAAATAATGCTTATATACATATGCATATGCATCACGGAATGCCAATGAGTGCAATTAGTGAAATGCATTATAGACTAACCAACGAATCTGATCAAATGGACCCCTATAAAAGACTAGAAAAACTTCCAAATGAATCTCCTATTGACTTTGTTCACCGTTGGGTACATGAAGCTCGTGGTGGTGAATGGACCATGGATGACATGGGACATCATTATGACAACCACAAGCATGCACATGCCGAAGGCATAGATATCAATAGACCCAATACAAAAAGAACACTACCTGATATGACGGGAGACCCGGAAAGTACAAGACGACACCTCAAGGTTGAGCATGGGTTGAAAGATGACCTTATAAATGCAATGTCGGTTGATCCTTTTGAAACTTTTGCCAGGGACCGTAATGAATCAAATGCTGAATTTATGCATCGTTTGGAACACTATTTAACAGATGTGCCCTATAACAATAAAGGTGCAAGACATGTTCACGTAGAACGTGAACCAGGTAACATATATACACCGGACCATGAAGAATATGGGAATGGATCACGATGAACTGGCGGGAACGATACTCTAAAGTATACCCAGAACCTCAGGGTGAAGATCGGACAAAACACCTAAGGCTTCAGCACGGACTTGAAGATTTTGATCTCATAGCTGCATTTGCAAATGAACACCCCAGAGCCCGTGATTATGATGACATGGATGACAATGAACTCCTACAAGACCCCGAGTTCAAACGTTGGACTGAGGGATGGCATGATGGTATCTTCCATCACCCTAATTTAGGTATAAACCATGACCATGCATGATGCAGCCACATACGGGATGAATAAAAAAATCAAAAAAAGCAAAAGCACTTCGTGCTATCGCGGGGCGAGCATATATTGTACGTCATCATATGAGTCAATGAAGTAATATGAATTGGTCTATAAGATACTCTAAAAAAGAACCCATGAAAATGGTGTGGGACCAACTTAAAAAGAGTTTCGATAAAAAAGATATGAAATGGATTAAAGATGCTAAATGGGATGGTCCAAAAGAAGTAAATCTTGACCAGGTCAATTATTCTACCAAGAAAACCTGGAAAGCCTATAAAGAACCAGAATTGGTTCAAAGTAAAGTAAAAAAAATCGAAAATGGTAAGAAAAAACCCATTATTCTTATTGATGCACCAAAAGATGATAAATACTTTATTATTGATGGCCATCACCGTGCCATGGCCTATGAAAAACTCGATAGACCCATGATTGCATTTATTGGTAAGGTGAATAAAGAAACGGGTCCTTGGGATACTTTTCATACCAAGCAAAAACCAAAAGACCCAGAGGCAAAACTATGAATTGGAATTTAAGATATTCAGAGATAGGTCGTTTTAAACCAATTCAACATGGTGCAAATACTTCACGTAGTGAAAAATTAAGATGTGCAGAAGAACGACGTCAAAATGGTTTAAGTGGTCAATGTGAAAAATGTATGGTCAGAACAAAATCTACAGAAACAATAGAACATGGACCAAACACCAGTAAGTCTCAAAAAGAAAGATGTCGACAAGAACGTAAAAGCATGGGTGAACCTGGTTTATGTGATGAATGTTCAATTGGTAATAAAACAAGAAATGAAATTCAAAATAATGGTGAAGTTCATAGAGTTTCTTATTCTCCAAATGGGAAAGAAACTTCAAGAAGTAGAATTGAAGCTGATGGAACAAAATCTTTTTGGGAAGGGCAAGTTTCTGGAAAAAATGGTAGATCAAACAATCTTAAAATTGAAGCTATTAAATATTGGGAAAGTCAAGATAATGGAAAGCACGTTTGTCAAATTTGTGGACAATCTCCCCAAGAAAAATATGGAAATGAATCTAATTTAAAAAGATTTCCAATGCATCATTTAAATCCACTCAACACTTACCCAAAAGGTGGTGGATTTACTAACGTCAAAGATCTAATTCCAGCTTGTAGATCTTGTCATGAAGAAGTATTACATGAACTTGGTACACATAATGAAGCAACAACTTTAGAGAATGCTAAAAATAGATTTCAACAACATAAACAAATAAAAATGCAAAAAAATAAAGAACATTTAGATGATTATAAAAACAATAAAATAGATGAAAATGAATTTCTTAAAAAAATATCAGCTAAAAGATCTAAGGCTAAAGTTATGCCTGCAATTGAGACCTATGATGATTTAACTAATCATTTAAAACTACATCATACTTATAATACTGGTGGTGATGCTATTCCAACCGATGCTACTTCAGAGTTTGAACGACAAACTGGAAATTATTTTGCTCAAACACCGGAACATGAAGCATTACGAGAACAATTATTTAGACAACAACATTTTGAAATACATGAAGCCTTACATGATACAGCAAATGGTACTCCAAACATCTCTGGACCAAGGGCTGATTATGGTAACAACGATTGGGATCAATCAAAACGTATATCACAGCAAAAAACTTCTCATTCACATGCTACATCAACTAATCCCAATCCTGTATGGGATGTAGCAAAATGGAAAGAGTTTAGATTAAAAAAGAATGAAGCTCGAGAAGTTGGCGTACCTAAAAATGAATATGGAAAATTACACCGTGCTGGTATTCCTCATGAACAAATAATGGATTTTGCCGGCAATCATCCAAATGAATCTATGGCTCAATATAGAAAAGCTCGACGTGGTGAAACTCATGAAAATGTTATGAATTTTGTTAATAATGGTGGAAATTTAAGAGCGTTTGTGACTTGGGCTCATTTTAGGGGAAGTCATTGGGGGCTTAATAGGGAAACTGGTGAACATACTCGGTTACCAAACAGTCTTGAAAGATATACAAATATTCAAAATCAGCGAAAGAAGAAAAATGAATTGGAAGCTTAGATACGCTGGCAACATTATTCCAATGGGTTACACTAAGGGTAGAGATTTTATTTGTCATAGACACATTACTGAAGGCGATTTAAGACATAGAGGATTTGAACCATCGTTTAAAAAACATCATCCTAAAGATTGTTTTGAATGTTCTGAGGAAATTGAAGCTCAGGAAAAGAAACAAGAAGCAAAAAACAAAAATAATTCATAAAACGGGTTGATCCTTTTCTGCTCCTACATATATATTAAGAATAATAAGTTCTTGACTCATAAAAGATTAGGTTATATATGTCCGAATGCATAAAGTGTAGTAAGTGTAATAAATGCTCCTGTAGTTGTGTATGTGTTAAGGAAGAAAATAAAGCAAATTGGAACTTCCAAGCATTCCAAAAAATGGTTGAGGGTTATACTCCCAATACAAAACACAAAGACAGTGAAGAACTCCCAAAACGTTTCAGTTTAATTCTCATTGACAATAATGCTGATGAAGAATGGGAAATAGAGTATCGTACAAAAATAAATGTTATTCAAGTGGCCAATGTTCTCATGGACTATTTTGGTATTGAAGCTGATGCTGTTCCCAAAGATGGTTTCGACATTATAGGCTTTATTAATACAAGACTTGAAGAAGATGACGATCAAGAGTAAATGTATTTCTCTAGTTGACTTATTGTAAGTTAAGAACAGGAGAATTATGATTTATAAATGGGAAGAATGTCCCGCTTCAACAATGGGAAACTCTAATAAGTGCATAAATTGTTTGAACTGGCTAGATCATGTTCAAAAAAATCCAGATTGCTATTGTCATACTAAATTTGAAGCTGGAATCAATCCTGAAGAGTATTCAAACCTAGAAAAAATTTCTAGTAGAGCTAGTGGAACTTTTTGTAGCAAATGTAATACAGCAGCTACAAGAGATTATCCAGTTTACCATATTGACAAAAGCATTATGGACCCAATGGATGGTATTCCAAATGCTCCTCATTGCAAAGACTGTAGAGTTTAAAAAATTATGACTACAAAAACTTTTATTCCAGATTATCGAGTTCCAGATGGTAATAGAGATGTACCACATGAAGATGTTGTCAGATATGACATCCCTCATAAAGCTGATTTAGTTAGAAAAATGGTATCTGAAACTTCTCCAATTAGTGATCTCACAAATGAAGCTTTAAATGGACGAAGCTATAAGCCTGAAGAACGGGAGAGTGTAAATGGTACACCAGCTCCTAAATTTATTACCGAACAAGGGTCATCAATTTTTAGTAATCATCCAGAACATTATATTCATACTGGACTAGGTCATAGCACTCCTGAAAATGCAGAAATTCATCAACTTGAAGATAGAGTAATGGATAAGAAAACAGGAAAACCCATGCATTTTGACGAACTCCCAGAAGTAAAAGATCTTCAATATAGAATGTCAGCTCTTCCAGTAATCAATCATATTTTAGATACTTCTATGACCCCAGACGAAGATAATGCTAAATTTAAAAAATATAAAAGCAGTCTAACACGGACTGAAGATCATGATTATGTTCAACCCAAAAGAGATTCAAAAGCTGGAAGACCCTATGATGGATTTCCACACCATGCCCCTGAGTCATTTACCATTAGACAGGGTAGTATGTTTGATAGAGAAGGTCATTTAAAGGAATCTGAAACAATTGATTTTTTTAAACATGCACATAATAATATTACTGATATGTATATGAACAATAAAGATGAATCTATTCAAGAGCATCTTGGTGGAATGTTAAAATCATATAATCAATTGTGGGATAAGTTTGATTCGGGAGAATATGAACGTCATCCAAACTTTTGGAGTGGACATGCTTTCTCAGCTGGCAATAATAGAGATACAGCATGGAAACAAATAATTTCTCAAGCACCTGAACTTTCCTCTAAGGGTAGGACTACAGGATTGAGTAAAGAAGAATTTAAAAATCAACAAAATATAGGAGAATAATGAATAACGCTACACAAGCATATATCCGTAATCTTGTACGTACTGGGGTTCCAGTTGCAGTAGGTACTGTAGTTGCATGGTTTGCAAGTAAAGGTTGGAACTTGAAGAGTGGACAGTTTGCTGTACTTGCTCCAGTATTTTCAACAGTTTATTATGGTGTAATCCGTGCTGCTGAAAAAAAGTATCCAAAGCTTTCATGGCTTCTTGGTGCACTTCCAGCTGCCCCAGTAGTTCCAGCACCAACACCAGCTCCAGCTGCAGCTAAAAGAGGACCAAAACCTAAGAATTAATTTCTTACTGTAAAGTATAAGTAGTCCCATCATTAGAAATAGAAATATTTTTAATGATGGGATTTACTATGTCAAATGATAAAGAACGTATTGTAGGTAAATTAGGTAAGCTAGAAGCTAAAATACCCGTTGGGCTTAAAGCTTTTGCTGAATATCAATCTTCTCCATTTCCTGCTCCACCAGTTCAAGTAAAAGTTCCAAATGTTTCTAACTGGCAAATGTTGGGTAATGACCAATATGGTGATTGTACTTTTGCAGGAATTGCTCATGCTAAAATGGCAACTGCAGAAGTACTAGGAATTGATGAATCTGTCCCAACTACCCAAAAAGTTGTTCAAGCTTATCTAACATATACAAACGGTCAAGATGGAGGAGCTGTAGAAGCTGATTTACTTAAATATTGGCAAACAAATAAAATTTTAGGTACTACCCTTTCAGCTTATGCTCCAGCTAATATTAATGATGAAAATGAAATTAAAAACGTAATTGCTCATTATGGACTAGCATATATTGGTATTCGAGTTCCTGCTTTATGTCAACAACAATTTCAAGAACATAAACCATGGAGTCTTTCACACACTGCTGCTGATGATAATATTATTGGTGGACATTGTATTATCCTTGTTGGGTACGATAAAGAATATATGTATGGAATTACTTGGGGTGCTGTACAAAAGATTGAATGGTCTTGGCTACAAAAATATATGGATGAAGCTTGGGCCATTATCACTCCAGAAATTGCAATTAGAGGGGCTTATGACAATATTAAGCTTGCTGATTTGAAAGCAGATTTGAGTAAACTATGATACCACCTAGATCAGAAGATTGGGAATTTAAACTTGCAGAACAAGGTTTAGATCTAGTCAAAGCTCCAACAGAAGAGGAAATCAAAGATGGTCCAATTATGAACCATGAAGCTAATTTTATTGTTGAAGCTGCTGATTTTAATGATGTTGAGCAATCATGGAATAAGTCTGTAGAACAAAATCCTAGAACAGAGTTTCATCCAGAACATGTTATGAAAGATTTAGAACAAATGGGTGATGATCCAGAACATCATCCGGTTATGAAATCTGTAATGAGTAAAATTATGGAAGCTGCTACTCATCATGATTTAGGGTTAATTGATAGAGATCAAGCAAATCATGTTGTAAGACATGCACGTAAGCATGGGCAATTGATTGGTAATTTAATGGATAACCTTCAACATGTTACAATGGCAAAAGCTTTTCATTCAACAGCAAAAGAATTACTTGGACCAGAAGATGAAAAAGGTTGGGCTAAAGTTTTAGATGAGTCAATCACTAAGGGTTGTGAATCTTGGCATACAATGCATCATCAATTGCATCATGATTGCAAAAAAAGCTGTGGTTACTGGGGGATTCCAAAAGGTAAGGACAATTGTAGTTTTTGTAAAGATGGATGTCCATTTTGTGATCAAAACGACCCTGGTAGATTTGCATCAATAAAAAAAGCCGAAGGTCTAGCTGGTAGTAATGATCAACTCTATCTAGACCCAATGTTTACTGGTGCAGGAGATGGAAATACAGGACCATCTATTCAACCAACCCCCTTAACTGATCAAGGTACTTCAACAGAAACTCTAGAAAAAAAATCTAGTTGGATAACTTATTCTATTGATATGGGTGGTTCAACTACTCCACCACCAGATATGCCTCCAGCCCCAACTACCCCACCTTCTGTATCAAATTCAGCATCTTCTTCAAATATGAGTAGTAGTGATCCAGGTGGTTCTGGAGTACAAGGAGATACAAATACAGGACAATCTGAATCTATCGCCCCTACACCAGGTCAAGCACAACAAGGGACTCCAGGGCTGGGCGCACTTAGTGATCCAGCTCCTGCTACAACTACTCCTACTCCTAAACCCAAAACTCCTTCTAAACCAAGTGGCGGTGGTGGTGGATGGTTTAATGATATAATTAACACAGTTGAAAACATAGCAACCAATCCAATTGTAGATACAGTAGCTACAGATGCTGCTATAGTAGCCCTTGCCAGTATTAAACAAGCCGATGGTGATGAAAATATTCCTGGCAGTACACAACCATCTCTCGGTCAAAATGAATCAACAATGGAAAGACATGTAATCTCCCCGTTTACTCAACCAAGTAAACAGACAAGTGATAGAGGGACTACTCCACAAACAAATAGTCCTAGTAACACTAACGCCATTTCTTTAGATGGTGGACAAAAACAAAATGCAATGAACCCGCTTGTAGATGCTATAAGCCCAGAAGGAAATGAGAATATAATTATGAATGGTTCAAAATCATCAGATTATTTAGAAATGATTACAAAAGAAGGATCTGATTCAGCAATTTATTTTAAAGGATTTTCAGATGGAAGTGCTGGAGTTGAAATGGATAAATCTCTATCTAATCTTTCAGACGACTATTTTAATGGTTGGCAAGATGGTACAATCTACAAACATGCTCCAGTAGAAGAAAATATTAGCCATCAACCACAAAAAAGATCACTTCCTATGATAGATATGAAACCTGGAGCTAATGCACTTCCTGAAAATATGGGTGTTAGTATGGGTGAACCACATCCAAGTCATATGGCATCTGTAGATACAGAATGTGATGAATGTGGTAGTATTAGAGTCGCTCATTGTGGTACATGTGAGGGATCATCAGAAGATCTCAAAGAAACAACAGAAAATGTTGAAGGACCTGCTAATACTAAAGATAATCAAAATATGCAAATTGCTGGAAGTGTATCTTGTAAAGCTTGTTATGGCTCAGGTATAGTTTGTATGGATTGTGGTTGTTCCCGTTAAGGACATAAAATGAATAACGAAGAAAATCTACTATTTTTAAAAGAAGCTTTTGATTATAATCCTGGCACTATTATTGAGTGTGAAGTAGATGGTAGACCTGGATACAAAGCAAGTGGTGAAGGCAAATGCTATGCTTATGATACGGGTGATGATGAAGGCAAAAAAGATGCTAAAAGAAAAGCATACATGCAAGATTATCATAAACAAAAAAGAAAAAGAATTACAGGTGCAGTTGTAGAATCAATTGCATATTTTACTGGGCCTCCAATGGCAGATGCTTTAGATGGTGGAATACCACAAGAAGTAGATTCAAAACCTACTAATAAACCAGTAAATGAAAATACCACAGATACTTACAGTGGTGGTGGTCCGTTCGGTGGAAGTGAACCTCTTGGAGTTGGGAACAACCCAATGGGTGATCAATTAAACAATAGCATGTTAGCTAATAAAAAAGATCTCAATAGGGAGAATAATATGAATGATACAGAAACAATAATCAGAACAGCACAAAAGGTTGTTAGAGAGGCAAGTTGGTTTGATGGTTCATCTGCCAGCATTTATAACAGAATGGAAATTATCCAGGATGTTATCGATGAGCTAAAGATGGCTAGTTCTAGTCCATCTGTAGATGACGGAAGTCTATCCAAGTTTGCTAACACTCTAATTGAACTAGAGACAGAAAAAGAACAACTACAAAAAGTTGCTTCTGAATATGTTGACTATGACACAGAAGAGTATCTACAAAGCCTTCCAGGTGGAACTGTTGCTAGTGCTTATCGCACAACAGATTTTGGAACGGTTGATATGGGTGAAGATGATGGTTCAACACTTTATAAGGTTGCCAGCAAAGTTAACCAAGAGTTTGAAGAAGCTGATTGGATTAATTTTGTTACAGCCGGTGCTGAGACATGGGTAGAAGATCAGTTTCATGGTCTACTTGAAAGCCAATTGTCAACTCGTGAAGCTGCTGTTTACTATGTTGAGCAAAAGACTCTTCCAATCCTTGACGTAGAAAAAAGAGCTGCTGTTATCAACAACTTTGTTGATAATGTTGAAATTGTTAGAAGAGAAAAGAATGCTAGCAAAACAACCAGTGAGTTTAATACAGCTCGTGTAGCTTCTAAAAAGAGCAATTTTGTTGTTGATGACGTACTAGGAACCACAGCTAACTGGTTCTAATATGTCAGATGAACGAAGGGCGAGATTTGAAACTCTCCCTGGGAATATAACCGTCAACTCCCTATATATTCCCGGGCGAGGTGGTACCCATCTTATCATGGGTCATGCTAACTCCAAGCAAGAAGCCCTTCAAGCTGTTCATCATCATCTAGAGCATTTTGGGCTTAAATTTGATAAAGTAACTCCACAGACTCTTCCTTGGACCGATATAGAACCAAGAAGTGGTAGTAAAAATCATGGATTTGCTGGGTATAGTGGAAATCTTCCCGTTAGATCTCAACGTGGTGTAGAAGCAAAAATTCATCCAAGAATTACTACTAGTATTTATGCTGATGATTATGCTACAGGAAAAATTCCCTGGACCATTAGAGTAAGTCAAAATTATGGAGGGTCTAACTTAAATGAATTTGATCGTCAACATGAAGGAATCAAACATTGGTTTAACAATGAAGGTAATCAAAAAACTTCTTTCTTTTCATTTTTCAAAAGAGCAGCATATAATTTCCCCAATAAGGGTTTAAGCTCTGAAGATCAAGATTTTTTAAGTGGTCAAATGAATAAAAATAAATCCAGGTCTACTGGTGGTGATTGGAGAACTCAACTTCCCAATTTACATCGTGAGTGGAGTGAGATTGAACCAATTCTTGCAAATAGAGTAAGAGCACAAGGACAAGATGTAGGATTAGTTTATGCTAAAGCTGCTAGAACTTTAAAATTGTGTATTGATGCAAAACAAGATTCTCATCCAAATTATGAATCAGTCACTGGAAAGAAAAGAAATGTTTAGTTGGAAAAAACGTTATTCAGCTAAAGATAGTTGGGCTGTAGAAGGAGATACCCCTTTTAACCCAAAACCTAAAATAGATGAAAATGTATCTATTCCTTTAAAAAAGCTTCCAGAGTTTAAAACTAATGATCATCTTCACGGTCAAGCATTTTTTGATGATTTTACAGAGCAAATTAAAAATAGAAGAAATCTTAACGGTTCAGAAGGATATGAAGAATTAGATCCAGGAACTTTTGCTCAGTCAACTAGAGATCATCAAAAGCGTTTGGGTTTGTATGGTAATAGAGACGGTAAAAATCAAAGTATTTGGTGGAGAAGAACTTCTGAACAAAATTGGGAACAACAACACTCAGCTGAATTAGCATTGGGTGAAATACAACCCAAAGACATGTACAAGACTCCTTGCAAAAGTAATTGTATGACAAAGATTTGTAAATCCACTCGTGAAGGAACTGATGATTTAATTCCAGATACTGCAATGGATAAAGCAAATGAAATTCTTAAAAGATCACCAGCAGGAGAACAAAAAAGACCAGGTCGAACAAATATTGAAGACCTTAGACGAGAAATGGGTCTAGATGACTGATTTAGAAAACTTTAGAACTTTTAAACGAGAAATTGTTGCTGCTGCAACAGATAGTGATTTAATGAGTGCTTTAAAAAAGACTCTTGCAAATGCATATGTTCTCTATCATACCATTCACGGTTTTCATTGGAATCTTAAAGGTAATGATTTTTATGAATATCACAAATTCTTTGATGAAATTGTAAGTGATATTTACGAGCATATTGACCCTATTGCAGAAAATATTGTCAAACTTGGAGGGGAAGCTCCTTTTGTTATGACAGAGTTGGTTAAAGATGCCAATATTCAAGAAACTGGATTGGTTAGCAAAGATCCCATTGAGCTAGTTCGTAAATTTCAAGGAATGAATTCTCAAATGGTTACTGAATTAAAAGATACTTTTAAAATTGCAAACAGTGCAAATGAACAAGGTGTAGCTAATTTTATTGCAGAACGTATTGATCAACACCAAAAATGGGACTGGTTCCTAAAGGCCTCCTTAGGAGAATAATGTCCTTTCTAGATAGGTTTAAATTATATGGGAATAAGGTAAAGACCTTGAAGAACACCCGTAGAGCTGTACTCACAAAGTTTGGCTTTATAATTGAGAGTGACATAGAAGTAGAAGATCATCCAGAGTTTCTCAAGAAGAAATCTGATATTGAATCTCGTAGTAACGAAATGGCCACCAAACATGATAAAGAAGTTTGGACCTATATTGCTCAAGGATTTCCTGGAAGTAAAGAAAGACCATCTGCTGAAATGGTTGGGCAAAGATTAAAAACCAACCCTGATTTTAGATCTGGTTTGCTTAAATTGCAAGATAGACATAAGACAGAATATGCTGCTTTAAAAGGTGAGTTAAAATCTGCTGTAGAAGATAATGAAATTTACAAACAGGAAGCTCGTAGTGAACAAGTACGTTCAATGACCTCTGAGCAAAAAAGAGAATTAGTTGGTGAAAAATCTCGAGCTCGTTATCAGACTGAAGAAGGTAAATTAGATCGTCAATACCGTAATATCAATCATTATGGTAGACAAGGTGAACGAATTAAAACAGTTCAAAGAACTCGTTATCTGGAAGATGAAGATTTTAGAGCCAAGCAAATTGAAAGATCTAAATTACGACTACAAAAACCTGGTATTAAAGAATTGGGTGCTGCAGAAGCAAGAGAAAGAACTCGTTTGAGAAACAATCCTCTCAATGAGCAATGTGATTGTGGTTGTAATGGTAATCTAAAGACTCATAGAGCTAATTTCCGTAAGAAATTCTGGAGTGAATACAATCCTGTTAAAGAAGGTGGATTTAAAATTCTTATTGCAGGAATTGACAATGATGCCTATTGGTCTGGTGAAAGCTGGAGACGTTGTTTAATTGCAGGTGGTAATGGAAAAGCTCAATTTTCTAAAAAAGAAAGAGATATGTTTAGACAATTACCTATTTCTACCTATCAAGATCATAATGGAACTGATCGAAAAATATTTGGTACAGGTAAAGAAGCTTTTCATGGTACATCTTGGGGTTCTGAAAAATTAAAATGTCAATGTAGAGATTGCCTTAATTTTGCAACTAATAAATGGAGAAAAAAAAGAAATTTACCTCTTGTAGATAACTCATCATATATTGACAAACCAATACAAAAAAATATACAACCAATTTACAATAAAGAAACTCATCAACTTGAAGATATACATTTGAACGAAGCTATGGTTGTTGATGGTAAAAGAAGAAGAACTCTTAGTAGACCAAGAATCAAAACCCAACTTGAAAATTTACATAGATCTCATAACCCTGATGGTAAATTAACTTGTGGTTTATGTAATAGAGAAATTAAAAAAGGATCTCCTACCCATTTAGATCATACTACCCCTTTTTCAGAATTAAATCCTGAAAATAAACCTGAAGGTCAAAGAATTAGTGGTTTAAACGATCTAGAATTCACTCATATAAATTGTCATAAACAAAAATCTCAAACAATACTTGATACAACTCCAGTTTTAAAACCTGTGGATGCAAAAAATACAATTAAAGCTACACAAATTTATGAAATAATGAAACGTGCTCCAAAAGTTTTGGGAACTGACATATCAGATTATATTGATCATTATAAATCTTTTAATAATAAAAGTATCAGGAATCTTAAAAGAAAAAGAAAAAATAAAAATTATGAAGAAGAAGTCCATACCCCTGAAGAATTAAGAGGTTATAAAATTTATCAAGGGATTAGACATCATATGAATAATATTGACCCTGCTACCTCTGAACCAAGAAAAGAAGAAGCTATTAATTGGGAAAGACTTTTAACAGATCCAATTTCTAAACGCCCTAAAATAAAAACTAAAATTGACCCAGAAACTGGACATACTCTTGTTTGGCAAAAACAAAGTAAAAGAAGAGGTCCAAGAAGTGAATATATACGAGGAACTGGAAGTAATTCTATTCTTCATGTTCAAGATATAAAATCAGAAGCTAATGCATTAGAGTATAAAGATGTATTGTCTAGACGAAAAATTAGAAATCCTGAGCTTTATGAAAAATGGACTTCAAACCCCAAACATAGATTAACAGTCTGTAATGATTGTGGTAAAGATTCAGCACAATTAGGTTCTAATTTAGAAATCGATCATGATTCTCAAGAATTGACTCGATATCCCGAAGAAGGTCGATTTATGGATCCTATTACTGAAACAGAAGTTCGTTGTGGAAATTGTCATGAAACTGCTCAAATTGCAAGAGATCAAGAACGAAAGCAATCTAGTACTCGAGGGTTTTTAAAAAAATGTGATTGTGGATGTAAGGGTGGTACTAAGACTCAACAATTAGAAGATCATATGAAAATTTTTGCTTTAAATTATCGTGAAAAAATGGGACGTAAACAAAATAAAAGCTGGGGACGTGGTTTAAAAACATTACCAGGAGAATTTAAAGAATCTAGTTGGAATGGTTTTAAAGCTTTAAATAACTTGTAATACAATAAAGATCCTATATAATGGATTAAATGGGGAATAAAGGAAATTATGGAAGATACAGCAGCTGAAAATATAATTAAAGTTGTCGGAATATTAACTGCCATACTTTCTGGGCAAGAAGAAGAAGCACATGAAATGATTATTGAAAGTGATGTCATGGTGCTGTTTGGAGTTTTAACTGGTTTGCTTCTTTCATCAATCAGTACACTTGCAGAAATGAACTCTATTACCGTAGAAGACTATTTGCAAAACCTCGGTTGGTCAGCAGCCCGCGCTCTATAATATGATAGAATTACCAGAAGGAATTTCATTAAATGTCAGGGAAGAAGATCCATTAGAGGTTTTTATTCCCTACGAAATCATAGAGACCTGGAAATGTAGTAAATGTGAATTAGAATTAGAAGCTGTATTGTTGGGTGAAAATGGAAGATATGATGGGTCCATTAGAGTCTCAGGACCACAATCTATTACCTGGCAAGGAAAGCTTCCAAAAGATGGAGTAAAAGCAAGGAAGTATCTCAAAGATACTTTAACTCAAAGAATTAACAAACATAAAGGATTTCACTAATGTTAAGATATAGTCAACCTATTGACAAAACTGCTAAAGCCCTAAAAGATGAAGATATCGAAAAGGATGAAGTAGAACAAGAGTCAAAAGAAGATTAGTTAAATGACCAAAAAAGAAATGTCGGATTTCGATTGGGATAAATTTAAGCTAGACGTAGAATCTAAAATAGAAGATCTACCTGTTACTCATATTATGATTCCAGATACTCAAGCAAAGCTTGATGTACCCACAGACCATCTCAATTGGATTGGTATGTTTATTGTTGAAGAATATCACAATAAAAATATTAAAATAATCCATATTGGTGACCATGCAGATATGCCTTCTCTATCACAATATGATAAGGGAATGAAAAAAATGGAAGGTCGTCGTTACCAAGACGATCTAGATTCTGCTAATGAAGCATGGAGAATTTTAAATCAACCACTCTATGATTTTAATGTCAATAGAAAAAAGACCAAACAAAAAATTTGGAACCCTGACCGCTATATTACTCTTGGTAATCATGAAGATAGAATTAATAGAGCAATTAATGCAAATCCTCAATTAGAAGGAATGCTTGGTCTAGATAAATTAGATTATGAACGTAGTGGTTGGAAAACAAGTGCCTATACTCAACCAATTTGGTTGGATGGAGTTGCTTATTCTCATTATTTCTATAACCCAATGACTGGAAAACCATATGGTGGACAAAATATTGAAACAAGGCTCAAGACAATTGGGCATACATTCAGTATGGGTCATCAACAAACTCTCATGTACGGTTTGCGATTTGTAGCAGGAAAATCACAACATGGTTTGGTTGCAGGTGCATGCTATCTCCATGATGAGGATTATAAGGGTCCTCAAGGAAATGCTCACTGGCGAGGAATCATCGTAAAGCATCAGGTAAAGGATGGTAGTTATGACCCTATGTTTATTTCCCTGGATTATCTTTGCAGACGCTATGAAGGTTCGTCATTAGAGAACTTCATGTCTAAAAAATATCCCAACCTGTAAAAAGCAAAGGATCTCATCAAAGAAGTATGAGAAAGACATATAGAGTAAAACTGAGTGAGCTAGTCTCCGATTATAATAAAGATTATGCTATTGCCAATCTTTCTCACAGTTTCACTGGATATGATCCACAATTTACAGAAAGTAATGGTTTTCTTACTTTTGCAGTAAATACTGATGAACATCTCACCAATCAAATAATCAGAGAAAAACTTTCCAGCTCTAGTTTTGTTAGTGCAGTAAGTAGTGGTGATTACAAAAAACGAGTGGTTAAAGTACCTCAATTAAAAGAAGCTGCCCAGGGTAAATGGCTAAATGAACAAAGCATTTGGCGTCCAAACGAATTTAAAGGCACCCCAGCTAAAGACCCAATGACTGATAAACAACACAGTTACCTTACAGGTCTATTTGCTCGAAAAGACTATTCAGCTCATCCATATGCTGGTACTTTTGCTTTTCATGAAAAAAATATACAAGAAAATCGTCCTGTTTACAGTAAGTATCATGCAAGTCAATTAATTGATAATCTAAAAGAATTTCCTGATAAAATCAAAGAAGCAAGTCTTAATGAAAGTACTTACCCAGATTTTGCTCATGGTAAGGGCATCAATGGAACACCTCTTACAGATACAGCAAGTAATAATCCATTTACTACTGAACAAGGTAAAAGTGGAGTTGATGCTGGATTAGAAATTCCTGATACTGAAAATGCTCAATACCTTATTGGACAAGATGATATCAGAAACCCTGGTGGTGGAAGATATAATGAACCTCAAAAAATTGTTGCTAGTAGTTGGGTTATTGCAAAAGAAGAAGAAAAAAAGGTAGACAAAGATGGTCTACTAATTCCTGATGAAGAAGATGGACTACCAAAGGGAAGAACTTTATCTGATCTCTGGGGCGGTATTGGTGGAATGGGTACATCTAACGATAAGTCTGGTAATAGTTAATGACTAATTTTTTTGACTCTAAACCAGAACATTCTAGTGACGTTAAGCTTACTGATGATGATGGTTATTTAAAAAATCCAGTTACTGGTGGTAACACTTGGTTCCATAGTTCAAGTGGTCACGATACAGTATTTAGTGATAGTTATTTAGATCATGTCTCTGGGCATGTTGGAACTTATCATACAGCTGATCCTGAAGAAACTCTTCGTAATGGTTATCTTCATGAAAATAAAATTAAAATGAGTCATCCATTGGTTGTTGCTGACCATCATGATACTCAAGGGTATAGATCAACTGGTACAGATGAACATTTGGAACGTGGTCAATTTCATAGCATTTCTTCTCTAGTCAAACATTATGCATTTAAATATGGTCATGAAATTTTTCCACATATTCCCAATCCTAATAAACCTGGAGCAGAAGAAGAGTTTTATAGATCTCAAAATGAAAGAAATGACAATAGAGTTAATGCTTGGAAAAAACAATGTGATGAAATTACTGCTGGGAGAAAAACCGACCCTTGGCACGTAGAGTGTTCTGATACTAATTGTAGAACTTGTAACTATCTTCCCCCTCATCCAAAACTTGACAATGAAAAATTTTCTACAAATTATCTAGAAAATTTTAAGCCTAGTGAAAGACTTCACGTATTAAGACATGGTGCAATGAGAGATGGATATGATGGAATGGTATTTCATTATAATTCTAAAAATCCCACTATATTTGTATTGAGACCATCTAGTCAAATTGAATCTCATAAAATTGTAAAAGAAAGTTCTGCAAGTCATAAAAAACTTTTAGAAGAAACTCCTGCAATAAATACTGATACAGGATTACAACAATATATTCGTAAAAATGACCTCTTTGAAGCAGAAAAAGCTAGAGGCGCTGAAAAGAGAGCATCATGACATTACCTTTGAGATTTTCTGAAATTGAAAATAATGGAGAAATGGGAGTTGGTATCGGATTTATGGGTGGACCTGGTACACCAGCTACCCCTGATGAAGGTACAAGTAATATTACAGATGTTACTAAAAGCCCTGGTGGACCAAGTATTGTTCCCAATCCAGTTGCCCCTAGAGGTGATAGAGGTCAAGGTGGTCCTCAAATGAACACAGTAGAAAATAATACTCAAATCAATCCCAATACTGCTGAGGGTCATGGTAAAGTTACTACTGAAAGTATTCCGGTAAGCAATCAAGGTCAAGCAATTTTACCTGCTCTCAATAGCTGGTATACAAGCAGTATTCATTTTGGTTTAAATGATGAATTTTATGATGAAATAGAGAATGATGAACTATAAATATTATCCAGTAGGTGAAGCTGCAATTGATTACAAACCAGGAGATTTTTTTCTTGTTGAAACAAAAGGTGCTGCTGCTAAAGTAATTCGTTTTGGTCAATGGTTGAGATATCATGGTAAAATGAAACCATTTAGTCATTGGAATCATACAGGTGTTATTATTAACTCAAACGGTGATACTGTTGAAGCAAAACCTACAAATGTTAGTCAAGGAAATATTCGAGATTATGTAGATTGTCCTGTTTATATTATTTCAACCAAGTTAAATAATCAAAGTGCCCAACAAGTAGAAGCTGCAGCTAAAAGCTTCCTAAATGATAAGTATGGATGGTTGACCATTGGCTCTATTGTTCTACAATTGCTCACAGGTATTAAGGTACAGTTATCATTCTCTAAAAGTGTAGTATGTAGTGGTTTAGTAGCACAAAGTCTTTGGGCCGGTGGAATTATATTTAGTGAGAATCCATTCCAAATGATGCCTGCTGATCTAGCAGCTGCTTTTAATGTAGTAAGGAAGCAAAATGAATAATTGGGAAGATAGATACGATTTAAAGATTTCCCCAGATCCTAAAAATGATGATGAATTAAAAAGACATATGTTAATACATCATAATAGTGATAGTAAAGATCCAGATGACTTTAGAGAATTTATAGAAGAAATGACTTCGGATCCATCAAGTCATATGAAAGATCATACTGGACAACCTCGTAACTATTTACGTGAATATCATGATGATCACCATTATAATAATTTTGAAGATGATTATGAATCATTAAATCATGAACATCCTTGGGAAAATAATGATTAATTGGAAACAAAGATATTCTAATAATTTCAATTGTCATGTTTGTAGTATCAAAACAAAAATTGCAAAAGAGTTTGAATGGGGAGATCAGCTCATACCAGGATTACCCAGACCAAGTATGTCAACCGGAGAGTCTACTTCACACAAGGATATAAAAGAAAATTGGCCGGGTAAAGGTATGATACACCAGAGAGTTCCTGTACCATACAGACATTACCCAGAAGATGGTCTTCCGACCCCAGAGCAATCACATACCCAGTTGCCAACTCCAGAAACAGATCACATTTGTGAATGGTGTGGTATTAAATTTGAAAATCCAAATGAGATTGTTTCTAGGTGGAAGTCTCAAGCTGGTGGTCTTGGTGGTTGGCCAATGCATTTAAAATGTATGTCTCAACATAGAACTTTTTGTACAGGCGCTAGAGTTGCTCCTGATAATGATTTTGAAACAGGACCATATTCTATTTTAAGATCTAAAGTAGATAATTAGTAATCTCATTTGATTTAATTCGATAAAGCTATATATAATCATAATATGAGAAAAATAAGTATAGAAATTACCTTTAATAATCCAACTCAACAAAACTTGGAATTAGCTGAAGCAGAAGTAAAGGAAAACTTTACTGGTTTGATGGCTAGTCTACGTAATCAGTTGAATAACGTTAAGGGCTCAATTAAATTTGAAGACGCAGAATAAATTCTTGGTGGTCGTAGTTCAGCGGTAGAACGCCAGGTTGTGGTCCTGGTTGTCGCGGGTTCGATCCCCGTCGATCACCCCAATGGTCCTGTAGCTCAGAGGAAGAGCGCTTCCCTGTCACGGAAGAGGTCGGGGTATCGTAATCCCTCAGGATCGCCAAAGGAGAGAAATGATAATACAAATTATTGGACTTCCAGGCAGTGGTAAGACTACATTAGCTAAAGCTTTAAAAAATAAACTTGATGCCATTCATCTTAATGCTGATGAAGTACGTAATTTTGTGAATTATGATTTAGGATTCACTCATGCTGATAGATTGACACATTCTAAGAGACTTAGTGGAATGTCTAGACTTTTGTCAGAGCAAGGTTATAATATAGTAGTAGATTTTATTTGTCCCACTAAAGAAACTAGAACAGCTTTTGGAATACCAGATGTTTTAGTTTGGGTAGATAGGATTAAGTCTGGTAGATACGATGATACAAACCTTCTATGGGAAGACCCCAGTTATGTAGATATTACGATATCACATGGTATGTCAATAGAAGAAGAAGTTAATGTTGTATTAGAGTTCATAGAAAAGCTATAACATGCAAGATTTTGGTTGTTTTAATCTTAAGACAGATTTTAATTATAAATTTGTACATAGTTTTAACGTTAATGAGATTGTTAATCATATTAATACTAACACTTCTATAAATTGGGCAACAGTTGGAGAATTTGATCCCACATATTTTCTTTATAAAGATATTGAAGCATTACCATTAGTCGATGTTACTTCTAGTTTTACCAAAACAGATACAGATGACTTGATAACTCATATTATACCAGCTAATATAAAAATTGTTGAATTAATCTCAACAATCTCTGATTATTTGGTAGAACTAACTGATGGTGTAATTTTACGATCTAGTATTTTAAGACTACTACCACATGGTAAAATACCAACTTTTCAACATAAAGGATTGCAAAGTCGTATTATACGAAAATTTCATATTGTTTTAGAAACAAATGAATTAACTTTTTTTAGAGTTGGAAGAGAACACAAATATATGATGACTGGTCAATGTTGGGAAATC
>Ga0214192_1000503_pt1 | contig 24112 bp, 20 predicted proteins | sample TroBogEpilimnion_44_FD_153030 | JGI IMG/M metagenome (GOLD analysis project Ga0214192, IMG submission 153030) | Freshwater microbial communities from Trout Bog Lake, WI - 29JUL2008 epilimnion | ecosystem: Environmental > Aquatic > Freshwater > Lake > Epilimnion/Euphotic zone | place: Trout Bog... | reverse complement strand
ACAGATTACGATGATATTTTTGAAGAGCTTCACGAGAAATATAAAGGTTCTGGAAAGAAAATGGCACCTGAATTACGTTTATTAATGAGTTTATCAGGAAGTGCATTTATGTTTCATTTAACTAATAATATGTTTAAACAATCTAAGTTACCAGATGTAGAAGAAGTTCTTCGTACTAATCCAGAATTAATGAAACAATTTCAAGCCGCAGCAATGAATAAAATGCAAGGAGGTGCTCGTGCATATCAACAATTTAGTTCTGGACCACCTTCGGTTCAAAGACAAGCATCACCTCCAGCAGGAGGTATTTTTGGTATGATGGGTAGTCTTTTTGGTGGAGGAAATCAGAATCGAAGTATGCCACCAATGCCAGAGATGCAAATGCGACCAAAGCCAGGGCAAGAAATATTTATGAATTCAGGTTCAAATTCAAGTGATGATGATATAGATAATATAATTGAGAATGTACATGCTGAGATAACAACTCAACCACCAAATCAAGTTAACCAATTAAATCAGATTGAAACTTTATCAATTTCAGATGAAGAAATAACGTCTATAATTGAAGATACAGCTGATATGAATGGTATTTTAATGAATGGTGAAAGACCAAGGCGCAAAGGTGGACGAGGTGGAAAAAGAAAAGAAGGTTCTGCTGGTGTAAGAACATTAGACTTATAGAAACATCTTATTTTTGAAGTTCTGGTACCCAGAAAGTTGATCTTCCTGTTTTTGATTTATGTATAAGTACTTTATTACCTAGATGATCTACTTTTTTCATATATATTCTAAATTGTGACAAATAAGCTTCTTCATTATGTTCAAGAGTATATAAAAATCGTTTAGATATTTTTTTTATTGATTCGAATAGTCTTTTATATTCTAGTTTACTTATATCTTTCATTTTACGTAAAGGAGATATTTTAGCGTCATATAATGATTCAGATTTTAGATAATTTCCTACACCTGAAATTAATATATGTTGATCAATCAATACATCTTCTATAAGATTATTTTTATTTGCATCCGATAATTGTTCAAATTTAGTCCAAAAAAGATCAAATGTTGTATTTTTATCAATAATATCTAACCCTAACTTATTTAGTTCTTTTTCAAGTATTTTATTATCATTAACGAAAGATAATGTACCATAACTTAATGTATCAGAATAGGTTGCAGTAATATTATTGCTAAAATGAAAAAGTAAATTCTTATGTTCTTTTCTCCAAGTAGGTTTATCTTTTGTATACCACCATCCCATTAATCCTAGTTTACTAATAATATTCCACCCTTTCTCATATTGAAAAATAATAACTTTTCCTTTATTGTAAACTTTTTCTAATTTTAAAGGTAATTCGTATATAAAATTTTTATAATTTACAGGAGGACCATGCTTCTTATAACGACCACTTAAAATATCAATTGATTCTAATTTTTTACCAACTAATTCTGTATTCATCTTTCTAGATAAATGCGTTGCTTCAGGACCCTCTGGCATATTAAAATTCATATAGATTTTAATATAATAAAAAAATAAATTGCATGGTGTGGGGTTTGAACCCACGCCTCTTACGAGACCAGATCTTAAGTCTGGCGCCTTAGACCAACTCGGCCAACCATGCATGAATGAGAATATACTTTCTCATTGTTTTATATAATTCTTATTATCTTAAATAGTTTTTGCCGTTTAAGGAAAAAAAGAAAATATAAAATAGCATTTAGTTTATTTACGAGATTTCATGCTCTTTCTTAAAGCTTCAGGTACTTTACGAATTGAACGTATTGGATCTACAACTGCGGTTAAAACAGTGTCCTTAGAATTGCGAATTTCACCTAAACTGGTTTTTGTGAATGCATAGGCACCTGCAGCAATTGCAAAAACTAATGGAATTACAACTAGAGCAATTAATATAATTATTTCAAGGATAGACCATACGTATAAGATTTCACGTCTAACATCTTCAGAGCATTTGCACTTTTCTTTCATTAAGTAGCGAACATATGTTAAAGACTTGATATAGAACACAATGGTTACAATTACAAATACAATATTAAGAAGCATATATAATCCACCAACAGTGCTACCAAATAAAGCATCTGCTTCTACTGGTGGGAAAAACATAGTTATTAATAAATAACTAATTGCAAATACACAATAGTTCTTTATGAATGAACGATCTTTATGAACCGCACAATCACAACCAATTTTTTCTAATTTATTAATGTAACTGTAAGTTAAAACAAGGAGTAAAATACCGATGGTACTACCTATAACATGTGCAAAATATTCTACGTTCATCATTTTTAATTTGACTTCTATATTCATATAACGAAAATATTTTAACGATTTGTTGGTAAAATATATGGGATATCTAAAAATTCTAGAATTTCTTTTTCAGTATTTAATCGTGGAGGCAGTGGTTTTGACTGTTTAGTTTCTGATTCAGAAGGAAGAGGTTTCAATTCATGTTCATTTAAAGTATATCCTTTTTTATTTGCGATCTTTCTAGTTTCTATATTAAACTTGTCAGAACCAGTAAAATAAAGTAAAGCAAATGGATATTCTTTTGGAGAAGTTAATAGAAAATCAATGCGTCTGTGTTTGAATTCAGAATTTAGTCTAGACACAGCTAAGCATTTCTTAGTTCCATATGCAAGAATATCTGTTATAATAGATTTACCTTGCAATTCTTTTATGAATTGTTTAAAATATTCTGCTGCTTTTTTCTGTGTAATAGTAGAATCATATGTAACTAAAATATCTATATCACCACTATTAAGAGCACCTCGTCTGTAACTACCAACTATCATTATTTTTAAATTAGGAACAACTTCATTAATTATTTTTAAAAGTTCAGATTCATATTTTGTTATTTCTTCACGAGGAATACGTTCATTTATTTCTTCATAATATTTTAATCCGATTTTTTGATTTTCATTTAAAAATTTAGGATGCTTCAGATTATATTCTCTTAATTGTGAAATCGTTGTTATTTTTCTATCAATAATTGTATTTGCCTTTACAGAACCTACACCATATATTTTTGTCATTATATTAAAAGCAACAAGTTTAGGATCTTCTTCAATTGCAACCGCAGCGGCAAGTTCCCCAGTTTGGATTATTTCTTTTATTTTTGCCGATATCTTTTCACCTATACCTAGTATTTTATTTTTAGCCAAATCTTCATAATTTTCTATTTGAATAGAAGAATCTAAATTTTTTAATTGAGAAATAATCTTTGTATAAGCACGGGCCTTAAAAACATTCTTTTCTTGTTGCTCTTTTTTTTGTAAAATAGAAAGACTATCTATTATCTTTTTTTTGTAGTCCACCATCTTTCTTAGATATAGAAAATAATTTCAATTTTCTTGAAATTTTATCATACATATCCATTATTTTAAATCTAGATGTAGTTTTTAAATTTTCAATATCATATATAGCATCTGATATAAAATCTTCAATAATTTTATATGACTTTTTACTAGAATCTGTTTTGCCATTATTTATAATATCAAATAAAACTTGTATATGATCTAATATAATATCTAACATTTTATCATCAGATTTCAATCTATTATTTAAACGGATATAGTATTTACCATCAGTTATTATATTTTGAAGTAAAGTTATAAATACATCTTCATCTATCCAACCTTCTTTTATAAATAGTGAATAGGCTTTTATAGAAGCCAGAGATCTTTTCTTCCATTTTAGAAAATCGCAAAATTCATCATAATCGTCTTCATTTAATAATTCTTCGGATGGTATCCACTTTTTATTAGTAAGAAATAATATCCACATTAATTTAATACTTGATATCAATGTAATGTTTGATATATTTGATATTTCTTTTAAAATCTCAATATAATTAGACTGATAATCCGGAGATCTGAGCATCATATCCCATATAATTTCAATATATTTATCAATATAAGCTTGTTTACAATGAGATCGAATAAAATTAATAGTAGAATTTTTATTTTTATCGCTTAATTTATTCATAAAAGATAAAAATTCACGATGTATTTCTTCATTAGTATCATTATGTATTTTAAATTTTTGAATACGGGAATTTACAACTGGATTTTTAATTATTGTATTATATGTTGCGGAAGGTTTCCGTGAAAACCATTTATCACCTTTTTCATCTTCAGTAAAACATTTATATTCTTTCACTAGATTTTCCGCTTTACAAACATATTTATTATTTGCTATAGTCACATTTTTTCTAACAAATAAAAATTGATCTATATTTATGATAATTCCCCCGATACTCATAAAAAGTTATGAAGAATAACTTAATATAGATATTAGATATAAATCTTTAAATAAACGCAGAACATTCCAATCCATATAAAGGAAAATAACATATATATCAATTATAGATAAAATCTATTTAATAATATTTTATTATAAATGAAAAATAATATATCGAATCTACTTACTTTTTATCAAGAATACAATATATATAAATGCCTTTTAATTGTGCAAGATGACGAAGAAGTATTAGAAATGGATACTCAATTAAAAAATAATGATATTCTTTGTAGTATAATACTCGAAGAAGATTGTAATGATGAACATAATAAATATTTAACTAAGTTGAGATATTTTAATGAATCTCTTTTTCGTGTAATTATTATGAATTATCAATCATGGTATATTATAAAGAAAGATGTAGAAGCTTATATATTACCTGAGCAAAATCTAATAGCGCTTTCAAATATTGGAGATGATGGTAGGATATGTATAAAGAAATGGTATAAAGATGCAGGAATGCGAGGATTTATTGAAACATATCGTGAAAATTATTTCATAAATTTAGATAATAATAATTAAATTTATTTAATATATTATTTCGATTAATAATAATTAAATTTATTTAATATATTATAGAATAATCAACATAATGACTATTTCCAGCAAAATGAAAGGCAATAATATGAACTCAAATGTAATGAAAGTATTATTATTAATAGTAATTATATTATTAGTCTTAATAAGCATTAAATATTTAAAAAGTCATAAGAAGAAGGAAGGATTTAGTGATAATACTATAACAGTATCTTATTATTATATGCCTGGATGCAAATATTGTAAACAATTTGATCCCGAATGGGATCAGTTTTGTGCTAAAGCACCTGCAAACGTAAAACCAATTAAGAAAGATGGAACTGGTGAGTATTCCGAAGAAGCATCTCAAAAGAATGTGAGTGGTTTCCCAACTATTATTATTACTTCTAATGATACTGATACTGTGTATGATCAAGATCGTACTGCAAGTAGTTTATTAGTTTATCTTAATAAAATGTAATACTTCTTGCATTTTATGATATCCAATAGATATGCTTTCATCAATTGTTTCAGATGTAATATTAAACATAAATTTATTAGTATTACTGTAATATTTGATAGGAATTGCTTTTAATGGATATTTATTAAATTGAATATAATATTTATATTTTTTTTGAAACATATGAATAAGTAAATTATTTGATACATATGAATTTATAACTGCAAAAACGTATTCTAATGAAGACACCGTTTCTGGATAAATATTAACATGTGAAGTATCTTTTACAATATGAAAAATAATAGTATTATCAAAAGGAATAGATTCAAATAATTTACTAGGAATACCATCTGTGACAGCGCCATCAATATAGTATTCTTCCCCTATTTTTACAGGTTTAATTATAAATGGTATAGCCATCGAAGCTTTCAATGCTTCTGATACTAAAACATGAGGGGTAGTATTTACAGAAAAATATACAGGTTGCATATTTGAAATATTAGTTGCACACAATACAAGATCTTTTCCAGTTTTTTTTGAAAAATCAATAAATGTAAGATTATGTAATTCTTCTTTTAATAATTCTACAAGACGATCTCCGTTGTCAATGCCGAGTGTATTCATATTTAATAGAATATTTTCAATAGCAATAACTTTATTATTATCGTTCTGAAAAAATAGTTTTAATTTTTTCTCAAATTCTCCCATAGATATATCTAAAGCAAATACAGTTGCAAACAATGCTCCAACTGATGTCCCAGCAATATGTTTAATTTTTTTATCATAATTTTCTTGTTGCAAATATCGTAAAGCGCCCATATATACTATACCTGAAAATCCACCACTACTCATTATTAAATGGGTAAAGGTAACTGACATTCTTATCGTTATAATTTATAGAAAAAACTATAATTGTAATGCCACCGCAGATTCGAATCGCTGAGTTGCGAGATATGCAGAATAAAAAAATAAAAAGTAGAACATTATGCTTTGATAAAATATTAGAACTAATACATAGAAGAATTAGAACAGTTGCATCATATAATGGCGAAAATACATTCTATGAAATTCCAGGTATTATGATAGGATATCCTTTGTATAATTTAAATGAGTGTATGGATTATATAATAGATGCTCTAAAGAAAAATGGTTTTTTTGTACAAATCCTACCTCCTCCACATATTGCTGTACTCTACGTCTCATGGAGTCTGAGTGAAACAAAACCAGTTAAAACAAAAATGATAGACAATAATACATTTAGCTCAAACTCATCAAATAGATTATTGTTAAATTCGAAAAAAAATGGTAATGGCAATGGCAATGGTAATGGTAATAACCAAAAACGTTTTTCATTAGATCAATTAAAATTATTTTAATATATTATTCATTTGCAATTTCTTTTAAATATGGAGTTAATATTTCTATAGTATCACGCATACCAACACTCATACCTAGTTTAAATAATTGATCGCATAAGAAAATAATAAGTACACCAGCAAGAATAAATAAGATTGCATCAATTATCATTTGAAATTTAGAAGTATCATTATTTTTTGGAAAAACAGTATAAGATGACAGGGATGATGGAGGAGAAGATAATTGTAAATTATTTACATTAGGACTTGGAGATAATGTAGCTACTTTATTAGGCGATTGATATTTAAAATCGGGTTGAATTTTTTTTGCTTGATCATCTTCACATGATGTAGTAAGATTTATATCATTTACTTTATAATATTGTTCTAATTCATCATCATAGAAACCAGAAATATTATTCATATTTTGTTTTCTTGGTTGTTGAATACATGAAACAGTTGATCCTTGAGCGCTATTTAATGAAACTTCCATAGCATTATTGTATTGTTGTCTAGATAAATCTGATATTGGTATTTCATATATTGGACTTTGTGGATCTTTACAGGTTCCAAAATTAGTATTTGTATTCGGTAATTGTATACCTCCTGAAAGTAATGATTCAGATGAAGAAGGTGTAAATGCAAATTGTCCATAAGATGCACAAGATTTATCGTAAGAAATAGATTCAAAGTTTTCTATAGTATTGTTATTTGCATCGGGGTTTGTATTGTAAACTCCATTGCTATTACTATTGCTATTACGTGTTGTATTACTATATCCCATTGGATTACCATTTGCATTTTTATTCCAGTTTGCATTTTGATTCATTGCAATTGGTTGTTGATTCGAATTAGTACTTGGAGGATACGTTGGACATATATTAAAATTATCACAATAATATTTATAATCTATCATCTGAGAGTTATAAGTATTAACAGGAGTATCTAACGGTCTTTGATCAGCAGTTGAAGTAGAATCAGTCGGTAATTGATTTTGAAATCCTTCGGTTCTTGGATAAACCATCGGTGTATCATTAGTAGGAGGAGTATCAGTTATAGGATCGTATGGTTGAGCAGAAGCAGTAACCCTTAAAGGGGCTAAGTTTCTTTTCTTTCTTGCAAATGTTGGAACATTATATGCTTCTTGAAGAGTACAATACATTATTTTAAAAAATAATGTTCCACTAATATTTTAATAGATATTTCTTTTTATGACGAATATATGTAGAATGGGTATTGGTACAACAAATATTGTTGAAGGATTAACAGTTGGTATTTTAGCAGGTTTATGTATAATTTATGCATTTCAAACAAGAAATGCATTTCCAAGGTGGCTTATAAGTTTATATGATAAACCATGGTTAATATTAATATTATTGTCTTTAGCTGTTTTATTATATAAATATAGTCGTAGAATATCAGTATTATTAATAATATTAATAATTTCAATGTGTATTGAAGTTTACATATTTACAAAAAAAGAAGGCATGACTTCTTTACAAGTAGATTATACCGAGTACGATAATTTAGTAGAAGAAAATATTCAAAAACCATTTACTGATGATAAGCAAAACAAATCAACAAAACCCTTAGATATAGTAGACCCGATATATCCAGTGTTCTATGGATTAAATCAAGTTCCAGATGGATATACTCCGATTGAGAATATTCTTTCCAATTATGTGTAATTTATAGAATTTCTGCTGTTTTAATAGAAGAATATAATGGCAAGTCCACTACCTCTTCCGACTATGCCTTCACAACCAGCGGGCGGCTTTATTTATAAACCTGATATGTTCGCAATTGTGGCTTCATTCCTAATGCATTCTGGATCCCGTCACTTGTCATTCGATTTGACAGATGCACAAAAAAAAATATTAGCTCATCCGTTCAGTAAAGCAATTATAATGTTTGCAATGTTTTATATTAGCACAAGAAATATTAAATGGAGTATAATTCTAAGTATAACATATTTCTTATTAATAAATATGTTATTAAATGAAAACCACCCATTAAATATTTATTCTAAATCATGGCTTGTATCACAAGGATTTATTAAAAATGAAAACTTCCATTCTATACAAAAAACTAATTATAATTGGTATTATAATAATACTGCAGCCATGGAATAAATAATAAATTATTTCGAAGTTATTGTTTTTTTGAATGAGCCCAATAATATTTATATGGATCTGTGTGTACATATGAACTAATTGCTAAAATATATACACTTACAATTATTATAGCAATTATTAGACTTGCTCCTAATATAAATTTACGTAATATAGGGATTGATTTAGTTAATAAATATAATAATAATGTAATAGATATTTGAACAGATAAAGCTAGAATTAAATTCATAGTTGAGTTATACTTAATATCACTTGCATATGATATTCTAGTTAAACTCTGTAATTTCATACCAGAATTAATAATTATGTCTTTTGCTTCAGCATAATGTTGTTGTTCTTTTGTCATTGAATATAATGTATTATCATAAAGTATACGTGTATTAATTATATTTGCTAATATAAGTGTATTATCTAAATAATTAATAACTTGATTTAACATGGTGGTAAAATGAGAATTATATATAGATGATGATACTGCTTGCACATTAGCTTGAATATTATCGAATTTTTCAATATTAACTTGACTATATGGATTAAATGGAGGAGTTCTATTTACTTTTGTTGCAAAAAACTTTAAAATTATAATACTAAATAAAATACTACTAATTGTCATAACACTACCATATAACAATTGATTAGCATATGTAAGCGGTAAAGATACTAAAAGAGCGGAACCAATTAAAATAAATATTAAGAATGCAAGTGAAGCATATTGATATATTTTTTCCTTTCCTTGAGTATTTAGTTTATTCATAAAAACATCATGTTCTTGATTAAAATAGCCTTTATTTTTTTCTATAACATTATCTAAGTTTTTAATATTGGAAGATAAAGTATTATATTTATTGGTATCAGTATTTATATTAGAAGAAAGATCATTAATAACTCCTCCTGGTTTTTGAATATTATAATTTAAACCGACAAGTAAATAAAAACATGATTGTTCTAAATTTGAATAATCATTTACGTATGTAGTTGATGTATATTGTTGAGTATATAACTTTAATGCAATCTCATATTGACACATTATAATATATAAATGAATTAGACGACGAGCAATAAATGGATTAAAATTAGTACTTGTACTTAAAGTAGCTAAATTTAAAATATTATTCATTGCAACTTTAATGTCTGCTTTAGAATTTAATACAGTACTCTGAGTACCATTATTTATAGTTACAGGAGTAAATATAATATTTTGGCTACTAACTGATGTTGATGAAGAACTATTTAAATTAATATTAATATCTGGTACATTAAAATTGACTGCTTTTCCAGTAATATACATATTCCATAAAACAGGATCTAATAGATTATATAAACCATATAATCCTTGCATAAATATATATAGTTCAGGCACTGGAGCACTTCTATTTTTTATATTTATTAACAAATCCATACAGTTAATATCAGTAACTGAATTATTAACATTATTTACAATGTTAAAAAGAGTACCGAATGAATTAGTACTAGATGTATTAGTATTTGCTATATATTCAGTATATCCACCATTTGATGCATCATAAACATACACTTTATTTGATATTGTAGTTATATCATCCAAAGGAGAAGTTGCTGCGTCTGCAGATTGATCAGCTATTGAAACACCATTTTGTGTTACATAATTATTAAATATTTTATTAAAATAATAATTATATGGTAATTTTATATTTACCTCATTCTGATTAGTAAAATTATTATTTACGTATAGAGGCGAACCGAGAAATGCATTTTTAATATTTGATAAATAAGTATTATTTAATAATATTAATTTATTTGCAACGGTTAACTGCAAAGCAGATAAATCATTAGAACCGCTCATTAATCTCTACTACTCTAATTTAGATAAATAAAAATTAAAAATTACAAAAGATTATGTATTATTACATTTAGACCTTAAAATAAATAATTAAATTTAGATACAGGAACGATAATAATAATATGTTCCTGATGTTTCATTATACCGTGTAATTTTTACAATATCATTATGCTTTAATCCTAACCATCTAGCAATTATATCTGTTTTTAATATTCCAGGCATCTGTGTTTTATTTTTAATTTTATATTGTTCCATAATTGCTTTTCCTTCAGGTTGAGACATTTTTTCATGCTTTGGAACTAGTGTATGTTTAAGTGGATTGTATAGTAATTCTTTAGTATAAAAAATCTGTAAAATACCTCCGAGATTTTGTAATTGCTTATCTCTTTCATTTAATTGATTCATAAGGGTTGAGGATGGTTGATCAGTAATAATAACTATAAACATTTTTGTTCCATATGTTTCAATCATTTCATCAGCAGATGATTCTTCATTTTTCCATTCTTTTAATAAATCTTTATTTAATGCGAAAAAAATGGTAGTATTATCTGTATGAAGAGTAATGATTTCATTAAAATATCGATTTTTTTCAACTGCATCGCCGTGTTCTTCAATATAAGAAACATCATCTCCACGCACTTCTAGCATATCTTTTATATGTTCACGAATTATATCAATTTCCATCTTCTACTTCTTTACATATAGAAAGTAAATCTTATATATTTATCATTTTTTATTCAACATCACTATCAGCATCATTTACAGATTGTGATATATACCGAATACCAAGCCAACCTTTCCCATTTGAAGGATATATCCCAAATAATTTTTCCATATATGATCGAAATTGATTTCTATCAGGTACCTTCTTTCCTTTCTGTACATTTTGATAAGCCCATGACTTGAAGTCTGTGAATACTTTATTAACGAGTATACGATCGGTAGAAGTTTCATCTTTTACCATACGCTCTGAAATAAACTGTCCAATCACATCATTGTTCTTCTTATAACCTTCTGTTGCATTTGTAACTTCTCTTGGTTCTGTCATATTCTTTGGATCGAAGTTCTTATGATGTTCAATCATCATACTAATAAATGTATCTGCCCATTTATCGAATTTCGGCATTAACTCTGGGTCTAATGGAAATTCATTTGGTTTATTTGGATCTGGATTATCTAAAAATTTAGATGTAAATTCAACTACACGAATACGCCTCCAAGTACCGCCATCATCGCTAGGAACTTCTGGCAGTTCATTGCAAGTCATAATCATTTTAAATTGAGGCCGAAATTCAATCGGTTCTTTGAACAAACCTCTTACAAGAATTCGATCTCCTCCTGATAATTCCTTCATAAGACCAATGTTTAATTTTTCTCCCTCTCCTGGTTCTTGCATTACAGATAAACGCCTGCCCTTTGTTCTTTCAAGTTCCGATTGTGCATTGTTAGAAGCAGTTCGTTTTTGTGTTAAAAGTGCAATTGGTAAAATACAGTAATAATCCCCTATTGTTTTTTGCACCAGATTCAGTAAGGCACTCTTACTGTTCGAATTATGGGTTACTGTAAAATCTCCCATTAAATATCTATGATTTCCATCTAATTCAAAACCATAGAAATTATCAGTTCCAACTTGCTCAATTTTAAAAGAATTTAATAATGAATTCTTTTCTTTATTTCTTGAAACTGCTTTTTTTCGTGGAAGTAGACATGGAATTTCTTCAATACCATTTCCAAGTATATTTAATCTAAAATAATTTCCATATTTTCCATTATTGCAAGACCTAGATTTAATCGATTTTTTATAACATACTAATCCAAGTGATCTTACTAAATCTACTACATCATCTATTAATTTTTCACTTTTAAGTGTTAATGTATATTGATTTGTATGTTTTTGATAACATCCATCTGTATCTAGAATTCCCGCAAGAACCTTTAGACGAATTTCTCTAGTATTAATTTTATATACAGATGGAATGTGTTTATTCATTATTAAATTATATTTTCTGAGATTATTAAATATTTCATTATTAGAAATATATCGTTCTTTCTTACCAGTATATGTAATATTATAAGTTTTTGCTTTTCCATTTCTTGAAGAAACAGCATGGAAGTCATGATTTGGCGGAATGTGCGCTTTGAAATATTCTATAATTTCACGATTCATTGTTGTAATACAAGTATTACGAGAATGTTCATCGCCTAACCAACAACCTAGAATATAAGGATCAAGTGTAATTTCTTGTTTTGAGAAATTAATAGATTCACTTTTAAATAAATTTAGATTTCCTTTTTGTATCCACCACGGATTCCATTTTAATAAATCTGATACCTTAATATCAATAATATCTCCTTTCTTAATAATATCTTGCAAATTTGGTAAATCTATATTCATAAATTCAATTGCTTCTTTCGTGCTCTTAAATGTTTTACTTTTCTTGATTGGTTCATTTACACCATTATGAATATACCAATATACTCTCCATCTGTCTGAAATACTATTACTATCACTATCATAATTACATTGTTTGGATAATGAATTCATGTTTGTAAATTTTAGTGAAAGAATATGTTCATCATTTACAACAAATGATTCGCCCTTTATTGGAATAATTCTATACATTGATCCAGTTCCTCGACATAATTGAATAATATTACGAGGTGTTGAATCATCTCCCATTAATACATCTGTTTCTGTAATATCTTGAACTAATTTTTTAGTACCATTATATAATAAAATTTCAGTATTTTTTGCATGACACCCAAAGCCAGTAAAAACGTAAAATTTTTCTTGTCGAATACCTCCATCGATAATACAAGACAGAATATCTTTCATATATTTTCTTACATTTGGATTTGTGAAGACTTGACTTAAATATTCATTGATTTCATGCGCTTCTGTTGATTCTTGATTATATTTTTGATAATGTCTTCCTGTTGTAAAACTAGTATAATCATCCGGAAGACCATCACGAAATTCATGAAGTCTTAGATCATAAACACCGTTTTCAAATCCAAGTAGATGTTGATGATTGTCTAATATTTCATCAAATTTTTCATCAGTAAATAAACCTTTACATTCTTTCATAACACTATCTTTGTACCCAGCTGTTTTTAGTCGTACACTAATTCCAAGTAACTTCTTTGATCTTTCTGAATATCTATCGCGCATCTCAGAATCACTATTTTGTACTGCTTGATTTGACCAATACATTGATCTCTCCATAAATTTTGAACATACTTCATTAGATAATACCATTCGTAATTTAAGACCTTCTTTATTACGAACCCACCTATGTTTTTCATCAATAAATGTATACCATATATCCTTTGAAGTAAATCGGTATCTATCTTTATACATAATATGAACAACTTTTGCTACATCATAATGGGCTCCTTCAGTTGAAATACATTTATCTACTAAATCAAGTACATTACCATCAAGAATTTCATGATACTTAATTGGATTATCTTGTCGTGCCCACCATCTTAAGGTTCCCATACCAAGAGTATCACTTCTCATCTTATTCCACATAAGTTGACATTCGCCTTCAATATATTTACTTGAACTTCCTGAAAAACTTACCCATGTATCAAGTAACCTATAATCAATATTACGAAGAGTCCATCCAAGTTTTATCCAATCTTCATAATTCTCAGCACGACGAATACATAAACATTCTCCTACTAATTTTCGAGCAAGATCTAACTCATCATCTGTAACATGATTTTTAACAAGATTCAAACTATCACCAAATATTTGACCATGAAGTTTATTCTTTCTCCTATCATCTAATGATGGGAGAACATGCTTAATATATTGTTCAACCTCATCTTTCTTATCTGGTTTTATCGAAACCAGTAAATTTTGCTTATTTCTCATTGAAAACAATTCAACAAATTTAAGTTCATCTTCAGCACTAGGATCTGGGCATTTAATAACTTCATTTGAAATTTGATTATAAGAATATACATAGGTTACCCTATATGCATTGCATTCTGGCTTTCTGCTTCCATACATTTGCCAATTATTCTTATCAATAATTGCTTGATCGACAATATCATCAAATGTATTACATACAGGAATTCCCTGAAAAATAATTGTAGCATCGTCCAAAATATGCTTTCTAATAAGATGTTGAAAAGTGTGATTTACTACTATATTTGGCCATACAATATGCAGTCCATCTTTAATTTTATTTTTATATTCAGTTGCACATGGTTTTTCCATAACATATGCCGTAAGATCTTGATCTTTTATAACTAAGTAATTTGTTAGTAATTCAAAGTATTTTTTAAGAATTTTCTCAACTAGTTCAGATGTATATAAACGAGGAAGTGAATTTGATTTTGGTTTGGGATCTGGCATTATAAATCGAAAATCTAGATCTACACGCATTGGACTTGGATCTGTTGGTTTCTCAGTTAAATGTAGTAAAACACCTTGGACTTTAGCACGATTGTAGTTTTCATAGAAAACAGCTATTTTATCGTCTGGTACATTTATACAAGCTTTTGGATTTCCAATACTAGTATGAGTATAAGGCATGCCTTTTTCACATCTGAATTCATCAAAATATTTTTTGAATTCATTCATTATTGATAGAAGCTTCCTCTTTGACTATATTAATTAAATATTTTTTAAGTAAAAATAATCACACACTTAATCGTAATGTAAAATAATAAATCAGTTTTTATTTGTTACTAAAATGCTATAAAAACAATTTCAATTTCTTTTATAGAGGATATGGGTAAAGAAATTGCAACTGAAATTGGATATATCCCATCGTTATCTAAAAACAAAGTTAGTGGAAGTGGACAAGTATGTAGTCCTTCAAATAAAGAAGTATATGATAAATATAATACATGTCTTACCAAAGATGCTCTTGTCCGTTTAATTCAAGTATGGAATCAAACAAATCCGAACTTATCAGATCAGATTTCAATACAAAAAAAATCAAGAAAACGATTATGGAATGAACTTAATGAAAGAATGAAACAAATATGCAAAGGATCTGGATTAGAATATTGCTGGATGGATAAATTAAAAGCAAAAAAAATACCAGAAATAGCTAAAAGTTTTCGCCCAGCTATACCAGAAGAATGGAATAATAATCCATACGAATGGTTATCAAATATAGATATAGAAAACGTCATGATACAGTACGAGGATGATACTGATTTACATTATAAATTTTTAGGAGTTTTTCCAATTGATTTTGCAAAGAAAACTGCAGTTGGAACATGTATGGTCTCTGAATTATGTACAATTGATATTACTAAATATGCAAAGAAAGGATATAAATACCTTGGTTTAATTACAAATTTAGATACTCATGACGAACCTGGATCTCATTGGACATCTTTATTTATATGTATAGATGCTACTAAACCGTGTTTTGGTGCCTATTATTATGATAGTGTTTCCAATAGTCCACCAAGAGAGATTGTAGAATTTATGAATAAAGTTAAAACACAAGCACTCACATATGCTAAAGAAAAACATATTAATCGCGATTTTAAATTAGATTATAATAGAGTAAGACATCAGTATAAAGGTAGTGAATGCGGAATGTTTTCTATGGCTTACCAGATAAGATGGTTAGATTTATTAAAAAACAAAGAAAATATCACATTTCAAGATATTGTTAAAGTTAAAATTAATGACGAATATATACATAAATATCGACATTTACTGTTTAGACCAAATACAACATCAACAAAAAATTAATATTCACAACTATAGCAAGATGATTTTTGCATAGCCCATCTTGTTATAGGTTCTCTATAGTAAGTATTATAGATAAATGGATATGGTAATGTATTATCATAAAAATTTAATTTATTTTTATCACAGGAGTTAGTGTTAGGGGGTGAATTTAATTTTATTATAAAAAATAAATAAATAAGTATATTTATAATAGCAAAACTAAGAATTATTAGTAATATATTCATATAGATTGCCTTTGTATTAGCAATATAAAAGAATAACAAAATAGAGATATTAAGTCTCGTCTCTATTTTGTTATTTTTATATTTTGTTCACTTGATGCGACGAACGAGCCACAAGCCATCTCCAGTACCACCAACAAGTATCTCCAGCTTGTAATTATACAGAAATTGCTTCCGATAAATATGCTGACCAGTGAATACAACGTTCTGGGCAGCATCGGTACGCATTTGCATGAAGGTGTCGGTTGCTTCATCAACTGGTACGATATCCATGAAGAAGCGAGGAATATTGTTCTGGGATTGTGCACGACACACCGGGAGTGTACGATTTGTGCACTTTCCCAGTACACTATAATGTCCTGCCTTTTGCTCTACCATATATAATGGTATGTTATGGTCGACAATGATGCCATCGAATGTTGTGCGGCGTTTTTGCCCAGCATACTGAGTGTTGAGACCGTTGTGCCGAATACGGTCACAGTACGCGTTATCACGCGTAATCGCGATAATCGCGACGTTGGTCGCGCCGTACTTGGCTATCTTCTTCTGAACGGTCTCCTGAGAAGCCATCGTGCGATGATCGATCAGAGTAAATGCAGTGTTTTTATTTAGAAATTAAACCAAAACCAAAATCAAATTTTAATTTTTAATATAAAAAGTATTTACAAATTAGATATAAACACTTTATATTAGTATAATAATAATATTATGAATCCGAATAGTGATACTAATAATAATAAAATAGTATTAGATGATAGAAATATTATATTTTTATCATCAATATGTGATAAATTTTTACAAGATAAATATAATATAACATATAATTTAAACATATTAAAAAAAACCACATACAATATAGCAACAAGTATAGTTAATTACCATACATCTAATCCACCATTCCCAGCATTTGAAGAAATTAACAAAATTATATTAAGTGAAGTAAAGAAATATATATTAAATCAATTCACTACTTTATCCCAAAATGAAAAGGGAAATGAAAAGGAAAAGGGAAAGGAAAAGGCTAAAGTTAGCAAACCAATAAAATCACAAAGTACTCGCCTTGAAGAAGAGTTATTACAAAGAAAAGTAGATATGCAAAAAGATACAAATATAGTACTTACAACTACAAAAGAATATCTTGACCCGCCTATTATTGAAACAAAAACAGATTTGACCGAAACTGATTTTTTTGAAAAATTAAAAGAATTAGAATTAAAAAGAGATCTTATTACCACTCCATTACAAGAAGAAGTCAAACCTCCCGTAGTTCCGACTATACCAGAAAATAAATTACCATTCATTGCATCATCTTCAAAAGAAGAAACTAGTACAATTATATATGTTCCAACTTCTTCAAAAACTGTTCTTGAATCAAAACCAATATTAATAAATAGTGTTGAAAGAATGTGGAATTATTTTCACTCACGATCAATATTAGTATGGAATGGTCCTATGCCAAATAATATATTACACTTTTATTTTTCATGTTTAATGATGCCTAAAGTTATTAATACAATAACTCCATATATTATTGTTGAAATAGAAGCAATCGGTAATAAAAAAATGGAAATTATCTGTTTATGTGAATCTGGAATTAGTGAAAATACCAATGCTAATATTAATAGAATTGGATGGGATATATGGAAACCTCAATCAAAGAGTATGTCTATTTTAAAACAATATGCATGTCCTTGGACATTTAAACTGTTTGATTGTTATAGAAGTCCAATAGATTTGGGAAATGATGGAATTAAAATAATTAATACAGAATTACTTCAAACTGGTAATACACAGATATATATAGATGATTTAGAAACAAATATAGAAGATATAGAATTAGGTAATCGATTATTAATTAAGAATGAAGATAATACACAAGTTAAAACTTACGTAACAAATAAAGTTGGAAAACAATTCTCAGTAAAAGGAAATCTTATTAACTCCAAGAATGGTATATTGTGTAATTTATCAAAACAATGCCATATTTTATTAGAAATATATGAAAAAAAAAATGAAAAGAAATTATAGCTATAATTCATATGATAAACCCATTATGGAAGCACCGAGTTATTTATTCGATTTGTTTGAAATTGAACTTAGAAGACTTCAAGAGGACCTACTTAAAAATGTAGCTACAAAATATAAATTAGATTCTGATAAATTAATAGATGAATTTATACCACATTCGTCGCAATTAGAAATTATACCAGATAATAAGCTTGCTATTAAAGTGCAACGAATAAATAATACAAGAAGTGTATCAAATAATGATCAAAGATGTATGGCTAGAATATGGAATCGTGGGAAAGGTGGTCAATGTACTAGAATAAGAACTAAGAACTGTGATTTATGTACACAACATACTAATAATTTGAAACATGGTCGTTTTGATCAAGAAGTAAATCGTGACATATTTGTAAAAAAATCAACAGTATTATATAAATAGTAAATATTTAATTGATTATAATACTATTATAAATAGTAACATAAACAACCATATTATCATTGTTATAATATCTAATAAATACATTAAATATGATTTTTCTTCATCGTTAATAGCTTCTTGTTTAAGACCTTGAATAGGAACATTAATATTCCATAATAAAGTAAATATAGTAAATGAGAAAATTAATAATATCCCCAAATGACTTAAAATTACAGATGAATTACCATGTAAATTTACATAGTTAAATATTATTCTCATTTTGTACATATCTAGATTAACAAAAGCAACAAATGCAATAAATATAAGTGAATATATTACTAAGAATCCAGTTAAAGCCACTGTAATTCTTTTTACAACACTTCTTTCTATTAAAGCATCAATAACTTGTGTCGAGAAGAATCGAATAAATAGAGTTATAAATACAAATATTATTTTATCAGTAGTTGTTATTGCAAGTACTTTATCTGGTATTAAATCATTTGAATCTAATTCAGTAAGTAATTTATCAGCAGCTTTAAATTTTGCTGCACCACTTACATCCGATTCATTTTCTAGAACATAAGAGTCGTATAATGTTTTTAATAAAGATGGTTGTGAAGATACTGCTGCAGCAAAATTTGGATTTATGATAGTTTTATATTTACGATCTAAATAATCAATAACTGAAGTACCTGAGTTAGTGAGAAGATCTTGTTTTAATAATTTAATTAAATCATTAATTTCCGATATTGCATCTTCGCCTGCCACACTCCCGGCTCCGCCAGATTGTTGATTATCTTGATTATTTCTTTGTTGACCTTGACCAAATCCTATTCCAAATGGATTAAAATTCTGTTGTTGATTTAATTTATTTGCTTCAATACGTGATTGAAGACCACTATAGACTGGTTTAAATTTTCTAAATACATCATCGAAATCATTTTTAATTCTTGACTTAATTTTATCAATAAGTGAATAGATTCCAGGAGTATTTTTCTTATAATCTCCATCAAAAGCAGTTTTAAAGTTTATACGTATTGCTTCATCTCTTTTATTTGTTTGTACCAATTGACTACTTATTTGTTTTTGCAGAATAGCTTGAAGTTTTTTTAATTCATCTTTCTGTTTCTCAAAATCTTGAATATTAGTATCTACTAATTTCTTTTCATCTTCGTCAATAGTTTTATAAATACCATAAGCAAATTCTTGTTCATTAGTTAATCCTTTTTTATTAGGATCAGATTTTTCTAAAGCGGCTTTAATATTATCATCTAATATTTTTCTAGTAGAATCTTGTGTATTCTTATAAGCATAAGTTTTCATATAACTATTTTCAAAACCAGTAAAGTAGCCAATAAGATTACTCAAAGATCTTTTAACATCATCTAATTCTGCAGCGAGTGCTTTTGCATTAGTAAGTAAATCTTCTTTGGCTTCTCCTCCCCCTTGTTTTTTCGATATAGTCATATCTAAATCATTATCTTGTAAAATTTTTGAAATTTTTTCAACTTTTTCATCGCGTTCTTGCGGGTCAATTACAAGTCCTAATAATTCACTAATACTTGATGTTATCTCATCGCGAGATTTGTTTTCTTTATCAACAACAGCTGATCTTTCACGTACCTCTGTGTTAACTGTATTAACATTATCGAGATCTTTTTCTTGTTCATTAAGTAAATCTTCTCTTTTATCAAATTCTTTTTTTGCTTCTTCTTCCTCATCGTCGATTTTCTTTAATTCTTCATCAAAATCAAATGATGAAACTTTATATTGAGGTTCTTGAGGCTCTTCAGGTTCTTGATGTTCTTCAGGTTCTTGAGGCTCATCAGGTTCTTCAGGATCTTCAGGCTCTTCAGGATCTTGAGGTTGATTAAATGGAATAATACTTTTCGCTTTAGTACCTAAATCACTTACAGTATTACCAACTGTAGCAACTGTATTTTTTGTAACATCTCCGACTGTATTTACTACATTTTGAGTTGCTGATTTAACTTCATTTGTTCTATCATTAAACCAATTACCAATATCATTTCCAATATGTCCTCCTTGCATCATTCCATTTTTAACATAGGATCTGCGTTTTTCAAATTCAATTGCTGATTTTTTCTTTTCTTCTTCAAGTTGTTCTCTTTCAGTTTGAATTCGTTTTTTTTCATTAGGAAAATCATCATATGCTTCTTCTTTTGCTAATAATTTATCATATCGATTTCCAAAGTTTTCATTTATAGCATATAATTGATTTAATACATCAATGCGGTCTTTATGATTTAATTCTTTAATAGATGCTATTATTTTTTCTTCTAATTTCATCTTCATTTCATCACTACTAGAATCAGCATACTGTTTATCATCAACTTGTGATACTTTAGATAGTACTGTCTCTAATTGTTCTGGTGTAAAATGTTTAATTTTATCTGCAATATCTTTAAATTGTAAATCATTCATTTGGTTTTCATTATCTCTTTCTGCTTGAGATATAGATTTATCAATATCATCATAACTACCACCTGATTGTATTTGTTGAAGAGATGGCTGTTGACAAGGAAAAGGTTGTTCTAAGCGACTTTTATGATATAAATTAAAAATTTTTTCAGGATCTGCACTTTTATATATATTTTTAAAACTCTTTTTAATTTTTTGCGTAGTTGATAAATTTAATATTGGATTATCAATACCATATGTGCCATCTGGCCATATTTTATTTTTTTGTGCTATTTCCATTATTAATGTTTTTTCAGGCATTGTAACTATATCCCCTCTATCTTTAGATAAATCAAGAGCTACTTCTTCTGATTTAGCATCTTCTTCATATTTTCTTATGACATTTATAACTTTACCATTTAGAACATTTACATGCCATTTACTCTGATGAGGACGAATACCACAACTTACATATTGTAATTGATCTTGCCAATTTACAGGTATTTTAATATTAATAAGTGGGTTATCACCTATAATTACAAAATGCAAAATTTCATTTATTACTTCTAATGTAGTTGTAATAGAACCAGAACCATCGAATACAGCATTATCTCCATTAAATTTTCTAACTTCATCTCCGCCAAATACAATGATTCTAACTTGAGTTGCATTACTGTATGAGAGTAAACTCCAAACAAAACATCCATTATTTGGGTCTTTTGATTCACCTCTTTTTTGAAAATTCATTAATTTACTAGCTATTGAATTTTTACCAGTATTTTGTACACATGCTTGTCTACTATGCATATATCCCAAGTAATATGTATTTTTTGCACCAAATGGCATAATTGATGTTAATGGTACTGGAGCAGAACTTAATCCAGTTGAAGCCAATTGTATTGCCTGAGCCGCAGCAGGAGCAATACCTAAGCTTACCATAGATAAAGCACTTGTTACACCATAAAAAGTTGCAGCAGCAAATATTCTTCTAGCATTACTATTTCTTAAAGTTGAATCTATTTTACAATGTAATTTTTCCGCACCATCACCTTCTTTATGTTGATGAATATTTGGAGGTGCTTTAGACAACTCTTCAATTGCTTTAATTGCTTCGGCTTCAGTTGGTTTTTGTGTAGGTGTTTCATTCTCAGATTGTTCATTCATATTAATATTTTCAGTATCGTTATCATTATTGTCTTCTTTTTGAGGTTGTAATGGTAAGATTCCTGACACTGGTCCAGATAGTAAAGGCGGTGCATCACGAATACTGTTTTGTTCTGGCGCACCTGCTTTTTGTTTTAAATTTTCTAATTTTAATTGTTTGATTTCTTGAACAACTTTTGATCTATGATAAGAAGATAATAGATTAATTTTATTTAAAACATCATTATAATCCATATCATCATTTTTTTTAATATCTATATCTAGTATAGTTAAAATAGTGTTTAAAGTATCTATTTGTTTAATTTCATCAATTTTATTTTCAATTTCATGAACATTAAGTGATATATCTTCATTATTTGTATTTTCAGCCAATTTATCTTTTAACATTTGAATATGTTCTTTTAATGACACTTTATCGTCTCTTGTACCTAATTTTTTAATATTTTTAGTTATAATATTAACTAAATTTTTAATTTCTTCTTCTGTAAGTTCAGGTTTTGGTGGTAATGCTTGTATTGGCTGTACTGGAACTGGTTGGGGTTGTGGTTCCGGTTGTTTTAATCCAACCCCTTCTGCTAATTTATTTCCTAAATCTTGAAACCCTTTTCCAGGATCTTTTGTAAAATCAGTTACACCTTTTCCAAAATCTTCAAAGCCTTTACTTGTATTTTCTGCAATACTTTGCAAACCCTTTGTAGGATCTTTTGTAAATTCAGTTACACCTTTCCCTACATTATTAGCAGTATCTGTTATACCTTTCCCTAAATCATTTAAATTATTCCACCATTCACCACCACGTTTTATTCTTTTTAAATATATTTTTTTCTTAATTATTTTTTTTGCATATGAACTAAAATTATTCATATTACTCTACATCAATCTCAAGATATTTATTGTTCAATATTGTAATGCAACGATTGATGTGATTAACCATGAAAATAACGAAAGATTAGTTAAAACTTGAGATATCTTTCGTCGATCTTCAAATGTTGGTTGAATATCATCTGAAGATGTTTTAGTTTTAATAAGGATCATTATTGGTAATAATGCGACTTGTATTAATAAATGTATTATGATTCTCATATATGAATTTGCTTTAGTATCTACATAATAAAATAACATTCTTATGAATAATCCATTTGGTTCATTACTCGAATTTACTAATAATACCCATATTAAAAAGATTGAAATATATGTTATAACGTAAAGCATAAATGTAGTCTTAATATTAGTTACCATCGTAGAATTTAATGCCCAATCAATTAAAAATAATGAGATTGCGCGAATTATATAAGTTATAACAATAAATACTACTCTATCAGTAATAGTAATTTTATCTATTTCTTCACCATATATTGGATCTTCTTTAATTTCTTCTACAAGATTATTTAAATCATCTTCTCGCGTTGCTCCATCTTGTTTATTTATACCGCGAATTTTACACGCCATTCGTTCATAGAAATTCTTCTTTAAATCACAATTTTCAGAAGAATTTTGAGAATCAGGCTTTGATTCTAGTTTAGGTTCACTTTCAGGCTCGCGTTCAGGAT
>Ga0214192_1000502_pt1 | contig 24173 bp, 28 predicted proteins | sample TroBogEpilimnion_44_FD_153030 | JGI IMG/M metagenome (GOLD analysis project Ga0214192, IMG submission 153030) | Freshwater microbial communities from Trout Bog Lake, WI - 29JUL2008 epilimnion | ecosystem: Environmental > Aquatic > Freshwater > Lake > Epilimnion/Euphotic zone | place: Trout Bog... | reverse complement strand
AATCAACCGGTCATAAGCATCTAAAACATCTGGTTTAAAATATTTTTGAATAAATTCCCTACAATCATTATCATCAAATAAATAATGTTTAAATCCAGGGTTTTGATTTTTTAATAATTCAACTCTTTCTTTCATTTTTGGTGGCAAATCTTTAGTACTCCAGGTTTGATATATATTACACGGCACTTGATTCATATATTATATTTTATTATTATATTATTATATTATTATATTATTATATTATTATATTATTATATTATATTATTATATTATATTATTATATTATAATTATTATATTTTATATTTTTAACTAAATATTACTTCAGGGCTTATCATTATTTGTGCGTTGTTATTTTTAATAGCTTGAAAATGAAACGCCCTATGTTCACAATCTTCATAAAATCCGTTCACGTTTCCATAATTTTTTAATAAAATTTGTGATCTAGCTGCTATCATATGTGCCCTTAAATTCGGTTTGGATACTAAATCTAATCTAACATTACCATCATAAGTCGTATTTAAAAATTTACTTGTTCTATATATTGAAAATCCATTAAAAGATGATAAACATTTTAATAGTTCTCCAGGTGGAACTTTATTTAAAAGTTCAGTTATATAATTTTGAATTATTGTATAATGTTTTTGATTATTATCAAAATGGTTATAACTAAAACAATAAGGATATATAGATAATCCCCAAATATCATAGTATTTTGGACTGGAATTAAAAGAAAGACCATCCCAATCTGTTCTTGATAAGTATTTACTTAATATATCTGGGTTACAATTTTTACAATTAACATCGTCCATATCCATCATAATAAAGAATGGATATTGTTCTTTGCGTTCTTTCACATAATTCAAACAAAAATTTCTGGCAAGTGCTAAATTATGTGTCCTAAATCTTGACATTAATTTTTTATTTATATAAATTAACATTTTGGGATTGGTTGTTTGATATTTTTTTAATATTTCTAGTGTATTATCAGTTGATTTATCATAATAAATAAGTATTTTATAATCTGTAAATATTGAACCGATTTTTTCTATATTACTTAATACTTTATTTAAATATGGTGCGCAATTTTTAACTGTTCCACATATACAACAATTCATAATATATTTGTTGATATTATATTATGAGTATTTTTATTTAATGTTTTATATTATAATAGTAGAAGAATAAATAGGATATTTCAAATTAAATTCTTTATTTGTCATCATTAATGGTGCTTTTAATTTAGACTCTTTCCATAACGCAAGAGGATTACTTCTTTCTCTATATCTAGCATACATAATATCAAAATAATATATATCATTCAAATTCTTTTTTGTATATGTAACTAAATATTCTATTCCATATTCCACATTACTTGTAATTAAATATTCATATCCAATTACAAGTTCATTTACATTGTTTATTTTTTGATAATGGTTGTAACTATTATCAAATTTTGCGGTCATTATATTATATACTATATTATGAGTGTTTTTTTATATTTATTTTTTACATTATCTAATTGCTTGGATATGACTGTCTAGGCACATGATCGCCTAAGTCATTCGGTTTTAATCCCCAAACTGGCGCGTCTGACGGAACTTTCCAAAAACTAACCCAATCTGGTTTATTTTTTAAAGGTTCAATAATTCCCATTTTCGCATCTGGCGCATTTGATAGCATTAAGTATTTCGCAATTATAATAGGTGATTCTAATACTTGTTTTGGTGACATTCTGGCAAACCATTCATAATGTGTTCGTTTTAATACTTCATTTGCCGGTATATAAATACCATATGTATTTGAGTAAATGTCAATATAATCATTGGTTAATAGATCGTCTATTATAATTTGTGTATCATCCATCGTCTTTGTGCCTACTAATTTACCATCAATTAATACTATTTTATTTTTCTCAATTCGTGTATTACACCATCTATCAAAATCGCCCAAAAATACGGATTGATCAGTATAATCATTTGATATTATTCGCTGTATAAAATCAGTTAAATGTGAGACAGTACTATTTCTTTTTCGTGCTCCCATAAATTCAATATTTGGATAAAAATCATGATATGTTGCTGTAATATTACGATCTACCATTTCACACATAAACATTTGATTATTTTGTGTCCCTGTATTATACATCTCAATTAAATCGCGCATACAAACAAATGATGCTGGAACACGCATGCCACCATATCTATATAATAGTTTCGTCATCCCAAGAGTTCTTATATAATACTTCATTGGATTTGAAACACGAGAGATATCAATAGACCAGCCAGGAATTAATTTTTCAAAAGAATTATCATCTATCATACAAATATTAAAAGAATTTTCACATTGTTTAATGATAGATTTTACAGTTAAATATAAATATGGTTGATTTAAATCATAAGAACTTCTTGAACCAAAACTAATCCAATTACGCGTATTATATTCATGATCAAATTCAATCCATAAAATCGGCTTTTTATGTTTATCTAAATCCTGTTTCTCTATTAAGTATTTTTGAATATAATTATTATTATCATTATAACTTTCGCGATCTATTTTGTGTTGATATCTTTGATAGAAGAAAGCTGTTATTAATAAAATGATAAATAAATAAATAACATTTGTATAATTTTTGATTGTAAATAGCATTATATTATATTATTATATTTTTTATTTTGTAATTATTTAGTTATTTAGTTATTTAGTTATCTAACAATTGTAAAGAGGCCCAAAAATTATTATTTTTTTGTTGTGCTAATTCTGTTTGTTTCGCCAAATCATATGCCCTTCTTGCTGATTGTTCTTTATCATTATTCTCTCTATTCTTTAAATAATCAAATGCCTGTTGTTCAGATAAAGGTTTAATGTTTTGTTGGCTCCGGTAGCTCAACATTTCATTTACTGTGTTAAACTTTTGTTTATTTTCATAATCTTCAAAAGTTACTGGAATTACTGTTTCAGTATGTGCTTGTCTTAAATCTTGAAAAGGAAGACTGCTAAATAATCCAGAATCAAAACTTTGAGGTGCGTCACTTGATAAATCGGAAGATGAAATAGTATTTGAACTATAGATTTCATGAATATCATCTTTTATTATCAATGATCTTGCTTGACTTTTCTTTTTTTCAAATTCGCGACCCATTGTTTCCATTGTTACGCCTAGATTATTTTGACTAGGTTCTTTATCTGAACGTAACCAATTTTCATATCCTTTTGATTGATTTTCATTGTAAATTTGATTCTTTTCAAACTCTTGATTAAACCATTTATTAAATTGTTTTTTATTTTTAAATTTATCATTCGTTTCAAATAAATTATTTAATAGTTCTTTTTTTTCTGAATCGCCATAAGTACTATAATCTGTATTTTTAGTTGAACCTTTATCTACATCTCCTTTTTTTCTAAATTCCCATACGGAATAAAGCATTTTATAAGCTTTTGAATAAAAGCGGAAAAAATCTGGGTCTAAACCGGATTTATCCGGATGTGTTTTCAAAACAATAGATTTGGCTTTTTTCATATCAGCTTCTCCAAAATTAATAGGTATTTTAAAGAGAGCTAATATATCATTTAAATTATAATTATTAATATCTAAATCTAAACTAGAACTCATAATAGTTATAATAATAATATATTTAATTATATTATTATTTATTTTTTGACTTACTCTAATTATGTACAATACAATTACCACAATAATTATTATCCATTGGTATATTGTCATGTTTTCCTTTATGACAACATCCTTCATCAATATATATGCGATAAATTACGTATGCTGGAAGTGGATAAATCGGTTTAAAAAAAGAAGGATTGTTTTTTATTAATAAGCGTAATGTAAGATTGGATGTTTCAGGTACTAATAATTTATTTCCACTTATGTCTATAGCGCATAATTCTTTGGGCCTTAATCCCGCAAATTGATTTTCTATATTATTATATAATTGTACTATTGGTTGGTCTTTAAAGACAGATACCCATTCTCCATATCCACAGCATTTTGTGACTTCAAATATAAATTGTGAATTTTGTGTTAGCAATCTTAAAAAATCGTCTCTCCTCGAATAATATTGTTCTAATGAATTATCACTATTATTGTCCATTCTTGGTCTTTAAATATATTTAATAAAATGTATTTAAATTGTTTATATATATATTTTTAGGTTATTTATTGGGTTATTTTTAAGCGATTCTAGAATCTGTTCGTGAAGGTAATGGATTCGGAAAATTTTTTAATGCTTTTATTAAATGAAGTCCACACCTTTTAAAAAAGGCATCTAAATCATTTGGATTGGCACCAGTAACCATATCATCTGGCGCAAAACTAACATTTCCACGTCTATAACATAACATAGCTGGTATACCATTCACCATTCGTTTGTGTTTTAAAAAAGAATATAAATCAAAACTTTCATCAACATCAATGTCAGCACATATTACACTTGCTGGAGAAGATGCGAAAAACGCTTCTACTATATGAGCAATTTTTTTACAAGGTCCACACCAAGCAGCACCTAATTTAACGATCACTAATCCTGGATTAACTCTTAATAAATTGAGAAATTCATCACGACTATTAAATACACTAATTATTTGTTTTGAAATTTGATTTTGTGGTTGATGTATTGGCTGTGTGCTAGACATTTATATATTATTTTTATTATAATTATTTACATTAAACTAACTCTATTTAATAGAAATATCGTTTTTATTCAAACACTTTTGTAATGCTTCTAAAATAAATTGTTTTGCTTTTGCGATTTCTAATTCATCATTTTCTTCATCATCTGAATTTTCATTATAATTATTGTCCGTTATTTTCCAAGATATTTCTATTGGTTTAATAGGCGCAGATTGTATTTCTACTTCTATTTTATAAAATATTTTATCAGGTCCTACAAAAAGACCGCCATATGTTAATATCTCTTCTTCAATTATTTTTGAATAGGCAAATCTTCCTTCATATGAAAAAATCCAGTTTAATTTATTCTGTTTATCTTCACGATTTCCATAAATAGAGTCATCGTTGGGTATCCATTTTTGATATTGACCAAACTCAAAATCATAAGTATGCATATTTTGTTCTTTTGGTAGAAGCTGATAAATCCATAACAAATCAGTATATCCATTAAAATTATATTTAATAGTAAATACTCCTACTCTGTTTAATTCATCTAATAACTTATATGTAAATGATTCATCACCCCATTCTTTAAAATAAACATAGGATTGACATCTTTTAGGAGTTGGTGTCGGCGATTCAGATGTTTTTATCCATACTATATCAACTTGTTCTACTATTCCATGTTCACGAAAAAGCCAATTAATATCATTACTATTTTTAGTAGTACAAATAGATTGAATAATTAGGCTTTTTTGTTTAGGATTATAATTGTCTATACGAAAATGATTTAATAATGTGTTTTGCTCACTTTCCCAAATATCTCCATTCATAAAATGGACTAGTTTGGCTTTTTTATCGGGAGGACTGTTTAATACTTTGTTAAGTAATGTATGTTTTTTAAATACTATATTGCTGCCTTTAAAATAAATATATACTTCGCTTAATGGGTCTTCGTTATTTATTGGGTCAGAAAATTTGCTACAAATTATTATTTTCATTATTTCGCCAAATTGTAAAATGTTAAGGCTTTCGTAAATTTGAGCAATAGTACAATTATTCTTTACTTTCGTTAATTTTATACTAAAATAAATATCTACAATTTCTTTGGATTTTTTAGGTCGTGGTTTCTTTTCAACATTGTCAGGAGTCATTTTTTTGTTCTTTTTTTTTGAGTTATTATCATTTGTATCTTTATTCTCAACCATGTCAGACATTATAAATATATTATAAAATATTATTAATATTTCTTTAAGTAGATTATAAATGTGATATTTAGATAAATATGTTACTCTAAATATTTTAAAATTGTGATTCATAATAATTCCGTTTTTTATCAAATTCTTTTTTAAAATATAGATTTTTTTCACATATTTTATAAATTGTATCTTTTATTTGTTTTGATTCATGTTGTTTATAATACAATGCTGAAATATAATAATAAAAATATGTTTCTACCCATACATAGTAATTTTCTTTAATTGTAAAATTGTCAAATGCGTCAATTAACTTATGACAACAATCATAACATTCGCGATGATATCCATATTTTGAATAATTATAAATAATAAAATGTAATATATATTCTAAATTTTTGTTTGGTTGAATAAAATTATCAATAATTTGGCCATAATCTCCATAACTACGCACAATATCGTTATAAAATTCATCTAATATTTCTAAGTAAAACATTTCTTCACCATGTCCATATCCAGCTAAAACTGTTTCTGTCACAATTTGTTTTAAACGTTTTAATATAGGAATACCAACTTGCTGTCCGCATGTAAAAAATCCACCACACACAACCCATCTATATTGTTTATAATATTCTTTTTTTATTTCTGGATTTTTAAATTTTTTATCGCATACATTTAAAATTTGAATATGAAATTTATCTGTAATATTATTAAGTAAATATAATATTTTTGAATGAGAATAATCTTCACATATTTTTGAAATTTTTAGATTTAAACAGCTATCCATCCAAGCAAAATGTTTTGTTGAAAATGGATTATCTATCATGACTTCTTCTACAAAATCAAATTTATTAAATTGTATTATATGAGTTTCAGCATTTGTACGTGCGTCACGTGTTGGCCAATATGCTTCACGATTTTCTTTTACTTTTTGTAATAAAGAATATGCCCATATATTTTCAAAATCTAACTCATAAATAATTGTTATATCTTGCATACCTAATTCATTACGATATTTTGTTATGAAAGAAGAAAGCAACCGGTCACAATAAATAAACATATAAACTGGTATATCTAGTACGCCTGTAATTGATTCTTTCATTTCTTCAATACTTCTTGCGCCTGGATGAATATGATGAAAATTATAACATGCTGTTACTAATGTAACATCTGGTAAACTATTCATTAATATATATAAGTTATATATTAATGTCTATATACTTATATACTTAATTTATTATTTATCAACACATATTTCATTTACCACATTTTTTATTATTTTATTTAATCCAGTTTCATCATCTGGCACAATAGCTGTCATTACTTGATTTACTATTCTCATATATTGGTCATTTTTCTTTGTTGTTCCATCATAATAAGTTGGGTTATCTTCTTGCCAAATAGGAATATATTTCAAATTTTTATCTGCGACCTCTTTTATAACTGTTTTTATTTTATCTTTATTATTATCTTTGTTCCAACCCTCAATATCTTTAATATAAAGCGTTTCTCTTTTTTTATCAGTACAATGCATAGGTCTGACAGTTTCATCTAATTCTTTTAATCCTTTAATAAATATATTGGATATTCCTTGAATATAACCTAATTTACCAATATCTTCAAAATCTTCAGATACGATTTGGAGAGAATTAATAAATTCATTAATATTCATAGCATCTTTACATTTTTCATTCAAAAATACGTTTAAATTAAACTGCTTATTATGACAATTATTATTATTATTAATTGTTGACGGTTTAGTTGCCAATTCCAGCATTTTGCTACTTTGATCTATCATTATATTACTTTGGTCCATTATTAATTGTTTAAATTCATTATTTTCTTTTAACAAGAACAATATTAATTCATTTTCAGACAATTTTTTATTTTCATTGTTATTTTCTGTATTTTCTGTATTTTCTGTATTACTATTTATCATACATATTTTTTGATGTTTCCAAATACCTGCTCTTGTTTTGTAGCATTTCTTACAATTAATACAATTATAATTGTTTGAGCAACTTATTTGTTTCCATGCGTTTCCATTTGTTTCCAAAATATGTTTAGATGTCAAGATATGTTTTTTCCAGCTACTTTGTTTACTAGTATTATAATCACATTTTTCACAATTAAAAATTTGGGCAACTTCTGAGCAACTTTTCATATATATATATTGGAAACACAAAAAGTTGCTAAATAGTTTTTCAATAATATATTTAAAAATGTAAAAAATATTACAATAACAAATATATAATTATTATTTTGGGATTTAGAGCATTATGATGTAAAATGAAAAATCCGGAAAGTCAAGGAAAACAAAATGTTGAAAAGTCTTTTGGGTTTTCGAAATTGGACAAAAAAAATGTCCAAAAGTCAAAAACGGAAACACTTTTGGAACACATTTTTGATGCTTTTTGGTTTGCCGAAAATATTATATAAAAATAATAGAATATAATGTTTTTATTTTGTTATTCTAAAAGCTAATATAAATATTTATAAAATAACTGGTATTACCATAAGATCGTTTTAATGTTAAAGGCACCACCCTTCATTATTTCATTACATTTTTAACAAACTCTTCTAATTCATCAATATTTAATTTAGGTAATTCAACATGCGATTCCCAGAAATATCTACAATAGGCCCAAGTAAATTCGCTATTTATTGGATACCAATTGGCGTGTTCTTTTATTAAAGCATCATATAATTTCTTAGGTAAAAATTGTAAACTTTGTCTAGGCATAACATAACATAATTGGACTAATGGAATAACAGGACCTGCTGATTTATTTGTGATAAGTTCGCGTTCAAAATAAGGAATATGTTTAAGTAAATCTTGTAATAATGGGGGATAATTATAATTATAACACCATCGCCAATCAGGACAACCTGTTGTATAATATTTCATTGTCCATTCAAGTCCTTCCAAATAATTCAACGAAACCTGTTTACAATTTTCTTCATCATTTTTCATATCAAATAGGGCTTTATAATAACGTCGTTGCCAATCTTCTTTATATGGATTGACGTATTTTTCTAGATCACGTTCATACGTTGGCAATGATTCAAACTTTTTGAATTTATTTTCAGGCGTATCTACTGGATAAAAAGTCTTTTCTCTCCTATCTCTAGATTTCATTTCATTTTTAAACATATATTCTTCATTTTCAGCTAAAAATGTGACTAATTTGCGGACGTTTTTCCAATAGATTGTTTTGCCGTCTGTTAAATTTTCATTAGTACCGCCTATTGTAACTTTGTAAGCATTAATCATCTTGTCAACTCCTCCAGTACGGATATTAATAGATGGAAAATGTGGCATAAAATCATTGCCTAAGAAAAAACAAAGAAAGATGTAATCATAAATGCGATTTTTTTGTTGTTCTGTTGTCAATTTATTTCCATTATTCATGTTTAATGTAATATTTTTTGCTAACTCTGGAATATCCATTAAATATGTTTCATTAGGTTCTAGTGAATTATCTATTGATTTAATGAATTCAGGAGTCTCTCTAAATAAATAAATATTAGGATTAATTGGTAAATGATTAATAGAAAGCATAATAAGGTCAGCATCTAATCCATAAATAACAGTATAAGCAGTGCTATGAAATGCCGCATTCGCACGAATATATTCAAAGATTTTATGCTCTCCTTCACCGAAGATATCACTAGTAGAAACAATAATATTTTTACCCTTATACTTTTCATTATTCTTAAAATATTTTTTGATATATTCATTTAAATCTGTCATAAAAATAGTGCCAGGGGTGATAGCAGTTGTATTCCATGGATCTGGTGTTGTTTTATTAAAAAAAGATTTACTAATTTCATTTTGATACCAGGATTTATAACGGCGATTTCTTTGTTGCTCTAATTTGGCAGAAGGAGCAACCCCATCAAACGCAATCATTATATTTATAGAAGGATTGATCGTATCAATATATTCTTCTATTTTTTGAATCACGCTTTTAATAATAGTATGGTTTTCGCTTTCTTTTAAAGTGGAAAAATCAATTCGTCTAACAACATCATAAATAATGGAATTACAATCCATATATAAATTATTTATAGTCATAGAATCTTTTACATATTTTCTAATGATATCAATGTGATTTTTTATAATATACGAAAAATAACTAGGAATACCCATTTAATTCAATGTATTAAAATTTGATTGAATGTCTTTAATATGATTGATAATAATATATTACAAAACAATATAAAGAAGGTACGCTACAAAATGATATTTAATAATATAAATTAAATAAAATAAGATATTATATTTACAATTAAATAGTATTATTATATAGAATATAATGAACCAGAATATCAAAATCTTGGCAAAAGACATAAAAAATACTAAAATAGCTAAGAAAAATAAATTAAAAAATGGGGCAAATAATATTGATGATAATAATAATAAAAAAGATAAAAAGGATCCCAATGATAAAAATGATAACGACATGATAAAATTAGTTGAAAAAAAAGTTGAATTTTTCCATGATATAATACAAAAAACAATATTAAATGTTCAAAAAAATAAGTTTTTAGATATTTTAGGAGTAAGTGATGTAAATATGTGCATAAATACATTAAACGGATTAAATGACAAAATAAAAGACATTATTAAACCTAATAAAATAATTAAAACAGAAGAATTAATTAATAACCTTCAAATAATTAACAATGAATTATCTGGTTTGTTAAAAACCCACGGTACCGAATCTATAGAAGATTTATTATCTATATGCTTTGGTAATAATATAAGCATTATTAATAGCGTAGATGAAAGCAATAAATTTGAATTATTGAAGAAATATTTCCATCCAACTAGTTATAAAGTAGTTAATAAGAAAGAGGAAAATAGTAAAAAAATCGCTACTTTTTCAGATGATTTTATTTCCGATAAAACCCAAAATTTAGATTGTTGTGATATGAATCTTTCTACAAAACAATATCATAATAAAGTTTATGGCATGAAATTATATATTTATAATAGTAGTTTTAAAAAAAATCTATTAATTTATGGTATAGTAGATGACGTATTAATTAATTTCATGAATAATAAATATATAAATAAAAAGGTTGAACAAATAATGGGAAATCGCCCCAAAGAAGATGAATTTTATAATAATATTTTTACACGTTTTATAGCCTCATTATCTCTTAAAGATTTATTAATATATGAATACGCCGATATTTATGCTAAATATATGGGATATTTGAATCAATATAAATTATTGAAACAAAAAACATTATCACAAATAGTAAAAGATTTTATTTCTGCTGACTTATTTACCAAACGAAGTACAATAATTCATCTATTAATAAATTCAGATAACTATGATAACAAATATTTGGCTTATTTATTATATGATCTTCTCTCTAATGATGTTAATGGAAATGTAGATACTCAGGAACAAATTATATTATTTGATAGTTTTCCATGGACAATAAAGCAATATTTTAGAGATGCTATGAAAAAAACGATTCAATATACTAATGATTTATCTAATTTTGATATCAATAAAATACCATTAGAACAACAAATATGTTTGTTAAAAGCAAATGATGCTGTGAAGGAAAAGGCTATGATGAAATTAAAAGAAATAAAGGCGAAATCGGAAGACTCTGGATCAAAAGCACGACAATATTTGGATGGATTACTCAAAATTCCTTTTTCAGTTTATAAAAAAGAGCCAATTTTGAATATTATGGATGAGACACGATTACATTTTAATGAGTTAGTAAATGATAAAAATATTGATAAATTTAAATTAAAGATCCCTACAAAGGATAGTTATACAAGTATTGAAATTTTAAATTATATTAAAAAAATAAAGAATTGTCAAGATAATGATGATGCTGTCACTAATATTAAAGGCGGTCTTATAAAAGGTGATAAAACTTTTTTGTTAAAAAATATTGAGAGAATTAATAATATGATTGTTGAAAAAATGAATAGTGAGATACCCAAAATAAAAGTATCTGGAAAAACCAAGGATAGTTTAATAGAAGATATTAGTATATTTATAAATGCTTGTTTAAAAGAACCTAAATACAAAGCGTTATTCATAGAGAATTTTAATTCAAATTCAATTTCAATTTCAAATATAAATTTAAATTCAAATACAGACATTATACAATTCAATAAAGTAAAGAAAATAGATAATAATTTTCAAGAGATTTCTAATTATATTTCAAACGTAAAAGAAGTATTGGATAAATCGGTTCATGGACATAATGAAGCAAAAAATCAAATTGAACGTATTATTGGACAATGGATAAATGGTGAACAAGATGGATATTGTTTTGGATTTGAAGGGGCGCCAGGTGTCGGTAAAACTTCTCTCGCTAAGCATGGTTTATCTAACTGTTTAAAGGATGAAAAAGGAAATAGCAGGCCTTTTGCTATGATACAAATGGGAGGTGATACTAATGGTAGTACTTTACATGGATTTAATTATACTTATGTTGGAAGCACATGGGGAAATATTGTACAGATTCTAATTGATAAAAAATGTATGAATCCAATTATTTTTATTGATGAGTTGGATAAAATAAGTAGAAGTGAACAAGGTAGAGAGATCATTGGTATATTAACGCATTTGCTCGACTCAACACAAAATGATTGCTTTCAGGATAAATATTTTGCTGGAATAGATTTAGACCTATCAAAAGCTCTTTTTATTTTATCATATAATGACCCAGATTTAGTAGATAAAATATTGTTGGACCGTATACATAGAATAAAGTTTAATAATTTGACATTAGAAGATAAATTAACGATTTCAAAACTACATATCTTGCCAGAAGTTTATAAAAAAATGGGTTTAGAAGATATTATATTAATAGAAGATGATACAATTAAACATATTATTGAAGAATATACATCGGAACCTGGAGTAAGAAAATTGAAAGAAATATTGTTTGAATTAGTTGGTGAAATCAATTTAAGTATTTTGAAAAATAGTTCACAATTTACTGATTTTCCAATTATTGTTAGAAAAGAAGATCTAAAAGTGAAATTCTTTAAAAATAAACAAGAAGTCAGAAATAAAAAAATACATACAAATAGTGCGGTTGGCATTATTAATGGGTTATGGGCAAATGCTCTAGGCAAAGGCGGTGTAATACCTATTCAATCTAAGATGTATCCTTGTGAAAAATTTTTAGATTTAAAATTGACTGGAATGCAAGGAGATGTAATGAAAGAAAGTATGAATGTTGCCTTAACACTTGCTTGGGATCTAACAGATGAAAAAATCCAAAATATTGTAAAGAAACAATATAATTTAGATGATAAAAAGTATGGAATTCATATTCATTGTCCCGAAGGGGCAGTTCCTAAAGATGGTCCAAGTGCAGGAACTGCTATTACAACTGTAATATATAGTTTGTTAAATTCGCGAAAGATTAAAAGTTACATAGCTATTACTGGAGAGATATCATTAGATGGTTTTATTACAGAGATTGGTGGATTAGATATGAAATTTTTAGGTGGTATTAAAGCTGGTGTTAAAGAATTTTTATTTCCACAAGAGAATGAAAAAGATTATCAAAAGTTTTTAGATAAATACAAAGATACTGAAATTCTAGAAGGTATTACATTTCATAAAGTAAATCATATAAGCGAAGTATTTGAATTAGTATTTGAATAACAATAACATAATAATAAAATAATATTTTAGTTTATTATTATATAAATGAATAACACAGGATTAGGAAATTCAGGCACAGGATTAAAAATTGGACAACCATTTAATTTAACTGTTTTTTTAACATTTTTTTCACCAATTATAGTCGCTATTATTATTTTAAGTATGTCATTTATATTTCAAAATTTTAAAGGTTTTGGCTATTTAATATGGTTAATTGTATTTTCATGGTTAAGAAATTTTGGATATGAATTAACTGGAGCAAAACCATATGAACAAAAAGGAGATTTATGTACAATGATTGAATATAGTAAGTATGCTAATTCTGGATTTAGTATTTTCTTTATTGCTTTTAGTTTAGTTTATGTATGCGCGCCGATGTTTGTTAATAAAGAAATTAATTACTGGATATTAAGCCCCTTTTTATTTTATTTGTTTTTGGATATTAGTATGCGTTATAGTATGAAATGTATTACGCAAGTTACCGATATATTATTAAATTTACTAATAGGGTTATCATGTGGAATATCAGCAATTATAACAATGTATACAGTAAATTTATCTAACTGTTTATTTTTTAATGAAACTTCTTCCACTAAAGATATATGCTCTATGCCAACAAAACAAACATTCCGATGTAATGTATATAAAGGAGGAGAGCTTATTGGCAGCACAAATACGTAAAAATTAACAACTATCAAATATGTTAATTATCAAAATTACTTATATTAGCCATAAACCATTTTCTTAATTCCGTAACAATCATTTTTCTTTGAAAACTATCTGCTAAAAGTTTCATATTTCCACGAGTATTGTATATACTAATAAAATTATTATATGCATTAATTAAATTTACGTTAGAATAATTTGTTAAATTAGATACGTTAAATAAGGGTTTGTTCTTTCTTCTATTTACAATATTATGAAAAGCATAGATGAGATTTTTTAAATCTGACTTGGTTTTAATATAATTAAAATTTACCTTTGAGAGAAATGATGTGGCATGCATTGAACAATCTGGACAAGGTAGATTGGTACATATTTTTTTTATAAAAAAAATAAGTTGTGGAGCAACTATGCTAAACTTTTCCTCTTTTATTTTTTCTGCGAGACAGTGGAATAGCATCCAAGTTGGCGGTCCCCATTGATTCGGTGACATTTATAACTATTAAAGATAATAAATATAAAGACTTATTTTAAAATAAAATATATAATGGTAAAATATACAATTGAAGGAAATATTGATTTTTATAGTGAATTGTATAAATCTCTTGATGATGATAAAACTAATATAAATGATAATATAGACAATAATGAAATAATATATTGTTTAATTTCTAATATGCCATTAACTGAAAACTTTGTTATGCTTGAATGTGGACATAAGTTTAATTATGAACCATTGTTTAATGATTTAGTGAATCATAAACAGAAATTTAATAATATGGAAAGATGTATGTTAAAATCTACTGACATTAGATGTCCTTATTGTAGGAAAGTACAGCATAAGTTATTACCATATTATGAAGATCTAGGATTTGAAAAAGTACATGGTGTAAATTATTTAGATAGTGTTAAAATTTTAAATGATACAGGTATTAATAAATGGGAAATAGGTCAATGCTGTTTTATGGCATTGGATTTATCTGGAAATGAAGGTGTGTCTTGTATTAATCAAACAGTAACAACAGTTGAACCAACTGGTAAAAAATATTGCTATGTTCATAAATATATTGCCTATCACCAATATGTAAAACAGAAAAAAATGGAAATAAAACAAAAGATTAAAGAGGAAAAAATGAAAATAAAGTTGGCGGAAAAAGAAAAGAAATTGTTAGAAAAACAATTGAGTAAAAGTAAAACAAAAAAGGAGACCATAATAAATATGAATGATAATGTTATTATATCAGGGGTATCAAATTTATGTAATCAACTTTTAAAAACAGGTCCAAATAAAGGAAAGGAATGTGGTTGTAAGGTATATAAAGATAACTTTTGTAAAAGACATTTTCCTATAGAAATAGTAGCAACTAATACACCTAATATAGATATAGATATATCATATAATATTATTGAAACTATAGAAATTATAAACTAGTATATTTAATATAAACTATAATGTAAAACTATAAATATATTAAATATATATTATATTATAGAATAGATGGAAACTAAAGAAGAACTAGTAAATAATATTAAAGAATGGATAAAAATAGATGGTGAAGTATTGAAATTACAGAATGAAATTAAAGAACGAAAAAATAAAAAGAAGTTATTAACGGAATCACTAGTAACAGTAATGAAGAAGAATGAAATAGATTGCTTTGATATTAATGGAGGTAGTTTAATTTATAAGAAAAATAAAACAAAAAAACCTATTAATGCCAAATCATTGATGAGTACATTAAAAACATATTTTTCAACAAATCCTTTACAAGCAGAAGAAGTAACTAAATTTGTAATGGATAATCGAGAAGAACAAATAAAAGAAACAATTAAGCGTAAAATAGATAAATAAAGAATAATTATTATAATTAATAATAATGATTCCACAAAGCGCCAATAAAAGTTCAAAACAAAAAGAATGGCCAAAAGAATGGGAGATTAAAGAATGTGATGAATTAAAAACGCCATCGTCCATAGAAGATTATGATTTTGATGAAGAAGACGAAGAATATTTCTCTCAAACGGAATATAATAATTTGAGAGAAAGTATAAATAATTTATATAATGTTATTGAAGAATCTTTACCGAATGATGATTCAACAAAATGTAAATATTTATATAGCGGATTAGAGTTATTAAAAACTAATTTAGATGATTTTTTAGAAAACGCCGAAGAAATTAATACAGAAATAAACGTTCATATTTGCGCCTATAACGTAAATTGTACTGGAGAAATACCATTTTTACAATATTTTTTATTTAAAAATTCTAAAGAAGAAGGTGAAACATTTCAATTTCCAAGATTTAAATATATTAACAATATGAATGTCATTGAAAAAAGTATATTAATAATGAATATATTATGTATGTCATATTATAAATCATTGAATTATTATTTTAAAGGCTACATAAATGATGATAATAATCTATATTTATTTTTTGATTGTTCTTTGTTAGAATTAGATTCAGTAAAATTATATAGAGCAAATGATTTATGGTTGGTTGCCATGGATGAAATAATTAATCAAGGAAAAGCATGTAATTTTACTATTTCTAATAGAGTAGTGAATTTTTTTACAAGATATAATAAATTACTTTGTTTGACAGATGAAAACGGAATGCCATATGAAATGCCATCTATTTTATATTCAGGAGTCTCTAAAAAAAAATTAGATTTTTCATTAATGTTTGGAATTGATACTTTAAATAATATGGCGATAATGGGTAAAAGTTATTATTATACTGATTATCAAAATGCTATTAAATGTTCTTTACAGAATGAACAAAATAGTGGCGGATTAATTCGGTGTGCTGTATTTTTAGGCAAAATGAAAGTGCCATTAAATAATCCAGATGATGAAGTAGATAAATCAAGAATAACTCAAGACATGTTATTAAATTATGATAATAATAGTAAGGAGTATAAAAATGTCAAATTGATGATGAGAATTTCAGATAGAGATAGATTATGGAAGAATGATTATGATAGTGTATATATAGGTAAAATAGATTTAGATGATGGAAGTATTTTTGAAGAATATCCCTTGTGGGCTATAAAAAATTACGAACAACAAGTCATATTATCAAGTCACATAATTGATAAAAAGACATTAGATACCAATTTGTCTAAAGATGATAGATATTTTATAATTTAAATCTTCAAGGATGTAAAATATAATATTTTATATATTATATGTTAGATTTAGCTGAAAATATAACATTGAATACAGATGAATTAATTAATGCTGCAGATTTATTAAATCAAACAATTTCAGATTTAACAATAAATATTGAAGAGCCTACACAATTACAATTAGATATACAGAATATAGTTATTATATCTCACGTAGAACCAATAACGCCAGTAGCGCCAGTAATGCCAACATTATCTAATAATATTAAATTACATATAATAGAACCATTTTATGAAGAGCCTATACCATCACAACAATTTATAAATAGACGAATGCCTTTAAAATCAAGAAAATTAAATATGTCTATTATATATAGGCTACAACCTATACAAAAACCACATTCACATTTAAGAAAATTAAATTTTTAATTGTTTTGTAAAAGTTATTGTAAAAGTTATTGTAAATATAATTATTTAATTTCTTTAATAATTATATATGTCGGCTACTACATTAATCACAATTTTTGGAATATCAATGTTAATATTATACATCATTATTCAAATACTTAATTTTTATGGAGTAGGTCAAGATGTATATGGAATATATTTAGTTTTCTTTCTCTTTCTAATGATAACATCATTAATATTACCAACTAGTAATCCAAAAATTTAAACATTATTTATATTATTTAATTTATTAGATTCTTGATCAGCAATAATTTTTTTAAGAATTGATAATTCTATTTGATCTTTTAAATTATCAATAATTTCTGAATTCATCGGCTCGCGATTATGTAAATTATGAAACATTTTTTTAAAATCCAGCACAATATTATTTTGAGTATCAATTATTCTTTTCTGTTTTGTTTCAATAAGAATTTTTGTTTTAGTTATATCTTGTATTTTTTTATCTTTATTTTCATCATTTGACCATGGATTTCTAAAGCTATCTGTGCTCATTAACACATCACAAATTTCCGGTTTCACTATTTTTTCATAACTATCTGAATCTTTAAAATATGATTTAAAATTATCTACAATTTTATCTGGAATAACTGGACTTGTTTCCATTAAGCGGTCAAATTCTTCTTTACACATTTTAATGAATTGAGTTACATGTATTCTCTCACTTGGATGTTTTGCTAACTCTATTTTTACATTTCTATAGAATTTATCCCATGCTATACTGCTTACTCTATGAGCTTCATTTAATTGTGTTATTTTTAAGAATTGTTGCACAGTTGAAATAATGCCTCCTACAATATTAAAACCACCAACTACCATAGCATAATAATTTTGGTAATCAGCTGGAACCCTTGTTTGAGCAAAATTAGCTGTGCCTGTTAAAGTGGAAATAATAATAACAGGAATAGTATACCAAGCATTTGCTCTATTATAAAGAGCATTAGATTTTGAATGTAGCCAACGATAACACATAGCTTTATCAGCCCATTCAATAAGGATTTGTTCGTGTTGTACAGTCCATTCTGTATCAGTTAAAGAAACTTCATTCATAATATCGTTATCAGGAGCTTCTATATTATTAGAATTAGAATTAGAATTAGTTGTATTTTTTTCGTCTGTCATATATAATAACAATAAATAAAATATAAAATAAAAATAAATATAATGTAATATATTATTAGAAAATGAATAATAATATAGAAAAAAGACTAAATGAATTAAAAATTAGTTTTACAAAAATAGTTGATATTAAAAATGAAGATATTAATATTTTTGAAGTGTTAGAGTTAAGAATGATAAAATTAAAAGAAATATATGCTGAATTTATTCAAAACAATAAAACAAGTATATTTGTATTTGGTCTAGATTCATTCCGTTTTCAAAGTAAATTAATTGATATAGATCATGATGATATGAAACGTTTATTTTTAGCTATTACAAATAGAATATATTGTGAATATTTTAAATTATTCAAAATAATAGTTCAATATATTCAAGAAAATATAAATGACAAAAAATTACTTGACTTGATAAATGTAAATGATAATTATCCTATTTATAAAGATTTAGAACCCTATAAAAAATATGACTTTGATGTTATTCAAAATATTCATGAGATAATAATAACATTATTAAATTCATTAAATGGAATATTAATTAATAAGGAACATGAGTTTAAAATATATAAATTGAAAAATAATATTGGTTTTAATATTGATAATTTTGTCAATACGGTTAATTACAATAATATAATTTTGAATGAGAAGATTTTATTATTTATAACCTATATGGAATTTTTTCATAAATTACATCATAAGTATTTTAAAAGATTTACTACAAAATTACAGTTGATGTATAGTCAAATTACGCATGATATTAAATTTGAAGATAATGAAGAGACAAATAAAACAAAAAATAATGAAATGTTATCTGGATTAGCTGCTGATGATGAAGTGGATACAATATTATTGAAAGAATTGAAGGCAAGCATCAATGATAATATTTCAGATGACGCTGGATCAGATTTTGAATTATTTGAAAATATACAATTGTCAAAAACAAATAGCTTAGATAGTCAAGAAAATAGAATTGTGCCTAAACTAAATTTGGAAGCTATCGTCAAACAAAAAGAGGCTGAAAATAATATACAAATAGAAGTTGTTGATAGTTGTATTGTACAAGAAGATTTTAAAGAAGAGAAAGAAGAAATACAACAAAATCTAGTTGTTGAAAATAATAGTGCGAGAGAAGTGGAAGAAGATGATGAATTATCTGTTGTAACAACAGAAACAATCGCAACTACTATTCAAGAACCTATTATAAAACCCAAGCGCGCTTATAAAAAAAAGATACATAAGTAAGATTCTTTAAGTTATTTCGCAATACATTATTTTGGCGTCTTTAAGTTGTTTTTTAATATATTTAAAAATTGAATTAAATATATTTATTCATAATAAACTATATAAAGAGAAAATGGAACGCCGTATCAATAAAAGATTAGAAACCTATATTACAACATTAAAAGATGATATTAGAGATAAAGCGAATACTATAGGTATTGCTAGTGAACATAAAAATGCCTTATTACAATATATTTATGATTATGAGCGTCTTAATTTTACAAAAGAGGATTTTGTAAAAAGAAAGCGAGTTAAAAATGTAGTGCCATTCTTTGATCGTTGTTGTGCGAATCGTGCTAGTGGAGAGCAATGTACTCGTCGTAAAAAAGATTCATGCGAATATTGTGGAACTCATATGAAAGGAACGCCTCATGGAATTGTGACTGCTCAAGAAGAAAATAAAAAACAGACACAGAAAATTGAAGTATGGGCACAAGATATTCAAGGCATTATTTATTATATTGATAAGATGTTTAATGTTTATCAAGCAGAAGATATTGTTAGCAATAAAATGAATCCAAAAATTATTGCCAAGTATATAACTGATGGAGAGAAAATATCAATACCTGATTTTGGCATCTAATTATAAATTATAAATTTATTTATGAAAAACATTGTAGTCTAATATATCAACACAACCAGAAAGAACAAATTAAATATTGTTTACACCTTTTAACATTTCAAATGTCAATTATATAATAAGGAAAAAAACATAAAGGTATATCAATATATTACTATATATGGTAGAAAGTAATATTTATAGTTGGGAACAATATTTAATAACCGAAGATTACGCGTATTTAATTCAATATATAGAAAATATTAAAAATGGAATTTTAAATGATAAGATGATTATTTTAGCTGGACCAAGTAGATGTGGAAAATCAACGCTTAAAAAAAACATTATGTCATATTTAAGTGACGAAATGTGTGGAGAATATCTTATGTCTTGTGATTTCATTTACAATGAAACTATCAAGCCGTTAGGATTTTTTTGTGGAATTGATGAAATATCTAGAAGCAGAAAAAATAATCAGGCGATTATAAACTTTATCAAATATAAACAATCATTTATAGCAGATACAAATAATATTGAAAGAGTAAATAATAAACTTCTTGAATATTCAAAAATTATTATAATGACCCATATATTTTAATGAAATTAAAAATTGGCGTTTGAAATAAAAAAAGGTGTATAAAATTTTTATTTATTATTTTATTTTTATATAAATAAAAATTGAAATCCTTTTTATTTAAAAAGATAATGTAAATTTAATATACCCTTACCATTTAAAAATGCAAATTACTATAATGATTATATTCTTTATATATTATTTATTATTAATGTTATTGATAAAGATTAATAAACAAATTCACACACAGAAAAAACAAATTATTATGGTTGTTTTAGGGTGTGCTATGGATGAATTACAAGAAGACCGAGTTAATGCTGCAATAAAATATGCTGAAAAAGAAATTATAGATGGAGAGATTATTTGGTATTTGACAGGAAAAGTAAAAAATGCTTTAAATAAAAATCAAAATAAAAAGACAGACGCAGTAGTTACAGAAGCTTCAAAAATGGCAGCTCAACTTGATAGTAATAATAAAATTAAAAGTAATGATATTTGGTTGGACGAAGAAGCAACAAATACTTCAGAAAACTTTGCTTATTTAAAAAAAAGATTAGCAACTTTCCCACATCAAAATATGCCAGAAATAGTAATTACTACATCAGAATTTCATAAAGATCGTGCTGAAAAAATATTTAATGGAATTTTTGAAGATACCGAATATCAAGCAAAATGGAATTTAAGTTTAAAGGCGTGTCCTACCTGTTGGAATGATGAAGAATTTCATAAGAAAAATGTACCTAAAGATGTAATTAACGCATTGCTTTTAATTCAAAACAATATATAAAGGATAATTAAAAAAGAAGTAAGAAATAAAAAAGATAAAAGATAAAAGAAAGAAAAAGAAAATTAAAATATTTGTAATAAATAAATAATGGATATTGATTGTAAAAATATATTATTAAAAGTAGGAATTATTCTTAATTTAGAAGATGAATTACATGATAAATTAATTGGACGTGAAATATTATTAGATGATAAAAAATATGATTTAATAAAAACAGATATAGAAAAAATAAAAAAAATATTGAGTTCATCCTCATTAACTGCCTTACAACAAACCGCATGTCAATCACAAAAATGGCCTTTATTAAATTTAGTTCGTCAAATACTTTCAAGTTATAAATTTTCTATGAAACCGATTCGTAAAAGTGATGGATATACGAAAGATGGTATTAAAAAATATAAAAGATTTTTTTTAATACAAAAGGTAAATTAGGATTTATAAAGATATATATATTAATTCTAAAAATATATAATTTGAATATTAATATTAATACTGTCCAGGAAATAAAAATTTGATAACAGCAGTAGGAACACAAAAAATATAATGAAATATCTCTCCAATAATAAATAATATAACTAAAGTTTTAATAAAATTCCATTTAAAAAAATAAGCAAGAATAATAGCAGCAAAAATTGTCATAACAGTATCAACAATAGCAATACCAAAAATTTGATATTGATGTACTCCTTGTCCAGGTTTGCCAAAAATATATCTGTATTTACAAAGGTTCATATACTATAAGTAATATTAAAAATAGATTTAAATATTAAAAATATATTATAATATTGTTATAGAATGGATGACTGGGAAAGTGAGGATTATATTATTCCAAGCGTAAATAGTAATCAAGAGAAAGAATTGGAAAATAGAAAATTAGTGGAAGAATCAGATAATAAAATAACAAGACAATTATTTAATGAAGAAGAATTAGATGAAAAAGAAAAAGAACATGAAAAAACCGTAAAACAAAAAAATCAATTTGATAAATGTAAACCAAAAATAAGTAATAGAGAGAACAATGAATTAAAATTAAAAGAATTTTCAAAAAAAATCAAAGAAAAAAAGATCCAAAAAAAAATATTGAATGAAATATTTGGAGATGCGGAAGAAGATTATGAATATGACGATTATGAAGAAAAATATAATAAATAAAAAAAACTAATTAAATTACAGTTTAACAAAAGTTTAAAATAACTAACTAAACAATATTATGCTAAATCTATTAATAAACAGTAAACTCCATTGCGCGATTTGCCACGATTTTCTTGAATTTTGGCAGTTAATTTTTCTAATTTTCGTCCTTTACCTTTTAAATACCATTTACCATTCTTCCCATTTTTAACAACAATAGGAAACATGAGTTGCTTAGCTAATGCAATAATTTGAATTTCATTGTATTCATCTTTGGAATAACTGATTTCATCATGAGATTTCTTTAAAATATCACATTTATCAAAACGTTGAATAGATGGTTCTGGCACAAAGATATATTCTTCTGCTATTGGGATATGTACTTCTGCTAGTAGGATATGTTCTTGCTTTACATTAATAACTGTAATTTGTGCTGCTACTGGTTGTTCTATTGCTGCTTGAAGATCAAGTTCTAATTTATGGGCTGTTTTCGATATAGAATCTAATATTTCACTATGTTCATCCTGTTGTTGTTTTTGTAATTCTAATTTTTCTTGACGTAATAATAAATTTTCTTGAGTTAAACGTAATATGGTTTGTTCCATTTGACATAAAGATTCAATAATATTTTGGAAATAATTCATGTTTGATAGGTGTAAAACTTTGAATTGATTATATTTTATAAATTCTAACTATAGACTGAAAGTTTTCAATTTTTTTAATTCTATATTGATTAAAAACATTGCTAAAAATCTTACTGAAAAATGAAAAAAAATAAAAATGAGAATGAAAATAGGAAATAAAAAATAATTATAAATAAAAATATTTATTCAATTAATTCCATATTAGACAATTCTTTTAAATATTGTTTGGAACAAGTTTCTACTAATAATCCATTCGCATAAATTCCATAATTCATATAATAATCGTTATTTTCTAAAGCTAAATGATAAATAGTATAATTACCAGGAATTTCATAAACA
>Ga0214192_1000494_pt1 | contig 24420 bp, 23 predicted proteins | sample TroBogEpilimnion_44_FD_153030 | JGI IMG/M metagenome (GOLD analysis project Ga0214192, IMG submission 153030) | Freshwater microbial communities from Trout Bog Lake, WI - 29JUL2008 epilimnion | ecosystem: Environmental > Aquatic > Freshwater > Lake > Epilimnion/Euphotic zone | place: Trout Bog... | reverse complement strand
TTTTGTTAAATCGTTATATATGTTTAGATATCCACTTTTATCAAGAGCAGAAATACCAATATACTCCGGTTGCATTGTTTCTGTAAAATTAATAAGTACTTTATATATCGTACTAAGAATTTTAATATAGTTTTTACCGCCTGCTTTTTTAGTTGGAATTGATACATCAGTAGCGGGATTACCTACCTCAGTAAATTCTATAGAATAAAAAGAATCGCTACTGTAAGGATTATTTTCAAATTTAGTAATTTTATAATTATACTCTATATCTCCTACCTTAAAATACCCGTGATACAAGTCACCGTGTACTTCTGCCGCATTTGCTACTGTTAATCGCATCTCATGTAATACTGTTAATAGCTTGCTAGCTACTGATCTAGTATCCTCCTGCAATGTAGTTGATGTTTCAGGTATAAAAATATTGTAGATGCGGGGGTCTTGTTTACCAAATGTTCTCATCAGCATTCCAGCTACCGCATTAGCTTCATTTTCTACATCTGTACCTGTTTTACCATCTTCAGGATTTATACCAACTGTTTCGTTTTGACGGTGGTGAACTAGTTCATGTCCTAAAGTTCTTAATACATCTGCTAGATTCCTATTTGCTATTGAAATTAGTATAGAATGATCTTCAGGTATATACCCACCAAAGCTATGATTTTGAGAAGTAAAACTTGTATCATACACAAATTCAATATGTGGGAGTTCTTCAATCTCTAACATCTGCCCGCACCATTGAATATACTTGTTAATGATAGACATTGCTTCATCTTCATGTGGTTCTTCACCTTCCTTAATAACAGGTTGCTTAATTGTAGTAGCTAGTAATTTAAAGATAGGCTCGGCATATCCCTTATTCTTAGCCGATTCAGGTATAGTTTCTTCGAAACCATCTACATCACCTGCTCTTAGTAAACCTCTAACGTAACTAGCTGATATTCTACCAAATTTTTCTTCCACAGGAATTGGTACAACTCTTTCTCCAAATGCTTTTTGAAGTGATTTAAAGTACCCCTGGTCATCTACTTCGTCTCTACCTCCTACAATATACACCGGTTTTTCAGTAGGATGATCGGCAAGATAGTCGTATACATCTTTAACAGGTGTTTGTGTTTTAGAGATACTTACAGAGACTTTTGGTAGAGGTTGTGCTGCTAGATAAGTCTGCCATACCTTTAAACTCTGCTCGGCAGTTATACCGTCTCTTTCTTTTGGTGATATAATAATATAAAGATGCGTAATATAGCTACGTGAAGATATATCTCTAGCTACTTCAAAGTGTCCTTTGTGTGGAGGTTTAAATCCACCTGGGTAAAAACATACACCAGGTTCGTTTGTTATCTCTTCTGCAATTAATGTTCCAAGTTTTGTTATATCTATCATCCTATAAATGCTTGTATTTTTGCTTTTGCTTGCCCGATATCAATTGCTTCGGGTTCTGATTTTAATATATCTGTTATACTCTGATTTAAGTCTGCTGCCTCTTGTGCTCTCTTCATCATCTCTTCAGGAGTCTTCTCTTTACCTTTACCAGTTGATGTATCAAAGAATCGACGTTTTACAATTGCCGGATCAAAAGACTTATCTGCTCCTGCAGGATCATTATTTAGAAGTATAAAGTTATCACCAAAAGCTTGTTCATATGTCTGAATGTTCTTGTTAACATCTCTCCAAGTCCTTAGTACAATAGCAGGCATTAAAGATCTATCTCTACCTGCATTTCTCTCTAAAGATGTCATAGGTGATACATAAATCATTACCATAAATGTGGTATAACCAAGTTCTTCTAGCTCTGCTTTCTTTTTAAGTAACGGACCAGATGCTGCACCAGTTCCATCTATAATAATATCGTGACGATTTTCTAGAGCTTGACTATATTTCTCTTTTGTAGCTTTTTGTGCCTGGGCTTGTAACTTAGCTGCTTGTGATAATTCTTCAGGTCCAAAGTCTTTTTGCTTCATACCTAAACCAGATGCTTTTAATAATTCTTCGTAAGTATCGTCACTGTTAATAACATTGAATTTACCACTTAGAATTATCTGTTTACTAATAAAAGATTTACCAGCACCTGCAGGTCCAGCTAAAAATATTGCTTTTGGACCTTGTTTAGTTTCTCGTAATAAATTTATCAACTTTATCATACTCTTATAAATAGTTTATTCTTCGTTATTCACTAGCATTTCTTGAGATACAATGGATTTTGGTAGTTTTGCAACTAAATCTTGCATGTATTTACTTGCTAATTCAACTCTCTCTAACATATTCTTGACTTCATCTTCATCTCTACCTAATCTGTAAATAAATAACATATAATCTGTACCCACTCTTGGGTCAAAGCTAATAAAGTCACACCATTTCCTACCTGTTACGGCCATATGCGAGATACATTGGTAGTAATATGCAGCTGATGTCTTTTTAAATTCAGCATCTGAGGTTATTAGTCCATATTTAAAGTGGTTTGCTGACGTGTAAGGACATTTAATCTCTAACACCCCATCATCTCCAACCAAAGAATCAGGTGTTCCTCCATAGGAATCCGATACTTCGTAAAAAGAACAGGGTTTAACTTCTAGGCCAGTTGCTGCTGCATAAATATCTCTTGCAGTATCTTCTAAATCTGTACCCCAATCTAGAGCCGGGCCAATGATAGGTTGTGAAAACCCACCTAATTTTTCGGAGACTCTTTCTAGTAGGTAACTTTTTGCTACTTCACTAAGACCTTCTTTTTTAGATCCCATAATTTTCCAAATCTCTGAACTGGTAATCTTACCTTTTCTAACAGTAAACCATTCAGGTGATCGTTGTTCTGCCACTAGCATAATTCTAATTTTTTATGTAATAGTTTAGCATAACTTAATGCACTTGATTGATGTAACAATCGAGTCATTTCTTGAAAACCTATATCCGATGGATCTTTTCCGTTTAGTTCAACTAAGTATACTTCTTTTCCTGAGTCCATTAACTGCTGGGCGTGTTTTATTGCGTCTTTTAGAGCATCATTATCTAGAACAATGTACACGGTTTTAACGTCTGCACTAGCTAATTGAACCTGTAGAGATGTTGGTAATGTTTTACCAAATAAAGGTACTGCATTTCTTTTTATAGCAATTGCATCAAAAATACCTTCACACAGTATAACAGGACATTTCCAGTTTATATAATATTCTAACCCAACTATTTCATTTTTATTACAGACAGGTGCGTTATATTTTCTTGCAGGGTCTTTTTCAAAAGATCTTCCGATGAAGTAATTCAATTTTCCATCCTTATCAAAGGATTGAACTATTAGAGAATTAGCATATCGACCTATTTCACAATATCCAACTCCATATTTAATAAAATCTTCATCTGTTAAACCTCTCTTTCTAGCATAGGCTAGAGCTTGACGATAGGTGATCGAGTTACTTTTTTGTAGAATCGATTTATACTCCTTAGGAAGCTTTATTATCAGTTTCTCTTGAATCTCCCCATTCTTTTCTTGCGGTATATACTTGATAAAGGGCTTTAATTCTAATAGCGTCTCTCTTGGGACATCAAGCTTTTTAAATAAGTTTACAAGTGATCTACCCTTCTGTCCACACACCCAACAATTCCATGGCGTTTTACCGTCAGGTGTTACTTGTAGGTCTACTTCAAGCTTGGGTTTATGATGATGACAGAATGGGCAATTGAAAGCATAGTTATGTTTTGAGGTGTGTTTACCTTTGCCTAATACTGTCTCAACTATTCCTAATAAAAGTCTAGTGTTATCCATAGTATACTAAATATACGAACTTCTTACTAGACTACAAACTTAAAGTTTCTCCTCCAACCACTCCTTCGGTATCTGTTTGTCGGCATAAGGGATACCCAGCTTCTCACACCAGCTCCCATATGTTGTCTTAGAGTTCTTGGCTATTTTAGTATTAGAGTTACTAAAGACAAATCTTATGTCTAATTCAGGTCTTTGCGATTTAATTAGCTCGTGCTTTTTTCTATCTGCTAATACGAATCTACCTTTTGTTTCTATGATAATACCGTTAGGGAGTACAAAATCAGGTAAATAAGTGTGATCTTTAGCAGGTACAGTATATTTAATCTTATTAGCTGGATTTTCGTATTGATATTCTATTTTAGAAGAATCTAATTGATTAGCTACAACATGTTCTAAACCAGAACGGTAGCCTTGCTGTATAGCTCTTCTTCTTACATTAACTTTTTTTGCCATAAATAATTTTAGGTTTATGAATCCCATCTAACTACGAATGTAACATCAGTGTTAGCGGGCATTGGGAAGGGTTGGCCTAGTTTACCAACTGCAATTAATTCATTAGCTCCATTATAGAGTCCAATGGTTGTAACGTAGGGTTGGAAACTAGATCCAGATACGTTACTATTTAGTACTCCAAAAGAACCGGAAGTTGCAGATGGATTTGTAGTCATATTAAATTCATTTTCATTAATATGACATCTAACTTGAGATTGGTAGATGGTAGTTTCAGAGTTAACAGTCATACTATAACCGCGAGCGTAGGGGCTGTAGTTTAAATTATTAATCACCACAACACCGTGTGCATATATAATATTACCAATCACTATAGACTTTGTAGCACTGTCTATTAAATTACCATTTCCATCGTCTTCAAAATTATTAAAATCTGCATTCAGACTAGTAACTGAGAAGCTATTAGGTTGTATCTGTTCACCAAATAGTGTCTGAGATACTGACAATACGTGTACAAGATTACTACCAGACCCGGTTACAAAAGTGCTTCTATTATCATATTCAGATGATCCCGAGCAGGCTGTCGATTGTAGGTAGTTATCGTAGACTAATACCGGGTTAACAGTACTATTGATGTTTTGATCTGCTACTAATTGATTATAAGTCTGTTGAGATAGAGGCGTAGAAGGTTGTAAACCAGGTAGATTATGAGAATAGTATAAGTGTCTAGCAGATCTATATGTAAGTACTTCTTTGTAGTTTGCAGATCCAAATGAAGGAAGAGGTAGGTTACTACCTGTTGCTATTGTGATATTAGCTGGATTTGTATAAGTAGTAGCAGTTGCATTAGTATCTGCAATAATTAGAGATGCCGATGGTGAAGTCGGAGAAATTAATGCTGGATATATTAACATTTGACTACCTGTAGTATGGTTGGGATCACTATAAAACCGGTTATTAGTACTCCCAGATGCATCTAGATTATAGTATCCGTTAAAGAACATTTGTAATCTATTATTTGCTGTTGTCAGTTGGTTCAATTCATTATTAAAAAATTGAGCTACATCTATTATATAGAGTTGAAGTCTTAAAATATCACCGGTATTAGCAGTAAATGTTGTATTTAGTCCACAGATTGTTTGAATTCCTGCATACGTACGGTCTGACCATCCTCCAAAAACTAGAGTATTATCAACACTTCTACTATTGACCGGATCATTATAGACGATCATATAAGGTGCATTTGCAGAAGGGAACATTGGATCTGTATTAGGAAAAGTAACCGAATTCTGTAATCTACTAAAAGAGTATGGTGATGCTAGTCCCCAATTAGATTCTACCGATGGAGAAGATCCTGAAGGGCATTTCTCTAAGATAGCTGCTACTTTAAAGTAGTCCGGTCCAATTGTATTGTTTTGATTTGTCAGTACAGTAATAGGTACTTGGGCAGTTACCGTATAGCTACCAGATCTCGGAACAGTGTAACAGTAATTATTTACACCGCCCATGTATACGGGGGCATAAACGCCTGCTACTTCATCATTACGTGTTATTACATTAAAATTTAACAAGTTAAACCCGTACACTACAGGTTGAGAACCGTCATAAGGAGGATTTTTAGGATTTATATGAGTATACGAACTACTCATATCGTTAATAGCTATATCATAATTTGGTCCTGCATACTTCCAAGTTCCTGAAGGCCATGAATTATATGACATATACTTGCCTACCTGTAAAGCACCGCTAGGATTTCCGCTATAACTACTGGTAATGTACGTATACCCGTGATCGGAATAACCAATAGATCCGGAAGGTACATTCGTTGACGCACTTACTGGTGGTGTAATATAAACACCGTCTGGTCCATAGTAGTACCAATCCTTACAAGAAGCGCTAACCACTAAAATATGTGTGTTAGCTGTAGTGTTCAGATTAAATGCCTTACTAGTCTTATACGGGAATACAGTTAGATCTGATATGTTTAATGTCTTATAAACAGAACTCATTCTATAGTTTTACTAGGTTACTACCAATTGAATAACACTCTTTAAAAATTTAACTTGACGCGGAACAAGGCTTCTTTTGTAAAGTCTTTTACGAAAGGTTGTGATAGTTTTGCAACAGCAATTAATTCATTATTAGCGTTATATAGACCAACTGTTGTTGGGAAAGTCTGCGGGTTATTAATCATTGTAGGGAAGGTTAGTGTACCTGTACTTCCTGATATTGCAGATGGGTTTGTAGTATAATTAAACTGTGCATTACCTGCTCTTACAAATATATAATCAGATGATACTGTTTCTTCACTATTAAGTTGAAAGTAATTACCGGATGCTATTGCATTACCTAGTGCTGCTGAGTTGTTATTGTCGGTGTTAGTGCTTTGTCCGACAGATAATAAAATACCTCCTGAAACAGCTGGCATTGCTAATGCTCTTGAGTTTAATACGATTAAACCTACATCTGGTAGAAATAGACCGTATGAACCGCTTGCTGTCCAACCTGCCGGTTGACCTGCTGCTGTTGAAACACTGTTTATAACACCTGCACCATTACTACCGCTCACTATATTAAATGCTCTACCGCAATCTAGATACGTTACTGTAGAAGTAGTAGTGCTATCATTTGTAAGTCTAACTGTTGCACTACCGCTTGTGAGTGTTAGGTTAAAAGTCGGTGCATATAGCTGCTGTTTATAAGCATTTCTATTTACATTGATTACGTGTATGTCTACTGAAGATGTGTTTAAACCTCCGAAATTAAAGTTTTGAGTTTCAGTACCGTATACTAGATTTCTATACTGACCGTATATAGTTCTTGTTGGAGATAATCCAGATACTAATATATTGTATAAAACTGAACCATACCCATTTATATTACCGTACGTCATAGAAAACTCAGTAGTTGTACTATTTGACCCGGAAGCTACTAAATAAGTCGTTGTACCTCCAGATCCTGATGTATAGGTTACACCCGATAAAACTGAATTACCTGTTGACCAAGCCGGTGCTGTGATTGTATCTGCACTTACTACTATATCTGTTGAAGCTAATTGAACAAAGCTCATATTATATTATTAAAATTTATTATTAAGATTGTTTTGTAATAGTTACAGGAATTGTTACTCTTGCACCACTATCTCTACCTTCTATAACAAGATTAGTTTGTAGTTGTGTATTAGTTCCAAATAAAGTATTAACTGTAGTTGCAGTAATATTAATTGTAGTACCTATAACAGTCTTACTTACATTTGTACCTACGGTCACAGTTCCGTTTAATTGAGTAGCTTCAGCTGTATTGATACCGACACCTGTAAAGTTAGATGTAACTCTAACATCACCAATAGTAGCGATGTACCCGTCTTGTTCAAATGTAGATGTAGCACCCAGGTAATTTAAAGTTTGAGGTGTTATCGAAATAGATGCACCTTGCTTTAGAGTTATAGTTTGGTATCCTACATTTAGTGCCGGAATTGCAGCAGTCCCTCTTGGAAGTGTTATTAACTTGTATTTCATGATTTCATTATCATTTGGAAATGCTTCTAGTACTGGCATTGCTTGAATTGCTTCACCGTAAAATGCAGATCCAGATGGATGGTTTGGATTATATAGAGTATAATCTATTTCATCATCAGATAGTGCAAATTGTGTGATTTGAAAAGAGCCATCATTTCTTGCTAATAATTCTCTTCCTTTCTTTGTTAGGATTGCGTCAACCGTTACAGTAACGCCATTTAGATAACCCATCTTGGTATAATTTTAGTTGTTAGTGTTATGTTAATAAATATATAAAAATTTGGTTTTTAAATTAAATTGTTACCTTTTAATTGCTGTAATACGTTACCTGCATTCTTTCTAATTGTAGGATCAATATATTGAGGGTAGATTAGACCTTGTTCTACTAGTGTAGGATCTTTTGGATTATATCTTAACATAATATTAGTCTCATCAGGGACGTGTTTAAATAAAACATAAGTAGGTATCTTATAGTTTGCATTTGTAACTAGTTCAGGTACAGCTGATCCAGTTATTAAAGCTCCATCTATCTTTCTGTCAAAATCTACCAATAATCTTGAACCGGAAGTACCTATAATTCCATTATAGAACGATACATTCTTTACAGTATATTCAAATCTTTCATCCCAACCTAAAGCTTGAGGATTATATAATGCTAACTTATCACCTACGTTAATATCGATAGGTAACACTACTTTTTCTAGACTAGATGAAGCCCAAGCTGTATCTGTTTCAGAAATAAATGTAAGATTATTATAATAATATTGAGAAATAACACTATTAAATACTGCTTGATTTGAAGAAGTATTATACCATAAATCAGGTGTGCTACTTGAAATATAGGCTGTTAATTGCGAGGTTGTGTAACCGCTACCTCCTCCTCCTGTTGATATACCTGTAATAGTTGCTGTTGTTGAAGGTCTAAATGTATTGCCAGTCGCTCCACATGGGTTATAGACTCCATCACAATTACAATCTACATCAACTGTGCCACCGTAGCAGCGTTGTAGGCAAAAAGTTTCGTACGGATCTACACCCCCTAGTTCAGAAATATTAGGATTACTTATCCCGCCAGGTCCGTTAATTATTGAAAAAGTTACAATACTACCTGTAGTTGCTCCTAAGGCTATTGTAGATGTCTGTACAGGTAATGTGTAAACATACGGATATGGGTAATCGTTACTTCCTGTAGGACCATCGGTGTACTGTTGATCGGCACCGCTAGAGCAGTATCCATCTGGGTACCAGTTTTGGATTACTTGTGTACCCGTAAAATTCACGGCTACCGGGGTTGTAACTGGACCTGTATTACTTGTGACATAGTATTGAAAATACCATGTACCTGTAGTACTGTAATCAGAAGCTGTCGGTCCAGGTACGTAAGAGCTACTAAATACCAGGTTAAATTGACTTGGTAAGTATGTACCTGTACCTGTTACTACTATAGGTGGTGTTAAACTGTATACCTGGTAAGGTGTTATAGAACTTGATAAATTATGTAACATAGGTAAGTATCTAAATCCACCTTCGTAAGTAGGTATAGTTTGATTGGTCGCTAGAAGCTGTGAATAAGGATTACTTTCATCATAGTTAAATAAATCTAAATCTACTGATTCACCTGATTTATAAAGGTTTTGTATATCAAATACACTATTATTTGCTTTTGTTAGAGTTACTGTATTAACGTTATTGTCAATCAGATATTTTAGCTGTGCATTAGATCTACCAGGCATGTAGGCTGATGCTGTATAGATAGTAGATAGATACGCGTATCTCTGTTTGATAATATCAATTGCTGCTGTTTTACCGTAACTACTATCACCGACTGTATAAGTATTATATGTAGCGCTTATAGTTTTAGTACCTATGTATCTAATACCTGTAAATGCTTTTGAGTTATAGTTTGAATCTGTAATAGTTGCAAAAGGTACATAGCCTCTAAATGAACTACTTGATGCAAAATAGTTTGTAATGGTAGTATTGTTAACAGGTACAACTAAGTTAGATGAATAATCTGTCTTTAAGAATTTACTAGATGTTACTCCGTATACTGCATTGTTATATAAGCCACCTAAGTTATAAGTGGTAAAAATTGACTGTCCGGTATTAATAGATGAAGTCCATGGTGCTGTTATACTAGATCTCTCTAGTTGACTAAATTGTCCATGGTTAGTTAAGTTGATATCTAACCCTCCAAATTCACCTGTAAACGGTTCTCTTAACTTCGATTGAGGTGAAGTTATATTACCTATTATACTAGGTTGAATGACTTGGAATTCATAACCCGGTGCTACATAGAAAGAAACCGGTACTGATTGTGTATATCTTGTATTAAGATAGTATCCTTCTGGGTTTGAACCTGAAGTAGATATTGGTTTTATTGAACCTGTATTAAGGCTTACAGTAACGGTTGGTTCATTTCTCTTACATTTACATCTCTCTAAGATGTGCGGTTTCACGATAATACCTGTAGATAAGTCTGCTCTAGCAGGTACGAAATCCTTTATCATCTTGAATAGAGAATTATCGAAGAACCTAATTAGATTAATGAAGTCTGGTAAGTCAAACTTACTAATATACTTCTGGAAGTATGTATTTCTTAGAGTATCTAAATCGGGATAGTTAGATAGATAAGCATCTGCTGGATTTCCGATATAATCATCAATGTTAAAGTAGCCTAGCTGGTTTGTGATATCGGCATCTACTAAATCACTTGGTGAGAATCCAACTTCAATATCGGCAGAATTTCTACTTATATCCGGGTTATATCTTTGAATACTTACAAATGGTGATAATAAACTTTCGGTTAAATCATCGTGTGTAGGTATAAAAATTTTATTATTTACTTTTTGACCTACTCCTACTGATGGACCTGCTATTAGGTCTGTCATTACTAAAGATTCAAATGAAGCATTACTCTCTGATTCATGACTTCCGCTACCAAATAATCCGTAGCTAAATGAACTACTACCGCTCTTAAAAGATTTTACGGTACTGGCAGCAGGGTGATTTGAAGTTAGAACAGCACTTTGATTAATAGCTGTAAATCCAATTTCATATAAATCACCATCAGGTGAATTAAGCTGTAAACTACTTGTTCCGTAAGACGGTACTACATTATTATTACCTAGAGGTAATCTAAATGTTAGGTCTGTATAAGAAGAAGTAGGTGTATTACCTACGATCGAACTTGGGCTAGTTACATGCTGATTAAATGCGCTTAGGCTTAATGGTTGGCCCCAATATCTAAATTCCTGATAATACCCTTGGAAGGTAGTTCTAAGTTTACATAAACTACTAGTTAGATTAACCGGACCACCAAGATATGCGCTAAATAGTGCAGTCTGTGTACTTGTATCATATGCATTCCAACTTGCATTATAACTTGCCGAAGTTGAAGAAGTTACAAAGAGACTAGAAGAGCTAAGATATGTTATATTACCATCACCTTCTTGATTATAAGCAGTACCTGCTACAGTCAAGGTGTAAGTATTATCCACAGTATTAATTGCCGATCCAGTAGCTCTACCTATAGAAACAGACCACCATTGTGTATTATCGAAAAATGGTAATGTTATAGGTGCGGTTTTACCGTAAATACCTGCTGAACCTGAGCTGTTTAGATAGAAAGTCAGGTTACCGTTATACTGTAAAGAGCTTGATGGTATAGCAGAAGCAGAATCATACGTTAATTGTAATCCAAAGTAGGTATTATTACCCCTATTAACTTCAAATAAAGATTGTGAAATATGATTTGAATCAGGTATCCCTGTAGTCTTAAACCTAAATTCGATTGTATCCGGTAGGGCATTATTTGAAACCTGTAATGCCCATGGTAGAGCTAGGTTTACGCTACCTGTATTATGGTAGGCTAGGCCATATCTCTTTTGAATTACATCAGGTGTAGATTGTAACTTATCGGATCCACCGAATTCATTAATTCTCAATAAGGTGCTTGGAATACCAAAGCAGTTAATTAGAGCTCTTAAACCTCTTGTTGTACCTCTAGTCTTTAATAAATACGGCAGGTTGTGATAGATTCTCTTTTGATATTCAAGAGTTATATCTGCACCTGGTATAGTTGGTTTTTCATCAAAGTTCAGAGTGTATAAATTAGGATTTGTATAATCTAAAAATACATAAGGACCTGATGAGTTATAGGTTATGTATATACTTCCACTAAAATAAGAACCGGTTGGTGGTGTTAAAGAACCGTCTGGGTTAATACCTAGGGTTGAGTAGTAAAGGTTATCTGATATATTTGTGTTTGTATATAAATGTATACCGAAAGATTCTAATGCAGATTTTACTAACTCTTTAGATACACCTTTAGTTAAATCACTTTCAGCATCATATCTCTCTGTAACATCCTTATAGTAAATCCAGATGTTATCAAAGTGCTGTCCTATCATATTCAGGAAAGTCTGATACGGGATATTACTATCATCCTGTTTAAGATATTCTGGAATTGTATTGATTAGCCAGTCTTTGTTATTAAGATCATAGGTAGATGCTGCATTTAGTGCACTATACTGTCCATCAGGTGGTGCTACATCTGGATTACCAAGCCAAGTTAAAGCTTGAGAAGATGTGATAGAGTACAACTGATACGGTGGTAAACTATTTGATTTAGGCCATGCCTGCGGTGTATTTTCGTAATACAGGTAATACTCGTAGCCATCAAAGTTTGTTATAATATCGTTAATCTGCTGCTGATATGTAATAACACTTCCGGATGTAATGGTACCTCCATTTAACACTTGCCCTGCATTTGCAATAGATTGATTATAACCTTCAATAAGTTTTAACTTGTAGGCGAAGTTATAGATACGTTCTTGTGCAGATGAGAAATGTACAAAGTTACTAAAATCAGAATAATCAACATTTATGTCAATAGACGTGTCTTGTAATATGCTTTGCATTTGCTGATAAAGTGGAGAAGACGGTGCTAGACTAGATGATGCCAGTAAAGTACTTAGATTATAGGTAGGAGTAGATTGTCCAACTCTTCGAGATATATTTAAGTTAAAATTAGGTCCTTTTAATGAGTTTGACGGAGGTGGTGCAGAAGCAGGTACTTCTACTGTTACTTGATACTTAACTGAATCTCCTAACTGTTCAACAATCCAAAATGTACTCTTAAGATCTATATCAGCCGGTAAAGGTTCGTATAGTTTAAGAAGTAAACATCCTTGATCTCCATCTAATGCATAAGCTACATTAACTCCAATTAAAACTTCGTTATTACCAAAGTTTAGATAAAAATCTGAATAATATGCACGAGATGCTGCTTGGTTTTCGAAATCTGTAAATGCTTGCTGTAGCTGTTGATTTGATAGATCTTGACGGCAGACTTTTAATTCTGTTCTTGTACCTGATATTTGCTTAATCCAAAACTGATTTGTATAGTTACTTTGAAATAGGTTTCTAAAGAAGTTATAAATTATATCAACCGAACCTCTATCATACCCGTGCGATGCTACGTCTGCTTGTGGATCTATTTGTAATGCTGTGTAATTACCAGTTGCCGGATCCGGATTAGTAGGAGTATAGTTAGTATCGTAGTATTCGGATACTAGTAGATCTCCATTAAGATCGTATATAGAGTATTCTACGTAATCTGTTGGAGCGCCAAATGGAGGTGCAATCGTAGCGGTATTAATTAGAGAGGTATCGGCAGGTTTATACTGCTGATATTCTGCTTGTGATGATAAAAGGTCTATTGTTACTATTTCCATTATGTTATTGAGCTTATGTCTACGATAGTTTGGTTAGCTACTAAGAGCTGTTGTCTTAAGCTATTAATCTCATTAATTAGAGCTTGTTCGTTATCAGTTATTACCTGTCCACCTATATACTCGCCACTTTTCTTAACCAGGTATTGATGTGAATTTGTATCACCTGTTACCGGAATTTGAAAAAATAACTGTTCGTAATAAGTAAAAAAATCATCTACTGTTACAGTTGGTTGATCAGGGGCAGGTGGTGCTACTAGCTCTGTAAACGTAGTATCTATTACCCGTGTATAGGCTGCTGTACCGTAGATTTGTTTTGTTAAATTTACCTGTTCTGTCATACTACCTTGTTACTTTAAAAATCACACCGTTATCAACTATTACCTGTTCACCTGTAGACGGTACGATTGTTTTAATTAAAATTCTATAAGATCTTTCAGGTTGTAATCCGTTTGTATATAGTGTAAAATAATTAGAATTTGTATCTGCACTAAGTTTTGTATAGTTTGTATCGAAATCAACAATTACATCAGATGTTTTATAGTCTACTATTGACCAATAGCTTTGCTGCGGTAGATATCTCCAGTTTAAATAGTCTGAACCAGTTGCGAAAGTTCTTGCTGGATATCTATCTCTAGTAACGAATTTCATTCTATATACGTTACCTACTTTTAGTTTATCTGTATTGTTTTGAGGTATTAGTACAAAGTCTTCTGCTATAATAGTACCGTTAGTATTACTACCTGTATTGTATACAGAATCATCCCATTTCATTTCTAAACAAGGTGGATATACGGTATGTGTATCCATTGAAAAGAATTGAGTCTCTATTGAAGAACTTGGATTTAATTCAATTGAACCTGTGATACGTAGTAGTAATCCGTAGTTAGGAATTGTACCTACCATTGATGCACTCACCATTGTAGTCACGTCGATATTAACATCTTTATTATCTGTGTAACCAAAACTTTGAGATGCTGAATAAGCTGGGTTCCATACTCCTCCACCGACTGTATAGAGGTAGCTAGAAGTACCGTACGTATTACTCCAGATAGCAGATTGGCTATACGCTCCTACAGATATCCAGCATACTCCATTCTTAGGATTAGGTATATCATTAATTTTACCGGTTCCCATTGTCCATGCCTGTCCTACAGGGTTACAGAGAATAGTATATGTTTGAGGTAACGTAGAAGCGTATGCTAAATATAGTTTTAAACCTACCGTAAAAGACCCAGTTGCAAATCCTGCAATCGTACTAATATCGGCATCACTAAACTTAATTAATGTTCTTCTTATATCATCCAGTCCACTTATAATACCGAGATTTGGATTACTATTAACAGACGATATCTCTAGTATCTCATCAATACCAGCGTTAGCTGATGGATTAGACGAGTATATAGTTGCGTCTTGTTGTGGAAATATTTTATATACGGACATTGTATTCTAATTTAAGGATAATATTAATAGGTAACAACTTTTCCTGTAATATCTATATCAGGATACTTTACTTCAAAGATAGATGGATCTAAAGACGGGTAGATAACTCCTTTTAGAGTCGCTGATGATATATCATATGTATATGGAGAATATGTTCCGTCTGTTGCAGACTTATTCGTTATAGTTACATTTTGAACTGTTTGTACTCCAGGTACTTGATCTAATAAAGTATATATTTCAGATAAGATAATAGGTTGGTTGATTTGCCATCCATCTATTTTGAAATAGTCTTGTAGAGACTGTATACATTGTGTCAGTACATCTCTACTATTGTACTGCGGTCTTAAGATAATACTAAAATCTACACCTATATTAACTATGTAAGCATTTTTAATATTTACAGCATCTGTTAACATTCTATACTCTGATAGATAGCTTTTTAGATTTTGCTGTAATGCTGCAGGTGGTTCTTGTAAATGTTTATTTGTATCATAAGCTAAGGTGTATAATGAACATGCATACGGATCTTGCATACTAGTGTCACCTCCTGTATCTTGTCTAAATGTCAAATTATCTTTAGTTACAAATGCTTTTGCAACTTGGCCAAATTTAGGTGGCATACTATAAGCAAAGCTTAGATAGTCTTGCTGCGTTACAGCTCTCATTTGAGATGGATACTGAGCTAGTATGTTTAATCTTAATTGTTCTACTGTATCACCATCTCCACCACCTGCTGCTGGTGCTGGATTATTTATTGCAAGAGAATTACGTACTGTACTTCCGATAGTAGTATCTACGATACCACCATTAAAGTTTGAAGTAAAATTAACTACCGTATTTAATGTGTTACTTGGTACGTTAGCTTGTGCTCCACCTCCCACAAGGTAGGTAAACGTTAGAGTTGTATTACTTGGTGCTAAACCATAAGTTGATGTTGTAGTAAAGTTTGCAGGGTCATAGATAGTGTTGATTTTACTTAATCTATCTAATGTTCCAATTCCTACATTACCCATATTCGGTACAACTACTTCGTTAGCTACTGAATTTATACCTGATCCAAACTGAATCTCTAACGTATTATCTGTTTTAAACCTAGTTACAAATCTACGAGGTACTGTCATTAATTCTAAAATATAAGGAACTGTACCTGCATCTGCAGCATAATCAGGATTTATATTCGGCACGTTCTGTACCGCTTTCATTATTGTATCTTGAGCTAGATATGGAACTTCGTACCATTTACTACCATTACTGTCAGTAACACTAAGTATTTCAATGATATTTGTATCTTGAAGTAAGATTGTTTCAAATGTTTGAGCTGTACCGAATGTATAAGTAAATGTCTTTATAGTCCCTGATAATGCTTTTGCAGATTTCTGTAATAGAAAATATTGAGGATTTCCACTTCCGTCTACATTATACACAGAAATATTAGTCGGTGAAGTAGAAGAAGATATTGAGAAATCTATATTTTCAGGTATATAGAAAGTAGCACTCGTATTGGTATTTGAGGTTACTTGCATACCTTGGTCAACCTGTAATGCATATCTAAAATCAGGTACATAATTACCAGCTGAACCTGAAGCAGGTACTAATTGATATACGTCTAGATCAACTGTTGCGGCAGATGTGACCTTTGGTCTATACCCAAGCATGTAAGCTAGAGTATATAGGTTATTAGTCTGTTTTGCGTACTGTACAAAAGTCTCTTGATACTGGTTATCAAGATAAAAAGATAGTACATCTCCTACATATGCAGCTATTTCTAGAAACATAGAACCTGGCGATGCAGTAGAAAAATCATTATAGGTTGTTGGAAAATAAGCCTTAGCGTATTCGATTAGAGCTGCTCTAAAATCAGAGAAGTCTTTGTTAAGGTACTTTATATCCTTTGTTACTGTTGAACTATTGTTGGCCATTATCGACTGTTAAAAATATTTGATCAACTTGGTTAGTATTTGCTATACTATACTTAAACAAGATGTTAATTGTGTTTTGATCGTACAAAGGTATCACCTGTACAGAAGTAGTTATAACGTTTGGAAAGTTAGCTTCTACACCTGCTTGTATATTTGATTCTACCATTGCGATAGAAGTATCAGTTATTTGCTCAAAAAGCTGTTCTCTTAATCCTGCTCCAAATGTTGGTCTAAAAACTCTCTCGTTTCTACCTGTTAGTAGGTAATTTATTATATTATACTTTAACTGATCAGCTGTCGTGTAAACAGACGTAAATACATTAGGTGCTGAGAAAGGGATTGATACCCCTATCGCAGTGCTTGGTCTTAAATCAAGCGGACTTATTGTACGTGCTGCATATGCCATTATATTTGACCTTTACTTTTTAATACACTCATCATTTCAGAAAAATCTGGTACTGCATCTATATTAACTTGATGTATATCGGATACAGGTCTAGTTTGTGCTAACATCTCCTGTACTGATTCTACTACCATCGGTTCTGATGTATAGGGTTCAGGTGCAGAAAACATCTGTGAGAAATCTTGAGGTGCTTCTGCATTTACAAAAGATCTAAAATCACTCTGTTCCATTCCATATGCAGTTTCCTGTAGTAGCTGCTGTAGCGGATCGGAAGTAGTAACTCTAGGTAGTGGTGCGGTTTGCTTTTTAACAGGACGCTGTGTTATAGATTCTTTTAAATCTTCACGGTAAGTTTTTCTCGGAGTAATTAATTCTCCTTTTCCGCTTCTAATCTCTACTAACACAGGCTTTATTTCTTCACGTATAACCTGTCTTACCTCTTCTCTTATTAACTTCCTTAATAAATCTAACTTTGTCATATAATATAAATATTTTTAAATGTAAAATTCTACTTACTTTATTCCCGATATTTGCTGATCTCCTTGTGCTGCTCTACTCTGATTTAGTATTGTTTGTGCTCTTTGACGTAAGATAAGTGGAGTACTGGGGTTAGTAGCGATTGATTCCCATTTAGCTTGACTTTCAGGAGATAAAACTCCGGACGGTGCTGATCCTCCAACTGATATAGTTGGTTCTGAAGGTTGTATCGGTAATTGTGTTTGTGCTGTTGGTTTATAATCACCAGCTTGTGCTGCTGCTTTTAATACTATTGCATCAGGTGTTCTATCGGATGCTGTAGCGGTTTCAACATCTTTAATGAATGATTTACCGCCAGGTAGTGAATTCACAAATCCTTTAGCTGCTGAACTTACTTTTTGTGATGTTGGATCAAGGGTTGTTGGGTCTACACCAATAGAGTTATATATACTTGCTTCTGTTTCTGTAGTTGTAGAAGGGTAGTAATTATTACCTATAATTAATTCTAGTTCTTGAAAGATTACTTGGTTATCAGTTGAATAAGTTAATTCAGTTTGAGCTACTTGTACCCCTCTTGGATCTAATGCTACTGCATGTCTTCTTTTAAATTGTAAAGGATGATCTATAGTCTGTTCCTCAACTATTTTTAATACGTACCCGTGAAAAGTTGTCTGATTTGGATCACTTTGTGCTGCTGCATAGTATTTAGTAAAGTCATTTAACTTACTAACCATATCAGTCAGACTGTTATTAATATTATCTAAATTAGCTAATTGAGGTGAATCTGCTGTTGCAACACAAGTCTGTAGGTTAAAGATTAACGGTGCAATTGCGGCTTGTAATTGAGTTATTTTACCTGTAAAACTTATAATAGTCGTATATATTAAATCAATTAAAATTTGTAATTGCTTAACATTTTTTTGTGCTGGTTTTAAGATACTTGTTTGTACATAATTTAGAGCATCTGCTAACGATTGGTTTAGAGATGTTACTGTGTACATATTCGGTATTGGAATTGATTTTAATACTTTTATGATAGCATTAACAACTGTTATTGTAGAAGAAGCAACCTGTATAATTGCTTGAACCATATTAACATACTTTAATAACTTTAATCCCATTTGATTGATACTTCCTAGGAGTACGGATATACTCTGTAGAGTTGGTAGAATCTGAGCTGGATTTATAGTTTTCTGTAAGCTTTGAATTTGTGCTGCTATATTAATTCCAGTAGCTTGCTGTGCAAGACTTAGTACTTCTAACGGAGTGTTAAGGTTACTTATAGTCTGTAAAGAGGTTTGTAACTGGTTAATTTTACTTAGTGCGTTTATAGATCCGTTAGGATTAGTTAAAAAACCTGCTACGTCATCTAGAAAATTTTGAGTGCTCGCTAATTGCGGGGCAACTGCTATTAAATCCGGTGTGATTGAATCAGATAATTCAGCTATATTTTTAGCAAACTCATTTACTGCTGCACTTCCTGATGTTGAAGCTTGTGCTGCTGTCGTAGTACCTATTTGATTAAGTAGTTTATTAGACTGCTTTTTAATATTATCGAGCTGTTTTTGAATAGGTGAGGTTGGACTTATAGGTTGAGCCAGTACTGTGGCAATAATATTACATAAGTCGTATCCGCTTATTTCTTGAACTAGAGGTAATACTCCGTTAACTTTAGAATTTGATCCAGGAAGTTTTATACCCGCAGATTTATTTAAAGGATTACCGTAGTACACATCATCTACTGCTTTCTCAATAGTAGCTAACTGTCCTGATATAGATGTGACTAAATTCTCTAATCCTTGTGCCATTATTTAGTGTAGGTTACTTGTGATATTAAAGCAGAACCACTTGCATTTGCTAGAGCTACCAATTGTGGAAACTCAGATTTTATAACTGTTCCAACCTTTACTAATAACGGTATAGCAGTTTCTAATTCTGATTCAGACATACTAGCAAGAGCAGTTCCTAACGGTGTTAGAATATTTAACATTCTCACTAAAAACTGAGTTGTTGATGTACCTTTCATAACAGGTTCTCCTGTTAATTCAGCCTCTAAACCTAATTCTATCTTAGGTGAGTTTACGATAACACGATTTGCTACATCGAAATTAACTGTACCTAGACTTGATAATCCAATAGATTTTTTACCAAATAGTAAAATACTATCTGTCTTAGCATGAAGTAAAACTCTTCCAGAAGATAGTATAATTTGATTATCAGTATATTGTTGAAGTTCAGGTATGTAATTCTTAGATGTTGCCATTATTTATTAGCTGCTAATTCTTTTTTAGATTGTTGACTAGGTGATATTGTATCTGTTGAAACAGGTGCTGCATTCTTAGTTTTAACTTGATTTTCTTGTAACTGTGTTCTACCTGTATAAGAGGTTAGTTTAAAATTAGTTAGATCTTGAATATAGATAGACTGTCCTGAACAAAGATATACAGAGGCATCATCGTTACTAATATCTTCTATCCCATTAACCCAGGCTTGAGGTATGGTCGATGTAGCTTGTCCGTTTCTAATTATAGTTATTGGGCTTCCTTCTTGACCTTGACTGCTCCATGGATTTAATGCACCTTTACCTTTAACTGTACTTCCAAATCTTATTGATTGTCCCCATCTACCTTCTACTATTATATCACCTTCATAAGGTTGTATATTCTTAATACCACTCTTTTCTTGGAAAGTTGTACCTAAAGGATAGCTATAAGGTGCTTGTTTTGATTTAACTACACTTCCATAACTAGATAAATTTGGGAAAGCATTCTGATGAACAGTTCCCCATAAGTTATAAGGTGGTCGATAGTAGTATTGCTTTGCTGAAGCATCATCGTTTAAATCTGTGGACGGACCTTCAACTATCTCTACGATTTCATTAATAAGTGGATATTGTTTAAAGTTACCAGATAAAGGTTTTGCTGTTACACGGCTACTTCCTTGAGTATCTACGGACTGTTCTGTATAAAGTACAGTGTAGAATATAGAACCAACTGATGCCCATCCTCCATTTGCTTCAAAATCCGGGTCTGGTTTCCCATCTCCATCTACTGGACCTAAAATAATTTTATTAACTCTAGCTAATACTATTCCACCACCTTTATTTGAAGGTATTTTAGAGGTGTAGTAATTATAGTTAAGTCCTAATTGCATTAAGCAGATCTTTTAACTTCAGGTAATGACGGTACGTTTATACTCTTAATTTCAGCAAATAGTAACTCTTTATCTTTATCTGAAAGTAATTCACCTTCTGCTTCTACTTTTGCTGCAACTGACATTGCTTTTTGAACTATGCCAGCCATCTTAATCAAGGCTTCATCATTCTTAACTGCTACTTCCATGTAACCCTGTAGTAGAGGTACAATAAGAGTTGCATCACCAGGTTCATCAATCATGTCAGTTAACTGCCCGATTAATTCTTTTAGTGATTTCTCTTTACTACGACTGTTATCGTAAATATCTTTTAGTAGAGATGAGAATGTTTTACCTTTAAATAACTCTTTATCGAAATCCATAATAATGTTTCTTTAATTATAAATAGAGTTCTCTAGTAAATTTTTACAGCATATCCATGATCAAGATAGCGTCCATAGAGCTTTTTATAGACTATTTTAAGTTTTTTGATAACTTTTGTTATAGTTGGGGTTGGAGCTTCGGTAATTTCACGGATATAGATGTATAAAGCTTTCTTGTTTAGGATATCTAGATTTTCTCTTTTCTTAAAAAGCTCTAAGATAGCATCTGCTATCCGAGCTTCTTTAGGTTTTGGAAATAGGTCAAATAACTTATCATCTACATGCTTAACATAGAGATTAATAAAACTTACTTCCTCTATTTCATAATTAACATTACTCACTAATTCACCTACAATAGTCTTATCAACATCTACTTCTTCTAAGGTAGCTCTATCTTTTAACTTCTTGTAATTGTTTTTGTTGTAATTTATAAGATATCTCTTAACGATTGTACCAAAATAAGAATAAGCTTTACCTTTCTCTTGTTTATAGAGTTTTAATTTCTCTAATAAAACACAAACAACTTCATGTTTTAATTCTTCTATTGTTTCAACTTCTGTATAGTAAAACTTAAAGGTGTGGATTATATTTTCGGCTAACTTATGAAATGCGTAATTAATGTAGGTATCGTAAATATGATTTCTTTCTACAGTATCTTCTGTTGCGAGATATCTTAAGATTGCATCTTCTGTATCCTGGGTAAAGTAGATGTTGGATTGTTTTGGTTTTCGCTTTCTTAGTTTTCCGGATTGTGTTAATTCTACAGTCTCTTCGGGTGCAAATATATCTATACTCATTCTAATCTTTACCTTTATAAAATTGATTTAACACTTCTTGGATTTGCTTTAATGCTTTAAAGAAAAATCCTACTTCGTCATCACTCTGGAATGCACCTACTTTATCAAGTTCTTTTAGAACTCTATCAGATTCACTCACAGTACCGCCAATAGCAGCTAAGGTTTGATCACGCTGTTGAACCATCTCCTCTAACTTAACATTCTTTTTATAGAGGTTATATACGACGTATCCAAGTATAGTTAGTACCCAGATGTTTAAATTTATTATTATTGCTAACATAGGTTATATATTTTTTAAAATACTTGCTAGACCTGGATTTGCTTTTCCAATCTTAGCCATTGTTTCTTTTTTAGCATCTACTGAAGTAAACTTACGTGCAGGTGCTGGTTTTGATGTAGCTGGAGAAGATAATTTAAGTATCCAAACTGATTCCCATTCTACTCTAGCCGCTAACATATCTGCTTGATGTAAAATTAAAGGTAAAGAAGTTCTAAGTCTAGCTTCAGGCTGGTAAGAGATTAGATATGCTTTATTACTCTCATCGTATAATCCATCGTGTAATTTAATACCTAAGTATTCATTCTGAGATACTATTAAACCAATAGACTGTAAAATAAAAAGAGAACGATCTGGAACAGTAGAGAAGGGTAGCTCTGTATTGATTTTATACAATGTACCTTGATTCTTTATCTGCCAGTCGTTATCATTTGGAATAACTCCAGGTTTACCATCTAGACCTAATTTACCTAAGTCATGATTAATAGCCGAAAAGATTAATTCTTCTTGAGTAAAATTTAACTCCGAGTAACCACTCCATACCTCAGCTAATTCTAAACTAGCCTTTACCACTCTATTAACATGCTCAATATAACCTCCAGGGAAGCAATTATGATAACTATCACGAGTAGAGGCAGGTGCTAGAATTAAATGATCTTCAATAGATTCATAAAACTCCGTTAAGATTTCTTTACGCGGAGACGCGATATGATCTTCAATATTTTTAAAGAAAATATCACGATTTTGTTGAATTTGTTCTGCTGTCAAGCTCATACTATAATTTTTTTAATTATAATATACGAACTTTATTTCATACTACCAACTTTATTTTACTCGTTATTTATAAGAGTTTGAATATTTTGAATCCTCTCTTTTATAGAATCAATCTCTGCTTTTATTTCATAAAGAGGTCTACCCATAGATAGACTTGAATCTAACATAGTTAACCTATTTTCTAACTGTTCTAACTGTCTAGTAACTATTTCTTTTGCTTTCATATATTTTGTAATATTAAATGTACTGCTTGATCGATAGTAGTGTAATGTAGAACATTATCACGATAGCTATCCTCTTCTGCCCCGATGATAAATATATCTTTATTTATCTTTTTTATATGTATGATAGGATAAGACTCTATACCTAGGTATTTTTCTAGCTTTTCGGCCTGTTCGTAGTTTACGTCGGCATCCACTTCCTTGTACGATACTAATTCTCTACCTAATAGCTTTTTTAGTTTCTTACAATACTCACAACCTTCTAACGTATAAATTACTACCATCTTCTATTCTTTTTTTCTTTCTTTGCTATCTTTTTAATTCTTTCCAAGAAGTTATGAACTTATTTTTATATTTCCAACTATTTCTTTTTCGTAATGTCTACCTTCTCTTCCAAACTTTTTTCTAGCCGGGCTAGCAGACTAGCCACCTGTGCCGCTTCCTGAATCATATCAATATCGGTATAGAGATCGAGCATCTGTTCGGCTTCTATAATTAATCTCCTATGTTCATCCAGCGGTAATAATTTCATGATCTCATCCTCTTTAAGATAAGTCTCTAGAACATCAACTGCCTGAGTGAGAATTGGTCTAACACTTATTAACATTTTTTTATCAAAATTATCCATATATCTATATAGTATAAATAGCTTAATGACAAGGAAAAAGATATTTTAATTTCCCTTCGATTCTCTATCGCTGTATCACTAGCTATACCTTTTGTTAACAGTTAAATTAAACTTAAAATTTGAAGAGCTCTAGTATCAAATCTTATATTTCTCACCTACAGCCTCGATTACTTCTCTAGCTGTAGTCGGATCAATTTCAAATCCTTCACGGCGCGGATTAATTCTATACCCTTTTTCTTCGAGATACTGGTGTACATCCTCTTCGACAAATCTACTTAATACACATTTATACCTAAAGACTGGAAACCATGGAGTGATGACACCTGTGGCCGAATTAATCTCTCTTGTCCTCTGTTCAACAGAAGTGGTCGTATAGCCGATTTTACAAATACCTGGGATATTTTTATTCACGAGTATGTAAATCCATTCTGGTTTTCTGACTGCACCTGTGATAGGGTCAAAAACTGCTTCACCATAATACGTCACCTCCTCCCACCCTGATTCTTTAG
>Ga0214192_1000493_pt1 | contig 24462 bp, 18 predicted proteins | sample TroBogEpilimnion_44_FD_153030 | JGI IMG/M metagenome (GOLD analysis project Ga0214192, IMG submission 153030) | Freshwater microbial communities from Trout Bog Lake, WI - 29JUL2008 epilimnion | ecosystem: Environmental > Aquatic > Freshwater > Lake > Epilimnion/Euphotic zone | place: Trout Bog... | reverse complement strand
CTGGCTGCCGGGACCTTTCTGTATGCGCAGAGCGCACAGAAGGGGTCCGGGCAGCAGCCCCCCGCGTCTGTTCCGGCGACGGGCGCGCGGCCACAAAGCGCGGCGCAACTGCCGAAGGGCGATGCGGCGCGCGGCAAGACGGCGTTCGAGCCCTGCGTGCTGTGCCACGACCCGAACGCCTGGCGGACGGGCGGGCTGCTGGCGCGCAAGGGCGGCCCACCGCTGCGGCATCTCTACAGCAAGAGCAAGCTCACCACGACGGGCAAGCCGGTGAACGACGACAACGTGCTCGAGGTCATCAACAACGGCGGCAAGGGCATGGTTGCGTTTCGCGAGACGCTGACGGCACAACAAAAGGCCGACTTGCTGGCTTATCTCAAGAGCCAGTAGGGCGGGCGCAGAGCCGGGATTCAAACTGCCGGCGCGACCGGGCCGGTTCGGCGACATGGCTGGCGGCGGCGAATGGCGATGCACTGGCCGCGCGAATTATTTTTGCGGCACCGAGCGTTGCGACCGAGTGTTGCGACCGAATGTTGCGACCGAGCGTTGCGACCGAGCGTTGCGACCGAGCGTTGCGACCGAGCGTTGCGACCGAGCGTTGCGACCGAGTGTTGCGACCGAGTGTTGCGACCGAGTGTTGCGACCGATTATTGCGAAGATACCGGCGGTGCGTGGCCGGGAGATCCTTCCGACCACGGTTTTAGCATGCGGTGGAGCGCTACGGCCGGCGGGAATGGCTAAGTGGCTGAGCGGGAACGTGAAATAAACCGGCGGTGGCGGTTACCGTCCGTGGTCACCGTCCGTGGTTACCGGCCGTGGTCACCGTCCGTGGTTACCGGCCGTGGTCACCGTCCGTGGTTACCGGCCGTGGTTACCGGCCGTGGTTACCGTCCGTGGTCACCGGCCGTGGTCACCGGCCGTGGTTACAGTCCGTGGCGGCTGCCGCTTGTGGCGACTGGCGCCCGTGGTGACCGGCGCGTGGTGACCGGCGCGTAGTGATCGGTGAGTGGTGACCGGCGCCGGTGCCGGGGCGGGCGTTTAGCCCTTCTTCACTATCAGCCCTTCTTCATGACGACTTCGAGGCCCTTTTTGAGGATCATGTCCTCGGTGGAGGGCTTCTTTGCGGGGGCGGGCGCGCCGTCGGTTTCCTCTTCCACTTCCGCTTCCGATTCGGTGTCGGCGACCAGGGTTTCGGGCGTGACGCCGTTGTCCTGGATGGACTTGCCTTCCGGCGTGTAGTACTTGGCGATGGAGAGAATGATGGCGCTGCCGTCATCCATCGTGATGGGCTTCAGGATGGAGGCATCGCCGTAGGTGCGTTCGCCGACCAGGGTGGCACGCTTGTTACCGGCGAGGGCAGCGGCGGCTAGTTCGGCTCCGGAGGCGGTGCCGCGGTTGACGAGGATGACGAGCGGCAGAGCGGAAACATCCTTCTTCGCATCGGCTTCAAAGGTCTTTTTCGGCGACTTCTGGCCCTGGGTGTAGGTAATGGTTCCCTTGTCGAGGAAGAGGTTGGCGAGATCGATGCCATCCTCGGCGCTGCCGGAGGCGCAGTAGCGGAGATCGAGCAGCAGACGTTTGGCGCCCTGCTTCGTGAGGGCGGCGACGGCGGCGGCGACTTCGGTGCTCTTCGCCGGAGACATGGCCGGAACCTTGATGTAGCCGACGTTTTCAGGCATCATCTTCGATTCGATGGCCGGGACGGCGATGGCGACACGGGTGAGGGTGAGCTTCTGGGGCTCGGGCTTGCGGCGCAGGACAGAGAGTTCGATGGTGGAGCCGGGCGCGCCCTTGAGGAGCAGGCGGGCGAAGGCGATGGGCATGTCGCGGGTGGCGATGCCCTTGATGGATTCCAGCATGTCGCCGGTGGTGAGACCGGCTTCGGCGGCGGGCGAACCGGGGATGGACGAGATGACCGTCACGTAGCCGAATTTCTTGGCGAGGACGAGGCCGACGTCGCCCTTATAGGCGTCGAAGTTCTTCTGGTATTCCTTGTACTGCTCGGCGTTGAGGTAGCTGGCGTAGGGGTCGATGGATTCGAGCAGGCCGTTGAGCGCGCCGAGGGTGACGTTGCTCATGTCGGGCTCTTCGACGTACTCGCTCTTGATACGCGAGAGGACTTCGGAGTAGACGGCGAGGTGCTTGTAGACGGAGGCGCCGGAAGCGGCGGCGTCATCGGCAGCCGAGCTTTTGGTGACCACGCCGCCGAGCAGCAGGAGAGCCACGAGGCAGGTGGAGGTCATGACGACGGCGAATTTGGTGCGGCTGCTCATAGGTTATTTGGCCCGAATCTGCGAGGCCCCGGCGGGGGCGCTGTCTCTATTATAGGCTCCTTTGACGGCATCTGCTCTGCTAACGTGGCGGCGGCGATTCGGGTTTCCGGATTGACGGGACGACACGCGAGTTGGGAAGAACTGTTCCACATTTTTGGTTACTTCTGGTTTTTCAATAACTTCTGGGGTTCAATGGCATTTTTGCCAATACTTTCCGGCGGCGAGGGGGCAATTTCACCGGCGAGACCGCAGTGGGAGAGCAGGACGGGATCGTATTCGGTGACGGAGCGGTAGCGGCGCCAGGTGTCCGGGAGGCCGGTCTGGTCCTTACGGTCGCGGCGATGGGCGGCGGCGGGTCTGACGAAGTAGGCGGCGAGGCTCATGGCTTTCTCCTTGTTGGTTTGGCTTTCTTCTTTTGTGGCGTTCGTTTAAATGCCGGGGAGGCGGAGGGGGCTGGGGCCGATGGTTTTGCGGCGGGCGCGCCAGCAGGCGAGGGCGAGGGCGATGACGAGGTCGTCATGCTCGCCGACGCCATCGGCGCCGATGCGGATGCGGCCCAGGGAGCTGAGTTTGCCTTTGACTTCGGTGAGTTCACGGGAGAGATGGACGGAGTCGCGGATGGCGCGGGAGATTCGGAGTTCGCCGGATTCGAGCAGGACCTGGAGGCCGGCCATGAGGTCGACCTTGGGGACGCTGGAGAGGCCGCGGGCGTGGTGTTCGCGGTGGCCGGAGGTGATGGTGACGGCGGCGATTTCGCAGGGCGCGCCGAAGCCGGGGGCGGCGGCGCGGAGCATTTCGACGACGGGCGCGCCGACACCGGTGGCGTCGACGGCGAGCGAGATGCCGCCGAAGGTGCGCGAGGTGCGGACGACGTCGCGGACGCGGGCGAGGATAGTGGCGTAGGGCTGGCCGAGAGGCGCGCGTTCGATGTGGCGCACGGCGAGGCTGTGAAAGGCCGCGGGCTGATGTGCCCGGTACAAATTATGGCGCTCGATGACTGCGATGGCGCTGTGATCCTGCTTCTGACCGATGTCGAGACCTGCGTAGAGCATGGCCCTGTTCCTCCGTTGCAAAACGACGCCGGGACGGGTTCCGGAGCCCGAGCGGCGGTCAAAAAAAGGCCGGCTGCGAGCCCGATGTTACGGGCAGGCAGCCGGCCGAAGATCCGCGACGGAGGCGAGCCCCGAAGAAGACAAACCACGGGGGACGCGGTCCGGCGGATCAGCCGCGCAAGGTGCGCGCGGGGAAAAGCGAAAACGGCGGGGGCGAGATTATTCGGGCGGCTGTTGCCGCGGCTGCATTCCGCGCATGCGGCGAATTTATGCCGCGAGTGGCCAGGGTGGAAGGTCGAGGGGTTCGATGGTGTCGTCGAGGGCGGCTTCGACGAGTTCGCGGCTGAAGATGGAGGAGCCGTTATCGATGAAGCGGCACTGGTATTCCTGATCGAACCAGGCGGAGCCGAGGATGGTGCGCTCCTCTTCGAGGAATTCGCGGGAGATGCGGGGGCAGTCGAGGGCGCGGACTTCGAGGCGGGTCCAGCTTTCGGCGGATTCGCGTTCGGAGATGGTCCAGGTGTCGTAGAAGAAGCCGCGTTTGCCGAAGGGGGTACTCATCATCCAGATTTCGCCGTTGGCGACGGCGACCATGGGGCGGAGGGCTTTGTAGAGGGAGTCGTCGAGGCGGGCGGCTTCGTCGATGAGGAGGAGGGAGACGGAGGAGAAGCCGCGGACGCGGGCTTCGGAGTTGGCGCCGGGGAGGCCGACGATGCGGGAGCCGTTGGGGAGGGCGAGGGAGATGGGGTTGGAGCCGTCGGAGCGAGGGCTGAGGCCGAGGCGGAGGAGGAAGGCGCGGGCCTTTTTCATCCACTCGCCGGACTGGCGGGCGGTGGGGCAGGCGACGAGGACGAGGGAGTCGGGGCGGGTGAAGGCGCGGTGGACGGCTTTGAGTGCCATGAGGGTGGATTTGCCCCACTGGCGGGTGCAGTTGAGGATGCCGCGTTTGGCGGTGGAGCGGAGGACCTGAGCCTGGAGGGGGTCGGGGTGGAAGTCGAGGCGGCGGGCGAAGGAGAGGATGTCTTCTTCGGAGGCGGGGAGATGGACGGGTGGCGTGGTGAACTGGGGAGGCAGTGGCGGCGGCGCGATGCCGGGGCCGTAATAGAAAGTCACCACGCTTAGGGTGTAGCACGGGGAAAGTGGGGCGCGGCGGGCTGGTATTGAAACGAAAGGAAATAGAGCTGAAAAAACGTTGTGACTGAGGCTGGCGGGTGCCTGCGTCAGGGCTTTTTGCCGGTGAGGGTGACGAGGATGGGCTGGGGCGGGGCGCCGGGGGCGGCGAGGACATGAATTGGAGTCTCCTTGATTGAGCACTCCGCCGATGCGATACTTACCAACTGAATGACTGATGCCGTCGCATTGACTAATGACGTTTGGCACCGGGCGTTCTTAATTCGCGCCTTCGAGCAGCGGCTTCTGAAGTTGTTCTCGGAAGGCAAACTATTTGGCACAGTTCACACCTGCATTGGCCAGGAGTTTACCGGCCTTGCCGTGGCTGCGCACCTCGCCGACGGCGATCTCATCTTCAGCAACCACCGCTGCCATGGGCACTACCTTGCGCGGACCGGCGATGTGGAGGGGCTCATGGCCGAGGTCATGGGCCGTGCGGCCGGAATTTGCGGCGGTCGCGGCGGCAGTCAGCATATTTGCGCGCACGGAGTCTTCAGCAACGGGATTCAGGGCGGAACCGTGCCCATAGCGGCGGGACTGGCGCTGGCGCTCCGGCTCAGGCGGACCGGCGGAATCGCGGTTGTGTTTATCGGTGACGGCACGCTCGGCGAAGGGGCACTTTACGAAACACTGAATATCGCTTCGAAATGGAGCCTGCCGCTGCTCGTGGTGCTGGAGAACAACCGTTACGCGCAGAGTACGTCGCAGGCGGAGACGCTGGCCGGCGAAATCGGGCTGCGGCCGCAGGCTTTCGGGATCGATTATTTCGAAGGCGACACGTGGCATCCGGAGCGATTGACTGAGATCGCGGGCGCCGCAGTTCGGCGCGTTCGCGGAGCAGGAGTGCCCGCGTTTCTGAAAATAGATACGTACCGCCTGATGGCGCACTCCAAGGGTGATGACAACCGGGCGGCGTCCGAAGTGAACCATCATTGGGAGATCGATCCGATGGCTGGTTTCGCGCGGGAATTTCCGGAGAAGGCCGAACGTTTTCTGCAGGAGGCCGAGGAAGCTGTAACCGGTGCCGTGGAAGGCGCGCTGGAGTCGCCGTTCGCTTCCGTCGATATTGGGTACGAAGAGACGGCCAGGCCGATTTGCTGGAACAAGACGGCGATTGAAGGCAAGGAACGCGTTGTCAGCAGAATCTATCAGGCATTGCGGGACGCCATGGCATCGGACGAACGCGTGTTTCTTCTGGGGGAGGATATCGAGGGCCCCTACGGCGGCGCGTTCAAGGTGACGAAGGACCTGAGTCAACTGCACCCGGGGCGGGTGCGGAATACGCCGATCAGCGAGGGTGCCATAACCGGCATATCCAATGGCCTGGCGCTGGCCGGAATGCGGCCGGTGTGCGAGATCATGTTCGGCGATTTTTTGACGCTTGCCGCCGATCAGCTTATTAATCACGCCTCGAAGTTCCGCTGGATGTATAACGATCAGACCAGCATTCCGGTGGTGATCCGCACGCCGATGGGCGGACGGCGCGGCTACGGTGCGACGCACAGCCAGTCGCTGGAAAAGCACTTCCTCGGGCTGCCGGGAACGATCGTTCTGGCTACCCACGCGCGCTACGATCCTTATTTGCTGTACCGCGAACTGTTCGATTCGGTCGACTGCCCCGTGCTCGTTATCGAGAATAAGACGCAGTACGGTGAATTCGTCACGCACTGTACAGCAGAGGGCTTCTGGTGCGAGCACTCCGACGAAGCTTTCCCGACGACGAGAATTCGCGCGGCGGGGAAACCGGACGTGACGATTGTTTGTTACGGCGGCATGTTGACGGAAGCCGAGAAGGCGCTGGACGCATTATTCGACCGGCATGAAATTCTGGCCGAAGTAATCTGCCCTGCGCAGATTTATCCGCTTCGGCTTGCGGCGATCGTCGATTCGGCGCGTGTGTCCGGACGCGTGGTTGTGGTGGAGGAGGGCCAGGGATTCTGCGGTTTTGGATCGGAAGTGGCGGCGTCACTTTGCGAGACACTCGCCGACCCGCCGAAGATACGCCGTCTCTATGCGGCGCCCAATCCGATACCCTGTTGTAAACCGGCGGAGGCGATGTGCCTGCCGGACGCCGAAGCGATTGTGAACGCATGCGTGGAGATTTGCCGCCAGTGACGCAACCCCTCGTAGTGACCATCCCGCAGGAAACAGTCAATGATGACAGCGTGCGCATCCTGTCGTGGAAATTCGCGGTGGGCGTGACCGTTTCGGAGGGCGATCTGCTGTGCGAGGTGGAGACCAGCAAAGCGGTGATGGAGATTCATGCTCCGGGCTCCGGCGTTTTGGACTACCGGGCCGCGGCGGGCGAGTCGGTCCCCGTCGGTTCGGTTATTTGCGAAATCCTGCCCCATGGCTTCTCCCGCGCCCCGGATGCGGTGGTTGCAGAAAAGACCGAGCCGATCTCCGAAACAGACGCCTCGGCGCTGCCGCCAGCGCGGCTGACGCCACTCGCCGCGAGGATATGCCGCGAGCTGGGCATCGATCCCGCGAGCTTTGCCCGGGGAACAATGGTCCGCCAGAATGACGTGCTGCGGAAAGCGGGCAAGCTCCCGCCGGAGATTCCTGTTGCGCCAACTTCCCAAGTGCACTCAGCGGGTGCCGGCGAACGAGGGGCCGGGTCGGCCGTAATGCCGGTTCAGGGCGTGCCGGTGGAATGGGCGGATCTGCCGCGCCGCAAGCTGTTGGAGGCGAAGATCCTCGGCGGTGGCCAGGCCAACAGCCTGCAGAGTTCGGTGACGTCGGTTTGCAGGGCCGCCGGACTGCGGTCGCGGATGGCGGGTCTCGGGATTGGCCCCACCGGCGTGGGCGCACTGGTGATTTTTGAAGCCGGGAGAATGCTTCGCCAGTACCCTGCCTTCAACGCGCTGCATGACCGGGGACGGATCGGACAGTACGGCGAAGTCAATATCGGCTGGGCAGTGGACGGCGGCCTGGGACTTGTGGTCCCGGTGATCCGGCAGGCGGACACCCGGTCGCTGCGCGAGATTGCCTCGGAAATGGACAGCCACCTCGACAAATACGTGGAAGGGAAGCTTGCGCCCGCGGATTTGGTCGGAGGCACCTTCACGGTGACGGATCTTTCGGGAGAAGGTGTGAGTTTTTTCCACCCGCTGATCAGTCAGGGACAGTCCGCAATTCTCGGCATCGGCAGTGAGACAGATTCGGGCGGCGAGACGTTCCACCTCACGCTGGCCTTCGACCACCAGATTGCGGAAGGCCGTCTGGCCGCGAGATTTGTGCGTGAACTTGCGCAGCGAGTCGAAGCCCACGGATCGAAGCTGATTCTCGCCGAGTGCGCCGTCTGCAAGCGGGAGGCGAGCGAGGTGAAGAGCGGCGGCGATTACCTGCTGCGTTCGGAGTTTCCCGCGGGCTTCGTCTGCACGCGCTGCATCGGAGGCCGCGCATGATCGACATGGTGGAAGTGCGCGAATTCGTGGCGCAAATGCTGGTGATGTCGCCCGAAGAGGTCGGGCCACAGACATCTTTGCACAGCCTGCATACATCGTTGAACAATGCGCGCCTCCGGGTAGGCCTCGCAAAACTTGGCTTCAACGCGCCGCCCGCGTTCCAGCCCGCGACCTACGGCGATCTTGAGGCGGCCGTGACCGGTAAGGATAATGCCACGGGGCCGGAACCTGCGCCGTCCAGCGCGGGGCAGCCACTCGCACAGTTCCAGCAACCGGCTACGCAGGTCACCGCGGCGCCCGCGGGTAATTTTGCGGTGGGGCTCGATATCGAAGAAATCGATTCCCTCCCGGAGACGCCGGACTACTGGAGTCACGAGTTCTATCGCGAAACCTTTTCGCCGGGCGAGATCGCGTACGCGGTGGTGCAGGGAGAGCCGCGGGCCCATTTCGCCGGATTCTGGTGCGCGAAGGAGGCCCTCCGCAAATGCGATCCGACCTACGTGGAGGCTCCGCTCGGGAGCATCGCGGTCGTACACGAACCGACGGGGCAGCCGTTCCTCGCAATACTGAGTGATGGCATCGGGCGCAGGCTTCCCTATCGCGTGAGTATTTCGCACTCGAGGACCGTGGCAACGGCAGTGGTCATCGGAACCTTGACCGTTGCTCAGCCACCGGCCAGTGCCGCGCCGGAAGCGAGCGCGCCGAAGCCGCCGGCGGATTCCAACTCCGGCGAACCCGTCTGGCGCAAGGTTGCCAGTCTGATGCTCATCGCCGGCGCGGTGGTTGCGAGCGCCTGGTTCTTCATGCAGCGCTGAAATCGACCCATGCTCTTCAACTCATTCGAATTCCTGCTGTTCTTCCCGGTGGTGACCGCAGGATATTTCTTCATTGTTCCGCAATGGCGATGGGCGTGGCTCCTGGTGGCCAGTTGCTTTTTCTATATGTATTTCAAGCCGATCTACATATTGATCCTGGCTTTCACGATCGTGATCGACTACTGGGCGGGTATCTTAATTGAAGATGCGGCAGGCGCGAAGCGGAGATTCTATCTGGCATGGAGTCTGACCGCAAACATCGCGGTTCTCGCGGTTTTCAAGTACTTCAATTTTCTGAATAATAACGTCACGACCGCGGTCAGCATCTTCGGTTTCCACAACCCCGTCCCGAATCTCAGCATTCTCCTTCCCATCGGCCTTTCCTTCCATACCTTTCAGGCTATGAGTTACACCATTGAGGTGTATCGGGGCCACCAAAAAGCAGAGAGACACTTCGGTATCTATTCACTTTATGTGATGTTTTACCCGCAGTTAGTCGCAGGGCCGATTGAAAGGCCACAGAACCTGCTTCACCAGTTTCGTGAGCACCACAGGTTCGATCCGGAGGATGCAACTGTTGGATTTGCCATGATTGCGTCCGGCCTGTTTCGAAAGATGGTGGTGGCGGACCGGCTCGCTCTTTACGTGGATACCATTTATAAAGACATTCCGGGCTCGTCCGGAGTTTCCGTGCTATTCGCGCTGATCTTATACTCGTTTCAGATTTACTGCGATTTCTCAGGCTACTCCGAGATCGCCCTGGGTACCGCTCGTGTCATGGGCATTCGGCTGATGCGAAACTTCGACCGGCCGTTCCTCGCTCAGACGGTGGTGGAGTACTGGTCGCGCTGGCACATATCCCTTTCCACATGGTTCCGCGATTATCTTTACACACCCATCACGAGCGCGAACCCCGAGCGCTGGGCTTTCGGCCTGATAGTAGTGTTTCTCGTCAGCGGGCTGTGGCACGGGGCCAGCTGGAACTTTGTCGTGTGGGGCGCGCTGCACGGTGTGTTTATGCTCGGGACGATCCTGCTGGCCGAACCGGCCGCCCTGGCCGTTCACGCAAGCGGACTGGCCCGCTTCCCAAACGTTATGCGCTGGGCGCGGACAGGGCTCACGTTTGCGTTAGTGACGATCGCGTTCATTTTTTTTCGCGCGCAAACTTTCCACGACGCGGGTCTGCTCCTGCAAAAAGTCGTTTCACTGAGCTTCGGAATGCCGTCTCCCTTCGGCGCGCTGATGAAGGCGTGTCTGGCACTTGCTCTTCTCTTTACAGCTGAAAGCCTGACGCGCGGCGATATTGAGAAGCTGAGGCGAAAGGACGCGTTTATCGCTGTTGTGATTTACCTGATATTGATGCTTCGGGTACCGAGCGAGCAGCAATTTATCTACTTCCGGTTCTAGGCTCCGATGAATCCTCATCGCAATCCCGTCCTTCCCGTCCTGAAAGTCCTCCTGATCGCGACTGCGATTTTGGCCGCGGCCGAGGTGTCATGGCGCGTCGTGGGCGCTACTCCCTTGCGCAGCGACATTCTAAGTTTCGATCGAATCTATACAATCGCCAAGGACTCGCCGAATGCGGTTGCGCTGATCGGGTCCTCGCGTGTGCTTTGTGATCTGGACCCGCGGGCACTGAAGCGGAGCATTCCAGATCGGGAGTTTTGTCAATTGGCGATTATGGGAAGCTCACCGCTACCTACGCTTGAGAATTTGGCACTGGATCTTAACTTTCACGGCCGCGTAATATGTGAGATTTTCGGCTGGCCGTTTGTGACCCCATATCCGTTTGGCGAAAACGAGTACCACCAACTGCGGTATTTGCGATTCCCGAAGCGACGACCGTATTCTGATTTCTTGACAAATTGGATCGCGGAGAATTTACTCCAGATTTCCGCGCTTTACTCCACCCAACTTAACAGTGATGACTTTTTTGAAACCACCGAGTCGCGTCTGGGAATCCGACCCTCGTCAGAACCCGAGGCGAGGGAGGATCGTTTTCTTGCGCGTAGCCGACGTGGGACAGAAAAGGCCAAGATCCTGGCCCGTTTTGCCGAAATGAACCGACAACGAGAGGCGAGCACGGCGGTTTTAGATCATATTATTCCGTGGGTGGATTCTATTCGCCAGCGTGGCGGGGATGTCATCTTCGTCCGAATGCCGTTATCGGGCTCGCTAAAGCGTATAGAGGATGAGACCTATCCCGAGCGAAGTTTGTTCATCGAATCGCTTCGCAGCCATGGTGTCGCGGTCATTGAATCTGAAAAGGAACCTACCCTGAGCGGATTCGATTGTCCGGATGAATCGCATCTGGATGCTGACGATGCGGCCAGGTTTTCAGCGGCTTTAGCCCGGATATTGGTGGACAGAAAGCTGCTCACCGAGTCACCTGCTCGACCTAATTGATTCCAACCGGAACTGGGCAGCAGATACAGATTCACACACTGTGGATTCCATTCTTCCTGCGCTCAGCCGATGATTTCAACGATTGGTGGAGTACCGGCGAAACTCCCCGATTGTCTTGCTAAACAATCAGCGTGGACGCGCTCATCATCCGAATACCTGCCCACGAAAGCCTGGTTCACTATTGCCGGCGCCGACCCATAAGGTTCGGAGCGCAAAATGACGATGCCCGGTTCGCAGACCGCCAGGGTGGCAAACTGCGAACCGGGCCGGACCGGAGGAGCCCGATGGACAGACAGGCGTTGTGACCTTTGCTACGCCGATACTTTGCGATGGCGATGCAGGAGGCCGAGCACCAGCGCGCCGGATGCGACCAGGAGCCAGGTGGAGGGCTCCGGGGTTGCGACGTAGCTGGCCGGGGCGTTGAGATATGCATTGGAAACGATGGACATGCCGGTGGAGCCGTCCGCGTTGCCATCGGAGTTGCCGCCGAAGATGCGGCCGTTGACGGTCACTTCGTTGATGTTGACGTTGCCGGCGAGGTCGAGGAAGTCGCCGTAAAGGACGTTCTCGGCGTGGTTGCCGCTGGTCTGGAAGTTGTTCTGACCGGCGTTACCGGTGAGGTTCCAGAGGATCTGGTCGGAGGTGATGCCGCCGCTCAGTGCCGTGGCGAAGACGGAACTGCCGCCGGTGCTTTCCTGCGATTTAAAAGTACCGCTCACGTTAATGATGACCACGCCGGTCGGGTTGGCGGAACCATCGATTTTGATCTGGCCGCCGCCGTTGTTGATGTTCACGTTGGCCGCGTTGAATACCGTTACGGCGCAACCGTTTTTCGCGGCGAGAGTGATCTGGCTGGAGACGTTCGAGAGATCCACGGTCTGGCCGCAGGACCCGGCGTTAGTCGTCGATGTGCTGGCCCAGGTGGCCAGCTGGCTGATGCTGGTGGCGACCGAACTCATCAGCGGTGCGTTCACATACGGGGCGTTGGTGACCGTGGTGTTGCTGATGCTGGAGTTCGTCTGGGCGGTGGTGCTGCCGTAAACGACTCCCGAAATGGTGCCCGGGCCCGTTGCCTGAATTTTGGTGTTGGACTCAATGCCGACCGTGGCGATGAGGCTGCCGTTGTTGGTCTGAAAAGTGACGCCGGAAACGACGCCGAAACTGCCCTCCGCGCCGGCACCGCCGGCGTCGCTAAAGATATTGCCACCGAAGGCGCACGGGGTGGCGCAAATGAGTGCCGCCAGTATTCCGTTGCAAATTGTCCGACCGGCGCGCTGCACGCGGCTCGTTGTTGTTTGTGTTGCTGCTTTCATTCCATCCTCCGTTACCGAGTGCATGCCGGTCACGCCGCGTTGCATATTCTGCAACGTGATCCGCATCCACAGAGTGACCTAGTCTGTGGAAAAACACTAGCTAACCAGTACCGGTACCGCAAGGGAAATACAACGATAAGTAATTTATTTACATTAATCTAGCGATGGATTTTCGGTCGCGCCGAGGAGGCGTTCCCGTCCCGAGTCCTGGACTTCTTAGTAACCTGTGGGGGAAATTCGAGGAGTACCGGTCCTCTGGCAGGGGGCGGCCCGGGCGAATGCGAGAGTGGGCCGGGGAGCTGCGGGGAGGGAGCCGAAGGAGGAGCCTCAAGGAGGGGCACGAGGCAGCCGGACGGGATGATTCCGATCCGGCCGCCCGTGACGGACTGAACTACGGGAGCGTCGTGGTGTTGGTGGAAAGTACGGCGTGCCCGATGGTGCGGTAGTTGCTGATGTCGCCGGAGTAGGCGGAGTCGTAGCCGGAGAACGTCAGGTTGAGAGTGGTGCTGCTGGCCCAGGTGGCCTGCGGACCGTAGACGCGGCCGGTGAACCAGGTCTGCGTGGCGCCGAGCACGGGGGTGGTGGCCGGAATGGTGGCCTGGGTATTGGGATCGGTGGTGTTGGACACCGATGCGATTGGATTGTCGATGCCGTTGTAGATGGTCCAGCTGGTGAGGTTGGAAGATTCGGCATACATGATGGCGTGGAAGGCATCGGAATCGCCGTCGAGGCAGTTGCCGCCGCCGAAGAAGAGGCCCCATTTGCCGTTCGGCAGCTTAATGAGCGAGCCGTTGGGGGCGACGTAACGAACGGCGTGCAGCGAGACGGTGGTCGGGTCGTTCAGACCGCTTACGGCTCCCACGTCCGTCCAGTGGATGCCGTCGGTGGAAGTGGCCATGCGGACATAGGAGATGTCGTGATTGGCCGCTCCGCCTTTGGAACTCAGCCCGCACAGCTGGTTGGAGGGGAAGACGTAGTCGCCGTTCAGGGTCTTGTTGATGTAGATGATGCGGAGCGGGAAGACGTTGGGGACCTGGGCGAGGATGCCATCGGGATTGGTGAGGCCCGTGGTTTCGGTGGCAGTCGGAATCTTCGTAGCCAGCGATGCGGTGCCGAGGACGTTGATTTCATCGAAGCGCCAGTTGCCGGAGGTGTTGTTGATCGGAACCGGGCCGCTTGAGCCGAGCGTGGCGGCAGTGTAGGTGGGCGAGCCCGTGCCCGTGTAAGTGGGGTCGTAGGCGGAAACCAGACGGACGCCGAAGTTGGGGTTGTTGTTCACCGCCGTGATGCCGAGGGCCGGGAAGTTGATGCTGATCTGACTGGAATAGCCGCCGCCTGCCTGCGCTACCTGAACCGGGCCGACGTTGTTCCATGTAGCTCCGTCGGTGGTGTACTGAGCCTGCAGATTGCGAACAGCCTGCGCGGTTGTATACCAGTCGTACTCGAAGACGATGTTGTAGTAACCCACGGTGCTGACGCTGAACTGCGCGCCCTGCGTGTATTGGGGGGCCGAGGTGTTCCAGCCGTTGCCGGTATTGTTGCCGGTGTTGGCCCCGGAGCCGCGGATGCGCCACGCCAGCGCGGTGCTGCTCGGATCGGTGCCGCCGGTGGTGGTGACGAGGTCGTCCGTAGTCGCGCTGCCGGTATAGTTGTGGCTGCTGCTGACGAACGGGTAGCTGTTGGTCATGCCCAGCGACGTTGCGGTGCCGGAGCCAATGGAAGGCGCCGGGCTGTTGTTCAGCGTTCCGTTCGTGTAATTGCTGAAATCCCAGCGGGCGATGGTCTGCCCGGTGGGGGGGACGGTGCCCACTTCGATGCTGGAGGCAATGCCGTTAAGAGGCGAACCGGTTTTGGGAGTCAGGGGGCGAACAACCAGCCCGTCGAAATCGACATGGCCGCTGCGGCGGTCCAGCATGTACAGAAAGCCGGCGCCGCCAAAGCTGACCACATAGGGGTGGCCAAGGCCGTTGTCATTGCCAGCACTGTTGGCATTGGTGTTGGGGCAGGCGGCGGTGAGGGTTTCCACCTGCTGCTGGAAATTCCAGGTGTTGCCGCCGTCGGAAGAAGATGCGGCGACCACCGCTTCATTGACGTTGCGGGGGCGATAGTCGAAGTAGCCCTGCAGGGACAACCCGCGGCCCGTAACGACGGGGACATAGAAGGGCGACATGGGATTCGACGTTGAGGCAGAGTTTACGATCGGCGTTCCGGCCGTGCAGTATGGCGTGGTGCCGTTGAACGGGCCGCCCGCGGTGGTGGTGCCGGTATTGGTCGTCGGCGTGTAGGGTCCGCCCTGGGCGAGAGTCCAGGGTCCGCCCTTGATAACGGAAACGGGAGGGGCGCTGCCGGGAGTGGCGTTGGTCCAGGTGGCGATCTGCTGGGCGCGGACCGGAGCGGCCACAAACAGGGCGGCGATGAAGCCGAAGGTCAGAAGTTGCGTCTTCATGTTTTGATTTCCTTTCAACAACGCAGTAAGTCATTTGCTGCGCCGGCGCAGCAGGGCAATACCGGCAAGACCGAGAGCAACGATGGAAACCGTGGCGGGCTCAGGGGTGGTGGTGATGTCGAGCGTAATGGTGCCGGTTTCGACGGCGCCGTAGTAGTTCTGAACCACGTTAAAGTCGAGCGATCCGGCCGACAAACTCGACGCGAGGGCGGTGAGATCGGACGGCGTAAACGTGTAAGTCCAGGGAGTGGGATCGCCGGTGGTGCTGCCGGCATCGCAGGAGAGCGAGAGGCCGCTCGTGGCGACATTCGGAGAGTCGCAGGCTGCGACCTCGATGGCGGTTCCCTTGACGAAGTAGTCGCTGTCCGCCGTTACGTTGGTGGTGCCGGGAATGTCGTTATTGCCGAAAGTGCCGGAGATTGTGGCGCCGGTTACGATCTGGCTATTCGGGATTGTAAAGGCGAAGGTCCCCAGCGTTACCGGCGAGAGGGGGTAGTTGCCGGAGAAGTCCGCGGGCTGGTCAAAAGGGCCCAGGGTAACGATGATGTCAGCCTTTGAAGAGGCCGCGGCGCAAAGAGAAAGTACGACTGCGAGGAACAGTGTGGAAAATGTGCGGTTGTTCATAAGCGATGGCGCGGGTCATCCGGCGTTTCCGGCGCGGCGATGTGCCCAACCTGCGCGGAAAGTTATAGAAAGATTTCCCTAGTAGATATAAGAAGTAGCAACCCGAAGTGACACGGCAATGACGGTCAGGTTACGAAGGCGAAATGGTGGCGAGTACCTGAATTGCGGTGACGTCGCGATGCCGCAGGCAACGGGGGAGCGGAGAGGTGGCGGAGCGGGAGAACTGCGGATGCTACCGGAGCGCGCCGACCTGATAGTCGACAAACAGCCGCTGCGCCTGATATTCGTAGCGCGCGGCGGCGTTGGATATCTGCGCGGAGGTGAGGCTCAGCTGCGCCTCGCTCAATTCGACGATGGAGCTGAGCCCGAGGTCGTAGCGGCCCTGCGCGAGGTCCAGCGAGAGCTGCGCCTGCGCGAGTAACTGTTCGGTGAGGCCGACGCGCTCGCCGGCGGTTGCGGCGTTGAGATAAGCCGTCCGCACATCGCGCGTGATGAGGTTGGCCTGGGCGGCGACGCGCTCGGCGGCGGCTTTCGCTTTGAGCTCGGCTTCGGTGCGGCGGGCACCGTAAAGTCCGCCGTCGAGAATCGGGATGCTGACGTTGACGCCGGCCGCGCCGTAACGGGGCTGCACCTGCGCCTGACCGGCGGGGACGATGCCGGTGACGCCGGCCGCGGAGATGGTTGGATAACGGAGCGCTTTCTCGGCCCGCGTGAAGCGTTCGGCGGCGCTCTGTTCGAGGCGCAGGTCCTTGAGCTCCGGGCGATCCTGGAGCGCCTGCCGGATGAGCGGCTCGGCACTATCCGGCAGAGGGGCGGGCATGGGCTCTTCGGCCAGCTGGAAGCCTCCCTGAGTGGGCGCGCCGATGGCGCTGGCGAGCGCGGCCTCGGCCGCATGGACGTCGCTTTCGGCCTGAGAGAGAAACAGTTTCGCTTCGGCCAGGCGGACGCTGGCGAAGCTGGCGTCCAGCTTCGATTTCAGTTCATTCTTATAAAGCGCGTCGACTTTGTCGCGAACGATCTCGCGCTCGGCGACGGTCTGTTGCGCAACCTTGAGGACGGCGTTGGCGCGGAGCACGGCGAAGTAGGCGCGCGCGGTCGTCATGAGGACGTCGGCGCGGGCGGTCTCGGTCAGCTGATCCTGCGCCTGCGCGCGCAGGTTTGCGGAGGCGATGAGATTGCCGGTGCGGCCGAAGTCGGTGACCAACTGACTGATGGCAACGCCCGAACCGATGCGGTTATAGAGGACGGAGTTGGTGATATTGCCGGCGCCGATACGGCTGCCGGTATCGGCCCCGACGCCGGTCAGGCTGCCGGTGAGAAGCGGTTCGAGTCCGGCGTGGAATTCTTTGGGCGTCTGGTGTGCGGCGGCGGCGCTGAACTGAGCGCTGGAAATCTGCGGATTGTGCCGGAGCGCCAGCTTTTCGGCTTCGGCGAGCGTTAGCTTCTGCTGGGCGACAAGAGCGTGTTGCGCCGGAAGTGCAATCGCGACGACAGCCGCGAGCAGGCGGAAGCGCATTACCGTGCCACTTCCTTTCCGCGATAAACCAGCAGATATCCGGCGGGCACGAGGAACACAGTAAAGAGAACCGAGAAGCTCAGGCCGCCGAGGATGGCGCGCGCCAGAGGGGCATAGCTTTCGCTGCCCTCGCCGAGCTTGAGCGCCATGGGGAGCAGGCCGATGATGGTGGCGAGCGAGGTCATGAGCACAGGGCGCAGACGGACGCGGCAGGCCATGGCGACAGCTTCGCGCACCGGCATGCGTTCTTCTTCGCGCAGCTGGCGGGTGAATTCGACGATCAGGATGCTGTTGGAAACCGCGATGCCGACCAGCATGACGACGCCCATCAGCGACATGACGTTCAGGGTGGTGCCGGTCATCCAGAGGATCAGCAGAACGCCGGAGAGGCCAGGCGGAACGGCCAGCAGGATGATAAACGGATCCACGAAGCTTTTCAGCTGCGCCACGAGGATCAGATAGAGCAGCACGACGGCGAGGATGAGTCCGGTGGCGAAACTGCGGAAGGAAGCGCGCATCCCCTGCACCATGCCGCGCAGAGTGACGGTGAGGTTGGCGGGGATTTTGGTATGGGCGATGAGGTCATCGATGCGGTCGGCAATGCCGCCCAGTTCTTCATTGAGCGGCCGCACGTAGATGTCGGTGACGCGGCGGATCTGGTAGTGATCCACTTCGGTGGGCGAGAGGATGCGTTTGACCGTCGAGATGGCGTCGAGCCGCGTGGGGAGCGGGCTGCCGGCGGCCTTCAGGGAAATGGCCCGCAGGTCGGCCAGAGATTTGACCTGACCTTCGGTGTACTGGACGGTGAGCATGTAGTCCTGGCCCGACTTGGGATCGATCCAGAAGCTGGGTGCGATCATCTGGTTGCTGCTGAGCGCGGTGATGAGGTTGCCGATGACTTCCTGCTGGTCGAGACCGAGTTCGCCGGCGCGTGTGCGGTCGACATCGAGGCGGAGCGACGGATAGTCGACGTCCTGAGGAATGAAAACGTCGGCGACGCCGGGGATGCGCTGGATTTCGGTGGCGAGGCGCTGGGCGGTTTCGTGCGAGCTGTTCAGACTCGAGCCGGCCACCTGAATATCGATGGGAGCAGGCAGACCCATGTTGACGACAGCGTCCACCATGCCGCCGGACTGGAAGTAGGTGTTGAGTTCCGGCATCTCTTCGGCCAGCGCATGCTTGACGCGGGCCATGTATTCGTAGCTGCCGATTTTGTGGCCGTCTTTGAGCGAGACCTGCATGAAGGCGGTGTGCGCGGCCGAGTTGGAAGTGTAGATGGCGGAAGTGTCCGGGGTCACGCCGATATTGGAGAGCACGAGTTCCAGATCTTCCGGCGCGACGACACGGCGGACGATAGCCTCGGCCTTTGCGATTTCGCTCTCGGTCAGCGTAACGCGCGTGCCGGAGGGCGCCTTGATGTTCATGGCGAACATCCCGGCATCGGTGCGCGGGAAGAAAGACAGGCCGAGACGAGGGAACAGAGCGAGACTGGCCACGAACAGGACCGCGAAGCCGCCAACCGTGGCCCAGGGATGGCGCAGCGCGACAGCGACCAGACGGTCGTAGATTTTCAGGAATGCCTCAAAGCCATCGTTGAACCAGATATTGAAGCGCGCGCCGAGGGACAGGCGGTGTTGGCCGCCGGTGACTTCCACCTCCACGGGGATTTCCGAAGAAGGCGTGCCGTGATGCGACGCCTTCAGGAAGCGCGCGCAAAACAGCGGCACCACCGTCATCGCAACCACATAAGAGGCAAACAGCGCCAGCACGACCGTGAGCGCGAGCGCGGAAAACAGGAACCGGCTCACGCCATAAAGAAATGTCACCGGGAAGAAGACGACGGCCGTGGTGAGCGTAGCGGCCAGCACCGGCAGCGCCACTTCACTGCCGCCTTTTTCCGCGGCTGTTTCGGGCGAATCGCCTTTTTCGAGGTAACGATAGATGTTTTCCAGCACCACGACCGAGTTGTCGATGAGGCGCGACATGGCGAGGGCGAGTCCGCCGAGGACCATGCTGTTGACGGTGCTGCCGCCCATCCAGAGGATCAGAAACGTGGCGAGCGCCGAGAGCGGAATGGAAAAGAGAACGGCGGCGGTGGCGCGCATGCTGCCGAGGAACATCAGAATCATGACCGAGGTGAGAAACAGGCCGAGCGCGCCTTCATCGAGCAGGGTGCGGATGGCCGTCCTGACGAAGACGGACTGATCGAAGACGACCCTGGTGGTCAGCTGCTTCGGCACGTCGACGAGGTGTTGCAGGACAGAGCGCACGCCATCGACAACCTCGATGGTGTTGGAATCGCCGCCCTGTTTGAGGACAGGAGTGTAGACGGCGCGCGTACCGTTGACGCGGACCACGTTCGTCTCAATCTGGCGGGAATCCTGTGCGTGTCCGACGTCGCTCACGCGCACGACCGAGCTGCCGACGATTTTGAGAGGCAGCTGATTGATCTGTTCGATATCGGGCAGCTGGCTGTTGGTGTAGATGTTGTAGTCGAGCGGTCCGATGGGAACGTCGCCGGCGGGAAGAATGAGATTGGAGCGGTTGACGGCGCGAACCACATCCATCAGGCTGAGCTGATGCGCTTCCAGCCTGAAGGGATCGGCATAGACCATGATCTGCCGGTAGCCGCCGCCGAAAGGCGTGGGTACGCTGGCGCCGGGAACGCTGGCCATCTGGTTGCGGACCGAGAACTGAGCCAGATCGCGCATCTGGGTTTCGTTGAAACCCTCACCTCCGACCGTCACCATGCAAACGGGAAGGCTGGAGGTATCGAACTTCATGACAATAGGCGGCAGCGTGCCGGGCGGCAGCCTGCGCAACTGCGCCATGGCGAGATTGGAAACGCTGCCCACGGCGGCATCCGCATTGGTGCCTGGCTGGAAGTAGACCTTGATGAGACTGACGCCGGGGAGCGAACGCGATTCAATATGTTCGACGCCGCTGGCCAGGGTGAACTGACGCTCAAAGCGGCTGGTGATGTCGGTTTCGATCTGCTCCGGCGGCATGCCGTTGTAGAACGTGGCGACCACGACCATCGGAATATTGATGCCCGGGAACATGTCCACCGGCATGCGGGCGACGGCCATGCCGCCGACGATGGCGACGATCAGCGCGACGACGACGATGAAGTAGGGCGTGCGAATGGCAAAGCGGGACATAGTTCCGTCTCAGCGGGTTGCCGGCGCGCTCTGGTCAGCGAGTCTGGGCCGGACCTGCTGGCCCGCCCGCAGACTGGCACGATTGCCGGTCACAACCATGTCGCCGGGGTTGAGACCGGACTTGATTTCCACGCGACTGGCGTCCTCGGCTCCGAGGACGACGTTCTGTACGGCGATTTTGTTTTCCGCCGTAACCACGGTGACGCGGCCGCTGGTTTCGTTCGCCAGATCGACCGCGGTGACGGGAACCGACAGCACGCCGTCGCGCGAATCGAGAGTCAGGTTGACTTCGGCGAACATGCCGGGGATGAGCGTCATGGCGGAATTGGGGACGTCGACTTCGGTATCCATGGTGCGGGTCGCCTGCGAGATGCGGTCGGCGAACCGGGCGACTTTACCAGGGAAAGACCGGTTCAGCGTGGGGACGCGAACGTCGACCTGCTGGCCGATGTGTACCGTGGGGACCGCGGATTCGGGGACCGGAAGGATGAGCCGCAGCAGACTGTTATCGGAGAGCCGCACGAGGGGCATCGCCTGTGTGCTGGACGAGGTGCCCGCCTGGATCATGGAACCGGTATCGGCGTAGCGTTTGGTGATTACGCCGGCGAACGGAGCGGTGACGCTGAGGTAATCCATGAGTGTTTTGGTGCGCTGCAGGTCGGAGTTACTGACCTGCACCTGCTGCATCGCGGTGGCGACGGCGGATTTGGCGGCGCTGACCTGGGCTTCGGCCACGAGGTCCCTGGAATGCGCATCGTCGACTTCCTGCTGGGCGACAAGGCCGGGCTTCTGCTTCGCCACTTCGGCGAGGCGCGTGTAAGAAAGATGCGTCATCTGGCGGGTTGCCTCGGCGCGCTGCAATTCGTCCTCGGCATGAGTTACTTCGGCCTGACTGCGGCTGACGGTGGAACGCGCGCGCGTCTGGTCGTCGGTCATTTCGGGAACTTCGAGGACGGCGAGAACCTGACCCTGGCGGACGCGGTCGCCGACATCGACGCCGATGCTCTTCACGTAGCCGGCGACTTTGGACATGACTTCGACTTCCTGGAACGGCCGGAACTCCGCGGTCACGACCAGGCTGTGGGACATGTTCCGGACCGCTGCCTTCTCGACGGCAACAACGGTCGGTTCGGAGGCCGAGGCGGACGCGTTCGTGCTTTCCGGCACTGCTTTGGAGCGGGCAGAACAGGCGGCAGTGAACGATGCGGCGGCAAGTAAAGCAATCCGGAATGCGGACTTTGGCATCAAATCTGAATGTAGGGCTTCGTGCGCTTACGGGCCATACCAGATGGCTGGTATTTGCGGGCGAATGGGAATGTGAAATGGTAGGAACAGATGATGACGAGCCACGTCAGAGTGGGGAACCGGCGTTCGTGATAACCAATGCCAGCCAGTCCCGATACAACAAACTCCTGCCGGGCAGCCGGGTAGCGCTGGCGGCGGGCTTTGGCGGTCTGCTGTTGATCATGACGCTCGGCGGGGTGGATGCGCTGCGAGTCCTGCGTGAGATCCGGCGGGAGGAAGATCAGGTTCGAACGCGCTTTCTGTTCCGCAATCATGTCCTGAACGACATGCGCTCGAAGATCTATCTGTCGGGCACGTACGTCCGCGACTATCTGCTGGACCCGGACCCGGAGCGGGCGGAAGGATATCGCGCCAATCTTCGCCAGGTCCAGAACGACATGGAGGCGGCGCTGGTGTCCTACATCGGCCAGGCAGAGCCCGGCGATTCGGCGCAGATCTGGGCCCTTCGCACGGAACTGGCTTCATATTGGGATGTCATTCGCCCGATCCTCAGCTGGAACGCCGAACAGCGAAAGGCGCAAGGCTACGTATTTTTGCGCGATGCGGTGTTCCCGCGCCGGACGGCAACGCTCGATCTGGCCGGACGCATTGGCGACATCAACGAGCAGCAACTCGACGCCGGCAACACGCGGACCGTGGGTCTGCTGGTGCAGTTTCAAACACGGCTTGCCATGACGCTGTTTGCCACGCTGGCGCTCGGCCTCGGGATGGCGGCTTTCAGCACCAGAAAGATTCTGCGGCTGGAGGCTCACGCGCAGACCCGCTACGAGGAAGTTGAGGCCGCCCGCGTTGAACTCACCAATCTGTCCGCGCGCCTCGTGCAGGCGCAGGAGGCCGAACGGCGATCGCTGTCGCGCGAACTGCACGACGAGGTGGGACAGACCCTTTCGGCGGCGCTGGTGGAACTGCACAATCTCTCCGGCGCGCTGGAGACCCGGTCAGCGGAGGATTCGCGAAGCCGCATTGAGGCAGTCAGAAGCCTGGTAGAAAGCACGATGCGGGTGATCCGCAATATGTCGCTGCTGCTGCGTCCGCCCATGCTCGACGATCTGGGACTGGTGCCGGCGCTGAAATGGCTGGCGCGTGAAGTGGGGAAACCTTCGTCGATGGATGTCAGCGTAATTGCCGACACGGTTTGCGACGATCTGCCGGACGAGTACAAGACCTGCATTTACCGCGTGGTTCAGGAGGCGCTGCGGAACTGCTCCCGGCACTCGCGCGCGAACGCGGTGACCGTCAAGGTTCAGCAAAAGCCAGGAGCGCTCACGTTTTCGATCCGGGATAACGGCCGGGGGTTCGACGTGACGGAATCGAGAGGACTGGGTCTGATCGGCATCGGAGAGCGCGTGGCGAGACTGGGCGGCAGCCTGAGCATCTATTCCGCCGCCGGGGAAGGCACGGTGCTGTCGGTGGAACTGCCGTACAGCGGCGCGTCGGGAGGCCAACAGCGGCCGTCATGAAACAAATCCGGATTTTGCTGGCCGACGATCATAACGTGATTCGTCGCGGGATTCGCCTGCTGCTGGAGAGCGAGGCAGATTTCAACGTCGTGGCGGAAGCCGCCGATGGCCGGATGGCTGTGGAACAAGCGCTGGCAAATAAGCCGGATGTCGTTGTGCTGGATATTTCGATGCCGCAACTGAACGGCATCGACGCGGCGCAGCGCATCACCGAAGCGCTGCCGGGGACAGCCATTGTGGTGCTGAGCATGCATGCCGATGAAGGCTACGTCCTGCGGGCCCTGCGGGCCGGGGCCAAGGGCTACCTGGTGAAGAACTCGGCCGAAGGAGACCTGATCGAAGCAATCCGGACAGTGAGCCAGGGAAGAGCGTTCTTCAGTCCGGAGATCGGACGAATGCTGGTTGAGGATTACATTCGCGAGGTTCGCGCCCGGGGAGTTACGGACAGCTACGAATTGCTGACGACCAGGGAGCGGGAGATCCTGCACATGCTGGCGGAAGGAAAGTCCAACAAGGAGATTGCTTCGCTGCTCAACCTCAGTTTGTTTACGGTGGAGACGCACCGGCGCAACCTGCAGGAGAAGCTGAACCTGCACAGCATTGCGGAACTCATCCTGTACGCACTGCGAAAGGGCGTCATTGCTTAGACCCGGCGCTGCATCGCCCGGCCGGAGCGCTGCGCCGCCTGGCATCACATCTCATGGCGCCTGATTTCACATCTCGCGGCGCCTGATCTCGCGGCGCGCGTGTCTGTCGGGCAGGCGGAAATACCAACTCATCGGTATTGCCCGCAGCGGGCCTGGCGGATTACGGTTGAGCTGGAGACAAAGAGTGCCGGAACGAAAGGCTGACAGGCGGTTCGGGTGCGCGCGGTTCGGGTGCGCGCGGTTCGAGTGCGCGAAGGCTAAGGCTTTCAGCGGCTTTCAGCAGGAAGCGCCATCCGCTGAAGGCGGGGACAAAGCCGGAGCCTCGATCGACAGGTACAGCGGAGCGAAGCGAGGCCTCTCGCTGCTGCGTGCGGCATTGGGTCTGGCAGCAGCAATGCTGTTTGGCGGGATCGCGATATTCGGCGCGACTGCGCCGGGCGGAAAGGCGATCCGGATTGACAGTGTCGACGCCAGATACCAACTGCAGGAGTTCTCGTTCGAAGTGAACCAGGAGAGCGGACGCGCCGGCATCCGGCTGGTTTATGCCAATCCGCATACGCTGACCGGCCAGACAGAGGATCCGGGGCCCGCCCCGAAAATCGTTACGCTGCCTGGCCTGACATACGACGCCGCGGCGCGCGCCGTGATGTACTTCGACGGGAAGACGCACACAGTCTGCGCCAAAGAAGCGGGGCGCCGAATCCTGTTCTGGCGGACGCCGGAGATGATGGCAACCGGCGTGTGTACCGTGTCGTCCTACCCGGCGGATCATGCGCGGGACAACGGCTGGGGAACAGATCGTTCGCGGACGCTCGACCTTTATTTCGAAGTAACAAGGTAGAGCGATCGGCTTGCCGCCCGCGCCCG
>Ga0214192_1000492_pt1 | contig 24471 bp, 18 predicted proteins | sample TroBogEpilimnion_44_FD_153030 | JGI IMG/M metagenome (GOLD analysis project Ga0214192, IMG submission 153030) | Freshwater microbial communities from Trout Bog Lake, WI - 29JUL2008 epilimnion | ecosystem: Environmental > Aquatic > Freshwater > Lake > Epilimnion/Euphotic zone | place: Trout Bog... | reverse complement strand
ACCAATTTTTTCTTCAACATCCCCACTTTATTAACCAAGTGGCTAAATTTGTACATTTTATTCGCAAAAAATCTCACTTTCCTCACCCACCTTTAATCACACCCGTCTTGCCAGGGCAAGCCGCTTAAGCCCCGTTTAATGGGGGAGACAAGCGGTCGCCCTGGCATCCGGAAAAGTCAAAAGCCGAAGAAACAGCCGGATCAAGGAGAACGAACCGTGTAGAAGCGCATCCGGTCGTTCGTCGTCGCAGGACTTGTGAACTGGAAAACATTGGGCGCAATGTTCGAAGGCGTTCCAACCACGGTCCAATTTGACAACGCCAGACCGGCGTTGGTGGAGCTGAGCAAAGTGAAATTGGTGGTCTGTGTATTGGTAAAGGAGAATTGCAGAACACCCTTGGATAAAAGCTTCAATCCAACCAAAGTTGGCCGGGTGATGGTGGCATTCTTGGACTGGTTGACCGCGATGGTCTTTCCAAGCAGAGATATGTTAGCCGTGCGATTGGATCCACTGTTGTTCGCGGAAAAACTAAAGCTCACCACGCCGTTGGTGATGCCACCGATGGTCAACCAGGACTGATCGCTTGTGGGAGCGAAGGGCGGATTCAAATTTTCCGTGACCGGCAACACGGCGGGCAACACATCGGATCCCGCAGCGCCACTCTCAGATTTGGCGGTGGGATCAACAAACGCAACGGGAAGTTCCTTGATGGCGTTATTGCCAAAATCTGCAATGTAAATGTTGCCGGTTGCGTCCAGAGCGAGGCCGGAGCTGGCAAACAAACCCTGCCCGGCAGGCACAACAGAAGTTAGATTGCCATTGACCGCCGAATGTTTAATCACGGAACTGCTATAGTTCGGAGGGCCTCCATCATTCATCACATAAAGACTTCCAGTGCCATCCACTTTGGCATCCTTATATTGCACCGACGGGATCAAGGTAACCACATTGGATCCGCCTGCCACATATTCATCGACCACGGCTTTGTTAAAGTCGGTAAGATAAACATTACCCGCCGCGTCCGCTGACATTTGTTCCAAAAAGCTGTATCCCGATGCCAGGGTGAGAAGGCTGCTCCCGCCCACGGGCAGTTCTTTCACCATTCCATGCCCCGTATCCGCGATGTAAAGATTGCCTGAAGGGTCAAGAGCCACCCCTTCACAAAAGGAAATCCCCGTGTACTGGGAAACCACCGTGCTCAAATTGTTGGAGACAGGATTATACTTCAAAATGGTATAATTCCCCGCGTCCGCGATATAGATGTTGGTGGATGCATCCAACGCCAGAGATGCAGGTGCCCCCAACCCACTCACCACCGTGACCAGGCTGTTGCTCGCGGCCACCCACTCCTTGATGGCAGAGTTGTTCTCGTCACATATGAAAACATTTCCGGCGGCATCGACCGCCAGGCTGATTGGCCGGTTGAGATTCGATGAAACCAGCGTCGTCAAGACACCGGCTGAAACATAAGTCGCACCCGCCTGGGTGACTGTCAGAGCCTTCCCTCCGACGGTAACGACCCCGCTGCGCGTTGCACCAGGGTTGGCATCAAAACTGAACACCACATTGGTGCTTCCAACACCGCTCTGATTCGCAACGGAGAGATGCAGCCAGCTGGCGTTGGTGGATGCGGTCCAGGCTGCTGTGGAGGGGGAGGCGGCAAGCACAACACTATCACTGCCCGCGCCAGGCCCCTCCAAAAGATTGGTCGTGCCCAGCGAGAACAATCCAAGGGCTTGTGAATGCATGCATGAGAAAACTGAAATCAAGGTCAACAAAGACCAGATCAACACCAGTCGATGATGGAAATGGTGTTTGCGATCATCTGGGAGATATTGGGAGCGAGTTTTGTACAAGGCTTGGATCTTCATATAGCTTTCTGATGGATTGGTTGGATTATTGGGCTCTGAATAACTTAAAAAGATTTAACGGATGCCTTTCCCCAATTCAATCACATTTGAAGCTACTCATGTAAAAAATGTGTGACGTTCAGTGATCTGAATGCTGTGATCCGTGGATTCAGGAATGCATCTCAAACCAATCCACCTGCCGCTGTAAGCTGAATAATCTCCTTCAGTGATGTCCGTGGGGCAAAACCCACCACGGCAAGAAGCTTTTCCACGGAAGGTTTCCGGCGTCGCATGTCTTCGAAACCGGGAGCATAGGCTTGCTGGTAGGTCACCTTTTCCACCTTGGATTCAGATCCCAATTCCGCAATCACCCGTTCGGCCAGTTCCAAGATGGTCACTTCCTCGGTGCCGCCAATGTTATAAACCTCGCCTCGTGCTTCCGGATGTTTCTGAAGCCGTATCAAGGCCTCCACGGTATCCAGCACATAACAAAAACAACGGCTCTGCAATCCATCCCCGTGCACGCGCAACGGTTCGCCACGCTTCGCGGCAGCAATAAACCGGGGCAACACCATTCCGTAACTGCCCGTCTGACGCGGCCCCACGGTGTTGAACAAACGCACAATGGTCACCGGCAATCCATGCTGACGGGCATAGGCCAGCGCGAGAAATTCGTCCATCAACTTCGAGCACGCATAACTCCAGCGTCCGAATTGCGGCGGACCAATCAACAAATCGTCGTTCTCGGAGAAAACATCCTTCTGGCTCTTGCCATAAACTTCCGAGGTGCTTGTGATCAAGACCGGTGTTTTGCTCGGGGCGGCTGCCGCCAGAACTGCCTCGGTTTCCTGCAGATTGGTGTGAATGACGTGAATCGGCGAATTCACCACCAATTCCACCCCCACCGCCGCCGCCAGATGAAATATAAATTTCGCCCCGGCCAGCAATTCGGGCAACTCTTTGCATTCCGAAATTTTCCCGGGAATAACGCTCAACCCCTCCTGCCCCATCACGCCCCTTAAATTTTCCAAACGCCCGGTTGAACAATCGTCCATCACCACCACCCGGGAACCTTCCCTCAGCAAGCGCTCAACCAAGTGCGACCCGATAAACCCGGCACCACCGGTCACCACCACATAGCCGTTGTCCATTTTCAGCATCGATCAATTTTTCGGGGAAGGTGCCAGCCTGTTGTCCGATGGAAAATTACTCCCGGCAGAGGATCCCGACACTGAAGGAGAGGTCGAGGCATATCCTGAAGCTGCAGTAGGCGTCGAGGCAACCTGTCTCGTTGGCAATTCGCTCTTCAATGCGGCAGCAATGGCTTCCGCCATCCTTTGCCGATAACCCGGTTCCGCGATTTTTCTCGCCTCTGCCGGATTCGAAAGATAGCCGCACTCCACCAAAACCGCTGGCCGGCTCTGGTATTTCAGCACCCCGAGAAAACGCGCCCGGCGCACCCCGCGATCCTGGTGACCATTCACTTTCAACAATTCCCGATGCACCCGTTCCGCCAGCACGATGTTCTCGGCATCATATTGGTTGTTCGGCAAAGGTTGGGCGATCTCCTCCGGTCCGCGACTTAACTTGGAAGGCATCCCGCGCGCCGGAAGACAATACGTTTCCAAACCCGACTCCCCGGTTTGCGGATACGCTGAATTAAAATGGATGCTCAAGAAAAGGTCTGCCTTCCGGGCATCCGCCACGGCTTCGCGATCCGGCAGTTTCAAGGCGACATCGTTCGAGCGCGTTAAATAAACCGTCCACCCCTGGGCGATGAGTTGCGCCTGCAACCGCAGCACGACATCCAAAGTGAATTCCTTTTCCGAGCGTCCGTTGGACACATTGCGCGTTCCGGTGTCGGTTCCACCGTGCCCGGCATCCAGCACAATCACTGCGCCACGCGGCTGAACGGGCGTCATGCCCAGGAGCGGCTCAAAATTTTTCCGGATATCCAGCGCCGCCACATAAGTTTTGCCGCTGATCAACTGGGGTGCCCAGCCGAGGAACAAAGAAACGCCGCACCAATTCACCGAAGGATTTCCCGACTGCATCTGCACGGTTCCGCCGGGAACCGAGAATTCATAAGCCGCACCTTCCGCACTCGGCACCCGTCTGAAATCCGAAAAATGATTTGCCTCACACCAGTCTTTCAGGGGAACCCAGGCCTGGTTCAAAGGATAACGCTCCGTGACTCGGGGTGGAATATTGGCCCGGGCTGAAGGTTGAATCACCTTGGGAACCGGCGGAGTGATGACCACAACCGAGTTCGTCGACGGAATGTTCTGTGGCACAACAGCTCGCACCACAGGCGCTGGCTGGGGCTTGACGGGTGCGACTGGAACAGGATTTGCCGCGGGTGGAACCACCTTAACCGGATCCAAGACCACCGGCTCGGACGATTGTTGACGTGTTCCCGTGCTGCAGCCCCCCATCCAGAGGGACAACAAAAGAAGCGTCCACAAATACCTGTTCACATGAAACACATCGTCATTTTGCTCGTCTGCATTGAAGAGACAAGGAATTTCAGGCCCTATTTGGCCTATAAATAATCCCGGCCTGCGGGCCTGAAAACGCGCCTTACGCAAGTATTGCAAATTTTCTTTGATCTCCCCTTGACTCCTGATGCAGGAATGCCTAATGTAAGCGTCCCCGTTTAGCGGGGGTGTAGCTCAATTGGTTAGAGCGCTGCCCTGTCACGGCAGAGGTTACGGGTTCGAGCCCCGCCACTCCCGCCATATTTTATTGGCGTTATTGAAGATTTCTTGATTTTCCTGACAGTTTCCTGACAAAACCTCCTGACTTTATTCTTGCCTGAGCTTTACCCCATGTGAAATCGAAGTGATTCCGACCTCGACTTGGCGGTTTCCTGCCTGCCTTCCTCGGTTTTCTATCGCATGGGCGCGCGGGTCAGTGATTTGATTGGCCGTTCGTTGGATTTGATTGACTTGGACGTTAATACGCCCTTCACGCGCCACCTTCGCACGGAGAATGAACTCGTCCGCGCGGGATAAATTCCCCAAATAACAGGCCACGGAGCGCGAACAGTTGCAGCGCCTGCTCTCTGGAATGCACGAACTTCTCGCCAAATGCCAACCCACAGATCCGACTGAAATTGAGTTGTGCGCACTCGCAGCCTTGCTCCATTCATTCTTTACGGGCATAGAAAACATATTTAAGCGCGTCGCGGTGGAGTTGGACGGCGAGCCTGTGCGTGGCGATTCGTGGCATCGTGAGCTTTTGCTCCAGATGACATCATCGAGAGCACGCCGCCCGCCAGTGCTGTCGGAAGAACTTCACGGCACGTTGAACGATTACCTACGTTTCCGTCATGTCTTCCGCAACGCCTATTCCTTTGACCTGGATTGGCAGAAAATGTCGCCGCTGGTGCTGAGCTTGGATGAAACGTTCAAAATGCTTGAAAAAGCATTGGATGAATTTGTGAAATAATGTCACCAAGAGGGCAATGATTTGTCCAAAAAGACAAAGGTAAAATTGAAAAAGCGAAGCCATAGTCGTCTCGCGGTATTAACAACGAGGGCCGAATGGTAGGCACCAAAGGCTATTGTCCCCGGCAACGTCTTTCGGACATTTGTCGTCTAAAAAATCTGGAAAGCAACATCACCATATAAAAAGCGCCGACTGACCATGCCACCCCGGCTCCGATGGTGAGGGTAAACCATAAGAAATCAAATGTTCTCTCGAAAGGTGTATCGGGCTGGTATGGCGGTAAATCGCTGTCGCCGAAATTGAACACGCCATATTCAAGAAAAAAAACAAAGAAGGAAGAAAGAGACACAAGTACGGCGACAATAATGAACCTGCCTAACCTGGGTAATGATCTCAAATCACGGGAACATGAAGCCAAAGAACTCATCAACCCAATATCGCCCATTAAAATCAAGAAAAGACCCGCTGAACTTAACCAGTCTCTGAAAGCTGACGGGTGTTTGAAATCCGGATTGCCTATCATCCAGCAGACAAACCCCGCTAAAAAGCACCCGAGTGAGGCAGAAATCAGGAACCAAAATGGGCGCTTTAATGTCATACCGGCAGCAGCATGGCCTGAAATTAAAAAAAACCAAAGGTGATTGGTAAATTAGACAATAAACATCAAGGAAAAAATGCGATTCTCGCGAAACACTTTGAGACTTTCGCACCCGGATGCAGGACATGGAGAATGCTCCGCTTGTGAGGCTCCACCCCTAATCCCGAAAACACCTGACAACCTGTTTGAAGCCTTCATGGTTTCATCAGCGGAGAATTTTCCTTGGTTTCGTTACCTTATCCATGGGTTTTCCATTTCTTTGAATTTGCTACAAATGCCATTTCGAGTTACAAAGTAGCTCGACAAAATTGCCTTCAGGTAGGATGCTATCGCACGTTACAGCATTAAGTAATGCCCTTATCCAAAAGTAATGCGGTGAAGCGCAGGATGCCAGTGACCTTATCAGGCTCATGAAAGAAGTTTCTCTAAAGGTTCAAAACTCGCCGAAACGGGCTTCTGGATCATCCTCATCCGCCAAAGGGAACCCCGCTCCGGATAGCACGCCAGGCAGCTCGGAAACCAGTCTGGTTTTCCGTGATTATGTGGAAGAAACCCGTTTTGGTGCGAAACAGGAGCTGTCGATCCGCATTGAGCATAAAGACCAGGCTTTCTATTTCCCTTTGGGCTCCGCCGATCCAGCGGCGGCGGCCCTGCGCGCCGATGAAATCCAGCGTATGGTGATCGGCGAAGGATGGGCTTCCGTCTGCGGCAGATACCCCAGGGAAATCACACTGGCCGTTTTCTGGACGCGCAACCCGCTTTGCTGCACTTATTTCAGCCTCTATTCCGTCCCGGATCAAATCCCGGCCCGCTGGCTGAAGCAAAAACCTCCAGCCAACGGAGTGTGCCGCACGGTCGTGGTCCACCCCGATGATTCAGTCCGGCGCGCGGCACGATTCTGGGTGAACCGGCAGCAGGGATTTTTTTGCGAGGACGACTTTGCCGCTTTGGATGAAGCGCTGGCATCCGTAGCCATCCACAAGTCCAAATTGATGCTCGTGGATCGATCCCTGATGGAAAAGTCCGGCAGCATTCCGCTGGACCAATTGCGACTCAACCATCCGACGCTGAGTATATTCGGCATAGGCATCTACGAGGAGAGCAACTACATCTTCCACTCGGTCACCGGGGTCAAGGAAGGCTACATGCTGTGTCGTCGCGAGGCCGCCAGCCTGTTTGACCCAATCAAAATTCTAGCGACCCATCCTGCCTTGAAACCTGCGGAACTCGTGGTGGATATCAAAAATTATTTCCAGAAACTGCTGTCCGGTCCGGATCGACTGACCTCGGCCAAGACGCAGAAATTTCTCACGCACCGCGAGCACGATGTCATGATGGGGCTATCGCGAGGATTGACAGAAAAGCAGCTGGCCGAGTCGCTCAAGATCAGCACCTTCACCGTTCACAACCATGTGAAAAACATCTACGCAAAACTCCATGTTCATTCCCGCACGGAAGCAGTGATGAAATATCTCCATTCTTAGACAGCAGGCCGCAGGATGAAGAAGATTTTCTTGGACAGGATTAGCAGGAGTTACAGGGTACAATTATTCTCAACACTTGGCTGATTTGCGTTTCTTGCCGAGGGATCCGCGTTTCTCGACCTTTGCAATGGAATCGGGGGCGAATGGAATCCGGCAAGCCGTGTTTCCGACATCCACGCTGACAGGGCCGATCTTTTCAGCGGTCTGGATCGCGAATTGTGTCATCGGCACCACGTAAACTCCCACCTCGACGATGAAGTTGTTCATTTGACGTCGGGCGGCATTGGGCGCTTTGTGGATGGTCTTTTGGATCCGCAGAAGCAGTTCCTTTAATTGCGCCAGATCCAGTTCGTCATCGGGCCGGGTGGAAACGATGCTACCAAGGGTGGCCCATCCGGCTGCTGCGATGAGTTCCTTCGGCGAATCGATCCATTCAAGGGCCATTTGCATGCCATGCTCGCTACCGGCTGCCACCCATGCGACTGTGGAACCAGCGAGCGGAGCGCAAGCTTTTTCAGCCCAGTGCCGGAGGTCTTTTGGGGTCATCTTCGCGTCATCAGCGATCAATCCGGCAAGATACATGGCGTCATAGACTCCAGTGTCGTAAAGATCCAGCGCGAGCTGATAATCCACCTTGATGCGCTTCTGGATTTTTTTGAGTTCCTCAACCTTGACACCGAGGCAAGGCTCGGAAATGCCGTGCTTGAAAAGCACCTTGCGGTAGCCCTCGCTCCCAAGCGGTTTGATTTCAGCAAGTATTTCTTTCGCAGTCATGAGGTCGACCTATGTATGTAGTGGCAGAAAGGAAATAGAACGTCAAATGGAAACCAAAACCGGTTGTGAAACACCCCCTACTTACTGCCCTATTCAGGTTATTCCGCCTGTGAAAGATTGGTCTAACATTGCGAAGTCTTTCCACAAGAGCGGGAAAGTACAAACCAGAAAGCACCAACATCTATGCACCTAAAAGCGATTATTTTTGACTGGGCCGGAACCACGGTCGACTTCGGATCCCTCTGTCCCATTGCCGCATTCCAATCCGCCTTTTCAACGCGTGGAGTGAATGTAAAAGCAGAACACATCCATCGTTTCATGGGCATGCGCAAACGCGAGCATGTTCAGTCAGTGCTTTCGGTTCCGGAAGTCACCAGGGATTGGGAGATTACCAATAAACGAGCCCCCATTTCAAGTGACGTGGATGAAATCTACAAGCTCGCGGAAGAAATCATCATGGATACGGTGACCAAGTTTGCCGCTCCAACACCTTTCGTGCAGGATGCCATGGCAACGGCCCGCAGCCTGGGTTTGAAGATTGGTTCCACCACCGGTTACACCGCTCCCATGATGGAAAAGCTCGCCCCTGCCGCCCGCCGGAAAGGCTATGCCCCGGATGCCTGGGTAGGTTCCGATCAAGTTCCGCAAGGTCGTCCCTGGCCCTGGATGATTTTCAAGAACATGGAAATGCTGAACGTCTGCCCTCCTTCCAGCGTGGTCAAAGTAGGCGACACCCTAGCCGATGTGGCCGAAGGCATCAACGCCGGTGTCTGGACCGTTTGCGTGCTGGAAAGCAGCAGCATGATTGGAAAATCCGAGCGCGAATTGCTCTCCACCCCGCAGCGTTCCCTCGAAGTGATGTATCGCAAGGTGCGCAAGCAATATGCCGAAGCCGGCGCGCATTTTGTCATCAAGAATCTCTCTGAACTGGAAGGCGTCCTGGAACGAATCGAATCCCGCCTCGACAAGGGAATGATGCCCCCGCGCATCAAGAGACGCGCCAGCCGGTTGTCCCTGAACATTCTGCTTTAGTTCAAGGCGTTCCCCTGGATGATCAGGACGTCTGGCTTGGTTTTTTTGACCAGACTCGGAAATGGGTTTATTTTTGCCTCAACCATAGGCCATGGCATACGTATCCGTAACCCGGTTGAGACTGCGCAAGAAGCGTTACCTTTTTCCGTTTATCGTCTTTGCATTCCGCACGATGCAACAGTCAAAGCGGACTCCGGGTAATCTTCATGCCAGCGCCATTCCGGACAAACGTCTGACCTTCTGGACCATCACCCTCTGGAACTCAGAGTCGGATATGCGAAACTTCCGCAACGTGGGTGCTCACTTGAAAGTCATGCCCAAACTCGCCGTCTGGTGTGATGAAGCCACCTACGTTCACTGGAACCAACCGGAACCGCAGCCACCCAGTCGCACCGAGGCGCACCGGAGGCTGGTTTCGGAAGGCACTGTTTCACGGGTTCAGTTTCCTTCAGCCGACCATTACACCCGCCATTTCCCTGCTCCGGGGTAATATCCCGTCCGCAATTAAAAAAAGCCCACCCATAAGGTGGATCTTTTTCACTAAACAGACTTAGAACCTGTCTGAAAATTGCGAGGGGTGCTGCGGCGGGGATTTTGGCTGTGGGCGAGGCGGATTGTTCCGCGCATCCCCACGGCGGGCTGTAAGGCACAAACCAACGAAGCCCAAAGGCAAAAACACCGCCGCCCGGCGGGTTTTCGGGGGAAAGGGGATTTGCCTTTAATCGTCGTTGGTCTCGGTGATGGCCCAGGAAGGGTACGGGTCGTTGAATCCACGTTGCGCGTGCCAGAGAATCCGGTTGAGCGCATCCTCGGGACATTGATCCGGCTTGGACAATGGGAACCGGCTGGAAACCTGGGCATCGTGCCTCTGTTGACGATTATGAATCTCGGAAAGACTCGGGTTCATCATGTCGAGGGGGATGTTGTTGGTCTCGCATTTATAAGGCGAGAAATCCGGTGTGTCGGTGAAGCACTCCCGCATGGGTTGGGCCGAGGCATCCAACTGGTGCATGGGAGGAAGTCCCAGCATCAGCTCCATGGTACGGAGAAGGCTGGGTTGGTTATAATAGGTGCTCACCACCGTGTGGCGTTTCACATAGGGCCCCACTACATAGGCGGTGGTTCGATATCCGCTGACATGATCCCATCCCGCCTGGGGATCGTCCTCAATGGCAAAAACACAAGTGTCCTTCCAGAACGAACTCTGACTGAGCGCTTCCACAATCTGGCCAAAGGCGAGATCGTTGTCCGCCACCTGAGCCGCAGGCGTGGGAGTGCCGGGACTGGTTCCCGAAGTGTGGTCGTTCGGCAGGCAGATGATGATCAGGTTGGGCATTTCGCCCTTTGCCTCGAATTCCTTGAGCTGACTGATGAATTGCGCCGAGCGATAGACATCCGGAACGGTCATATCCCAGCCCACGGTGTTAGTCATGATAAAGGGTTGCAATGAATCCGAGCCGGCGTAATTGCTATAAACAATCGCATCACCGTGGCTCACAAAATTCCGGTAATGATCCATCCATTCAATGGACTTCTTGTTGGCCGGGTCTTTCCAGGACGTCACAGCCACGCTGCATTCGCCGTAATCACGAACCGTACGACCGTGGGCCAAAGCATCGTCCCAGATAAAGCCCTTGGGGGAATAAGCCAGAGCATCCATGTCTGCCAATTCCTGCATATCGGGATAACTTCTGGGGAAATCAGCGAAGGACTTCTCCATGTAATCCGTGGCATAACCGCTCAAGGCCCACTGATGACCGTCGGCGCTGAGAATGCTCGAGCAATAGGTGTTGTCCAGCAGCACATAGTCATTCACCATTTTGTGCTGGTTGGGAGTGACTTTTTCGCCAAACACACAAAGGCTCTTGTCGCCATTGCCCTGCTTCACATCCCCCAAAATCTGGTCATAAGTCCTGTTTTCCTTCACCAGATAAACCACATGATGAATGGTGGAGGGTTCCCCTATACGCTCCGGCACCGGCACAGGCTTGATTCCCGGGCGTGCGGGTTGGAAGACTTCCTCAACCAGCGCACGACGATAATTTTTCAAAACGATCTTGGTATAGTTGGCCAATTCCTTTTTGTCCGGCATCGGGATCAGTGACACTGTCCCCAAGTGTTGATGCGAATTGTAACCACGACGTCCCGGAGCATAAGTGCTGTCCGGAAGTGTTCCTTTAATGTTGGCCACTTCGATCATCTTGCGACCCGCATCGAGCACAATCGCACCGGGATACCAACCCGTGGGAATCATTCCCTGGATGCTGGATTTACCCGGATTGAAGCGAACCACCGCCACCGCGTTTTGACTGCCGTTGCAGACATAAAGTGTCTTGGACGATTTATCCAAAACCATCGCATTGGGAGCCGCCCCGAAAAGATCCTGACCAGGCCAGCTCATGGGAATCGTCTCGACAATCTTTCGGCTGCGAAGATCAATCACAGAGAGGTTATCCTCGTTGGCATTGGCAACGATCAAATATTTTGAATCCGCAGAAATCTGCATCGCGCAGGCGTGGCGTCCGGTCAGAATTTCCTGCATTACTTTCCCGGTTTTCAAATCGATGACCGAGACGGAGCCCTCGCTCGCAACGGAATGAGAATCGACACGCACGGTCGTTCCCACACCCGCAGGTCCCACCACGCTATTGGCATCGGGACGTCTCCCGCCCCAGTTGCTGACGTAGGCGATGTCGCCGCGAATCAACACATCATAGGGCGCAACGCCCACATCGATGGTGCGCAGCAACTCACCGGTTTCAGCGTCGAATTCGAGCAATCGATTGGAAAGGGATCCGGCCACATAAAGACGCTTTTCGTCCGCTGACAGGGCAATACCCGAAGGGATTTCAGCCTTGCGACGAGGCGCATCGGCATCCGGCATTCCAAATCCGCCAATACCCTTCAAATGATGATCCGCACTGACGGAAAAGATTTTCACCCCGCCTTTGACGTTCGCCAGGTAAACCCTCGAACCGTCCTTGTTGAAAATCAAACCCGTATAGCTGGCTTGATCATCGTTATTCGGTTTAAGAATATGGGTGGAAGTGGGAACGGGTCCCTTCGAGGGCAATCCGTCGTTTGGCAGGGCGATATGTTCAATCACCGTGCCCGTGTCCGGATTGATGGAATAGAGATCGTGGGTTTTTCCCGCCGTCAAAAGAATTTGTCCATCTGGACTGAGGGCCAGCACCTGGGGACGCAATCCGTGCAGCTCAATCTGACGTCCGGCAGGGGTGATGACCTGATTGACGGGGAGAACAACCTTGTTTGTACCCATCCGCCCCACCTTGTCGGCAGGGTCGAATCCCGCGTCGTCGAGGGTTTGGCTGTGAACATTCAGACACATCACGCCAGCCATCCACAGGCTTGCGCTCAGAAAACGAAGCGAATTTTGAATGATTCCTTTCATGGAGCGATTTTCCTAATTTGATAATTTGTTAATAACAGTTTCCAAAATGTTCAAAGCCTGATCCATTTCCTCGCGACTAATGGTGAGCGGAGGGGTGAGGGTGAGGACATTTCCCATGGTGACCTTGAAATTCAAGCCCAGCTTGAGGCATTCATACATCGCCTTCTCCGCTTCGAGCACGGCGGGTTGATAGGTTCCGTCAGGCAGGCGACGGCCCAATTCCATTCCCATCAGCAAGCCCAGTCCACGGACGTTGGCGATGAGGGGAAGCCTGGTTTGCATTTCCCGCATGCGGCCCACCGCATATTCCCCCATCACGCGGGCTTTTTCAGGAAGATTTTCCGAGGTGAGAATGTCCAGCGTGGCGAGGGCTGCAGCACAAGCCACAGGATTTTTCTCGTGAGTGTAATGTCCGAGAGCCATGTGTTGAGCGACGTTCAGTTTGTCGCTCAAAATCAAGGCGGCCAGTGGCATGATGCCTCCGCCGAGCCCTTTGCCCAGCACGACCATATCCGGCACAATGCCGTAATTTTCAAACGCAAAGAGCTTGCCACTACGACCCAGGCCAATGGGAATTTCATCCAGGATCAGCAATGCACCATGCTTGTCGCAGGCTGCTCTGACGCGTTTCCAATAATCCATCGGGGGAATGAACGGCGTGTTGCGAACCGTTTCTGCAACCACGGCGGCTACATCCCCTTCCTTCTCCAGAACGTATTCCAAATAATCCGAGCAGGTCAGATTGCACGAAGTTCCGCACCGGAACGGACAGCGCATGGGCTCTGGCGGCGGGACGTGCTCGCACCCCGGCAGAAGAGGTCCGATACCCTGGCGGAATGCGGCTTCGCCTCCGATGGAAATGGCATCCAGTGAAGCGCCGTGAAAGGAATCCCACATGGAAACAAATTTGAACCGGCCCGTGGCGATTCGCGCCAGCTTCAAAGCCATGCCGATGGCCGCAGTACCTCCCGGCGCGAGTGATACCCGGTTCAAATCACCGGGAGCCAGCTCCGCCAGTTTTTCGCCCAGTTCAATGGCTGGTTCGCAGGTGTAGCGACGAACACAAAAAGGAAGTTCGTCCAATTGTTTCTTGATGGCATCAATCACTTTGCGATTGGAAAAACCCACCTGATGGGCGCAATTGCCGTGGAAATCGAGATAACGACGTCCCTCAACATCCTCAATGAAGGAACCCTCGGCATGTTTCAACACGTTCAAGCAAGGTGTTGAGAGGGATTGATGCATGAAATGACGCGCATCCTCCGCCAGGAGATCCCGTGTGGATTGGCTGAGATGCTCCACCTGCCAGCGCATACGTTCGGGCGAAAGATTGACATCGCCTTCCGCCCGCTGAGGATCCGTGATCGCGCCTGCGCAACAAGCTGAATCGGTTTGGCAGGCAGTGGATTCGGTATGATCAGTTTTATTCAAGATTGACATGTAAGGGTTGATTCAAGGGACTAATGTTAATACCCATTTCCAGGAGCACGTCCCGAATGGCAGCCAGCAGGGCATGCATGTCTGCAGGGAAAATCCGTCCGATATTACCAATTCGGAAGGTGTTCACGCGGGTCAGTTTGCCCGGATAGATCACCTGGCCGCGAATTGCCAGTTTTTCGTAAAATTCCTTGAAGTTGAATTCGAATTCCCGGTGGTAATGAAACGCCGTGATGATCGAGCTTTGAATGGAAGGGTTCAGGTAGGGTTCAAATCCCAACCGCCACATCCCCTCCACCAGAGCCTTGTGATTCGCCAGATACCGCTCATGACGACCCGCCACACCTCCTTCCATTTCAATTTCGATCAACGCTTGTTGAAACGCCATCAAAACATGTGTCGGCGGAGTGTAACGAAATTTGCCATCCTTCTCAAACGCCGCCAGTTGCGCCACCAGATCCAGACTTAAACTTCTGGAGTAGCCCGCGCATTTCATCAATTCAGCGGTCTTGCAAAAAACAAAGGAGAAACCCGGGACGCCCTCGATGCATTTATTCGCAGAAGAAATCAGATAATCAATCGAGGCTTTTTCGAAGTCGATCGGCATGCCACCAAAACTGCTCATGGCATCGACAATGAATTTCTTTCCATGGTTCCTAACGATCTGACCAATTTTCTCGATCGGATTCAACAAACCTGTGGTGGTTTCACAGTGAACCACGGCAACATGCGTCACCGCCTTGTCCGAAGCCAGACAATCCCCCAATTCAATCAACGAGGCGGGGGTATCCTCGGATTCGCGCAGAACGGTGTGGTCGATACCGGCCTGGGACAACATCTGGATCATCCGTTCCCCGTAGGCACCGTTGGTGATCACCGCCACCCGTCCATCTCGTGGCACAACACTGTGAAAAACCGATTCCACTCCGAACGTTCCGCTGCCCTGCATTAAAACCACATCCCAGCCATTCTCCTTCGAAACCCCGGCCAGCTTCAATAAACGCTGGCGGATGTCCCCAACCACTTCGATGAATTCCCCATGCCACGAACCCACATCGCGCAACATGGCCTGACGTACGGTCTGGCTGGTGGTCAGTGGTCCCGGTGTGAATAAAATCTGGTCATGCGCCAGTGGCAGCTTTGTTTTCATCGAATTTCTTAAATTACTTCCTGCATTAAACCTTGGGCTTCGGATTTGTCACTGCCCTGTTCGGGTTACTATAGAGAAAAAAGCATAGCAGGACCGCGACGAGACTAGTGACGGCCAGTATATGAAAACCTGCTCGATAACCGTATTGCTCTTTGTGATCCAATATCCATCCAAAGGGCGCGCCAGCCAGCACGCCGGCGAGATAACCGCTGGCATCCACAAATCCTGCAACCGTGGCCACATAATCCTTGCCTTTGATTTCCACGGAAAGAATTCCTGAAAGAAGACTATAGGGGCCATAGCTTAAAAATCCGATGCAACCGATCACCATGGAAGCCATCCAAAGGGGACGACTTGCCAATTCCGGCAGTGAATAGATCAAACATCCCAGCAAAAGAAGCATCGTCGCGAGCACCCAGGTACGAGTTTTTAAACTGATTTTTTGCAAGAGCGCCCCCAGCAACAAAATTCCCACCGCTCCCGCCAGGTCAAATGAAGTGGAGAGCATGGCCGCCTGTTCCGTGGACATCTTGATTCCGCCCGACTCCTTGAAAAAGTCCACGGTCCAGTCATTGAAAAAATCACGGGTAATGGTGAGCACAAAACTCATTCCACAAATCACCCAGAATTGTGGAATCTTGGATACAATAAGAATCTTTTGAAGCGGAGTGTTTTGAATGGTGCCACTGGAAGCTGTCTCCCGGGCGACCTTTTCTTTGTGGTTGGACTTGGGCAGCACGAACCAACACAGCGTCAAGATGGCGAGCAACAGAAGGGAAGGCAATCCCATCACTGCCCTCCAGCTTTCCCCGCTCCAGGTGGCAATTTTTCCAGCGAGAAAAATCGCGCAATAACCGCCAAAGGCATAACTCATCGCCAGCAAAGCCATGGCGAGCGCCATGCGACGAGGTGAAAACCAGTCCGGAACCATTTTAACCATGGATCCCCAACCTGCCGCACCACAAGCCCGGTTTCCGGTGTAAAGCGCCACCAGCATGCCGATGGATCCGGCCATGGCGCCCAATCCGCCGAATATCGCAACACCCAGCATCGCAAGAATAAAACTTAGTCGACCCCCTACTTTGTCGATCCAGGGACCAAAAATGATTTTGCCGAACATATAGGCCAGTGTCGCCGTGCTGGCGATCAGCCCGGTCTGGGCCTTGTTCACTCCGAAGCTTTTTTGGATCATCGGCACAGCCACGGAGAGATTCTTGCGGCAGAGATAAATGCCGATGTATCCCAGCATCAGGCATCCAAGGAAAAACCAACTCTTCCCGGAATCCAGCTTCACCACCGCATGGCCGGAATCACGGGTGGCAGGCGCGGTTGACTTCAAGTCTCTGTCTTGGGTTGTTTCAGTATTCATTCCTAGCTTCAGGATCAGCAATGTTCCGGTCAAATTCAAGGGCGGGTTCCGGAGCCTTCTCTCAGAGGCCCCGTCACCCGCCCTTACGATTTTCAAACGTATCTACCTACCTACCTGCCAAAAGAGCCCGCCTGCCCCGCTGGTGTTTTCACCAGCGGGGAGCGCGGATTGATTCTTACTGAGCGGTACCAAGAACACGCAGGTAACCAGCAGCACCACTGACAGGGATGGTGGCTGTCGTATTGGTCGTCGTTGTGACGGTGGACCAATTGGCGTTGCCGAGGGAGGTGTTCTTTTGGACGCTGAACGGTGCAATACCGTTGATCCAGTTGATGGTCAGGGAATTGCCGCCATACACGGTGGAGGTAATGTAAGGGGATTCCAGAGCGGAACCACCCAGGCTACCTGCGGTGTAGAGCTGAGACACTTCGCTGGCGCTGATCACACGGTTCCAGAGGATAACTTCGTCGATCAATGCATCGATATGTGCCGAGGTTCCGTCGGTGTAGGTGCCGGTTCCGTCCTGACCGATGTTCACGGCCATGTTGGCGGGATCCACGGAGCCACCGAAGGTCATCGCGCTGGTGGCGACGAGTTTGCCATCCGCATAGACGGAGGCATAGTTGCCGCGCCAGAAGCTCACTGCCACATGATGCCAATTGCCGTCACGCAGAATGGTCGAGAGCTTGACATTCTGCTTGGTGCCGCTGGTTCCGGTGGCGTTCACGCTGAAGTTACCGCCGTTTTGGGAGAAGACACCCCAGCCCTGGTTGCCGCTGGAATTCCAATCCTTGTTGGAGATGAACGGAGAGTCATCCGCCTGGTTGGTGTAGTTGACCCAGAACGACACGGAGAAGCTGTTCGTGCCGAACATGAGGCTGGCGTTGTTGGTTCCGAGCGTCACAAAGTTGGTTCCAACCGTGTTGGTGGGGGCGGAGCTGAAGTGAAGCGCATTGCCAACACGACCGGGAACCAGCGAGACGTTACCAACGGGGGTTCCGTTGTTGTTGTTTCCGGAATGATCGTTGTAATCTTTGTCGAACGGCAGGTAAGCCACCACGCCGTTGCTGAGACTACCGGAGATCACATTCAACAGTGCGGATGCGCTGTTGTTGGCTCCGCCAGCGTTGGTGACCATGCAGTAGTAGAACCCTGCGCTGTTGGTGGTCACATTGGCGATGGTATAGTTGGTGCCAATCGCTCCGGGAATGCTGTTGCTGTTGAGATACCATTGGTAACCCAAGGTTCCAACACCGCTTGCTCCGACGGTGAATGTGACAGGCACTCCCACAGATACAGTCTGGTTCACGGGCTGCTTGGTGATGCTCGGAACGCTGAGGAAGGTCAGAGTCGCAACGCTGCTGGTGACGGCACCGTAGTTGTTGGTGATCACAGCAGTATAGCCTCCGGCGCTGAGGGCTGAGACGTTGGTCACGCTCAGGGTTTCATTGGTCTGGCCTGCGAGGGCGTTGGTGCCTTGATACCACTGAATAGCCAGACTTGGGCTACCCAGCGGGCTGACCAGGAAGTTGGCAGTAGAACCGGCCAGGGCGCTGGTGCCCACAGGCTGAATCTGGACTTTGGGAGCCACGCCGGGGCTGGTGGCGGTCGCTTTGTCGACTGCGAGACCGCTCAAGCCGGCGTTGAAGATTCCAACCACTTCGTTGGAGGTCACCACGCGACGCCAGATGGCGAGATCGTCCATCAACATGTTGACGTGCGAGACGCTGCCGCCGTCGGTGTAATACCCGGTTCCGTCCTGACCGATGTTCACGTTGAATCCAATGCTGTCGGTGTCAACACTACCCAGGATGTTGGTGGCGGTGTCGGTGCCGAGGGGGTTCACATTCACTTGAACGCCATCGATGTAGGTGCTGGCCACGCTGTGACGGGCAAAGGTCACCGTGACATGATGCCAACCGCCGTCGAGCAATTGTTGTCCCAATCCGGGACTGTCGCGGCGTGTGCTGCCTTCTCCTGCAACCAGGTTTTCGGCGTTGTCACGGTAATTCCATTTCATACCGCTGCCCTGGGTGAAGATACCCCAGCCAGGATTGCTGCCGCTGTCCCAGTTCTTGTCCGAAATGAAGGCCTGATCATCGTTCTGCTCGAAGATCTTGGTCCAGAAGGAAACCGAGAAGTCAGAAGCAGTGTTACCGCCGACGTCAGAACCAAACTTCAAGTCATTCGGGTAACCGCCGTCGGGTCCGAGGATGGTCAGGAAGTTGTTCGTGGAAGGAGCGCGTGAAGGAGTTCCGTTGTTATAAACGTGGACGGCCTGACCGATGAAACCGTTGGTGAAGTTCGGGCTGTTGGTCGGACCATTTGCATAGGTGTTCGGCAGGTTTGTGCAGTAGTTACCACGGCCTGTGGCGTCTGCATAAGTGTTGTCGAAGGTGAAGTGAGCCACCATGCTGCTGGTGATGGAACCACTGAAGACGCTCAGATAAGCCGCCTTGCTGACCACGGTGCTGAAGGCGTTGCTGACCTGCACCTGATAATAACCGCTCTGGTTGGTTTGTGCATTATAGATGGTGTAGGTGGTATTGGTGGCGCCTGCAATCGGATTGCTGTTCTGCAGCCACTGGTAGCTGAGGGGACGACCACCATGAGCCTGAATGGAGAAGGAGGCAGACACTCCGACGAAGATGTTTTGATCCACCGGGGCGGTGTCAATAACAGGAGTATAAACCAGAGTTAACAATTGGGCGTCGCTCACTGCAGAACCACCACTGTTGGAGATGGTCACGGTGTAGAGACCCACATCGTTTGTGCCAGCATTGTTGATCGTATAGGTTGAATTGGTGGCACCATCAATGTTGGTGCTGTTATGCTGCCACTGATAGGTAAGATTATCACCCAAGGCAGTCACACTGAAAGTCCCAGTGCCATTGAAATCGGCAGCAACAGGGGTGGGCTGCTCGGTGATGACGGGTGTTGGAATGGAATAGAAACCGAGGTTGTCGATATCGAAGAACCAGCTGCCAGTTCCAGCTTGCATGAAACGAAGGCGGACATGTGAGTTGTTGTCGGCGAGGGGCAACCGGAATGTTTCGATGCGCTTTTGCTGGATGGTATCGTCGTTGCGGCAGGGGCGGATGAAGGGCGCGAGGCTCTGGCTGATGGCAGCTCCGATGTAGGTTCCGTAGGGAAGTGAATGGGCTGCATCGCTATGGCCAGTGGTGAAGGTCAACACCGCATCCACCTGATGGGTGGTGGCGTTGGTGATCACGTCGGAACCGTTGTTGTCCGTCGTGCCGTCATCCAGCATATAGAGCAAAGGCAACCAGGTTGCGCCTTGATCCACGGAGTATTCCACCGAGCAGATGTTGTCCTGATTCTGTTCGTTGATGTTGTGGAAGGAAACGTAGACGTTGGACTGACCTGTGAAATCGTAGTCCCTGGTAAACGCGACTTGAACCTGGCTGTCGCTGCGCTGATCGGATTCAGCAACGAAAAGGTTGCTGGTGGCCAGGCTGTTGAGGAGAACGCCATTCTCAACGATGGGAGGAATTTCCAGGCGGCGATTTCCAGAGACAGTCGGGAAGCCGGGGGAAGTATAGGTCTGAGTGTCGCTATAACCAGGCGCATTGGTATAGGTGGGAAGGTCGACAGTCACCCAGTTGAGGTAAGAGTCGGAATTAGGATCCGACAGATTCAAGCCGGGAGTTTCGACATCTGTCCAATTCGTGACAGTCCAGCCAGCGGGGATCCCGCCAGGAGTGACTTCATCAAAGGTCTCCAAATAGATGGGAGCAGGCAGGGTGACATTCTGATATTTGCAAACCTTGAAGGCCCAGGAGTTGGTGTGCAATCCAGCCACGCTGTCCGAGAACACCACCGCCGCTGTGTGGGAGCTCAAGGCGGGCAGGTATCCAGAAGCGGTGCCGAGGATGGAGTAATTGGTGCCGTCGAAGCTCACTTGGGAAGGAATGGTGGCTCCATCGAGTTGAGTGGCGAAAGTGCTGGAGTCAATCGTGCTGGAACCAGCATTGACCACAACAGAAACGTTCGGGCTGGGCAACGCATTGGTGACGTTAACCGCGGGCGAACGGGAAACAATGTAGGAAGGAACCACCGGGATCGAGCTGGGAATCTTCGCAGCGGAGGGTCCGCCCAGAGCCGCAACTTGACCAGGATTCAGGTTGGTAGACCACAACTGGATGCTGCTCACATAACCGGGAGCGGCACCGTTCAGTGTGCTGTTCTGAAACAACCAGGCCGAGTCCGAAGGAAATGCATCCTGAGGCGTCAGAGCCAGACGGCCATCCTTGCCGCCGCTGGGCTGGGTTCCCACCAATTGACCGTTGATGAATTTCGAAAGAGTGGTGGTGTTGACGGTGAAAGCGATTCGATACCAGGTGTTGCTCAGGATGGTTCCGCTGTAGGGTCCAGGAGGCGCTCCGATACCGCCGGAGCTATCCACAACGAGATCGGCATCAGGAGTGAGCAGGGCTTCGTCGGTCTGGACGAGGGGAAGCACCACACCGTTGGTCTTGAACAAAACGTCCATAACGATGGTGTAATCATTCACCAGGGTTCCACCTTCACTGTTGGTGGTCGCCACAGGCATGTAGTAACCGCCGGACAAATCCGAGGCGGGAAATGCCATGACGTTGGCGTTGGTTCCATTGATGGAGGGCAATCCCAAGGCGGCTGTGGTGCCGAACTGGGTTCCGGCTGCGGTGCTGCCGATGTAACCAAGGGAGTTGGTTCCCACGGAAGGAGCCAGATTGCCAGCAGTGAAATCCCATTGTCCAATGACAGACTGGGCTTGTGATGTGACACCCCAGAGGCAGGTGAGTGCCAGAGGGAGCATCGTTTTAAGTTTATTAAACGGTTTCATGGTTTGTTCTTGTTTTGGTATTGTTACTTTTGAATGGAGCGAGACAAAATTATTCCTGATCTTTTCACTGAATTAGGAGTGCTTTTGAAGGGATTACTTTGATAAGTGATAGGCCTTAAGAGCCTGTTCCGCTCGAGGATCACCCGCGGAAGCTGCATCCCTTGCCGATTGTAGCAGCGAAGGAAGACATTGACCCAATTGCATCCGCTGCTCCCCGGTCAAGTCCGGGCGCTGCTTGATGGCTTCCAGTGCCGTCAAGGCGTTGGGATCCTTCTGCTGGACGGCTGTTTGGAGAGCGGCGGCCTGCGCCTGAAGGTCGGCGTTGGCACCGGCAAAGGTTTGCTGAATGTTGGATGCAACCTGTTCGGCCGCCAAAGGAGCAGGTGCGGCTGCTTCCTGTTTCTTGCAGCCCGTCATGCTTGCAATCCCCAGAAGACTCACCAAGAGGACAGAAAAAGCAATTTGGAAAGGTTTGTTGGTCATAACGGCAAATGGATTCGCCTCAATTAAGGAATCAAACCAAGCTGCGGCTCGTCGCCTGTGTAATAACGATAATCAATTCCAGTCTTGTAATCCTTGATTTTGTAGAGACTGGAGTGACCATCCAACCACATGGTTTGGTTGCGTCCGTTGTGGCGAAGCCATTCCGCCGCACAATCAATGCCGGGATAAAGCGAAGCCAGGTCGAATCGCCACTGATAGAGAATTCCTTCTGCAGGGGCGCCGGGGAACAGTCCAAGAGTATCATCCGGACCTTCCATTTTCTGCTCCATGGCATCCTGAAACACAATCATTTTGCTGGGGGAGACGAACGATCCCAGCCGGCGCGCCTTCGTTGAACCACCCGGATAAGTCTGGGTCACAAACTGGTTCAGTCCGTAAGTGGAAGTCAGCCAGAAGGAATCGGGATAGGTCAAACCGTCCTCACGCCATTCATCCGAGTATTTGGCGGCTGGACAAGTCCACAATGCCTGCTGCCCATTTACGTAAGGCAGGTAGGCCAGACCCCAATAGGCAAGACCATCATCCGGTGCCAGATTAATTGTGGATCGGGGATTCGCCGTCCATTGTCCCCCGTTGGGCTCAGTCCCGCCAATATTGTAGATTACATCGCCGTTATCGTCCGCATACAATCTAACTCCCAGAAAAATTTGACGAACGTTGTTCGTGCACTTGATCTTCTTGGCTTGGGATTTGGCACGCGCAAGGGCAGGAAGGAGCAAACCCGCCAGAATGGCGATGATTGCGATGACAACAAGCAACTCAATCAGAGTAAATGCCCTGTTTTTGCCTTTGCGGAAACTGTCTTTCAACTTAGTTTTTGGTATCATAATTTTGAAAACTCTTCAGGAATCCGTTGCCTGGCGCCTGACTTTAGCAGACGATTCAAGCTTGCCCATTGCCGACTCAACGAACAGCATCGGGAGACGGTTCCACGAACTTTCATCACTCTTACATGCTAACTCCGATACCCCCCTCCACAATCAACAAGGATGTGACGTATGTTACGATCCACCCCTCAAATGTTACGAAAAGAAACGGTCGGGTTACAGGAATGTTACACACCGAAATAGCGACTAAAGCAAGTTGAGGCAACCTCCGACAAGAGGAGTTAAGAAGTAGTTCCGCTCACATTGCCAAGTGTGAACTCTGAAACTATGACTGGAAAAAGGACTCCCCCTTGGAAGCTATGCATCTTAGTCATAGTCGCTCCTGAAATTACCAATTTCCTGCGAACCATACTGCGATCTCTCTGCGGATGCGTCTTCCATTTATTTGCGCGGAACAAAGGAGTTGACGCGCTCCACGGCTTGCACCAACTGCGACTCGGTCAATTTCGCCTTTAATTTCTTGAGCGGTGCCTCAGCCTCGGTTTGACCTTGCGCCACAGCCAGGGACAACCATTTATATGCTTCCACATAATTGGACGAAACACCCAATCCCTTTTCATAACGCTGCCCTAAATCAAATTGTGCCATGGGATCTCCCCCTTCAGCGGCCGCCTGATACCATTTTGCAGCATTCGTTGCATCCCTCTCCACACCCAATCCACGCGCATAGGCATAGGCTAGATCATACTGCCCTGCCACGCTGCCCAGCTCAGCAGCCTTTCGGTAAAGCATCACCGCGTTGGTTTCGTCCTTATGAATCCCCTGACCCACCGCATTTAATTCACCCAGCAGAGCCATGGCATCCCGGTTCCCTTTGTCGGATGCCAGCTGAAGCAGCCGCACTGCTTCCTTGTAATTGACCATCTGTTTTGCAGGCTGGGTATAAAGGCGTGCTAAATCGTATTGTGCGGAAGGGTTTCCTGCTTCCGCCTTGGCTTTAAGGGAGGCGACATCTGTGACTGGGTCGGTTTTGGGAGCGACACTAGACGCAGCTGTCGTGGTGGACCCGCTTGATCCGTCCGAATTCATCAGAAAATAACAGGCCAACGCGGCACCCACCCCCAATACCAGCAACACCACAATCAAAGATCTATTTTTCATCCCGCTATAAATTACCTTCGATAAAGCCTTTTTTAACCATCGTCTGTTGGGTAAATGCTGGCTCAAAAGTTCCGAGCTTCCTGCAAATCCCACGCAGTATTTAAGTGAGTAACTGAGCAAACCCGGCAAATCCAGTAGAATCCCTCCAAGTCACGTTACAATCCGGAAACGAAATGGTGATAACGAACAAGGAGGAGACCAAACGGTCGCGGGAGGGACCGAACCGGGAAACTTGCTGTTGAGTATCGGGCAGTCGGGCGGCGGACGATTTTATCCGACATGGCCGGTGGGGGGATGGACGGATCGGAACATGAACGCCCAACCACCCGACTGCAAACCGATTCACTCATTGAACCAAACGGATCTTTCTGCTATAACCCAAGGACACATACACAGATAAGAGTCGGTGGTTTCATATTTGTTCCCGTTTAATTTTCAGGAACTTTTGAGCCTCTCCCGCCTCTTACTACTGGAATTTAAGATATGGTGGACGCAATTGACTTCGACAAGCTCGTGGAACGATTTTACGAGCCGTTGTATCAATTTGCCTACAGCCTCAGCCGCGATGAGGCGGATT
>Ga0214192_1000490_pt1 | contig 24476 bp, 14 predicted proteins | sample TroBogEpilimnion_44_FD_153030 | JGI IMG/M metagenome (GOLD analysis project Ga0214192, IMG submission 153030) | Freshwater microbial communities from Trout Bog Lake, WI - 29JUL2008 epilimnion | ecosystem: Environmental > Aquatic > Freshwater > Lake > Epilimnion/Euphotic zone | place: Trout Bog... | reverse complement strand
GGATTATGGGCCAGAAGTTACGACACTATTTTTGCGGTCAACCAGTTGATTGAAATCGGCGGCAAACGAAAAGACCGGCAGGCATCCGCCCGGGCCTCAATTCTCAGTGCTAAAGCGCGTTTTCTGGATGCCAAACGACTGTTGGAGCAGGGGGTCACTAAAGCCTTTGTGGCAGCATTGCTTGCGGATGAAAACGAACGCATCCTGCGTCAATCGGCCGGTTTCATGAAGAAAGAGGACGATTTGGCGGAGGTTCGATTCAAAGCCGGTGACATCTCGGAGTCTGATCTCAAGCAAATCCAGGTTTCAGTCGACCAATTCAATCTTCAAGCCAATGCAGCAGCTGCAGCGGCGGTTCAGGCCAGGATTGCCGTGGAAATTCTCCTCGGCAACCCCCAACCCAAAGGCCTGTGGCGCACGGAGGACACCCTGGCTTCCATCGAAGCAAAAGAAAAACAGGAGTCGATCCGCCCGGTGGATGGATTGAGGCCCGATGTATTGGCCACGGAAATGGATCTGAAAGCCGCGCGTGAAAACTTGAAGTTGCAAAGGGCCATCCGGATCCCCGATCCCACCTTCACGGCGCAGTATGAGCATCAGCCCCCCGGCGGAGGTCCTCCTGCCGACACCGTGGGATTTGGAATCTCAATCCCATTGCCGATCTGGAATGCCAACAAGGGAAACATCGACTCAGCAAAGGCATCCTTGGAGCAGGCGACACTGGCCCTTGCCAAAATCAAGGCGCAAGCCGAGGGCGATATCGTCAGTGCCATGTCGGCCAACCGTGAAGCGGTGGAGCGTCTGAAACGCTATCGGGAACAGATCGCGCCCAATTCGGCTTCCGTTCGGGAATCGGTGAAATATAAATTTGAAAAGGGCGCGGCCACTCTGGTGGATCTCCTGGAAGCGCAACGCACTGATAACGATGTGCGCATTGCCACCGCCCAAGCCATGGCGGACAGCATCAGCACATCCGCCGATTTGGCCGCCAGCCAGGAAGCTGCCCGAGAGACGGAGTTAAACCGTATCCCTTAAACTTTTGAACCCACACCAAACCATGCGCAGGAAAATTTATCACTCGGTTTCTCCAGAGATCTGGAAGGGAATCATCATCGGCTGCCTGATTGCATCCGCACTTTGCGGTTGCTCGCAGAAAACGGAGACCGCCGCGGAACAGCCCACCGCCAAGATATCCGAGAACCAAATCGTTTTCGCCACCAATGCGCCGCAGCTGGCCTATCTCAAGGTGGAACCCGCTGCGGAGAGAAAAGCGGTTGCCACCGGGTTGTATGGACGAATCGCGTGGAACAATGATGTGACGGTTCGCATCTTTTCGCCTGTGGCCGGACGTGTTCTGGATTTGCCCTTTGAAATGGGAGAGAAAGTGGAAGCGGGTGCAGTGCTGGCAAGGCTGGATTCACCTGATTTTGCCCAGGCACGCGCGGATGCCCGGACTGCGGCAGGAAATTACCTCGCGGCTGAAAAAAACCTCAAACGTGCAAAGGATTTGCTCGCCCATGCAGCGGGAGCTCAAAAGGACGTCGAGGCAGCGGAAGCAGCCTACACCGCGGCGGCTGCCGAAAAAGATCGCTCCTTTTCGCGTCTTCAGAATTATGGAGGCAATGAACAATCCACCAATGCATTGTATGAATTGAAATCGCCGATGGCAGGCGTTCTGGTGGAAAAAAACATCGGCGTGGGACAGGAAATTCGTTCGGACTTGATGCTGGCCAACTCAACGCCCTTTACCAACCCGCAATTCGTGGTCACCGATCCGGAAAAGCCATGGCTGTTTCTGGATGTGGATGAAACCTCCATCAGCTCGATCACCACAGGCAGCGAAGTCTTGATCACTACCAAGGCATATCCCGGCAAGGTTTTCAACGGACGCCTGGAAAACATCGGGCATGAATTGGACCCGACCACCCGCACCATCAAGGCACGTTGCGTCGTGGATAATAAGGAGCGCTTGCTCCGTGCGGAGATGTACGTAACCGCTGAAGTGGCGTCCTCCGGCAAGGCTGAGATTGGATTGCCCACCAAGGCAATTTTTCTAAAAAACGAGAGTTCCTGGGTATTTGTGGAAAACCAGACCGGGCAGTTTGAGCGCCGCAAAGTGCAGACCGGCCTTGAGACCGAAGGCTGGACAGTGATCACTCAGGGGATTGAACCCGGCCAGAAGGTGGTCGTGGATGGATGCCTGTTGTTGGAATCTTTGATTGAAGGAGACAATCCGTGATTGGAACACTGACCGCATACGCATTGAGGCATCGGGCCATTGTCCTGGTGTTGCTCGGTTTGTTCACCATCGCCGGGGTGATATCCTTTCAACGCCTGCCGGTCGAGGCCTATCCGGATGTCACCAATGTGTCGTTCCAAATCATCACGCTTTTCCCGGGTCATGCCGCCGAGGAAGTGGAAAGACTGGTCACGATTCCCATCGAAAACCAGATGAACGGAATTCCGCATCGCACGTCGATTCGTTCCGTTTCGTTGTTCGGACTTTCCCAGGTAACGCTGGTGTTCGAGGATGGCACCGACAACGAAAACGTCCGCAACAAGGCCGCCCAGTTGCTGGCATTGGTCAATCTTCCCACAGGTGCCCAGGCCAATCTTTCCCCGGATGCCACGCCTGTCGGAGAGATCTACCGCTACACCCTTCAGGCTCCACAAGGGTTTCCAAAGGTGGAACTCAAATCGCTTGAGGATTGGGTGGTAGAACGGCAGTTCCGGACGGTTCCCGGAGTGGTGGATGTCAATGGATTCGGCGGCCCCACCAAACAGTACCAGGTCCTGATCGATCCCTCAAAACTGCGGTCTTACGGGGTTACCCTGAACCAGGTCTTCACAGCCCTGGCCAATGGAAATCAAAACGCGGGCGGCTCTTATATTGAGCATGGCTCCGAACTTTATATCGTGCGCGGTTTGGGGTTTGTCCAGAGCGTGGATGACATCCGCAACATCGCGGTGGATACTCGCGGCGGCACGCCCATTCGAATCAGTGATGTTGGCAAGGTGGAAATTGGGGAACGACTCAGGCTGGGACGTGTGGGTAAACTGCTTCCAGGAGGCAAGGATGAGCCGGATGCCGTTGAGGGCATTGTCATTCTGCGCAAAGGTGAAAATGCATTGGAAGTCCTGAAACGAATTCGCTCCAAGGTGAAACAAATCAATGAGCAATATCTCCCGGCCGGGGTGAAGCTCGTTCCTTATTACGATAGAACGGAATTGATTGGAAGAACCCTCCATACCGTGCAACACAACATGATTGAGGGTATCAGCCTGGTGTTGCTGGTGTTGGTTTTGTTTCTGGGTCTCGGAAACATCCGGTCCGCCCTGGTGGTGGCCGCCGTGGTTCCGCTGGCGCTGCTCGGCTCCTTTCTGTTACTGGATCTTCAAGGGATTCCGGCAAACCTGATCTCCATGGGCGCGATTGATTTCGGTATCATTGTGGATTCTGCTGTCGTCATCATCGAAAATATTTTGCGCCTTTTGGAAGAAGATCACGAAGGGAAGAAGTCCTTGAAAAGCACCATCGTGGAGGCGGTCAAACAGATGGGTCGCCCGATCCTGTTCTCAAAGGTGATCCTTTTGACCGCCTTCATTCCTCTTTATACCTTGCAACGTGTCGAGGGTAAGATCTTCAAGCCCATGGCCCTGACCTTGACGTTTGCCTTGATCGTGGGAACCCTTCTGGCGCTCACCGTGGTGCCGGTGCTGGCCACTTTTGCGTTCAAGAAAAAATCATCGAGTCATGAGCCGTGGATCGTTCGGGCACTTTCAAAAGGATATCGATCGCTTCTGGCCACGGCATTGAGCACCCGGTTCCTTTTTCTAGGAGGCGCGGCGGCTTTGCTCGTCGTTGCAGGAGTGGTGCTCTCGCGGACTGGATCGGAATTTCTTCCCAAGCTGGATGAAGGATCCCTTTGGGTGCGCGCATTCATGCCGCAAACGATTTCTCCAAGCGAAGCGGAAAAGCTGACCCGGGAAATTCGTGGTATCATCGCTGGATTTCCTGAGGTTCGAAGCGTGGTTTCACAGTTGGGCCGCCCGGATGATGGAATGGATATCAATGGATTTGACGTTGTGGAGTCCGATGTGGAATTGAATCCCAACCACAAACAATGGAAGACGGCACCCGGTCGCGAGGGGCTGGTGAAAGCGGTGAATGAGAAACTTTCCCGCATACCCGGGGTGCAGTTTCAATACAGCCAGAATATCGAGGACAATGTGAATGAGGCTGTTTCCGGGGTGAAAAGCGAATTGAGCATCAAGATTTATGGCGAGGATCCCGCCCGTCTTCAGGCTTTATCCGACCAGATCGTATCCATTTTGAAACCCATCCAAGGTTCCTCGGACGTGGGTGCGGAGGAATTACTTGGACAACCGCAGGTGCAGATAGTTGTGGATCGACAGGCCATCGCGCGATACGGACTTGCCGTCGCGGACGTTCAGCAAGTCATTGCCACAGCGTTGGGAGGAGCCACGGCTACGCAGGTGTTGGAAGGTGAAAGAAGTTTTGATCTGGTGGTCAAGGTATCCCCCAAAGCGGTCTCGGACCTGGAGTCCATCCGTCAGATTCCGGTCTTCGGATCCAATGGCGAAAGGCTCACACTCGGGGCGCTGGCATCCGTCAATGTGCGAGCCGGTTTTGCCCAAATCTGGCGCGAGGAAAATGCCCGGCGAACCGCCGTGAAGTTCTCGGTGCGCGGCAGGGATCTGGGGTCGCTGGTGGCCGAGGCGCAACAAAAAGTCGCGGCGTCCGTGAAGCTTCCTCCGGGATACCGTCTGGAATGGACCGGCGCCTTTGAGAACCAGCAGCGTGCGGTTCGAAGACTTGCCGTCATTGTTCCCATCACCCTGACAGCCATTTTCTTTTTGCTCTTTATCATGTTCGACTCAGCTCCCATGGCGCTGCTCATCCTGCTGAATGTTCCATTTGCTGCGGTGGGTGGAATATTTGCATTGCCCCTGGCGGGATTGAACCTGTCTGTATCTGCTTTGGTGGGTTTCATGGCTTTGTTTGGTATAGCCATGTTGAACGGCGTTATCCTGGTGGAGCGGATTCGTGAGTTGCTAGCGGCGAATCATGCCTTGCCGGATGCCGTGCGGGAAGGTGCGATGTCTCGCGTGCGACCTGTGATGATGACCGCCTTGATGGCCGCTCTCGGCCTGCTGCCCATGGCATTGTCCCATGAAGTAGGTGCGGAGACATCCCGTCCCTTCGCGGTGGTAATCATCGGTGGGCTCGTGACCGCCACGTTTGTGACACTATTGATCCTGCCCATTTTGTATCCATGGTTTGAAGTCCTCACATCGCACGCCAAACGGAATTCCATGAGCGCGCATGAGTAACGACCAGTTGCAGCCTTAAGCAATCGCTGTGAACCGGTTCGAATTTTCCTTGCACTTTTCCAGTCCAAGGAAGGTGGGCAAGTTAGGGTTTTGCCGTATGTCAAAATTTGCCCAAACCATGCAATCTGTTATTATTGACACAACCATGACGGAGTGGATGTTCCGATGAGAAGTTACAGTGGTCCTGAATTAAGAAATTATGTCTCAAACTGAAATCAAACCGGCAGCCCCCAAGCGGGGTCGCTGGCGTCGCAAACTGGCTTTGGCCGGTGGTGTTCTTATCGTATTGCTGGTGGTGGTCTATTTTGTGGCCACCAGTGCCGGTTTTCTCAAGGGTGTCATTTTGCCGAAGGTCAGCAAAACTCTTGGCGCCGATGTGACGATGACGGATGCCTCGATCAGTCCGTTCAGCCGTGTGCAATTGATGGGGTTGAAAGTGCAAGTTCCCGGTGCCGAACCCATCTTGAGCGTTCAGGAACTCCATGCCAACTACAGCCTTTGGTCCATTATCGGCGGCACTATTGTTGTGTCCGAGGTGGTCGTTGAATCGCCGGTGATTTCGGTGGTTCAGAATGCCGATGGAACCTGTAATCTGGATGTGCTCACCAAGAATGCTTCCAAGGAAACCAAACCCTCCGCTCCTGCCGCCACTCCATCCTCCAAAACCCCTCAGATCGACATTCAAAAGGTGTCGCTGAATAACGCGACCGTCCACCTGGTGAAGAATTATTCAAACGGCGGCAAGGATGTGGTCGAGGTGACCGGGCTCAACTTCTCCGTGGCGAACCTGAAGAACGGGCAAACCGGCAAGTTGGAACTCGGCGCATTGATCGCAATCCAAAAAGCCGCCCGGACCAACGCCGCTGCCGCGCAGTTGCAAGCCAAGTTGACCGGGGCGTTTGACTTTGCGCTGTCTCCCGATTTGAAACCCGGCTCGGTCAAGGGAAGTACCACGATTAGCGTCAGTCAGGCCACCGGTGCCCTGGCTCAGTTGAACGAAGTGGCAGCGACCTTGAGTTGCGACCTCACTTCCACCGAACTCAAACAACTCGTGCTGAGCCTGATGCAATCCGGCGCGTCCCTCGCTGAAATCCGGGTGAGCGGTCCCCTGGACATGGCCAAAACCGAGGGCAAATTGAAGTTGGAAATCGGGGGAATTGACAAGCGCTTGTTCAATCTGGCTTGGGGTTCCGCCGGTGGAATGGATTTTGGAAACCCCACATTCAATGGCACCAACCTTATTGAATTGAGCAAAGGCGGAAAAACAATTTCCATTTCCGGTGGTTTCGATTTGGCACAGCTCCAGGTGACCGCAAAGGACAAGCAATCGCCCACCTTGGGGTTGCATAGTGATTACGCCGTGACGGTGGATCAAACCGCCGGGAACGCAGTGCTGCAATCGTTGAATTTGACGGGAACACAAGATTCCCGCGCCTTGATCCTGGTGGGACTGTCCAGCCCGATGACCATTGGTTTTGGTAATTCCAGCAGCGCCGTTGGCGAGGCATCCCTTCACTTGGCAGTTACTAATTTGAATCTCTCGGACTGGAAAGCATTCGCCGGTGATTCAGCCCCCGGCGGATTGGTGAATGTGACTTTGAATCTGGTTTCTCAAAAGGCTGGAAAGCAGTTGGCCTTCGACATGGACACGCATGTGGTCAGCTTTACCACCGGCGCTGGCACTGCGGCGGTCAATCAGGGTGATATCCATACCCAGGCTCGCGGCAGTGTGACTGATCTGAAACTCATCAAGCTGGATAATTACCATTTGGACATGCTCCACAATAGCCAATCAATGGCGTCAGTATCCGGAAGCGGAACCTTCGACACCACGACTCAGGACGCGGACTTGCAAGTCGCGGTAAAAGCGGCGATGGACCAATTGCTCAAGCTTGCGAACGCCGATCCCACCCAATCGAGCGTGGGCTTCAAAGGTCATGTCACCCAGCATCAAAAGAAAGTTACTTTGGATGGAGAACTGGCTTTGGCCCCGACCACCCGTGCCACCAACTCCCTTAAGTTGAATGGCAGCTTCGATCTCAACCATCCCGATGCCATCACCGGCGGTTTCAAGATGGCCTCGGATGCGATGGATCTCTCCAGCTACTACGATTTGATGACGGGTGTGAAACCCGGTGCTGCGCAGAATTCGAATGCTGCCGCAATCACTCCTCCGGCAACTCAGGCCCCCGCTTCCCGGAAGGAACCGGAAGCCATGAAATTGCCGCTCAAAAATTTCACCTTGGATCTGAATCTAGGCCACCTGTTCCTTCACGAGATGGACATTTCCAACTGGCTGACCACGGCCTCCATCGATGGCGGTCACATCATCGTCAAACCCTGCCAGCTCGCCATCAATGGAGCGCCGCTCAAAGCCGTGGTGGACATGGATCTCGGTGTTCCAGGCTACAAATATGACATCCAGTTTAGCGCTGTTGGGGTTCCCTCCATGCCTTTGGTGGATAGTTTTGTGCCAGACCGAAAAGGTCAGATCTCGGGTGGCACCAGCATCGACGTTCAGCTCAAAGGAGTGGGCGTGACACCAGCCAGTTTGCAGACAAACTTGTCAGGCCAGTTTAATTTCGCCACATCGAATCTGAATCTTTCGGTGGCCAACGTGAAATCCCCGCTGCTCAACTCCATCATCAATGTCATCGTGGGCATCCCCGATTTGATTCGCAATCCCACCGCAGCGCTGGATGGTTTGATCGGCAGGATCACCGGTTCCGGCACCCAAAAGGGTGGTTGGGCGGATGACTTGACCGCGAACCCCATCGATGTGATTTCGTTGAACGCCCAGGTGGCGGATGGAAAGGTGCATTTGCAGCAGTCGGAGGTTCGCAGCAAGGCATTTCAAGCCACGGCTACTGGAGACATCACACTCGCGACCATCCAGTCCAATTCGGTGATTCAGATTCCGGTCAAGATCGCCCTGGCCCGCTCGGGTGCCGATAAAATCGGGTTGGTCACTTCATCCACACCCACGAATGCAGCCTACGTCAGTCTGCCGGACTTTCTCACCGTGAAAGGAACCTTGGGCAAGCCGAAAACCGAAGTGGACAAGCTGGCGCTGCTAACGATGGCTGCCAAAACCGGTGTCGGTCTGGGCAAGAAAATAGGCGGGGCGGCTGGAGAGAAAGCTGGTTCGTTGATCAACACGGTTGGCGGACTTTTCGGTGGAAGTTCACCATCCACCAATGCTTCGGGGACCAATGCCACTTCGACTTCCACCAACAAGTCCCCTGTCTCCGGAATACTGGATTTGTTCAAAAAGCCGAGATAAGACCGTCGGAGGCGGTAATCTATAAAATAATCGTGGGAAATTAAGGCTCCTCTACCTTACTTTAGTTCCCATGAAAAAAATCCAGACACGTGGTCTCCGCCTATTACTGACATTAGCATTGGCGTTGATTTCGTGGAACGCTTCCGCGGCCATTCTGGAGCGTTTGCAAAAGGGTGAAGATCTCACCATTGCCGCCATCGGCACCAGCCTGACCGATAAAGGTTTTAATAAAGATACCGGTTGGTTTGAGCAAACCGGGGCATGGTTGAACGGATTATCTTTTCCCGGAAAAGTAACACTCGCCAACCGCGCGGTGTGTGGATCTGCGTCGAGGACAGGCCCGACCACCACCGGTTCCAAGGATGGATTTCATCAGCTCGATGAAGTTTTGGAGCACGACAATCCGGATGTGATTTTCATCGAATTTGCCATCAACGACGCCTACCTGCCGTACCACATTTCACAGAAGCAATCGCAGGAAAATCTTCAAACCATGATCCGTCAAATACGTGATTGGGCGGACAGGCAGAATCAGGGAAAAGGGAAGACAGTGGATATTGTCGTTCAAACGATGAATAACTGCATCGGCCACGAGGCGGAGAAACGACCGAACCTGGCTCAATACTACCTGGGCTACGAGGAAGTGGCGAATGCCAACCCGGGTGTTTTGTTTATTGATCACTATTCCCTTTGGCTCGGGCTTTATCATAGCAGGGAGGATGATGCCCCGTGGACCAGTTGGGTGCCGGACACCATCCATCCCAATGCCAGGGGTGCAAAGGAAGTGATTGTTCCTAGAATCCAGAAGGCATTGTACGCCCAAGTTGAGGCAATCGGTGAACCCGCCCGACTCAAGGAACTGGAAGGTTGCAACGTGGTTTGGCACAGCCCCAGCACCAATTCCTCCGGCTCCATGCCGTTGGGAAACGGTGATATTGGATTGAATGTGTGGGTCGAAGAAAACGGTGACCTCCTGTTTTTCATTTCCAAGACGGATGCCTTCACGGATAGCGGGCGCCTGGTGAAGTTGGGGCAGGTGCGCGTTCGCCTAACACGGTCGTTAGCAGCGAGACCTTTTCGTCAGGAATTGCAGTTGGAAAAGGGGCAAATCGCCATTGAGTCCGGGGAAGGAGTTGCTAAAATAACGTTGCGAGTCTGGGTGGATGCCCATAATCCCGTCATTCATGTGGAAGGGGACTCGCAGAAGGAATTCCAGGCTGAAGTGGGATTGAATGTCTGGCGCACCGCCGATCGCGATTGGAAAGGGGACGGCAACACCGGTTACATCAGCGAGACTCCTGATTCGCTCCTCGAAAAAGCGGACACAGTGCTTTCCCAAAAAGAGAATCGCATCGTTTGGTATCATCACAATGAACGGACCATTGTTCCGTTGACCCTGAAGCACCAGGGAATGGAAAGTCTTTCGCCGTTGGTGCACGATCCGATCCTTCAGCGCACTTTTGGCGGATGCATCCACGGCAGCGGACTTGTGGCAACTCCGGTGGAAGGGGCGACTCAGGGGCTAAGAACCAAGACCCCGGGGCGTCATCTTGATGTTGCCATTGACGTTCTCTCCACACAGTTCTCGAAGGTCGAGGGGTGGTTGAAGTTCCTGGACAACATGATGGAGGTGGAAAAAAACGAGGCAAAGCGGAGCGATCCTTGGAAGGCGCATTGCCAATGGTGGAGTCAGTTCTGGAACCGTAGCTGGATTTACGTTCATACGCCCGATGAGACCGCGCCTGCCTCAACAGAACAAATCGCCGCGCGTTTGTGGGATCGTCAAAATCTGCAGCTACTCGGCACGAACGGACTGCACGAATCCAACCACGTCATTCCCGCTGTGAACAGCGGACCTTCCGGACCCATCTTAAACCAGGGATACGCACTTCAACGATTCATCACGGCCTGCGCGGGACGAGGTTTCTATCCCATCAAGGAAGACGGATCCATTTTCCGAGTCAACGGCAAGAACCACGACCGCCTGGCGGATGCCGATTTGCGTCAGCAAGGTCCGAACTATTGGTTTTTGGATACGGCGACGACCGCCTGCGGACCCATGCTTCGCAGCGGGGATTTTGAAATGTTGCAGCCTTTGTTTGACATGTATCGCGGAATGGTTCCGATGGCCCGTGAGCGCACTCACCTCATGTTTCATCACGAGGGGATTTTTATTCCCGCGACGGTGTATCCTTGGGGAACCTATCAGGAAAATGACTGGGTTCGCTGGCTATGGCAGGGCGGCATTGAGCTAAGCTCCAAAATGCTCGACTATTACGAAGCCACCGGGGATGAATATTTTTTCAAGGACACCCTCATGCCGATCGCCGACGGAGTGATGACCTTTTACGATCAACACTGGAAGCGCGATGAGAAGGGAAAGATCCGCATGGAACCGGCATGTGCGTTGGAATCCTGCCATCATGTGGTGAATCCGTTGCCGGAAATCGCCGGGCTCCATTACGTACTGCCGCGTCTGCTGGCATTGCCCTCGGAAAAAATCACACCCACCCAGCGTGCCACCTGGACGCGTTTGCTGGCGGACCTTCCCGAAGTGCCGATGAGCGGAAAGCCGGGTGAGAAAATTTTTGTCGCCGCTGAAGTCATCAAGGATCGCCAGGGGGATGAACTGCCGGAACTTTACGCGGTGTTTCCCTATCGACTCCATGCATTGGGTTGCCCTGATTTTGAAACGGGTCTACGCAGCGTGGAACACTATGTTCCGGAACAACCGCGCACCGTTTATCCGTTCGAAGGCAAGGCTGGCGGCTGGCGGTTGAATCCCATTCAAGTGGCCTATGTGGGCAAGTCAGAGCAGGCCGCACGGATGGTTACCTCGAATTTCGCATCCCACGATCCCGGAAGCCGTTTCCCGGCATTTTGGGGGCCCAACCAGGTGGGCTTGCCGGACCAAAGTCACGGCGGAGTTTCCATGACCGCCCTGCAGGCGATGCTCTTGCAGGTGGATGGGCGCAAGATTTATCTGTTCCCGGCATGGCCAAAGAAATGGGATGTCCAATTCAAGCTCCATGCACTCTTTAACACCACGGTGGAAGGGGAACTTCACGAGGGCAAAGTCACGAGCCTAAAAGTCTCCCCTCCATCACGGGCTGCCGATGTCATCAACCTGTTGCAGAAATAGAAAAGGACGGTGGCGACATTTGCATTTGCGAGCGGAACACTTTACGAATTGCGGATCTTCAGGGAGCGATGGGGTTTCTCTCCTCTCGAATGCCGGAGCATTGGATCAATTCAATGGGTTGCCGCGCCGTTTGCTGAAATCGGTTGCTGGCAATAATTCCGCCGGTGAAGTTGTTGAGCCGGATGGACGCATCGCCATGTTGAGAAAAAGTATTTCCGGTGATGACGATGTTGCTGAAGGGCGGTGAGCCCCCGTCATAGGTGTGCGTATGCATTGAGACCGTTGCCCCGTGCGGTTGGGGATTCACCATGTCGAACGTATTATCGATGATCTGAAGATCGTGCGTCACACCGCCCTCCACGTAGGGGAAGTCGCTGTTGATCTCGATGCCGCAACCTTCGCGAACAAAGAGGCAGTCGCGAATCGTTCCGGGACCGGATCGGACAAGCAGGCGTTGGTAGTTGTCCTGAAAATCGCAATGCAGAACCTGCCAGCCCGCACACTCGTGATCCGGCCATTCGACGATGGCATTCGTGAAACCGGTGAGGTTATGTCAGTTTTTTGATAAAGACTTGATAAATAGATGGCCTGGCAGTAAAGGGGTATCCAGTCCCTCAGCGGTAGTCTCAGCTTTGACGACTGGCTTCTGTTGCAATAAATGGGTGGTGTGCAGACGACAATCCAACTTGATGAAACTTTGCTGGACCAGGCCAACAAATTGGCGCAAGCGAAAGCATGCAATTTGTCGCAGGTCATTGAGGAGACATTGCGCGATAAAATCTCCGGCAAGCCGCTGGTTTCGCAGCAGCCGTTTGTTCGTCTCACCACCGTGGGCGGACAAGGGGTTCAACCCGAAATTACCGGCGATGGCTCGAGCAAATCCTCACAGTGGTCAGCCCTTCGGCATCAGTGATCATGCTTTTAGCGGTTTCCTGCGTGTGGTGACTCATCCGCGCATTTTTACCACCCCTAGTTCCATTTCATCAGCATTGGAATTTGCACGGCAAGTTCGCGAGCAGTTGAATTGTCAAATCATCACTCCGGGTTTGCGCTGGGGGCATCCTGTCAAAGGAAAAGCCTATAAATAAATTCAGCAACGCCACTTAATGGCGTTCGAGTATGCAAGTGATCCATACCCGGTAAGCGGAAAGGTTTCTGAAAGCAATTGAAACCAACGGGTCGCAAATTTGTCTTCATCTGTGCTTAAGGTATTCCGCAGTATAGTATGACTATGAGAAAGATTTGGATCCTTCCAGTCATCGTAACGGCAGCGGTCATTTCGCAAAACGATCCCGCCTGCGCTCATTTATCCACGGACCCCAATGCACCTCAGGCCGGCAAAGACTCTTCCCCCATACAATATGACCTTTCCATCCTGCCACCGACGAATATTGTTTTCTTGGCGGATAATGCGCCTTTCACCCAGGCCAGTCGCGCGGCTTTTCTGACCGCTGCGTTCCAACCTTTTTCACCCAAGGTTCAGACCCATTGGGATGACCTCTATTTCTATGTGGCTTCGGATGGCATTCCGGATCATCGGCTGATGGTTGGGATCACCGCCTGGCAGCAGCAATTGCCGTTGCCGCAGAATTATATTGGAAACAATTCATGGAGATTTCCCATGCGACCCGAAGTATCCGCGCATCCCCAGACCATCCGGGGACATTTCCTGCGTGGTGCCATTGCCATCGCGGTGAATGGGGTGCCCATTTTCAATCCCCAGAATAATCGCGGGGAAGTCTCGGCGGAAATCGGCGAACTGGATGAATTTGGCGGGCATGCTGGTCGCGCGGATGATTACCATTATCACGCCGCTCCGTTGCATTTACAAAAATACGTGGGCACCAACAATCCCATCGCTTTCGCGCTCGACGGCTATCCCATCTACGGGTTGACCGAGCCGGACGGCAGCGTGGTGACTGGCCTGGATGAGTGCAACGGTCATTCCACTTCAACGTGGGGATATCATTACCATGCCTCGACGCATTACCCTTATGTGAACGGCGGGTTTCACGGGGTGGTCAACGAAGTCGGCGGGCAGGTGGATCCCCAACCGCGCGCACAGCCGGTGCGTCCGGCCACCGTGCCGCTCCGGGGGGCACGTATCACGGATTTCAAATACGATGCCGACGGAAAAAGTTACACACTCACTTATACCCTGGCGGGTGAGCCCATGAAAATTCATTACTCACGCACTGGCGGAACGGCGCGATTTGACTTCACCGATTCCACCGGTGTCACCACTACGAAAACTTATTCCACCGGCATGCAGCGTCCTCCGCGCGAAGGTTCACGCGGGGACGACCCGAACCGGCCGCAGCGCCCCCAAAGGCCGCCCGGCGAATCTGCTCAATGACCGCCGGAGGTTTTCAGTCCTGTGACACCCTCTGACTGGCTTAGCGAGGTCCAGGAAAACGCATAAGCAGCGATCAAGGCGAATGAAATCAATGGCACCCAGAAGCTGACGGACATGTTGTAAACATCACCCAGATGACCCATGACCTTGGGCATCAAAGCACCGCCAGTGATGGACATGACGATAAACGCCGAGGCCTTTTTCTTGGATTGAGTTCCAAAACCATGGACACCCAGTGCAAAAATGGTGGGGAACATCACCGACATGAAGAAGAAAGTGAGGAACACGGCGATCACTGAGATCATCCCCAGCTTCATGATCACTACCCCGCAAAGTAGGATGTTCAACGTGCCAAAAACTCCCAGAACGCGGTGAGCAGGAAATTTGTTAATCAGTGCTGACCCCACAAACCGGCCCAGACAGAACAATGCGAATCCCACCAAACTTTCAAGTCGGCTGGCTCCCTTTTGATTGACATAATACAGCCCGTCCCGCAAGACGGCATTTCCATGGATCAAGAAGCCATCAACAGTCTCCTTGGAGATGGGCGGCATCTCCGAAATGATGTAGTTGATGAAAAAGCTGAATATTCCGGCTTGCGCAGCCACGTAAAAGAACTGGGCGATGGTTGCTGATGAAAAGTGCGGGTGTGCCCAGATATTATGAAATGTAATCTTGCGTGACACGGGAACCAGCAGCACACCCGCGATGAAAAGAGGAACTCCTACCAGGAATGGCAAAATCCGATTCGTTTGCTCCACACTCACATTACAGACGGGAAGGATCAGGTTTAGGATCATGTAGGCGGCAAAAGCCAGTGCACAGACGTTGAGGAACATCAGCACAAACATCAGTCCGCGATTGTAAGTCCTGCCTTCGTGGTTGTCAGTGGTGGGATTGGAACCAGTGTCCTCCGTATGATAAGCATCCTCGGTCTTGATATCCGGCACGTTGGCAAAAAAGAAAATCACTCCCAACACCAGTACCACAATAGCAATGGCAAGGTAGGGGATGTAAATCTGGCCGTGCGCCACTTCCACGCCACCTTCGGAATAGAAATAAGTCCCGCCCACGATCGGTCCGAGAATCCAGCCTATGCCATTGAAGGATTGGGCGAGGTTGATGCGTGTGGCACCGCTATCCTTGGGGCCCAATATGGTGGTGTAAGGATTTGCCACGGTTTCCAGCACGGTTAAGCCCATCGCGATCAGGCAAACGCCGAGCAGGAACGCCCAGAATGCCCCGATGCTGGTTGCTGGCATGAACCAGAACCCTCCCACGGATACCAGCAAAAGCCCAAAAATGATTCCGCCCTTATAACCGAACTTGCGCGTCAACATTCCCGCGGGCAGGGCCATAAGTGTATAGCCCATGTAATGGGCAAACTGGACCCAGGCCGACTGCGCCAAGGTGAGGTGCAATTGATCCTGAAAATGTTTGTCCATGACGTCAATCATGCCATTGCAAAATCCCCAGAGCAGGAAGAGCGAGGTGACAAGGATGAAGGTGAACACCATGTTCTGGCCGTCACTGGTGGTGAACATGCCGGGTTTGTTTTTATTCATAATGGTCTTTGATTGGGACGGGCTGTATCCCGTGACCATATCAAAAGCACTTTTGAATTCAAGGCGCTTTGCAGGTTTTTGGGAGGTTGGCAATGGGGCAATGGGCCAAATTGTACCAGTCGGTTACACCAAACCCGCCACCGCTAAAATGTGTATGATGATTCAATGGTAAACACTTCACATACTTCACCACAAAAAGAGAAAGCTTCAATTCCATTGTTAATGGGTCTCAATTCTCCCAAAACAGGAATGGCATGTTGTATTTACCTCATTGCACGAGGTTTTCCCCTCCTTTTGGCCCATACCCAGTTGGGCTTGTATACTTAGCAAACGCATAAGACGGCGGATGTCCTGGGGTGATGTTTAAGTGGGGTGCATGAATTCAACGAAAAGTGATGGATGTGAGTCTGTTTTGGCGCAATTGACGGAGGCTTATGGTGATGAGGAAAGGGCGCGGGAGCTTCTGGAGCGGCTCCGCTGGCCTGGCGGGACGGTCTGTCCCCACTACAAGAATGCTGGCGAGAAGCGGATTTCAAAGCTCCAGGCGAAGGCCGGGAGTAAGAGCGGTGTTCGCAAAGGGGTTTATTTCTGTGGAGCCTGCCGACAGCAGTTCACCGTGACAGTGGGAACAGTCATGGAGGGTTCGCATGTGCCAATATCAAAATGGCTGATGGCTTTGTTTCTTTTGTGTTCCTCAAAGAAATCCCTGAGCGCCAACCAGATCCACCGAATGATCGGGGTAACCTACAAGACGGCATGGTTCATGTGCCACCGGATTCGCTTCGCCATGACGCCCAGTGATTGGGGAGTGCCGAAATTGAAGGGCACGGTGGAGGTGGACGAGACATTTGTGGGTCCCAAGGGTAAGCCTAAAACCCCTGTAGTTGCACTGATCGAACGACGCGGTTTGGCCCGGGTGCAAGTCATTGCCTCGGTGACCCAGAAAAACCTTGGCGCGGCCTTGTCTCAATGCGTGAGCAAGGAGGCCATCGTCAACACCGACGAGCACCCCGCATACAAAAACCCCTTAAAGCATTGGAAAGCCCATCAAAGGGTCAATCACTCGCGTGGCGAATACCAGCGGAAGAATCCTGATGGATCAAAGGCTTCGACCAATACTGCCGAATCCTTCTTTTCCCTGCTCAAACGGGCTATTGTGGGAGCCTGGCATCACATCTCCCAAGAGCATTTGTCCCGGTATGTCAATGAATTCGCCTTTCGTTGGAATACACGTCAAGACTCTGACAGTGAACGAATAGAGAAGTTTGGCCGGTGGATTGAAGGCAAACGATTAACCTATCGCCAAGTCTCCAACACTCCGTGCGTTTGCTAAGTATACAAGCCCATACCCAGTTGTCACCAGTACTGGTGACTGGTGGGGGACACGTTATGTGGTAATCTTTTGGTGTTGAGAGTGCGAATTGCAGTTGTTCTGTGTGCTTTGTAAAGCGTTTGTCTGCGGCGCTGCACGATCAATAAAAAAGTTTTTGGTTCTCATTAATCAGGCCGGATCACCTCCGGCCTTTTTTCTTTTCCAGAGGCCCCTCCAGACCTTTCCCACTACACCAGTCCTTTCTTGATGAGACTGTGGCTGGAACAAAATGTCCCACTCGATGTCCTCTTGTGGGCAAAATCTGTCCCAAGGGGGAACATTTTTGCCCCTTGATTCATCGAAATTTGTGCAAAACACTCATTTATGATATGGCACGAATACTGCTTATGTAAGGATTAATCACTTTGACAGACTTAATTAATAAACGGAATGAGCAAGAAAGATGCAACAATCGATTTTAAGGGACTTTCAGTCAACGAAAGACTGCTGGTCTCAGGTCAGTTTGATCGGTTTGATCGTGCCGCGCGCACCAAGAACCGTGAAAAAATGATTTCCATGCTGCAGAATGTTCAACTCCCCGAAAATGCCGCCCGCCATTGGGTCGATACCCTGCTGGGTGACCAGCATTTCTTCTATTACTGATTTTTTGACAGGAGCAAGCCGGTTCGGAGAGCGGATTTTGGACAGGATGGGCGGGAGTTACAGGATTACAAGGAAGTTTAAAGGTTGGTTTTCCCAAGTATTTCGATTCACCCGGCGTGGGTGAAACTCTCGATTTGCAGGCTTCAAGACTTGCAATTTACTTCTTCTTAAACAGACCCCCCAGTCCATTCAACACGCCGGAGGCATTGGTGCCGATGGTTTTCCCGATGTCCTTACCCAGGTTCAGGGTGGATTTACCCAGACTGCTGATTTTGTCCTGGGCCACTTGTATGGCTTCACTGCTGATCTTGCTGAGTACGGACGAGATCATCTGGTCGGTGGTGACGCCGCCTTCTTTTTTGCCGAGGTCCGTGATGTGAATGGTGGGCAGGGGAAGCGTCCAATTCTGGGTTCCCAGAACCGGCAGATTGAGGACCATGGTCACCTGGGCGCCTTCGATCAGGAATTCATTGATGATCATTTTTTTCTGCGACTTCTTTTGTTCCTCGGAGGGTTTGGTTTTGTCGGCACCGGGAAGGTTGTCGGCGAATTCTTTTACGTTGGCGAGAATCTTGGTGAGATTATTGTCAGTCAAGCCGCCTTCCATGGTGATCTTGGCTTCCTTCACGGTGATTTCATGGATGACCATGACGTCGGACATCAGGGACTTGGGTTCCACGGCAAGGGCCATCTGGCTCACTTCCATGGCATGGGCGCTTTTGCATCCGGGCGGGTTGCCCACCACGAAATCGGTCAATTTGCCGCTGCCGGAGAATGGAGAAATATCCGCCGCGCCCAGGGTGACACTCACCTTGGTGACCATGGGCCCCACGGTTTCGACACTTTTCTTGACGATGCCATTGAGGGAAAGCAGCACGGAGATCAGTCCTGCGACAAGAACCACGAACACCACTGTTCCACTGATTAGAATGAACCTTTTCATAAATGCTGCTTGCTAAATGAGATTAGTAACCAATTTGAACCAGCCGGGATAAAGGTCAAGCCTGCAAATGCCGTTTAGAACGCATGAAACCCTGGTTTTCCGTCCTTTACACTTGCCCGTGTGGAATTTTCGGGGCATTTTTGTTCCCCATGAATGGATCGAATCTCTCCCGCCGGTCATGCTGGTCACTCTGGATATTGATTGCAGCCTTGTGTGAATTCTGTTTTTTGCCACAGATTCTCGCCGCTGAAACCACCAACAATTATGCGCAGGAACTGCAGGTGGCGGATTCCTTTTATGTGGCCATTCCCAAGAACAGCATGGGGCGGGATTACCTCTTCAGTGGTTCCCTGATTGCCCAGGCCGGGTCACCCACCAGCAAGGGCCTCGCGGGTAAGATCGTGCATTTTGAACTATTCCCCGATGGCGTGGATATGTATGAATCCACCAAGGGCCTGGTGGTCACCGAGGATCTTCCTGCCAAACGCCTTCTAGCCAGCTTTTCCATTCTCAAGCAGGATGCGGACAAGGTGGTCATTGATTTCAACAAGGGTATGCGCCGGGTGTTCATGGAGGAATGGACCGAGGGTTCCTTCCTGGATTTTGCTACCCACGACAGCGTGATGGAAGTTCCCGAGGGCCGGGTTTTTGATATTCACGTTCAGGAAGGGCAACTGGTCATTCGCCAAAGCATCCAGATTCGCAGTCGCGAACTCAATCCCGACCTGGAACAACGCTTTGAAGCGCGCTATTTCATCTCACCCTACAAGGCGGGCAGTTTCCCGGGAAAAGAACCCAGCCGCGTGGATCAGCGCTATGTGAAGTTTTTCGAAACCGAAGGACAATATGAACTGGGAACCGGCCGTCTCTCCAGCCGTATTGATCGCTTCGACACCAACAAGCCCATCGTATTTTATTATTCCGCCAACACACCTGCGGAATATGTCGATGCCGTGAAGGACGGTATCCTTTATTGGAACAAGGCATTCGGCAGGGAGCTGGTGCAGGCCAGGAAATCCCCCAATGGAGTCACCGCACCCGATGCGCAATATAATATCGTGCAATGGGTGCCTTGGGATCGCGCCGGGTTTGCCTACGCCGATGTGCTGGTGGATCCTCTCACCGGAGAATCCCGCCACGGACAGGTCTATATGACCACCGCCTTCAGTTTTCTCGGCAAAGCCCGTGCCCGCGAACTTCTCAGAGCCATGGAGGAAATGGCCAAGCCCAAGACCGAACCCAAAAAAGGCGAAGCCCGCAAAAGCGGTGGTTCCATATTCCGCTCCTCCATCCGTTGTGAAATGGACTCCACGGAAATGGCCGCCCAAATGGCCCATGGTTTGACGGAATTGCTGGCGAGCAAGGAATTGACCGATGAAGCCGTGCTGCGCGTTTCCCAGGATTACGTTCGCGAAACCATTTCCCATGAGGTCGGCCATGTCCTGGGCTTGCGACATAACTTTGCGGGAAGCATCAGCGGAACGCTCACCGCCAGGGAACTTGAGGAATGGTTCAAGTCCTATTTGCTGGGGCAGAAGCTTGATGATTACACCAACAAGATTACCTCCACCACAGTGATGGATTACAACGTGTTCAAATCCGCGGTGTTCATCGGTTGGCGCATGCGCAACGGGTTGAAAACGCTGCCTTATGACACCGCAGCCATTCAATATGGCTATTTCGACAATCCCTCCGCTCGCACCAACAAACTGCTCTTTGGCACGGATGAAGATACTATGCGCTACGGCGATGTGAAGACCTTCGACTACGGCACCGATCCCGTGGTGGCGGATTACCTCGAGACTGCCCAAACGGTGAATCTGTTGCCCAACCAGGTCATCGAGACTTACATCCGCGCCCGAGCGCCGCAAAATCCAGCAGACCGCGTTCCCCTGGAACAAGTCGATCTCTCCCGACTCTATACCTCCGTCTTTATCGCCAACCATTTTGGTTCCGCACTCAAATGGTTCCGGGCGGATGTTCGTTCGCTGAAAGTAGAGAATGATTTTGATTACATCGGCGAACTCAATCACAAGGAACGTCAGGAAGCTCATTGGAAGTACCTCAAGAAACAGATCGAGGATCTCGGCGGCGTGGATCGCGCTTTGTTCTCAGAATTGCCGGAGGAATTCAAACTGGATTTCAAAAAGGAACCCGAAGGCGCTCCCGTCATTACTCGTATCAGCTCGTCCAACCTGACTTCCCGACTTGAGAAATTGCTCGCCTCGACCAATTACGCGGAATTTATCGGTTTGGATGAGAAGAAATACAGTTTCACCAAGGAGGAGAAAGAACTCATTGTGAGGCAGGGTGGCAAGTATTTTGAGAATCTGGAAAAAAATTTGATTCTCCGCATTTGCAAGCAATTGGAGGACGCTCCGCGCGATCTCGGCAACAAGGCCACGGGTGATGTGGCTGAGGACGACATTGTCTCCCAGCTGGAACATCGCATCATCGACATCGCCAAGCAGGTCATCACGGCCAAGGATGAAACCAACCGGCTGGAAGGTCGTCTGGATAAGAGCATCGTCGTGGTCAAGACCTACAAGTATGATCTGGAAACCCGCCTGGCCGCGGCTAAGACCATGTCCGACGGCACCGGCTCGTTCAAGAACTGGGCGGACGATGCCAAGGGCGAATTGTATGAGCAATTGAAGCATGAGATTGAGGAATCCTTGAACCTTTCGCACTTCAAGGATTTCAAGGTATCCATGCTCTCCCGGCCTTTGAGGGACTGGTATCAACAGCAGTTGGAGGTTCTCTCCATGCTGCCGCCTTCGGCTCCTGGTCCCGGTGGTTCATCTTCACCGCCCTTGCCTTCCAGGTAATACCGGGTCTTCCTCGGTTTTCGGGCGGATGTGGTTTCAATAACACATCCGCCGATGCCCTTATTTTAGCTCCCATTGCACGGCGGGTGGATTAGAATCCCTCCATGTTGAAGATATCATCGTGCCTCGGGCTGTTGCTGTGCCTCACGCTCTCCGTTTCAACGGGAGGAGCGGAAACGGAATATCCGCTCACTCCGGATTCCAAACCGCAGCCGGGCGTGGCGAAAGGGGATATTCTTAAATTCACCTTTGAAAGTTCTAAAATATTTCCCGGCACATCGCGCGAAGTTTCGGTTTACGTCCCCAGGCAATATGATCCCGCGACACCCGCATGTGTTTATGTGGGACAGGATGGTGGCGGGTTCAATGCCACGACCGTGTTTGACAATCTCATAGAGCGAAAGGAAATCCCTGTCCTGATCGGCGTTTTTATTCGTCCCGGTGTCGTGCTCTCCGGCAACACCAACGCATTGGATCGATTCAACCGTAGCCTTGAGTATGACGGGCTTGGGCCTGATTACGTCGAGTTCTTGCTTAAGGAAATTTTTCCGGCTGTTGAAAAACTGAAAACAACAGATGGCCGTGCCATTCATGTTTCCACCAACGGCAATGATCGTTGCATCGGCGGTGCGTCCAGCGGGGCGATTTGTGCCTTCACGGCGGCATGGGAACGACCCGATGCCTTCAGCCGCGTGTTCAGTTCCATAGGCACTTTTGTGGGATTACGCGGGGGCAATGAATATCCCACGCTGGTTCGCAAATTTGAGCCGCGCGCCATTCGCGTTTTTCAGGAAGATGGCACCAATGATTTGAACATCTACGGCGGCGATTGGTGGATGGCCAATCAGGAGCTGGAACGCTCGCTGGAATTCTCCGGTTATCAGCATGATCATCAGTGGGGCAACAATGGTCACGCCACGGAACATGCCAGCGCCATTTTCCCTGATGGCATGCGCTTTCTTTGGAAAGACTGGCCCGAACCGGTTCAGACAGGAGCGACGAAGAATCCTTTCCTGCGCGATATCCTTATCCCGGGAGAGACCTGGCAAGCGGTGCAGGAACTCCGTTCCATGAAAATTTCAAGTAACTCATTCCATGGGATCCGAGCCAATGACCGGGTGACCTTGCACAATGGTTTTACCTATGTCACCGAGTCTGGTTCCAAGGGTGATAAAGCCGGAAGAGTTTGGTTCGTTTCCGCCAGTGGCAGGAAGCAGGTGGTGGATGGCGAATTGAAATTTCCAAATGGTGTCACTGTGTCGCCTGATCAATCCCTGCTGTATGTCGATGACGCCACAACTCACTGGGTCTGCAGCTATCGGATTTTGTCGGATGGTTCGCTGGAACACAAACAGCGCTATTTCCGTCTGCATGTTCCCGACACGGCGGAGGACAGCGGAGCTGCCGGGATGCAGTGTGACCGGGATGGACGCCTCTATGTGGCCACGCGTATGGGAGTGCAGGTGTGTGATCAGGCGGGGCGGGTGAATTGTATTTTAAACATCCCAAAAGGAGCGATCTCGAGATTGAATTTTGACCCGTTGAACAACGATATCCTTTGCTGCACCATCGGTGGAGAGACTTTTAAACGCCGTTTGAAAGTCAAAGGTGCCTTGCCTTCGGAGGCCCCGCTCAAACCCGCCGCTCCGAGATTGTAAACCTCCGCCTCCGCAACCCCGGGTCAGGCCGTTTTATCCACCGATTTCATCTGGCGATGGACGAAGAAATAATAAATGGAACCCAGAGCCACCATGATGAGTGCGAGCCATTTCACAATTTGCTGATATTCGCCCTTCATCAAGGCTTCATCCTGACCCATCTTGATTCCCAGCCAGCATAGCACGGCACACCAGATTCCCGATCCGAGCACGGTGAAGAGTGAGAATAGTTTGTAATCCATTTTCACCAGGCCGGCCGGGATGCCAATTAGATGTCGCACCACCGGGAGCAAACGGGAAATGAAAACGCCCATCGGCCCGAAATGTTTGGCCCAACGTTCCGCACCTTCAATGTTATCGGGGGAAATCAGAACAACTTTTCCATATTTCAACATCAGGGGACGACCCGCGATCCGAGCGGTCCAATACATGATGGAAGCCCCTATCCACGAGCCGAGTGTTCCGGCGATGATGATGCCTATAATCGAGAGTTTTCCGCCGGGATGCGTGTAGGCGAGATGGGCGGCCGGGGGAATAATCACTTCACTGGGAATCGGAACAACGGTGCTCTCCAAAGCCATCATGAAACCCACCAACGGGGCGCCCCAAGTCTGGAGCTGGCTTTGGTACCAGGTAAGAATCGATTCCACGAATGATCTGAGCATCCCAGTTGCTTAGCCCAATTCAACCACAGGGGCAAGTGACATTTGGATGAACTCAGTCCATTGGCAAACCGTCCGTCAACTATTTCGCCTCCTGGACCATGTCATCCATCAGCGCCAGTGTGGTGACTTCGGTGATGTCCTGCGCGGTGAAATGAATTGCGGCAAAGGCGGGTCCGCCGGCTTTGTTGATGACATCCGAGGAAGTGGCCTGGCCGATGATCCGGGAATCTCTCACCCGAACGGCGGTCATGTGAATTTCAGGAACCGTATAAGTTTTCACGCCATCCACTTCGGTGACATTCACCGGTCGATTGGAAATCAACACCTCAATGGTGATTTCCGGCGTGGTATCCTCCGTCGGCGCGGTGCCAATCGTGATGGTGCCGTTCCGGGGTTCCACAACGACGACGCCAGCCGAGCGAAGGGGGCGGCCCATCAATTTTTCAACATCGCGCGCCATTTGGCGTTCCTCGGAAGTGCGTTCGGTTTTGGATGCGGCGGTAGCCGAGGTTGGATTCACATCCACACGCACGCGGGGCTTTCCAAGTCGCACATAATTCGTGCTGAATTCATCCACGATTGCCTGGGCCTTGGCATCGGATACCAATTCATGCTGCTGCGCCCAGAGGGTTTGCGTGAAAGTAAACACCGGTGTGGCTCGGCTGGAGGGGGCTGTGATCACCGGAACCCCTGTCGTTCCCGGTGC
>Ga0214192_1000486_pt1 | contig 24592 bp, 22 predicted proteins | sample TroBogEpilimnion_44_FD_153030 | JGI IMG/M metagenome (GOLD analysis project Ga0214192, IMG submission 153030) | Freshwater microbial communities from Trout Bog Lake, WI - 29JUL2008 epilimnion | ecosystem: Environmental > Aquatic > Freshwater > Lake > Epilimnion/Euphotic zone | place: Trout Bog... | reverse complement strand
GGAGCCGTTGTGAGCTTCGAAGGCTTCATGGCTCTGCCAGGTTTCCTGCATCACGAAATGATTGAAGCGGCTGCCCTGCTGGAGCACTTCGAAGCGGACGGCGCCGGGTTCCTTCAGGCTGGCGACTTTGAAATCGTGCATCAGTTTTACAGCCGCGTTGACGCCGTCCTGGCCGCCGATGATGTCGACGTGGGTCACGATGTAGACCGGTCCGTTGAGCGGCACCGCAACGGTGGGCACGGGACCGGGCTGCTGGGCCTGCACGGCGACGGCGAGCAGGGCGGCGATCACGGGGACAAGAGCGAAAGTGCATCGGGAAGATGCGCGTCGGGCGATAGCACGTGGGGAGAGCTGCATGAATGGCAGTATACTCCGTGCGAAAGCGCGCGCGGAGGGATCAGGCAACTCACTGCTTTACAAAGCCTTACCGCCTGCGTGACAGCGGTAGTGTTAGATTTTAATCGTGCGCATCCTCATCGTGGATGATGACGACGAACTGACCAGCCTGCTGACGGAGCTGCTGACGCGCGAAGGTTATACGGTGGAATGCCGGCACACGGGTCCCGCCGGACTGGCCGCGGCGCTGAGCGGCGCCTTCGACATGCTGGTGCTGGACGTCATGCTGCCCGGCATGGACGGCTTCGAGATTCTGCGGCGCGTGCGCGAGAGCGCGCGGCTGCCGGTCCTGATGCTGACGGCGCGGGGCGAGGACGAGGACCGCATAGTGGGCCTCGACATGGGCGCCGACGATTATCTTTCCAAACCCTTCAACACACGCGAACTGGTGGCGCGCATCCGGGCGATTCTGCGGCGGCTGGAGCCGCGCGATACGGCCGGGCGGCTGGAACTGGCGGGAATCGCCATCGACCCGGGCACTCGTGAAGTGAAGCGCGAAGGGGCGCCGGTGGAAGTGACGACGTTCGAATTCGACATTCTGGAAGCGCTGATGCGCTCGGCGGGGCGCGTGGTGTCGCGCGACCAGCTGATGGAGGAGCTGTACGGCCGAAAGGCGACGCCGTTCGACCGCTCCATCGACATGCACATCAGCCATCTGCGGAAGAAGCTGGAAGTGGACAGGCCGCTGATTAAGACGGTGCGCGGCGTGGGCTATCAGTTTGTGCGTTCACCCGAAGAAGGCGTGGCTGCGTAAGCGGCGGAGTCGGTCCGCGTAAAGGAGTTTTCGCGTGAGAAGCGTATTCGCAAAAATCCTGCTGTGGTTTCTGTTCACCGTCTTTCTGACGTTTGGCGTCACGTTTTACGTCTCGAACATTTTTGCGCGTTCGCGTCCGCCGGAGTATCCGCGGATGAACTACGAGCTGACCGAAGCGCGCGCGGCCTGGGAGACGGGCGGTAAGGCGGGCCTGCAGAAGTATCTGGAACACTATCGCGAAGTGGCGGGCTTTGAAGGCGCGCTGACAGACGGGGACGGCCGCGACCTGCTCACCGGACACGACTGGTCGAAGGAGATGCGGGAGCAGCGCAATCCCCGGCAGCGCGGTTTCTTTACTCCATTCGTGCGGATCGAAAACCGGCGAGGCAACCTTGTGCCGTCGCGATCGCGCGATCAGAAGTACATCTTCCTGGCGGAGATTCCCGAGCGGGACGAAGGGTGGACGGTGCAGGTGCCGCGGGAAACCTACTGGATGCTGGCGATCTTTTCGCTGCTCTGCTGGGTGCTGGCACTGCAGCTGACCTCGCCTCTGCGGCGCATGCAGAAGACGATTGAACGCTTCGGCCATGGCGATTTTACGGCGCGCGTCAATTCCCGCCGCCGCGATGAACTGGGCAACCTGGGGCGAGCGGTGGATCAGATGGCCGAGCGCATCGAAGGGCTGCTCGATTCGCAGCGCCGGCTGCTGCAGGATATTTCGCATGAGCTGCGCTCGCCGCTGGCGAGGCTCAGCGTGGCCGTGGAACTGGCGCGAGGGGGCGGCGATCCGGAAGTGGCGTACCAGCGGATCGAACGCGAGGCCGACCGGCTGAACACGCTGGTGGGCGAACTGATTCAGGTCACGCGCGCCGAAGGCGACCCGGAGGGTCTGTCCACCGAACCCGTGCGCGTCGATGAACTGATGGGGGTGATCGTCAGCGACGTTCGCATTGAAGCAGAGCGCAGGCAGGTCCGGCTGGAATTCAGCGCGGACGCCGCGGAGATGGAAGGCAATCCGGAGCTGATGCGGCGCGCCATCGAGAACGTTGTGCGCAACGCGATCCGGTATTCGCCGCCGAACGGCCGCGTGGAGATCTCGCTGCGGGCGATCTCTCCGCATGGCGCCGACAGCCGCCTTCGCATTCAGGTCCGCGACTTCGGAGCCGGCGTACCGGAAGACGCGCTGGCGCACATTTTCGATCCGTTCTACCGGGTGGAAAAAGACCGCGGGCGAAACAGCGGCGGCGTGGGGCTGGGACTGGCGATTGCCCGGCGGGCGGTGGAACTGCATCACGGCAGCCTGCGGGCCGTGAATATGCATCCGGGCCTCGAAGTCACTATGGAGTTTCCGGTGGCGGCGACGACGAGCCGCGAACCAAAACAGGCGATCCTGGCGTAAGCGGTTCGGGTCGCGCTATTTCGTCCACATTTTCGCGCCGGGCGGCAGGCGGAACAGGGCATCGTCGAGCGGTTTGCCCACCGCGACCTGATCGGAATACATCACGAAAATCTTTTCACCGTCGCGGCTGCGTTCGAGCGCGTGCGGCCACATGACGCCTTCGCCGGCATCGCGATATTTGGTAAAGCGGGTGACTTCCTCCACCCGGTCTTTGAGCACTGCGTCGGTCTTCTGAAAACTCTGCTTCACGGGCAGCCACGTGGTGGAGTTGATCCAGACGGTGACCTTGCGATGCTGTGCATCGTAGACGTCGATAATTTCCACCGGCTGGTTCTCCACCACGTCGGCGCCGCGCGAATCGAAGTCAAGGCCGGGCTCCTGCATGCGGCAGCGCAGTGTGTAGAAAATATCGTGCAGCGCGGTTTCGCGGAACTGCGCGATGCGCTCGGCCGGGAGGGCCTTGGCGCCGCGGTAGGTGATCTCCCAGCCCTCGGCGGCAGTGAGGATGATGGCGTCATCCTGCTTCTTGCCCAGCACCTGGCGCTGCATCATGCCGAACTGTTCGCCAGCGCGTTTTTCCGGGTCCGGCAGATACTTCGTGTAGAGTCGCGCGATGGAAAGGCCGTTGATCTGTTCGCGATAGAACGAGTAGGCGCGGCCGGTTTCGACGCGCGTCCGCATATTGCGAAAAGCATCGCCGCCAAGCGCGTCGATGGTCTTTTCGATTGCGCGCCGGGCGCGTTCGCCAGAGGTCTCGGCGCCGCACAGCGTCGCGGTTGCCGCGAGCGAGAGGGCAAAGTGCCGCCGCGTGAGAAGAGCGGAGCGGGCTGACGAAGCGCGCGCGGTCATGGCTTCTTCGAAATCTGTTCCGCCGTAACGCCCTTATTAATTTCCACGGCGGTAACGCGGAGATCGGCGAAATGTTTGCCGTTCTGCATGATGGCGATCCTGCGCGGCAGCTTCACGCCGGCGGTTTCCTGCCAGTCGGTAAAGGTTTCGAGGATCTTATTGGCTGGCGCGCCGGCCTGCGGGTAGGACTCGCTGGCCGGCAGTCCGGTAGCGGGATCGATGGTGATTTCGACCGAGTTTCCCTGCTGATCGGCAATCACCAGCCGGCCTTCCTTTTCGGTCACAGTGCGGCCGGCATCGCGAGCGCTGAGCATCAGCGGGAACCATTTGCGGAACAATTCAAAAGCAATTTGCGCCTGCTCCTGCGGCGGGATGGCTCCGAGGCCCTGCGGCGTGAACATCCAGCCGGCGGCAGGATTGGCGCCGTCGTAGTACGACACGATTTTGCCGAACGGCAGCACGTCTTCTTCGCGATATTGCGACGGAGCGAGCCAGATTTCCGTCTGTGCGGCGCGGAGTCCGCCGGCGCTGGCGTCAAGAACCATGTCGGCCTTCTGGGTCATGTCCTTCACGGCCGCCAGCTTCGCTTCGCCGCCCAGAGCTTCGGCAAGCCTGGCAAGCAGTTCGCGGCCGCTGGCGATGGCGTCCGGCGATGGAGCCGGCGCGGCAGGCGCGGAGGCAGCGGCCGGCGCAACGGATTGATCCGCGGTGGTTGACGAAGGAGAAGTAGCGGAGCCCGGAATGGTGAGGTCAATGTCGGTAACGGGCCCCAGCGCCGTGAGCGGCGTATGGAAGTCCTTCGGATTTCCAACCGCGACGATGACAAACTTCGCGGGATCGATGTACTGTCTGGCCACGCGCAGAATGTCGGCGCGTGTCACCTGCTGGACGGCCTTCTGGTACTGGAAGATGAAATCGTCCGGGTAGCCGAAGTAGCGATAAGTCAGCAGGCGATTGAGCGTCTTGGACGGCGTGTCGAAATTGAAAACGAAGCCGTTGATGACGGTATCTTTCGCCGACTGCAGTTCCTCTTCCGTTACCAATTGCGTGCGCATGCGGTCGAGTTCCGAGTAAACCGCCTTCAGCGTTTCCACCGTGCTTGCTGCCTTTGTGCTGCCGGCGATTTCAAAAATGCCCGGGTGATCGAAGTTCGCTCCCCACGAAGAGGAAATCTGGTACGCGTAGCCGAGTTGCGTGCGCACCTTCTGGAAAAGACGGCTGTGGAAGCCACCGCCAAGAATGTCGGCCATGACTTCGAGGGCCGGATAGTCCTTTTCGTTGAGCACGTCGCCGAGGTGACCGAGCGCGAAGCTGGTCTGCGTCACGTCGGTCCGCGTGGCGAAGCGGATGCCGGGTTTGGCCTGCGTTTCGACTTTTGGGAAGGCAGGCACGGGCGGCTGCGTGGCCTTCCAGTCGGCGAACTGTTTCTCGAGCGCGGCCTTCATTTCGGCGGCGTTGAAATCGCCATGCACGGCGAGGATGATGTTGGCGGGAAAGTAGTAGCGCTTATAAAACGCCACCACATCGTCGCGCGTAATGTTATCGATGGTCGCGTGTTCAATGCGCCAACCGAAGGGCGTGGCGGGGCCGTAGACGGCGGCGACAAACTCGCGCTCGGCGATGCCGTGCGCTTCATCGTTGCGGCGCTGAATGGAGCCGTGGACCTGGGTCCGGACAAGGTCGAGCTTGTCCTGACGGAAGGCCGGATTGGTGAGGATGTCGTGGAACGTTGCCAGCACTTCCGCGGTGCGCTCTTTGAGAGTCGAGAAGCTGACCGATGCGGAACTCTCGCCGATTTCACTTTCCACCGAGGCGGCAATGTTTTCCAGTTCCTCATCGATCTGGTCGCCGGACTTCGCCGGAGTGCCGCCGCTGCGGATCAGTTCGCCGGTGATGGAAGCCAGCCCGATCTTATCCGCCGGATCGAACAGATTGCCCGTGCGGATGAGCGCGACGCCGCGCACCAGCGGCAGTTCGTGATCCTCCAACAAATAAACCTTCATGCCGTTGGGCAGCGTGGTTTCTTCCACCTTCGGAATCTGCACGGGACGCAGCGCACCGAATTTCAGATCTTTATAGGAAGCGGGAACGGATGGCTTCGGCGGCGCAGCGGAAGGCGCGGCGGGCTGCTGCGCAAGTGCGGGCAGCGCGGCCAGCATCATCAGGGAAATGAGGGTTTGATGTTTCACTGCGCACCTCCCGCGGCGGGGGCATCCGCCGGTTCGGGCGGCTGATAGGTCAGAGCCACGGTGCGGTTGGTGGACACGAAATACTTGCGCGCCACTCGCTGCACGTCGTCGGCGGTGACGCGGTCGATTTCATCGAGGGACGTAAATAACCTGCGCCAGTCGCCGTAGTTGACGTAGTATTCGGCGAGTAACTGGGCGAGTCCGGAGTTATTATCGAGCTGATGAATCAGGCTCGCGCGGGTGCGAGTGCGGATGCGGGCCATCGCAGCCTCATCTATCTTGTCCTTTTGCAGACCGGCGATGATGGTGTCGAGTTCCTTCTCGTTATCCTCTGCCGTATGACCGGCGCCGGGGATCAGATAGAAGACGAAAAGAGAAGGATACTTGCCGCCGGGGAACGTCGCTACTGCGCCGGCTTCGAGCGAAATCTTCTTATCGCGCACCATATCGGTATACATGAGGCTGGTGCGGCCGCCCGCCAGCAGACCGGCGACGACGTCGAAGGCAGGATCGTCTTTATCGTGCTGATCCGGCCGGTGGTAGGCGACGAATTCGATGGGTTGCGAGGGCGACGCAACTTCCACGCGCTTGGGCCCGTCCTGCTCCGGCTCCACTGTGAGGACGGGATCGGGCAGCGGGCGCTTCGCGATTCGCCCAAAATATTGTTCCGCAAGCGCGCGCATCCTGGCGGGCGCCACGTCGCCCACTATCGCGATAGTGATGTTACCCGGCGCGTAGTAGCGACTGAAGAACTTCTCGGCTTCCGACACGCGCAGGTTTTCGATATCGCTGGACCATCCGCCCGGCATCACGCGATAGGGGTGCGCGGCGATGGCTGTTGAGACCATGGCTTCCATCAGCTTGCCCTGCGGATCGGACTCAATGCGCATGCGCCGCTCTTCGCGGACCACGTCGCGCTCCTTATAGAACTCGCGGTAGACCGGATGCAGAAAGCGCGCCGACTCCAGATAGAACCACAGTTCGGCGCGGTTGGCGGGAAAGCTATAAAAGAAATTTGTGGAATCTTCGCCGGTGGAGGCATTCATCCCGACCCCGCCGTTTTCTTCAATGATGCGCGGATAGAGGTTCGGCACCACATAAGAATCGGCCTTCTCAACGGCTTCGCCCAGCGCTTCTTCGAGCTTCTTCAGCTTGGCCGGATCGGCCTTGGCGAGCTTATTGCGTTCGGCGTCGAGCGCATCGTAGCGGCGCTCAATCTCCGCCATGGCAGCCTTTTCGGCGGGCCAGTTGGTGGAGCCGATCGACTCGGTGCCTTTGAACGCCATGTGCTCGAACATATGGGCGAGGCCGGTGTTGCCTTTCGGATCGTCGACCGAACCGGCATTCACATAAGTGTGGAAGGAAACGACCGGGGCATCATGGCGTTCCAGCACGATGAAATGCATGCCGTTGGCCAGGCTGAATTCGGTGACGCGCTTTTCAAAAGCCTTCAGATCCTGCGCGGCGAGCTGGCCGGCCAGCGCGAGGGCGGGAAGAAGCAGATGTACAGTTTTCACAGGATGACTCGTTATTCAGATTAGCCGATCGGCTGTGAATTCGGAGCCTCAGCCGGCGATGGAGTTCCAGTTTTTGACCAGACGGTCGGCCGTGCGCCACGCCAGCGCCTGTACCGTGCCGGTGGGGTTGCGCGCGCCGTGCGTCCCCATCACCGAAGCGCCGACGATGCCGAGATTCGGCACCTCGTGCGCAAAGCCCCACCGATCGACCACATTCGTTTCCGGATTGTCGCCCATGCGCGTGCCGCCCGCCGCGTGATTGGAAAGCTTCGGCGGCGCTCCGGCGCCCGGCGGCGTGATCACTTCGATTGCCCCGGCGGCGCGCAGCCACGCTTCGGCCTTCGCCGCGACAAAGGCGGCCGCGCGGCGCTCGTTATCCTTCGCTCCGCTGGTGATGCGGCAGACGGGATCGCCGAGCGGGTCTTTCACTTCGAAATCGAGATCGAGCCAGGTATTTTCATACGGCAGTGTATTGCACTGAATGAACACTCCGGTCCAGCGCGAGGCATTTTCATGGACGAAGTGCTTCCAGGCCGAACCCCAGGTGCGCGGCGTTTTGCCGAAGGTCGGCATGGAGGCAGCGGCGATGGGATGAATCTCGTGGCTCACCTGCATGCCGGCGCCGCCGATGAAGCCGAGGCCCGCGTGATCGAAGTTATCGTCAGCCCAGTCATTCACCATGATGGCCTGCCCCATGGCGCCGTACCAAAGGTTCAAATCGCGCGGAAACAGAGCCACGCGATCGCGCGAGGCCCAGTGAGTAATGAAGTGCCGCCCCACCTGACCGTGGCGATTGGCAAGGCCAGTGGGAAAGGCCTTCGATTTCGAAAGCAGCAGGAGCCGCGAATTTTCGTAGGCGTAGGAGCCAAGCAGCACGGCCTTTGCCGGCTGAAAGTATTCTTTGCCGTCGCGAATGTACAGCACGCCGGAAGCGCGGTCATGTGCGTCGGTCACGATGCGCGTCACGTGGGCGTATTCGAAGATAGTGAGGTTCTTCGTCTTCATCGCGGCCGGGATGGTGCTCACCGCAGTGGAATTCTTGGCGCCGATGTGACAGCCGCCGGTATCGCAGTAGCCGTGATAAACACAGCCGGGACGCCCGCCGTATTCACGCGTATTAATGGCAGCGGGCGACATGTGCGCATGGAAGCCGACGCTTCGCGCGGCCGCGGTGACCAGCTCTGTAAAGTCAGTGGAGCGCAGCGGCGGCATGGGATATTCGCGCTGTCGCGGTCCTTCAAAGACGTTGCCGGCCGGATCGATGGCGCCCTTGAGATTGCCGGCTTTGCCGGAGACGCCGATCTCATATTCCGTGATGTCGTAAAACGGCTCCAGATCCTCGTAAGTCAGCGGCCAGTCTTCGAGCGTGGTACCGGCCGGAAGCGCGTCGGCTCCGTAGCGCCGAATTGTCTCGGAACGCGCTCTGAAATCCCAGGGGCTGAAGCGCCAGTGGTTGGCGTAGTAGTGGATCGAAGTGCCGCCCACCGCGTTCATCATGTTGTGGTACTGGGCGGCAGGCCGCGCGATCTCGTCGGGGCTGGTGCGGAACGTGGGAATCTCGCCGGCGACCTTGCGGCCGGTGGTCACCTGATGGCGGACGTTGTTGCGAATTTCGTCGGGTTTGAAGTCGCCCGGCTTCATCCATGCGCCTGCTTCGAGGGCCGCAATCCTGAGCCCCGCGCGCGCCAGTGGCAGCACGGCCACGCCGTTCGCAGCGCCGAGTCCGATGAGCGCGACATCCACCGGCCTGAGGTTAATGGCCATGGTTCATCTCTCCGCTCGCTGCCGCGTAGGCCGAGCGATGCGAAGGCGCCGGGGCATGGTCAAACTTCTGATCCTCCGGCGCGACGGCGAGGCGGACGCCTGGATAGCGGATGAGATCCCAGCCGGCGAGAGCGCGATTGCCGCCATAGAAAGGATCGCCGAATGTGCCCTCCATCGTGAGGCGCTGCAGGCGCGCGAAGAACGGCTTCACGGGCGGGAAATTCTTGTCTTCGATCGAGATGAGGATGGCGTCCTGCTGTTCGGCCGTCAGCTGTGCGAACGATACGGCGTGCGTGGTGTGCGCGTGCGCTTCCAGCACTTCGAGACCGTTGAGGAAAGCCGTTTTTTCCGCCGCGAGGTAGCCTGCGAGTTGCGTGTCGATGTAATTCCCGGCCCCCAGTTCAAGCGCGCCCGGACCGAGCTCGTCGTTCGGAATCAGGCGGGAAATGACGGCATCCAGCGTTGCGCGGGCACTTGCGCTCAGTGCCGTGGCAGGAGGTTTCGGCGCCGCCTGGATGGCAGAGATGGGAAGCAGCGCAGCCGCGCCGGCGAGCACGGTGCGCCGCGTTATGGTTGGAGTTCCGTCGTCCATGTGCCGGAGTTTATCACCGGCAGGCAATGCTGCGGTCTATGCCGGCTGACACTACGCCGGCTGCAGCTTCGCGAGTTGTTCGCCGGTTGCCTTCTCGACATCGGCGTGCAGGCTGTTGCCGTGCGAATCCATCGTGACGATGGCCGGGAAGCCATCCACCTTCAGATGCCACATCGCTTCGGGAATACCGAGTTCGATGAGATTCACGCCGAGCACTTCCTTCACCGTGCGCGCGTAAAACTGCGCCGCGCCGCCGATGGCATTGAGATAAACCGCGCCGTGTTCCTTGAGCGCCGCCAGCGTTTTCGGCCCCATGCCACCCTTGCCGATCACCGCGCGCACGCCATACTTACCGATCACGTGCCACTCGTAGGGCTCTTCACGGATGCTGGTGGTGGGACCCGCGGCCTTCACCGTCCACTTGTCGCCGCCCTTGCCATCGGACTGCTTCAGCATCACCGGACCGCAGTGATAGAGCACCGAACCGTTCATATCGACCGGCGGATCGTGATGCATCAGATGATGATGGACAGCATCGCGGCCCGTGTACATTTCCCCTTTGATGATGACGACGTCGCCCACTTTCAGCGACCGCATCTGCGCTTCAGTCAGCGGCGCCTGCAGCACCACTTCGCGGCCCGTCAGCGGGAAGCCTTCGGACTTCGTCATCTTCTCCACGGGACGGGAAGGATCGCGATACAGCCACCTGGTGATCGCGCCCGACTGCGCATCGAGACGCACACCGAGCCGCCGGAACGCCCAGCAGTTGTAGGCGACCGAGACAAAGAAGCTCGCGGGCAGGCGGTTGGCGGCGGCAATCTTGCAGCCAATCAGCGACGTCTTGCCGCCGAAGCCCATCGGCCCAACGCCGAGCGTATTGGCTTCCTGCATGATCCGCGCCTCCAGTTCGGCCAGCACGGGATCGGGATTCGTATCGTCCAGCGTGCGGAAGAGCTGCTCTTTCGCAACGTCATAACCGTGCGCGCGGTCGCTGCCGATGCAGACGCCGATGGCGCCGGGCGCGCAGCCCTGGCCCTGCGCCTGCCAGACGGCATGCAGAATGCATTTGCGGACGCCTTCGATATCGCGGTCAGCGCGGCCCAGTTTATCGAGCGTGGCAGGCAGCGAATACTGGATATTTTTGTTTTCGCAGCCGCCGCCCTTCAGCATCAGTTTGATTTCAACTTCATCCTCTTCCCACTGTTCGAAGTGGATGACCGGCGTGCCGGGACCAAGGTTATCGCCGCTGTTCTTCCCCGTCAGGGAGTCGACCGAATTGGGCCGCAGCTTGCCGAGTTTTGTCGCTTCGGCGACCGCCGCGCGAATCGCTTTTTTTATGGCGACCTGACTCACGCCGACCGGCGTGTGCACGTAAAACGTCGGCATGCCGGTGTCCTGGCAGATGGGGCCGGAGTCTTCGGCAGCCATGTCGATGTTCGTGAAGATGATGTTCAGCGCCTGCGACGCCTGCGTATCGGGCGATTCGGCGGGGCCGGTGAGCGCCATGGCCTGGCGCACGTCCGGCGGCAGGTTGGTCGAGGTCTGGGTGATCAGTTCAACGAGGCTGTTCTGGAGGAATTGCATGGGAAACCATCATTGTACTGCCGTTCCTGTTGCCCGGAGTCTAACGGACCAGCAGAGTCCCGCGAAACATTTTCATCCCGCAGCTGAAGGAAATTTCGCGCGGCGCTGCTGCCGGCAATTCGATGAGGGTCGTCTTGCCGGCGGGCAGTTCCTTCCGGAGATTGAATTCCGGGAAGAGCACGGCAGAGGCGCAGTTCTCCGCGTCGCGACGTTCAAAGCCGATGCGCATGGGCTTGCCCGCCGGCAGGCTGATGCGGGCGGGCGTGAACCCGGCGGCGCTCACGATTACGCGAACATCCGCCTTTTGTTCCGCAACCGGCGAAAGCGCCGCGATTCGCGCGCCGACGGTGAACGTGAACGGAACCGTCACGATCTCACCATTGCGCTGGAACTGCACCCACAACCGGTAGAGGCCCGGCTCGCGAAATCCGGTAACCGTGCCAATGCTCGCGGGACTCGGCCCCGGCGCGGTGTGAGTGTGCTGCCACGGATCGCTTTGCGCGCCGGCCCAGGCGTCCTCCAGCGGATGCGCATGAATGAAGCGCGCCCCGTCCGAGCGGGCAATCAGGATATGCGCCCAGGCGCCTAGATAGGGTTGCAGATCACTGACCGGCTGTCCGGTCGCGGGATCCGACACGCTGAAGCGGAACGCCAGATCGTCACCCGCGTGCAGAGACGGCGGCAACGTGAGAACGATGCGGATACCGTGGCGAACTTTCGCGATGGTTCTGTCCGGCGGAAGCGCATCGGCAACCACCGGCTCCGCCTTTCGCGCGGCGCCTCGCACGTTGACACGAAATCGCGCGATGGAAGGTGCCGCCCCGGGAAGCGTGTAATCGGCAAATAGCCAGTATTCGCCGGCGTTGCCGAACTGGCAGGTCACGGCAAACGTATCGTCCGGTTGTAACTCGGGATGGATGTGAGCAAATTCCTGTAAGTCCTTCGATGCCACGACGAGATGAACTGGCCGCTCATGAGTTCTTTCGAGAAAGCGCAGCCGGCGGCCGCGCGCATCGTGAAACTCGAGCGACAAGATTTGCGGCTTGCCCGCGTCGATGCCCACGGGCGCGCTGAGGCTGATGCGTCCGCGGTCGGCAGCATCCAGCGGCTGATAAGTTACCGACGGAACGCTGATTTCATCGGGGCGTTCTGCATGCGCCGCATTCACCAGTTCGGCGGCACTTACCTGGCCAGAGTAAGTTGGCCCGATGAGATACGGAAACATTACTCGATTTCCGGTGTCGGTACTCAGGAAGTAAGCATACGTCCCTTCGGGATACTCCGGCGTGCGCGCCAGGCGTCCGTTGTGTTCGTCGAGTTCGCCGGAACCGGCGACATATTCGTAATCCTCCACGAAGGTACCGGCTGGATAGCTCGAATCGACCGCGGGACCTTCCTGCGAAGGCCCGAGCACGGTGCCGTCCGGCAGCACATCGCGCTTCACAATTTTGCGCAGCCGGTAACTGGAACGGAAACGCCGTACGCGCCCGTCTGCATCCACACCGTATGGCCCGTAAATCGGGTGGCCATCGAAGGCGAAGCCGATGAGCGGGGAATGGTGCTGATCGCTGCCGAGCAGGGATGAGAGCAGCGGCGTCATACCGCCCGCCGCTGCCGCCGCATCCAGATGCCAGAGATTCTGGTCGCGCCAGGAGACGACCGAGGTGAAGTTGTAGATCGGCACACCGTTGGTGAAGGCACCGATCACGCCGATCGGCGTCGCCATGGATTTCGCCGCCGCAGGCCGCGGCTGCAACGGAATCCGGTACAGGAAATTCCGCCGTCCCGCCGGGACATCGATGCCGTTGGCTTCGAGCGGCCCGAGCGACTGCAGCGCGAGTCCGGCCGACTCCGCGTAGGCGTAACGATCATCGGCACGAACGCTGTGAACATCCGGCAGGACCGCCGCCAGATCTTCATTCGTCACATTCGCCGCCTGCGGATTCACACGCCACGCTCGCAGCACCGGATTCGGTTCGGCCGAACCGAGTGCCAGCGCGCAGAGCAGAATGAGCAGGATCGTCCGCATGTACCCGGCGTTCTTCTACTGGATCGTAATGTTCACCGGGTTCGAAGGTTTGCCGCCGGCTGTCACGACGATATCCACCTTGCCCGCACCGGCGAGAGACGGCGGAATCACGATGTTGTACTGATCGAAGCCCGCATACGTTCCCTGCGGTCCGGCGTACTGTACAGAGGCCGCCACGCCGCCAATCGTCGCCGTGGCGATCGTGGCTGAACCAATGCCTGTGCCATAGAGCGTCAGGTAGACCGAATCGCCGTTGAGCAGAATTGGCCGCGCGGTGACGGTGCTGCCGGAAGCGGTGTAGACCTGTTCCGTGGTGGTCACTCCGTTGTGGACGCGCGTGAGCGTGGCGGCAGCCAGAGCATTGGCATTCAGCAGAAACAGGCTCGGATACACCGGCTGAATATTGATATGCGAGGTGATGGTCTGCGCGCTGTTCGTGATGGTCACGGTTGCGGCGCCGCTGGCGAGGCCGGTGGGGATGCGGAAGTTCAGCTGGGTCGGGGAAGCGTAAAAGATCTGGGCCGCGCTCGACTTTCCCGCCGAATCCTTCACCGCAATGCTGCTGACATCGGCCAGCGCCGTGGGCCAGTTCGCCGAAGCCGCGCTCGCGGTGGATGACGCCAGCACCGCGAAATACAACGGCGATGCCGTGACCAGCGAGCCGGGCGCGACCGGGCCCTGTTCGAACGAAGCCGCCGAAGAAATCGCCGCATCCGGAGCCGGAGTGTTGCCGCCACCCGCATCAACCCCGGCGCTGTTCGAATAGCTCGCGCCATCGATGAAGTTGAACACCGCCACGCCGTTTACCCACAGGCCCTGCGGCCCGCCGCCGGTCGAGGTCAGCGTCGTCGCCGCCGCGGGATTGCGCGGGATCTGCAGCGTCGTCGAACTCGCTGAAGGGAAGTTCATGAAGACTCCGCCCGTCATGTCGGCGGAGAACCACGGCCCCATGTTGTATCCGGCGAGGCCGTTCGCCGTGATGTACACAGTGGAATCGGTGTAGCGGATCCGTTGCGTATCGGCCAGCGCCGGACTCGTCACCGAACCCGAAGTCGTCACTCCCAGCGAATTGGTTCCGGGCCATGTAGTCGAAGCTCCGGCGGATGGGTCAAAGCCGCTGACGACTTTCGCGTACTGCTCGGAGTACTTCGTGGACCACGAGGTCAGTTCGGGGATCGAGGGACCAGGCGTCACGGTTCCGCCGTTGAAGTAGTCGGTGGCGCTCACCGTCGCGCTATTCGCAAAGCTGCCGGGTTTCCCGTAGAACTGGCCGGCGAGGATGAACGGGAAGGCAGGCACGCCGTTCGCGTCAATCGTGACGTAATACGCGTACGTGCCCTGCGGAAATTCCGGCGTCACGGCAAAGCGGCCGTTGTATTGATCGAGATCGCCGACGCCGGCGGTCCATTCGTAATCTTCGAGGTAGCGACCGAGAGGAAATGTAGCGCTGATGGGCGGTCCGTACTGGCTCGCAGTAAGAGTCTGCGAAATGCCGCTGTGGTTGGGCAGGGACCAGTCCGGCAGCGACGTCCGCGCGGTGATGTTGCGCAACCGGAAGCCGGAAGCCATGCGACGGACGGGGCTGGCCGGGTCGGTCGGACTGGAAAAACCATACGGGCCGTAGATCGGATAGCCATCAAGCGCCCAGCCGAGAATCGGCGAATGGTGCAGGTTGGTGGTGGCTTCGGCCCAGTTCGAACCGTCGCGCGACGTACGCAAGAGCTGCAGGTTGTCGTTCAGCTGGGCGCGCAGACAGAGCGGGTTGGCGTGATAGTGATACTGACCGTTACCGGGCTGGTGTCCGACGCACTGGTCGAAGGTCTGCAGTTCGCCGTAATAGGCGTTGCGGCGCCAGATGCCGTCTCCCTGGCCGCCGCCCGGGCCGCCAGCCCCGCCACCGGGAGGTCCGCCGCCAGGAGGTCCGCCGCCGGGCGGGCCCTGGGCAATCGCCGAAGCCACAGCGAGGCCCGCAATCAGCAGCAGTTTCGATGCTGTATTGTTCATTTCCTCAGTTCAGCACGCCGGAGCGCCACAGCGTGTAAAGTGTTGGTAAACCGTGTAATGCCCCTGTTAGCCGCGCGTAAAGCTCACGCGGCGCCCGGGATCATTTTATTCCTGCGCATTCGGCAGCCTTTAGACTGAATGCAGCATCGAAAATCCATGGCCCTCGAAATTAAACGCCGGGAGCGCGAAGGGATCGACCTGCTCGATCTCAACGGCCGCATCACGGCGGGCAAGGACGTAGCGGCTTTTCGCGCCGCGGTGGAACAGGTTTCCGGCACGCCGCCCCGCCTCGTGCTGAACATGAAGGGCGTCGATTACGTCGATTCCACCGGCCTCGGCGCGCTGGTCATGTGCGCCAACCGGATCAGCCAACTCAAAGGAGCGGCCAAACTGGCCGAGGTCAACCGTCGCAATATTGAGCTGCTTGTGATGACGAAGATCGACACGATCTTTGAAATCTTCGACGACGAAACCGAGGCCGTCAACAGCTTTTTCCCGGAGCGCGCCATCCGGCGGTTCGATATCCTGTCGTTTGTCCGCCATCTCGACGACGAAGACTGACTTTCTCACTTCCACTCATGCTCCAGCCATCTGACAAAGCTCCCGATTTCGAACTGCCGCTGCTGACCGGCGGGTTGTGGCGTCTCAGCGACGCGCTGCAAAAGGGCTCCGTCCTGCTGGTCTTCTTCAAGATTTCCTGCGAGACCTGCCACCTGACTTTTCCGTATTTGCAGCGACTGGTGGACGCGGGCCAATCCGGCGCCCCGCAACTGCTGGCCGTCTCTCAGGACAACGCCGAAGATACGCAGTACTTCCACGACGAATTTAAGACCTCCATGCCGACGCTGCTCGAGGATCCGGCCACCTGGAACGTGAGCAACTCGTACGGGATCGCCAACGTTCCGACGTTTTTTCTGATTGGAGCGGACGGCGTTATTGAGCGTTCTTTCGAAGGTTTTTTCCGTCCCGACCTCGAATCTCTGGCCGAACTTTTCGGCGTGAATCTCTTCGGCCCCGGCGACTCCGTCCCGCTGCTGAAGCCGGGCTGTATGTCGAAAAACTGACTCCCGCGAGGAGTTCCGGTAACATATAAGAAATGGCTAATCTGATCGGCGAAGTATTCGGCGCAGCCGGCGCCGTACTCAATGGCATGGGCGTCACGCTGAAGGAGATGATGTCTCCGACGGTGACGGAAAACTATCCGGACGAGCCTCCCGTTCTGCAGGAGCGTTTCCGCGGCGTTCACCAGTTGCAGCGCGACGTGAACGGCCTCGAAAAGTGCGTGGCGTGTTTCCTCTGCGCCGTTGCATGCCCGTCCACGTGCATCTATATTGAAGCGGCCGAGAATACCGAGCAGGTTCGCATCAGCGGCGGCGAACGCTACGCCAGGGTTTACAACATCGACTACAACCGCTGCATCTTCTGCGGCTACTGCGTGGAGGCCTGCCCGACGGATGCGATCACGCACGGTCACGGCTTCGAAGTCGCCAGCTACAACACTTCCACGCTGGTGAAACGCAAGGAAGATATGCTGGTCGCAATCCCGGTCGGCGCGAAACCGCCGGTCAACGAACTGGCCGAGACCGGCGGCGGACACTAGTCCGCAGCCTCCGGCCCCGGACCGCATTGTCCGCGGTCAAAATATGTTTGCCCTCATTCGCGAACAGATCGAAACCATTTTCCGTGAAGACCCGGCCGCGAAGAGCGTCCTTGAGATCTTCCTTTGCTATCCGGGCTTCCATGCGATTCTTCTGCACCGGATTGCGCACGCGCTTTACACGGCGAAGGTCCCCCTGCTGCCGCGTTTGATCTCCCAGATGTCCCGATTTCTCACCGGCATTGAAATCCACCCCGGCGCGAAGATCGGCCACCGCTTTTTCATCGACCACGGCATGGGTGTGGTCATCGGCGAGACCACGGAAATCGGCGATGACGTGCTCCTGTACCAGGGCGTCACGCTTGGCGGCACCGGCAACGAAACCGGCAAGCGCCATCCCACCATCGGCAACAACGTCGTGATCGGCACGGGCGCCAAAGTGCTCGGCAGCATTACGATCGGCAATCATGTGAAGATCGGCGCCGGTTCGGTGATCGTCCATCCGGTGCCGGATCATTCGACCGTGGTCGGCATTCCGGGCCGCATCGTGCGAACCCGCGGCACGTCGGGCGTCCTTGAACACGGCGAACTTCCCGATCCGGAAGGGCAGGAGATCGACGAACTCAAGGCGCGCGTCGAAAAACTGGAAAAGCTGCTCAGCGAGCAACTGACCACGCGGGCCGAACGGTAAACCATCATCGGCCATGACCGCCACTGAACGCCGCCGCCGCATTCTGGAAGAAGCCTGGATTGGCGACGCCGTCCTCTGCCTCTACTGCCGACAGCGGATTCTCGACCGCGACAAGGTACTCGACGGCGAGAAATTCACGCGCATGACCTCGAATCAGTTTCTCACTGCTTTTGGCGATCCCTCCGAAGTCGAAGCCGAAATCGGCCGCGTCTACAGCGATGAAGGGCTCGAAGCCGCATTCACGTTTATCGAGGCAAAACTGATGCCGCGTTTCGACAAGCGCGAAGCCAAGCGCAACCCGCCGCCGCACCGCGCGCCTGTCGTTCGATAGAGGATGCCCGATAAGGAACGTTCGATAAAGGTCGCCCGTTGAGGGATGCCCGAAAAATGTGGCCTCGCCACCGTCGCGTTTAAACGGCCTTTCCCTTCAAAAATTCCGTCAGACTTCCGGCAATGTGCACAAACTCGGCCGGGATCATCAGCACCGTGGTGCTGTTGTTTTCCGCGCCCACTTCGGACACCATCTGCATACGCCGCAACTCCAGCGCCGCCGGATTGCCCACCATAAGCTGCGCGGCATCGGCCAGCTTCTGCGACGCCTCCAGTTCTGCCTCCGCTTTGATGATGCGCGCCCGCTTCTCGCGCATCGCCTCGGCCTCCATCGCCATTACGCGCTGCATGTCCTGCGGGATTTCGACGTCTTTCATTTCGAGCAGTTCCACTTTCACGCCCCAGGGCGCCGTCGTCTCGTGCACCGTACGACGCAGCAGGGCGTTGATCTTGTCGCGCTCCTTCAGGACTTCATCCAGATCGTGCTGGCCAATCACGTTCCGCAGCGCCGTCAACGCCAGTTGCTGCACGGCACGACGGTAATCCTCGACGGTCAGCACGGCCTTGCGCGGATCGTCGACCCGGTACCACAGGACCGCGTTCACCTTCACCGTGACGCTGTCCCGCGTGATCGTTTCCTGCTGCTCAATGGGGTTGGTGACGATGCGCAGATCCACGCGCGTCTGATTCTCAACGCCGAAGGGAATCAACCAGAAGAGGCCCGGCCCGCGCAGGCCGACGTAGCGCCCGAGCCGGAACACTACCGCGCGCTCATACTCACGGGCAACACGGAGGGCGGAAAACACCAGAAAGACGAACAGCAATGCGCCGAGAAGAAGAAGTGGCATGCTGCCAGCGTACTACCGATTGAGGTCCGCCAGCGTCTTGAGTTCCGCTATCGTCTTGAGTGCTGCCAGCGTCCTGAGTGCTGCTGGCGTCTTGAGTGCTTCTAGCGCCCCGCCGGTCCGCTGTAGGCGCGTTCAACCTTCGCCACCCGGATCTCGTAATGTTCGTACCAGCGTGCTTTGCCTGCCGCCTGCGCCTCGGCGTGATCCATCTGCTGTTTCCAGCGGGCGATATCCGCTTCGCTTTGCCAGTAGGAAACGGTGATGCCGGTCGTGCCCGGTTCGCCGCCCGCGTATTCGAGCCCCAGGTACCCGGGCATCGTCATCGCCAGACCGACCATTTTCATAACCGTATCGCCGTATCCGGCAACATCCGCCGATTTCACCGCAGTGAAAATCACGGCGTAGTAAGGAGGCTGAGGAGTCGTCGCAAAGGGGGACATTCCCTTAGCTTCCCACAGCTGCAGATTCCCGCCGCGCGCCGCTGCTTACGGCTTCAGCGAAGCCGTGTAGGCCGAGATGTACAGCATGTCTTCGTTGCTCAGTTTCGCGACCACGCCCTTCATTCCCGCCGCGCCCTTGCCATGCCGCGCGCCCGTCTTGAAGTCGTTCATCTGCCGCGCAATGTAGCTGGGGGAACGTCCTGCGAGCGCCGGCACGTCGCCCTTGCCCCTGAGGTCCGCCCCGTGGCAGATGGAACACTGCACGGTGGTCGTATTCTTCGTCGCGGCCAGTGCTTTGCCCTTCTCGACCGAACCCGGCGGCACGTACGCCACGAAGCCCGAGGTGTCGTCACGAACTTCGGTCCGCTCCAGATCCTCCGGCGTTTCGATGATCCGCATACCGATGGGTTCCGTCTCCTTGCCATCCGGCACCCACATTCCGATCACCGCTTTTGTCTTCGGCACCATGGTCGCTTCCACCACGCGCACCCAAGGCTTGTAGGTCAGCTTCGAAAAATATTCCGCGGCCGGCTTCACTTCTTCAACATTCGAAGCCTTCGACAGATTCAGCATGTTGAGAGGCGGTCCCATGTTGGGTTCGGAACTTGTCCGCAGACCGTCGCGCCAGTCGTTCACCTGTTGCTCGATGTATGCAGCGGACAAGCCGGCGAGGCTCGAATTTTCGGGCCGTCCCTGACCGTTCGGCAGATGGCAATAGCCGCAGGCCCGCATCTCGGGCGCACGGCCTTTACTCACGATGTTTGGCATTGCCTGGTGCCCTTCCGGATGCCAGTCCGGCGGATTGAAACCGTCCGTCACCTGCGCGCGCGTGAAACCGGCCTTGCTGTTCGGAACATGCAGAATCGTGGGATCGGGAGCCGCCGCAGTCACCGGAGTGTTGAGCGGATAGGCCCATGGAATGCCGGTGGCCGGAGTCAGCACCGGAGCCTGCGCCGCCGTGCGAACCGGGGCCAAATAAATCACAGTCACGGCCGCCGCGGCCAGCACGCTGTAGCGAATCAACTTCATCTGCGGGGTTCCTTCCTTCCGAAACGAATATTCATCGTATGGAAGTCGTGTCGGCCTGTCAATCACACGTCCGCCGAATGGGACATGTCGGCCGCCGCGAAGAGGCCCGCCCGCTCGCGTTCCCACGTCAGCAGTCTCAGCTTTAGTTCAAGGCCACCCGCATAGCCGGTGAGCGAACCATCGGCGCCGATCACGCGATGGCACGGTACGATCACCGCGATCGGGTTGGCGGAATTCGCCCGTCCCGCCGCGCGCGCCGCCCCGGGGGTTCCGATGCGGCGGGCGAGTTCGGCGTAGCTGATCGTCTCGCCGAACGGAATGTTCCGCAGTTCGGCCCAGACGCGCTTCTGGAAGTCGGTTCCCTGCGGAGCGAGCGCCACGTCGAAGTCCGTGCGCCGGCCGGCGAAGAATTCTTCGATCTGGCGGGCCACGCTGCGTTCCAGGTGATTGTCCTGGCGCAGCGGTTCGCCGAACGTGAAGGCCGTCAGTGCACCGTTGTCATCGGCCGATGCCCACGCCGGTCCGAATGGTGTCTCGAACCTCATTCCACTCTGTCTCCCTTCAAACTTGCCCACACGTGACAGGTCGCCAGACTTCGGTAGGGCGCGAACCTCGCCATCATGGCCCGAATCGAAGATTCGTCCGGCCGCTGGCCCCGCAGCAGTTCGAGTCCCTGCGCAAGGCCGGCATCGCCCGCCGGCAAGCAGTCCGCATATCCAAACGCGCGCAGGAACACATATTGCACGGTCCACGGACCGATGCCGCGCACGGCGCCCATCGCGCGCGCCGCACGGAGCGCCGAAACATCGCCGCGCGCCGAGGCCCACTTGTCCAGCGGCAGTTGGCCTGACGCCACGGCGGCCGCCGCCGCAAGCAGGTATTCGGCCTTCGATCGCGAAAAGCCGAGGCCACGTAAATCATCGGCCGTGCAGGCCACCAGCGCTTCGGCCGCGGGATGCGCCCGCAGGCCGCAGGAGTGCGGCAATCCGTACGCGCCGATCAGCGCCCGCCGCAGCGACACCGCGGCCTTCACACTGATCTGCTGGCCCATGATGGCCCACGCCATCGCTTCCCAGGGAGCGGGTGTCAGCGGAATCCGCAGCCCGCGCTGGCGGCCAATCAGTCCACCGAATTCGGGATCCGACGCAAACTGCCGCTCGAACGGCACGGCGTCGGAATCGAGACCGAGCATCCGGCTCGCGGCGCGATGGCCGGCGTAGCCATCCGCTCCATCCACCCGGCACTCGGCCACTCCCTCACGGAACAACACTTCCACCAGCGAAGGCGCCCCGTCAATCAACAGCGCCTTGCGGAGAGAATCCGAGTTCACTCGCTCGCTTACGCTCTGTTCGTCGCGCCCGTAAAAATCCAGCACCTCGCGGACCCGGTAGCGCGGCGGCAGTTTCAGACGGAAGTCGCGGGCGCCCGTCAGCGCCGCATACGCGCCCGGCGTCATGGCCATTCGCGCGGCAAACTGTTCATGAAAGGCCGACGCGCTTTCGAAGCCGGCTGCTGCCGCCGCATCTGCCGGAGTCGCGCCCTGCCGGATCAACCGCGCGGCGTGTTCGGCGCGCACGCGGCGCAAAAACGAACCCGGCGATTCGTGGGCATGCTCGCGAAACAGGTCATTCAGCGCGGTCCGACTCACGCCGGCGGCACGAGCGATTGCGCCGATGTCGCGAAAGCCCGCAGGCTCGTTCCGCAGGCGCGCCACCGTCACTTCGTACAAGCTTTCATGCCACGCGGCGCCGCGATGGAACCAGTCCGGCCGGCAACGGCGGCAGGGGCGCAGACCGCTCGCCTCCGCCTGCTCCGGCGTTCGAAAGAAACGAACGTTCTCGCGCCGTGGGCGCCGCGCCGGGCAGGATGGCAGGCAGTAAATGCCCGTGCTCAGCACGCCGGCGAGAAACTTGCCGTTGCAGGCAGTGTCCCGCAGCAGAAACTGCCGATAGATCCGGTCGTCCGCGTTTTCCGCAACGGTAAGACGTGCCATCCGTTCCGATCTTACGCCGCCCGGCCGTCCGGTGTCTTCCGGAATCGGCCGTTCAAATCCACAACTGGATCTTGAGCGCGATTCCGGGCGCGATCCGGAGAGAAGCCTGGGAAAAGACCCGGTGCGCTGCGCACCATTTTGCGACATAATCCTCTCGACCACCATGTCTACACAACCTCGCGGCTTCAATCGCTGGCTGATCCCCGTCGGCGCTGTCCTCGTGCATCTCTGCATCGGCTCCGTGTATGCATGGAGCACGTTCAACCGGCCCATCATGGCTCTGTTCCCGGACGACCCTGCGTGGTTCCGGCCGCCCTACATCACCTTCACAACCGCGCTGGTGCTGCTCGGCCTGAGCGCGGCCTTTGGCGGCCCCTGGGTGGAGCGACGAGGCCCGCGCGCGGCGGCGACGGCGGCGGCGCTGTTCTTCGGCACCGGGCTGATGATTGCCGCCATTGGCCTCGCCATTCGCTTTTCGCCGCTCGTGTTTCTCGGCATGGGACTGATCGGCGGCATCGGCTGCGGCCTCGGCTACATTTCGCCGGTGAGCACGCTGGTGAAGTGGTTCCCCGACCGGCGCGGCATGGCGACCGGCATGGCTATCATGGGCTTCGGCGGAGGCGCCGCGCTGGGCGCGCCGCTCAACACCTGGCTGATGGCGCAGGCCGGAGTGCCAGGCACGATGCTGACGCTTGGCGCCGTTTACCTTGCGGTAATGCTGGCCGGCTCGCGCATTCTGCGCCGCCCGCCGGAGGGCTGGCTGCCGGAAGGCTGGACGCCGCCGGCCGAGGACAGGAAATCGCTCGCCGTACATGTGACACGCAACGAAGCGATCCGTACGCACCAGTTCTGGCTGCTGTGGGGCATCCTGTTTATCAACGTCACCGCCGGAATCGGCATCCTTGCGCAGGCTTCGCCCATGATGCAGGACATGTTCACCAAAACCGCCGTGCAGGCCGCGGCGATCGTTTCGATCATCAGCCTGTTCAATGCCGGCGGGCGTTTTCTGTGGGCGTCTGGCTCGGACTACATCGGCCGCCGCAACACGTACACGATCTTCTTCGTGGCGCAGTTCGCGCTATTCCTTGCGATTCCCGGCATGGCGTCGAACGGCCAGTGGGAAATCTTCGAAGCCAGCCTGTTTATCATTTTCACCATGTACGGCGGCGGCTTTGCCACCATACCCGCATTTCTGGCCGATCTGTTCGGCACCGACAACGTGGGCGCGATTCACGGCGCACTGCTGACGGCATGGAGCGCCGCCGCGGTGGTGGGGCCGGTCATTATCACTGAACTTTCCAGCCGCGCCAGGGCTGCACTCGCGCCGGGCGCAAGCAAGATTCACATCTACGACCAGCCGTTGCAGGTTCTGGCCGGCCTGCTGGTGGCCGGCTTCGTGCTGACGCTTTTGGTGCGGCCTTTGGCGGCCAGCCAGACGCACGCCGAGCGCGGCGCGGCTACTCCTGTATCTGGAGATTAACCGTCAGTGCCGTGTGGTTGTCGAATGTGCTGATGGTGCGGGCCTTGCTGAATTTGCCTTCGGACATGGCCTTCACTTCCCAATCGACATCGGCGGCGAGCCCCTGAAAGATGTAATCGCCTTTTTCGCGCGCAATGAAGGAACGGACCTGCAGGGTCTTCATGTTCTTGAGCTGCACCACCGCGCCTGGAATGGGTTCGCCCTTCGCGTCAGAAACTACTCCGGTGACGGTCTTTTCCACGGGCGTCTTGCTCTTCTGCGCGAAGGCGAAAGTGGCCAGAGCCAGGATCAGCAGCAGTGCGGCGAAGCGTTGCAGTGCAAAACGTTGTTGTCTCATTTGGTAACGGCCTTCATTATAGGAGACACCGGCGGCGATGCGGTTTTGTCGGCGGCGTAGCAGAGAGGGTTGAGACGGCACTCGGCGCACTTCGGCCTGCGCGCCACACACGGGCCGCGGCCGAGGTGGATCAACTGGTGCGAGAACTGAATCCACTTGTCGCGCGGGATGATTTTGACCAGATCTCGCTCGATTTTCACGGGGTCGGATTCTTTGGTGAGATCGAGGCGGTTCGAAAGGCGCTGGACGTGGGTATCGACCACGATGCCGGAAGCGATGCCGAACGCGCTACCAAGCACGACGTTGGCGGTCTTGCGCGCCGCGCCGGGGACGGTGGTGAGTTCGTCGATGGTACGCGGCACCTCACCGCCGAATTCGTTCACGATTTTTTTTGCGGCGCCGATGATGGATTTGGCTTTGTTGTTGAAGAAGCCGGTGGAGCGGATGTCCTGCGCGAGGGTTTCCTGGCGGACGGCGGCGAAATCGTGAGGGGTGGGGTATTTGGCAAAAAGGCCGGGCGTGACTTCATTGACGCGCTTATCGGTGCACTGGGCCGAAAGGATAGTGGCGACGAGTAGTTCCCAGGGCGACGTGTGCGTGAGGGCGCAGGTGACGTTCGGATAAATTTCGTCGAGCGTCTTAAGGATGGCCGTGACGCGGGCGGCGCGCTCAGCGGCGGTCTTCGGTTTTGCCGGCTTGAAGACGGGCGGCGGCGCAGGCTTGCCGGATTTCGCGTTTTTTGAGGTGGCAGGCATTATTCGTATCGTAAG
>Ga0214192_1000485_pt1 | contig 24602 bp, 39 predicted proteins | sample TroBogEpilimnion_44_FD_153030 | JGI IMG/M metagenome (GOLD analysis project Ga0214192, IMG submission 153030) | Freshwater microbial communities from Trout Bog Lake, WI - 29JUL2008 epilimnion | ecosystem: Environmental > Aquatic > Freshwater > Lake > Epilimnion/Euphotic zone | place: Trout Bog... | reverse complement strand
TGACCAGTTTGTTCATCAGTCACCTTGCTCATCTTTGGCAAGTCCACAAATTCATGCTTAAATGTTTTCATATCAATCCTTCAAACTTTTTTCATACTCATCAACGGCCACAAGGAAATCTTTAACCAAACTACTTCTTACAATATCATCTGTAGTAAATTCTATATTTGTAAAGGAACTCATCTTTTTGGCTATAGCATGGAACTTAGCTAAACCAGACTTATCATTCTGTTTACGATGTAAATCAGTCTGTCTATAGTCACCACAGAATAATATCTTTGAACGATATCCCACTCTAGTCATTATAGTCGATAATTCTTCCCAATTCAAGTTTTGGCATTCATCCACAATAATAATAGCATCATCAAAACTCATTCCACGAATGAAGCTGGTTGAAATAAACTCAACCTTATGTTGTTCCTTTAATTCTTCATATGCGTTTCTTCTACCGAAGAATTGTGTACATATCTGCACGTAAGGTTGTTCATACAGAGACATTTTCTCCTCAACAGTTCCTGGAGTAAATCCCATATCTCTTGATTGAACAGCAGACCTCACAATCACAACTCTCTGAAATGAATTGGTACGATCCAGAACTTCTTGTAAAGCTTTATACATTGCTATAAAAGACTTACCAGTTCCAGCAGAACCAGTTAGCATTATGAAATAATCACCTCTGTCATAAGATTCGAAAAATAAACGTTGATTATCTGTCAGTGGTTCAAAAACTTTCAGATCAGTGCTTCTGAATTTAGCAGTTTGTTTTTTGTCAATTAGTATTTCTTCTTCATTATTATTGTTTTTTCTTTTTGACACGAATCACCTTATATTCGCCCAGCCTTTTGTGCTTTCTTTACATGCTTGTCGATAATCTGTCTGGTTTTTACTTCCTTGATAGATTTGCGACTACGCTCTTGAGCTAGAGGACTAGCGGGGTGACTATCTGCCACCTTGGATAGAACTTCCTTCCATCCCTCGCTAGTTCCAGAATTAAATCCTCTAACTGATTGAGCGTCATGAAGAAGAGATGGTGGAGTATCATGATATCTTTCTAGCTCTGGATGAGCTTTCTTGAAATCATCATACTCAGAGATCTTGATATCATGACTGACAATTTTTCCAGTCTTTTTTACTTTAAAAGTATATTCCATAATACTATTTATCTCTGAGTAATATCCATCGGATCGAAATATTCTTCGACTTCAGCAGACTTGAGTGTTGCGTCTCTTGTCAAAAATGTATGATTGATATTCTTTGGATTAAAAAATTCTATAGCAACAGCCATAACATCTGAATTTGAAAAAGGCTTACATGAGAAAACATCCAAATAAGCATCACCACTAGAATCAACAAAGTGACCAGCGATATTAGATGTTTCAATTAAATGGAGTAAACTGTAACCAGCTTTAGTAGGATCGTGTTCTGCGAAGTGAACAACAATTGGATCACCATAAGCTTTCATATCAATTATCTTAACAAGTTCTTTTGTAAAGTTTATGATATTTTCTTTGCTTGTGATCTTTTCTCTGTCACAATCCGAACAATCAAGCATTAGATGATAACCCCAGTATTTGCTCATTTCAGTACCTCTATGTTGTCCACCAATCGGGAATTTTTCTACGAGTCCACTTCGCAAAGTGGTTCTTATGGTGTATATAGTAGTTGCGATAAGCAGTTACCGTATTGCCTTCGATTCTACAATCATCTGGCATACACTGAGGAGGATCAACCCAAGGATCTTCAATGTTGATATTAAACGGAGAAGCAAACAACGGATGTAGAAGTGTCTCACACTTATGAGACTTGCCATTGTATCGGTACTTGTACTCTTCTATCAAATAAACAAAAAGATCGTAAAGAAAGCGATAGTGATCAATATTGGCTCTAGTCCAGATAGCAGAGGGATGATTTTGCCAGCCAGCAGAGTAAAGTATGTTTTCACGGTTATCATTCAACACCCACTTTTTAGTATTACGCCAACGAGCAGGGAGTGAACCCTGAACCATTTTCTTTTCAATTATCATCTGTCCATCCAAGTATCTATGAGCGGAAGACATTAATTGAGCAGATTCAAGAATCATTTTTACTACGTGTTTATCACAATGATATTCCGCATCCTTACGAGGATCAGAATCAAGATAAAAGATATTCATAATAATTCCAAATAAAAAGGGGGAGCGGTCAGGCTCCCCCGTAGTTACAATAGGATCTATTAGTCAAGACCAAGAGTGGACTTAATATCATGGAACTCGCGATCAGTGATCTCATTGATAATGAGATCGGTGTCAAGGTCAGTATCATTCTTCTTGACAAGTGGCTTCTTAGTAGCCTTAGTAGGAACAACCTTAGCAGTCTTCTTAGCTACTACCTTCGTGACCTTGCTAGTAGCCTTACGAGCAGCCTTGCGATACTGTGGAACAGTAATCTTATCAGCATTCATAAGCTTGTAGGCAACGATAAAACGACCGTTTCTGACTGTCTCAAGTTCTGCCTTGAACTGCTTCTTCAGATAACAGAAATAGACTGGAACGGAACTTTCCTTAACTCCAAGGAGCTTGACAGCCTGTTCCTTGGTGATACCCTTATCACCAGCCGCCTTAAGCATATTGTAAAGATTGAACAATTGAGTGTTCTTCGCCATTTTAAATACCTCATAATAAAGTTACAATTAATACCACCAAAACATTGGGGCATGTATCTATTATACTATAATTCCAATGAAAAGCAAATAGAAAATTAACCAATAAAATCAATCACTTACGACATCCCCTGTAAGCCCCTATAAGCCTCGTAGAGCGCCCCGTTTCTGGGGTAGGTAGGACTGGGGGGTGGGTCTGAAAAACGCTCTACGAAGCTCCTATTAGGCCGCAAGATGTAGGCGGCTGATCTTCGGAACTCTTGCCATAAGAAAGTCCATCTGGTCAGAGAGAATCTTTCTGTTCTCAAGAATCATCTTCTCAAACACGTTAGGCGCATATGGGACATAAAGAAGATGCATTTTCGCCTCTTCTGTAGTCTTATTACCCTTACGCATGTTACATGGCTTACATGCTGTTACACAGTTAACCCAAGTGTTCTTACCACCACGGCTCTTTGGATGAACGTGATCAATAGTAAGACTTTTGTTTTCAAAGTTATCACCACAGTAAGCACAAAGATATCTGTCGCGAGCATATAGAACTGAACGTTCTGCGAAAAGTGTCTCACGCATATACCATTCATGGTCAAACAGCTTACCACTAACACCAATGATTGATTGAATCTCAATTATAGACTGTTCGCCAGTTTCAGCAGAAATACCACCGTGTAGCACTTTGATGTTATCACCAGTGCTCCACAAAACTTTCTTTCTAGCATAGTAACAAGCAGCGAGATCGTAGTTGACCCACTCTTTTGGCATACCAGCAGAATCTGTAATTAATACCAATGACACGACACATCCCCTTTTAGGATTTATTTATAGAGACAATTAGTGTATAAATTAAATTGGAGTTACGGACAGGATTTGAACCTGCGTATAGCTATTTTGCAGACAGCTTCCTAACCGCTCGGACACCGTAACGTTATTTGTTTAAATTTTGTTTAAATTCTGTTTAGCGTGAATATCGCAAAGGGTGCTAATCCAAGCACCGTCTCTTCGTTTACCAGGTGAACCACAAATTTCGCAGGTAACAGCAGACATTGATTCTGCCATTCTTACCATACCCCAAATATGATCATCACCACCACTATAATCAAAACGAAGAGTTCCAAACTTTTCCTTCACTTGTTTAGCTACAACTTGTGGAATTTCTTTTGGAAGATTCCACTCTTGATCAAGATACCACTGAATGCTATTACACAGTGTATCAATAATATTGAACCAGCCACCATTATGCTGAAATCCCCAACACATACAAGTGAGATTCATTGGCATGTTTCTTTCTGCGAAAATCTTTGGATACTTTTCGCACAAGAGATCATCAAGTTCTTTACGCATAACACACTCCTATCAATGGTAGCTGTGGAGTGAATCGAACACTCACCATTCGACCTTATGAGGATCGCGTACTAGCCATTTATACTACACAGCCATAATTGGTGCCCGTGGAGGGACTTGAACCCCCAAGCCTTTCGGCGTCTGATTTTGAGTCAGATGCGTATACCATTCCACCACACGGGCATATCTAATTTGGCGGAAGGTATAGGATTCGAACCTATGCGTCCCGTTAGGAACGAGAGTTTAGCAAACTCTTGCGATAACCACTCTGCCAACCTTCCATTCACTATTAAGACTATTATATACTATTAAAGTTTAATAGTCAAATTATTATTTAAATGTGCTGACCCAAACTTTTACAGCGTCTTTGTTGTACTTTTTCAAGGCATTCAATGCCATTTTAGACTTTCTGAAAAACTTGTGACCAAATAGAACTTTTTCCATTCTACTTGCGATATCTTCTGCGCTAGTCTCCAGAGCATAGAAGTGATCTGGTAGCCAAAAAATTTCTTTTGATGTAACAACTGGAATACCTTTGGAAACAAAATCTGCTGTTACAATATTGAATGATTCTGTGAAGCTAACTTGAAGTCCGATATCCATCGTAGCAACAAGCTTCAAGAAATCATCATGAGATAACCAACCATGCTCAACCAACTCAAATTTCTTAGGATCAAGATTTGAGAATAATCCTCTAAGACTATTAAGAACAGTATTGCCCTTATCTTCTAGGCGAGCTACATTGATATGAAATCTTAGAGACAGACCATTTCTTTCTGCGTATGAGATTGCGGCAATAGCCTGAATCAGATGATTCTTTAATGGGCGAATTGCTCCAAAACAACCAACATTAATTACTCTATCATTAAGACCTTTTCTTTTTGCGAATTCTTCTTTAATTCTATAGAAGTTAGGCAGATACAGAACTTTTTTCTTTGCTACCTTTTCTCCATAAGCTGACTTTGCCATCTTAAAGGTATCATCAAAACATCTTGTGCTATTTGGAGCAACATATACATTGTCGTATGAAAGATATTTCAATATCCAATCTGTTGCGATTCCTTCATTAGCTAGGAATGGTATCTCAGAGTGATTACGAACAATCCACTTGACTGATGGATGAAGTTTTTGAAGTATATCAAACTTTTCTGGAACAACCCAAAAAGCTTCAATGATAACATGAGTTGGCTTATAGAGATTTACTTCTCTATCAATACAATTGTTATCAATTACCTCTACTAGCTTTGATTCAATTCCATTCTCAACAAGCATTTCACTCACGAATGAGGCAGAATTTCTTAATCCTGATGATAGACAATATTTAAAATATGGTCTGATTTCTGTTGAAAGAGCTGTGTCCTCTTCGCTTGTAATTTCTCTTTTCTTGAGAATGAAAAGTATCTTAGACATTGAATTATCCTTACTAATATTTGTGATGGGGTTCACCAATATTTAGTTGAACAATTATGTCATTTATATTAAGTTATGTAAAGAAATTAATGACCTTTGATATGAGCAACACCGTGATGTGAGTCCACAGCAAATTCTGTTGACTTCATTTCATCGTTAGTATTACCTTTAAAGGTTAGACCAGCAACTTGACCTTTACCACGCTTAATGTGTGGATTGTCTTTCAAGAACTTTTCATGAGCAGCATTACTTCCGTGTGGATGATGTGCTTCATCGTTATATCTATCATCTCTTTCATTTGCGCTATGAACAGGATGAGCAGTCTTACTACCATCAGGATGGTGAGTAACTACTGTATGTGGAAGATCACCACTTTCTCTTGTTCTAAAGACAACAGCAGCATTTCCACCACTATGAAGATGCTTTGAAACTTCCTTATCATTACTCTCATGGTGGTTAGTTCCAGTTGATGAAAGTGTTAAGTGATATCCCTTTTTCTTTAGTTCTTCTCTCTTTGATGGAGAGGACATTCTACCAGCAATCTTTGTGTAATCATAATGTTCAGCAGCGTGTGAACCGCCTTTTCCATGACGCTTCCAATATCCGTGACCCAATACATGTTCGATAGGAATATCAGAATTCGCATTCAAACGAACAGCGGGTTCATATCCTTTCTTTTTAGCTGACGCAACATGCTTATCAATTTCTTTACTGATCATTCTTACTGCGTGTTCTGGATGCTTCTGTAAGAACTGCGATCTTGCTACCTTCAGGTGATAGTTACGTTCTTCACCACGATTCATTCCAGCATGAAGTGCTAGACAATCTCTTTTACACGCGGTGGAAGCTTTTGGACATACATTGACACCACCAGCAATTGTATGGGGAGCTAAAGCAAGTCCTTTGATTTTTACTTTTTTACCAGAAGCATGTTTGCCAACATGATGCTCTGGATCATACTTACCGTTTTCAGATAATAATTCTGAACCGTGCTGTAAGTCTAATGCCTTTCTTTTCTTAAGAGGTTTAATCTTATCTTTCTTTGCTGCTGTCTTATTGTGTTCTGCGGCATGAGCATCATGAGCATCAATGTGTTTATTCTCTATTTCTCTTTTCTTATTTTCTCCAGCCTCATAATCTCTTTTGAATGAGTGCCATGCCTTTACAGCTTCTTTGTGCTTAATATTTCTTGTTGCTTCAGATTCGTTCTTAGGAAAAGCAGCTTCAGCACCTTTCTTTATTTTTACTAAAACATTTCCTCTGGCTTTTTCATTTTCAGCACTTTCATGATGTAAAGCTTCGTTTTTATGAGCCTGATGTAGCATGTGTGCCTGATGTGGTTTTACTTCTCCAGTAACATCAAATGCTTCATCAAGCTTCATTGCCTTTCTAATACTATCTGTAACTGGATGAGAAGGCATCGTTAAAGTTTCCCAGAAATCTCTGGCTGAATGACCATATCCGACATATGGTTTCTGATGACCATAATCTAAATGTTTTTCTTCTGAAACAAATTGGAGAAAGTTTAACATGACACATCCTTAAAATTATATGGAACTATCTGTTATTTATAATTCTGAATTGGCACTCTCGACGGGAGTTGAACCCATATCTACCTCGGTAGGATCGAGGTGCTCTTTTCCATTAAGCTACGAGAGCAAAATTGGTGCGCTTGGCGGGATTTGAACCCGCACGGGCTATGTACCTCAAACATAGGTGTATGCCAATTCCACCACAAGCGCAAAGTTGGTGCCCTCGGTCAGATTCGAACTGACACTAACATGCTTCTAAGGCATGTGCCTCTGCCAATTGGGCTACGAGGGCAAATAGGCGAGTCAGATTTCGCAGCATATAGCATCTAACTCGTTGCGCTGACATTTTAAGTCATTCAGTGACTAGGGCCACCGATTTAAGGTAGCCTCCACCAATCCCCGTAGGGATTCTTATATTTGGCGGAAGCGGTGAGATTCGAACTCACGATACCCGTAAAGGTATGACAGTTTTCAAGACTGTTGGTTTACAACCACTCACCCACGCTTCCTTAAATCTGTGCCAATTATCTATATTCAATGCTTCGGCGGGAGCATTCTCATAGCTGCTATAGACTGCATTCTCGGATTATTTATCTACGAGGCAATTGGCTGAGGGACATGGATCACCCGCCTCGACTCGAACGAGGATAGTTGGATTCAAAGTCCAACGTTCTACCATTAAACTACAGGTGATCTGTATCGTCTCAGTATTATTAATTATACATTACTTTGCTTGGCTTCAATAATTTTGTTACCTTTGCTCCTGTTTTCAGATATTGTTAAGTATTGCAAGTTAGAAATAGAATGTTTACCACCTCTGGAAATTGGTATGATATGATCTACTTCATATCTCTCTGGACAGTTCTTATAAAATTCTTTTATAGCTGTGAGATCTTCGTCGTGCGGAGTATTATATTTCTTTTTAGCATGATACCTAGCCCAATTTTCTCTTTGTTTTGCTCGACGATGTTCCTTAGGTACTTTTGGTATTTGTCTTACTTTGAAATCTCCGCGATTCCTTGCATTTTGTAATGAACGTTTACATACTCCAAACATTTCATATAATTTGGTATAAGATGCACCGTTGTCATGCGCTTCCTGTATTTTCTTCCAATCATGTTTATTTGGTGATAATTTGATATCTAATTTCTTTTTCCAGTAAACGACTGTAGAAGCTGCTATGCCTAATGTTTTTGCTATGTCAGAAGTGGTAAGACCATTCTCGTGTAGTTCTTTAAGTTGAGTTGAATCAATATTTTTACTTGTTGCCATGCTGTATTTAGTCCTGCCTTTAGACGATCTCTCAATTAACTCAATACAATTATCTTATGACCAAAGAATTTAGATTCTTTGTCTTTAAGACCAAATCCGTTAAAGGCATTATAATAATACTCTTTAAAAGACAATTTTACAAATAACATTTTGTTAAATCCAACGGCAACTGGAACTAATGTAGGATATGTCTGAATATACTTACACACTCCTTCCATTACTCCTAGCCAACCGTGATTACTTATATCGTCTACGATCACTATACCTTCATTATTTATAAGCTCATTTGCTATATGAAGATCGTTAATAGTATGTTCTGCTGTATGACCACCATCAATAGAAAAGAACTTTAAAGTTCCAGGCTTGATGATATTATTTAACTTAATCGAAGTATCAGTAGAATCAGCCGTAACAACTATTGTGTTTGTACCATTGAACTTATCATACAATTCAAGATTATATAGAAAAGCATCTTTATTACCTTGACCAGATGAATCAATATTCAAGTGCTGATTTTCAAATACATCTACGGCATAAGATTTTTCATTTTCTTCAACTAACTGATTCAACATCATGTAAAACTTACCATGATGAACACCAATCTCACAGATGCCACCAGACTTGTTTACTGGTAATGAATCAAGAAAATCAAACACCTCAAATAACTTCCATTCGCACCAACCTTCGACATAGCCAAAAGCATTATGACAGTATTTGTTCAGATTTACATTTTTAATATCCATAACAATCCTATAAAATGGTTGAGAGACTAGGATTCGAACCTAGATAGCAAGAGTCAGAGTCTTGCGTCCTGCCGTTAGACGATCTCTCAATTGAATGTTCTTTTTGTTTCTAAGACCTTTTTCTTTTTACCTTTCTTCTTACCAAAGATACGTTCCCAACCATCACCGTAAGCTTTCTGATTACTTATCTTACTGCGAATATTGTCTCCAGTAATATCATTCTTTGCTGCCATAAAAACCCCTAATAAATTTGGGGTGACTGATGGGACTCGAACCCACAACGACTGGAATCACAATCCAGGGATCTACCATTGATCTACAGTCACCATCGAAATTGGTACCGTTTCCCAGAGTTGAACTGGGGACACCTTGCTCTTCAGGCAAGTGCTCTACCAACTGAGCTAAAACGGCATAATGGCGCTCCTAATCGGATTCGAACCGATATTATCCCACTTGAGAAACGGGGGTCCTTGCCTTTTTAGACGATAGGAGCAATTTTCTCAAAAACATAAACATCATGTGTCACATTGAAAGTGACATTGTTTTCTTCTTTATGTATCAGCTTCCAATAAGGTCTATTTGAAAGATGTGGTATATGACGAGTGGATCCACCAGAATTAGCTATACTGACAAACAATTTAACGGACTGCTTTTCAGCTATTGAATTTAACATATTAATATAGTTACCATCTACAATATGCTGTAACACAACACTCTCATATATTACTGTCGGATCTTCCTTTTTCAAAAGACAATCAAATGAATCGTATAATGCGTCATATAAATTAGCCACGGCGGATTCAACTTTTTTCAATCTTGAAATCATGTTTGGAATATCATATCCAACTATTCTACAGTTGAAATATTTCAACATAGAAACATTTCTACCCAAACCACATCCAAAATCTACCACTGCTCCTTTAAAGGAACTCAATATTGCTTTACAATCATCTGTAATATAGTCAGAATCCCAACGCTCAGTACCTGTTATGAGACTTTTAAGATTTGAGATATCTTTTGTTTTTGAAACGTTAATCCAATTACTATATGAATCGTACATTAAAATCACCATATGAATCGTACATTACAGTGGAGCGGGTAACGAGAATCGAACTCGTTCGCGAACTTTGGCAAAGTTCCAGGCTACCATTACATCATACCCGCAGTTCTTTCTTTATGTTTACGCTTAACAGACTCTGAAATTTTACGTTTATGTTCTTCGCTTTTAGATTTACCCCTTAATGCGTTAGACATAATCTCTGAAAGTCTATTTTTTTGTTCTTGACTCCACAACTTACCTTTGCTGGTGATGGTTTTCCTGGATGACCCATTTTCTTTTTAGATTCTTCTGAATGCTTCATTCCAGTTCTTAGAGCCTTACCAGAACGATTTATATATCCGAACCCACCCTTTCCACCATCACACAAATTGTAACTCATTTCTGATATAACAACTAATTCTTTTTCTTTGTTTCTCATATCAACTTCATTGTCAAATATATACAAAATTTCTTTTGTGAAATTTTCAATTCCATATTTTTTAATTGCTATTTTTAATCTTTTACCAGAACCCATGATATCTCGGGCGACAGCCGAGTGCATTACGCCACTATGCTAACGAGTCATAAACTTGGTACCACCTCCCAGAATCGAACTGGGGACACCTTGCTCTTCAGGCAAGTGCTCTACCAACTGAGCTAAAGTGGCAAATTGGTGCCTCTTGGTGGTTACGATCCACCGTTTTAGTCTTATCAGGACTATGTTCTACCATTGAACTAAAGAGGCAATGAAATCTTTTGTTAAATGTTCTTCTAATAGAACATACAATTTAACATTGTTTTGTTGAATGACCTTGTTTATCTTATCTGTATCAATTTTTGCTTTATGCTTATTTTTCGGATCAAGATATATGTCATATTCAGTCAAATAAAAATCTGCGAAATAGTTTCTCTCGTCATACTTTAATGCTTTTGGTCTAATCCAAGATATGTTTAGCTCTTGTAAAATTTGAAAGCATCTTAGTTCGTATGAACTTTGTAATGTTGTTACTTTGCCGAAAGAATCTACAACTTTGAATTTCTTACTTCTACCAGCATTTTCTCTGTATCCGCCAAATCCTTGTGCTTTGGCTTTATCAGAAAGTTGTTTTGAACTCAATAAAACAGCACCACGAGGAGTCCAAGTTTCTTGAACAGATTTTGCATTTTTTAATACTCTACTATCTGTTTCTTTGGTTAGTCCTTTATTCCAGGCAGATCTACCCTTTTGGATATTTCTGCTTTCTGGGTTCAATTTACATTGAACTTCATGTAAGCCTTTTCCAGTTGCAGTGCTATATTCTTTACGACAAAATTTACAATTTAACATTTAACTTCTCCAGATGTATAGTATTTTATTTATACAAATAGATCAGTCGTGCGCTCTACTTTTGAGCTAATCGGGCAAACTTGGTACGCGATGACGGGATTGAACCGCCGACCTTCGCCGTGTAAAAGCGTTGCTCTACCACTGAGCTATTCCCGCATAATACCTTATTATTTATTAGTCAACATATTCTTTATCTGAGCTGGTGTTAAAGCCATCAATCCTATAGCACCACCTTCGACAAAAATCTTACCATCATTAAAAATCTGAGGAACCATACGATATCCACTTTCTATCATAAACTGCTTTGCGTTAGCGTCCTGTGTAATATCAACAGTTTCAAACTGAATATTATTAGTGGTCAAATAATGTTTGACCCTCTCACATGCTGGACATGCTGGTTTGGTGTAAATCGTCAACATAATTGTTCTCCTCAGATTCTTTAACTATTAATTTTCTAAAACTCTTTTTATTTAAAACTTTGACCGCAATAGGTTTGTTTAAAGCCCAAGCGATCATCAATCTTGTTCTACCAGAAACAACATAAAAACCATTAGGTGTAATCAAAAGAACAGGAGGATCATATCTTCCGTTTTTAAAGTGAAACACCAAATCCTTGATTGGATTATATCGTCTTACATTATGCTGTATATCTCTTTCATTCATAATAGGAATGAGGTCATTAGCATAATTTGAACACTGTCTAATTTGTTCAAGTTTGATGAACGTCTCACTATCAATTATATCATTTACCAGATTTTTAATCAAACCAATATTGTTACTATTCAAAGTTTCCAATCTGGATTGTTCTATAATTGATTGTACTTTTCTAAGAACAGATTCAGACTTTCTAATACCCAAGTGCTTAATAAAATGGGATATTTCATAGTCAGTATTTGAAAATAATTGTTGAGCGTCTCTGTATGAATTCATTTTGTAATCTCTTCAAGATACCATTATATATTATACTTTTTAAACTCCTTAAGCATACATTCATCAAGTGCCTCAACAATTTTACGAATTCTATCTAGCTGATTCTTTCCAGCTTTATAGAGCGTCATCATTTTAGTAAGAGATAACGCTTGAGTAAGCAGTTCTTCCGTAGTTTGTTTTTGTCTAATAATTTCAAGTAGATCTCTGTAATCTTGAGCATATTCAACTACACCATTGTTATATGGTAGTCCGCTAGCACAAGACCCTTTATTTTCCAGAGCTTCAATTAACATCTCAACTCTGGGCTGTAAATCATCATACGTAAACTTTTTCGTCATAACTACTCCAAAATTGGCGACTCTGACGGGATTTGAACCCGTGATCTCTTGCGTGACAGGCAAGCGCATTAGGCCAGCTATGCTACAGAGCCGAAAAATAAATTTGATGTGGTTTACTATTGAATGAAATATTGAAAAATATCTCATTACTGGAATTTCCAATCTGTAGCCTGAATGAAAGTATTAGTATACATTCAGAGCATCACAACAAAGCGTCATACCCGCTAAGGTTTACGCGAGCCACATCAAAACTTGGTGCTTGCACTAGGATTCGAACCTAGATGAATCGCCAATCGGGCAATCATATTCAGCCATTATATGATGCAAGCAAAAACTTACTTTACTTTTTCAAGTAACCAACTGCCATTTTTATTCGGACTCAACTTTCTTCCAGAACCTTTATTCTTGGCTCCCTTTTCAATGGCAACTTGGTACTCGGTGAGGATTTCGAAACCCCGACATTCGCGGTGTAAACGCGACGCTCTGCCTCTGAGCTAACCGAGCATATTAAACTGGATTCTGCCATGTACCATCAAACGGGCCGCTGGCAGGAAATCTAAAACCTTTTGTAAACTGTTTTCTATACACCAAACTATCTAACATTCTATTTGGAAAAAGATCCATATAGTTTTCATCTTTAATAAAGACACAAACCCAATCTGTCTGATTAAAAATAAATGTTTCAAGAACTCTAGCCTGTATTTTACTATACCTTGCCCAAGTTTCCAAACCTTTTCCTGCGTCTGGAAAGAATCTCCAACAATCATAAGGATGACGATGGTAATGCCATGACGACGGAGCATTAATATACATTAATCCATCTGGCTTTAGAACTCGCATTCCCTCAAGAAAAGTCAACCAAAACATTTCAGAATGTTCAAAACAAGAAGATGTTACTAGAGCATCAAACGTGTTATTCTCAAAAGGAAATTTGTAAGAATCCTCAAGAACAACATCTACACCATTACCAGCTTCAAAATCCGCACCAACATAAGAAGTTACATTTTTAGTAATATGTGACTTAAGTGTTCCGTTTATATTTTGAGAACCGACATCTATTACTTTAACAGGATGATCACCTGCGATATAGGTATCAAAAAACAATTTTCCAATATCAAATGCGCTTGAATGCATGACAACCTCTAAGGGAGGTGGTATCCCATAAAATGGTGCCCTCGGTGGGATTCGAACTCACGACCTTTCGCTTACAAGGCGATTGCTCTACCAACTGAGCTACAAGGGCAATAAAACTTTGGCACCCCCAGAAGGAATTGAACCTCCGACATCAACGTCCGTAGCGTTGCGCTCTGATTCCACTGAGCTATGGGGGCATATAAAATCGGGTGGCACCCCGCGAGGGAATCGGACCCCCATCAGCAGTTTTGGAGACTGCGACATTACCACTATGCTAGCGGGGCACAAAGGGGTGAATTTCTTCACCCCCGTTTTTGTTTCTTCACCCCCGTTTTTGTTACAGCTTACTCTTCGCAGAGTCGGTCTGCTTTTTAAGCCAAGAATATACAGCAGGAACAAGAACTGTTACTACTGCTCCAACAACAACTCCAGCTAGAAATTCTAACATATTTACTCCTTAAAGTTGGTCGGGACAAAGTGATTCGAACACTTGACACCCTGCTCCCAAAGCAGGTGCTCTACCAGACTGAGCTATGCCCCGAAATTTCTACTATTTACCTTAGAACGAATGAACGTATCCAACACCCCAAGTATGATAATCACGATCACCGTGCTCATATGCGTACTTGGCAGTTACGGCATTCTTAGAGTCCAACTTGAACTTGACACCAAGACTGTTTTCAACTGTGCGATACGCATCTGCTCCGCCCATTGAACTCTCACCAAATGGTGAACGCAATCGAGAAGCAGCACTTACATCTAGATTAGCAAACAGAGGATACTTAAGACCACCTTCAACCACATAATAGTCGAAGTTGCTTGTAGCCTTGCTCTTATAACCAACTGCTCCAGCAACATATGGAGTTAGCTTATGCCACGAAAGCACATTCCAACCCAACTTAACCTGAGCTAGTCCTTCATGCTTTGAGGGATTATGGACAATTTCTTCTTCCATACGACCTTCAGCATAAAGCTTAGTCCCAAGAGTTGCGCCAACAGATACACCAAGAACATCATGCTGTTCATCTACACCAGAACGCTGCTTACTCTGGTAATCAATACCAGCGTATTCACCAGCAACTGCTGTACCAGCAAGAGCAACCGAAGCGACAAGAGCCAAAATTACATTCTTCATATTTTCTTACCTTTGTTACCTAACATAGTTTCACAATCACATCACGAAAACTTCTTAGTATATATGTGGTGCTCCCAACAGGATTCGAACCTGTACTGTGCGCTAATCTGGCGCCGAGACGGAGTATAAGGCCGTTGTTCTACCATTAAACTATAGGAGCATAAAAATCTGGTCTGGATGGCTGGATTTGAACCAGCGACCTCTTGCTTCCAGGGCAAGCACTCTGCGCAAACTGAGCTACACCCAGATAAAACGGCGCGTCTCGCTTAATCTTTCAGCCATTCCTCACCAGAGGCATTGATCAGAAGGAGTGGAATCGACCACTCAATGCTTACTCCTGTTACGCTGACGCAACTTTTAAAATTGGTGGGGGCACTGGGATTCGAACCCAGGACTTACGGTTTAAAAGACCGTTACTCTAGCCAACTGAGTTATACCCCCAAAGCTAAACTAATTTATAATATTTTAACCTGCTTTTATTACCTTTACCTCTATTAAGAGCTTTATATGTCGAAGTGAGTGAATAACAATTAGGACATAATAATCTTAAATTTTCTTCTTTATTATTAAGACAATCCCCATCAATATGGTCTATTTCTAGAGGAATACAATTAGAATTTTTATTCACTTCACACCAACCACATTGACAGCATTTATTATCAAATTTATCAAATATAAATTTTCTAATTGGGGTTTTTAACCTAAAGTTTGCACCAATACCTTTTTTGTGATCTTTTTTCCAAGATTCAAGAATCTGTTTGGATTGAAAATCCTGTTGACATTTATTGTCACAATATTTGCCAGATGTATTCGGTTTCTTCTCATTCAATTTTCCACAATTAATACAATTAAAGGTTTTATAAACAGGCATAGTATTTCTCCTAATGGGTAAACCTATTTATAAAATAATACTGCTCTACCACTGAGCTACGATCCCGTAAAATCAAACTCTGAAGAATCTTTATTCTTCTCCATTCCATCAAAAATCAAATTATGAATATCCATGTATCCACACATCATACCAATACCATAAGATACGGGACCAAAACCAAAAATATGATATAGACCGTAACGATAAGTTCCACGAACCTTCACATCATTCTCATGAACTCTCTTAACAACAGAATAAAAAGCCATTAGTTTATCATCCTGAGAAAGTCCATTCCAAAAAGACTCGCATTCTTCATCGTACTTCTTTTCGTACTCTGCTTGAGTTTGACTCAGTTCATTTAAAATTTTATCAAGGTCTTCACTCATAAGATTATCCTTTTAACTTGGTGGGTTCTCAGGGAGTCGAACCCTGAACCTGTCGAGTAAGAGTCGAATGCTCTAGCCAGTTGAGCTAAGAACCCAATAAATCAATTATTAATTGCTATAGTAGTTTTATTATCACGAAGTTCTACAGGAGACTTTGCGCATGATGAGAGTACGATCAACGTGCCTACAATCAGAGCAGCAGCAATTATAGAAATAATTTCATTCTTTTTCATAGTGGAATCCTTGTGTTTTGGTTCCACGTATTTATCATGGAATTGGGTCAAACTTGGGCTTTCTACCCCATAATTTATTAGGCGCAGACCCGTAAAAGGGGGTTACTGCTTTGGGCGTATCGCTACGCTTATTCTTATAGGAGATTAAGCTCCCCTTAAATACCTCAAGTAATTTCAAACTATACGATACATTATACGGAAGAACTATGTAATAGTCAAATCAAAAATTCTTTTGTATAATCAATGAGTTACATTAGTCTTAAAAGAATGGCAGGTGGGGTATATGGTCTAGGCTTATAAAGTCATAGACTTGCCCCATCTCCTTTTACTTTTCTTACCATTAAAGGTAAAATTTAGAATCAAAAATGGTAGTCCCAAGGGGAATCGAACCCCTGTCGAGAGAGTGAAAATCTCCAATCCTTACCGCTAGACGATGGGACCATAAAATATTCCAGTTGTTGTCGTTTGAAACTGACTGGAGCAGCTTCTTTTACGTAGACAACTACGTTTGTTTGGTGGAGGATAACGGATTCGAACCGTTCACCCATAGCTTGCAAAGCTATTGCTCTACCAAATGAGCTAATCCCCCAAAGCTAAACTAAAAAATAAATAAGAAGTAAAATGAAATTGGTGGGTAGTCTTGGAGTCGAACCAAGTATGTCATAAGACGGCAGATTTACAGTCTGCTGTAGTCACCTGTGCTACTCACTACCCGAAAATGGTGGACCGTGAGAGAATCGAACTCTCAATTGAAGCTTGCAAAGCTACCGTTATCCCATTTAACTAACAGCCCGAATTGGCTCCTCAGGATGGGATCGAACCACCGACCAACGAGTTAACAGCTCGTCGCTCTACCCCTGAGCTACTGAGGAACGTTTTACGTTTTTGGCACTAGATTCTTTTCTGTATGCCTTAATTTCTTCATTTATAGTATCATCAAATTTTGCATACGATTCTGGTATCATTGATATACCATCCTCAACTTCCATATGACAGTTAGAACATAACAATATACATTTTTTTAGTTCTGCTGCTGTCGAATCCCAACCTTTATTGTTTCCTCTGACAGCACCAAATCCAAAACTTTTTGTTGCAGGTTCAATATGATGAAATTCTAAAGCTCTATTTGATTTAGAATATCCACATATTTGACACTTGCCACCCATGCATTTTACCATGCGCTCTTTATTTCTTACACGCCAATCTTTGACTAGTTGTGCGTTTGTTCCTACCATTATAGCCTCCATTATTGATAATGTCAACTATATTTATAATAGTGATTAACGTAAGATGTTAATCGTTTGAGCTACACGCCAATAAAAATAAGTTCGCTCTTTTCGTCGCGAGGAGGAATGTGCGACTTGGGACCGATTAATGGGTCCTACCACACGAATGGTGGGGGTGGCGAATCACCCTAGAATTTATACACTAATTGTTAGAGAGCTAATCTGAGCGACAAAGGCTACAGATACCAGTAGATTTACTTCCCCCTGGTGCGGGAAGGAATTTTACTATTTTTAATATCTGTGTCCGTGGCATTCAATATAACTCTTAAAGTAGATAAGAACTAAAGTGAGTATATTATATAGTCAACGTCACATATAAATCAAGTAAAAATTCTTAAATATTTTCAATGAAGTGTAACAAATCCATTTAGATTTCCTGCCTGAACTTGTTCCATGATTGAATTCGCAACCAAAAGACTAAAACTTTTTTCATCTAATTCATCAAACTTCTTAGGCTCAATATAAATGATATGATCATATAACATTACCTGCCATAGCTTGAGTGACTTATTGAAGTAAAACATGACATCGTGCTTCTCAAACATCTTAATCGTTTTCTTTAACAAATTCAATTCAATTCCTCATCAACATGTATACCATTCTACAGAAGTCATCATATAAAAGCAAATAAAAATTTCAATTAAATATCAATGACTTACATGATCTTGATAGAATTACGATCTACGTAGATCAAATCTCTTTCTCTTTTAAAGAGAAGCATATTACCCTCTTCAATCAACTCGCTATAATCAAACTTTAAAGTATTCTCTATACTCTTATAATACCATCTGTTAGTGGGTAGTTCATTAATACAAACACTTGTACCCATAGGAATTACAACAAGCTTGTTCATAGAGTCTTTAAAGCCTCTTCCATAATAGCAACAGTACCTTCTCTTCCAATAGAGTTTAAAAGAATACGTCGAGCAGATGCCAGCATAGTACAACCTAACAATGACATTTCTTCGTAGTTATAACAAAGAAGAAGACTGTTATCTAGTACAGTAAGAAATTCATCAATCTTTTTAGAATTTTCACTAGTAGACATAAAGAAGAGTTCCTTTTACATATGTAAAGATGTTATAATAGAATCCAAAAAACAAAGACTAGCAACTAACCAGCCACCAAAAGCATTATAGTTCTTAGTAAGAAGAGCAAGAACAATATTCATAACAGAAGCTATAAGAGCAACAACTATTAATGGAGAAAGCATTTTATTAACACCACTTGAATGACTACACTGTCTATTATACTTAGGTTATGAACTCTTGTCAAACATTAATTCTAGGTGAAATCCCTAATGGGGGTTGTAGCATTATTTTGGAGTCCCAGAATTTTTTTAGACTGGGAGTCTCATAGTAATTATAGGAGTCCCATAGAGATTTTTGGAGTCCCAGAATTTTTTTAGACTGGGAGTCTCAGAGACTAGCCGAATACTTAGGTACTTAAGAGTAGAACCGCTTCTACTCCCCACCCAAAATATGGGACCCAGTTTTTATACTGTCTGCCCCCACCCCCTGGGGATATCTTTTTGCCATTCCTTTTTGCTACCCTGTCTGCCTTGGTCAGCCTCGCTGCGTCTCCCAGATACTGAGAAGCGTCAAGACTATCAAAAGTCCTACGGGTATGATACTCATTAGCTCCAGTGCGTCAGTGTTCATTACTTTCTACCAAGTATTACAAAATAAATCAGAAAGCGGATGAGTGATATGCCAAAGGCAATGGTGAGTGCCACCAGATAGGCATAGACAAGATACAGAGCCAGATAGATCATGTGTTTTTCCTTACAGTATCCAGATTGATAGCCCGTATCAGACTCTCTACGTACTTCTGACTGTCTGGACTGTGATCAATCAGTGTGATCAGCAGACCCTGATAGTAGCGCAGCTCGAAGCGCATGTCTTTTGACTTGTTGCCCTGGTTCTCATACAATGCCTCATTTAGCATTGTCATTATCTCTTTACCGTACTTCATTTGACCTCGATCTCATCGAATCCAAAGGAGCCGACTCGAAAGCGCAGACCATCCATTTCCATATGGTCACCCGTCATCGTGGAGCGATGACCATATTCCTTACCATTGTGAACGGGCAGAGGTGCCATAACCTGAACGTCAGTGCTGAAGTCACGGTTTTCCACCAGGTGATCGTGGTAACCACTGTGGTCGTCAAACACCAGACGAGGCTTTGACCATGAGCCCTCAATATTCTGAGTGCGAAAGAACGCATACTCCAGAGGCAGATCCTCATGAGTAGAGACATGGCAAGCCACTGCGGCTACCAGCACAAAGCCATCGTTCTCACGATGAAAAACCTTTACAAAAGTATCCATGTTTGCTGTTTCCTTATCCTATGAAACCATTATATCGCTGAGAGCCTGGAAACTAAAGTCCAAAAACTCTCAGCAATAGAATGACTTATCAAGCCTGAGCTAAATGCTTTTCCAGAGTAGCGCCAGGGGTGGGAAGATCATTCACAACCCGCGACCCCTGTTCATCAGTCTTTACAATGAGGTAGGCGTTGAGGTAGCGACCCAACATAAACACGGAAACATCATAAGCTGACACGGTACTGAATCACCTTGTTGGAATCAAGGGCGATAATGCGATATACAGTGGGAATGCTCATTTCTTTTTCCTTATCCTATGTAGACATTATAGCTCTATAAGACTTAGAACTAAACAACAAAACTCATTACAAATCATAGACTTATGGACAAAAAAATGACCGCGAGATGGCGGTCAGGGCAACGAATGTGCTAGTCTATAGTTAGTCTCAAATCAGCAAGCGGGATCGAAGTCATGCCATTCCTGAGCCTCCAGGATGCGATCCAGGTAATCTTCCTCATACTGAGCGTCATAAAGCTCCAGACCGTTCTCCACCTCGCGCAGATGGTTTTCCTCGTCATTGGGAGCTTCCCAATCCTTATTGGCTTCAGCAATATCCAGAACCCAAGCCAGGGGGCAACCAAGTTGCTTGGCAATGGCCTCGCACTCTAGACCTTCCTCTAGAAGCTCAACGATATCCTGACTCAGCGCGCTCATGTTGCTCATTTCTCTCTCCGTTTTCCTATCCTATGTAACCATTATAGCTCTAGGAGCCTGAAAACTAAACAACAAAAACTCTAGGAATTACAGGGACTTAGCTGCGCGCCCCGTCCCTGTATCTGGTGCATTGGCAATCATCTGGCTCGCCGTTAATGTTCAGCACCAGTCCGCTACCGTTCGCGTAGCGAATCTCGCACTTCTCCGTTGGGGTGCGCGAGGCGACTTCGTTGTATCGCTTTTTCCAGTCGATCTTTGCTGGGCGCTCATAGTGCCAATGGGGTGAACTCGTCGCTGTCGTACATATCGCTCATTGGTGTTACTCCAGCATTCCGTGCTTGGCAAGCCAGATTTCTTCCTGCTCATCCAGGTACTTTGAGTATTCTGAATCAAGCAATTCATTGTAGGCAGCCTCGCCTAGCATGGTGGCATAGATCTCATAGGGGGAGTTAGCAAGCTCGACGGAGATGGTGATACGAATATCCATTACAGAAACCTCACGTAGACAACAGCAAGAGCAAACAAAACACCAGCCATAAACGGCAGAATGTTGCTTTCAAACCACATTCCCGCCTTGTTAATCATCTTGATCATTTGTCCGTTTCTCCACTCTATGTAACCATTATAGTCCTATCAGAGCAGAAACTGAAGTCAATAAATCTGAATGAAATCAGTAACTTACATCATCAGTGCGTTGACGGTGCTTCGCCTTGCGCTTATACTGAGTTCGATCCCTGTGAGTCTGTGGACGCGCCACCGCATTCATAAACTTCGCAACAGGATTACGACGACGATAATTCATATGATTAGACATTTCAATACTTTGCACGGTACGTTTGAAAACAGCAACAACAGCGTCTGGATTAAGAAACCAGTTCTCTCCATCTACCACAACATGGATATGGTTCAGTTTCTTAAACTCTGTAATGTCATCCATGATGGTGTTGATATCATTCTCTGTGGCTTCCATAGGATCAGAAATAACTGTGTAATTATTAACCATCTTGGCTACAATTACATACTTCATATCAACCCCAATCCTTTTTGGCACCAGACTCTTCGTTGTAATCGTATCCAGCCTCATAGGCTTCGATCTCATCCGTAGTCATGACGGTGCAGGGCACCTGTTCCGAAGAATAGGAACCACCCTTGAAGTAGTGGGGCGCCCGTGGGCGCCCATAAAATGAGTCTGCCCCGCCTCTGTCGAAGGGACCACCATGCCGTTGATCATATTGCTTCATAAATCTCTTTGTTTTCATCCTATAAGAACCATTCTACTCTTATAGACTCAGAAACTAAATGGTAAAAACTCCAGAACATTCAGTGACTTAGGCCACTGGATCTGTGATGACAACCTGGAAGCCACGACCACGACGGCGAAACATGACGTTACCCTCATGACAGTCATTGGCACCAATGTCGTCCATGACGGGGCGAAAATGCTTCGCAAATGTGCGCTTCAAATCTGAAGCGAATGCTTTATAATTGAAGCATGTGCTTCGGAAACGAAGCGGCCTCGGAAGCCCTAAGTGTTTGTTTTAGGAGGCTTATAGCCATGTCTCTACTCAAGGGACTCATGGGCAGCGAACCTCGCGCAAAGATCCTTCAGTGGCTCTACGCGCAGATTGTGAGGAACATCAGCCCAGGGGATCAGCTTTTCCATCGTCACGACATAGCAAGTGTCAGTAACCGTACTCCCCCAGATATCATCACTCAGAACCTTGACATACTCTACCTTTCGAATTTTCGGAAAGAGAGGGTTTTTGGTGTTCTTGCCCAGGCGCTTCAGAAAGTCCGTTCACTGTATAAATCAATTATACTTGTATCGAAAGCTAAACTAAACGATGAAAACTCTCAAAGAATCAATGAGTTAGGAAATTGATGTTTTAATCAAACACCTTTTCGATCATAATACCCTTCTGAAAGCAGCGACCTTCCTTTCGCATCTGATCAGCATATACTACAGAGCAATCTCTACAGATAAACCCACGCAATGGCTGAGTCTTAATCTCAGACTCATGGACCAGCCACGACCTAAACTCTTTTTCAGTAAAACATGCAGGGACATCGCGTCCCTGCATGTGATCAATGAAATTATCCACAGCATTCTGAAGAATCTTCGACATATGTTATTCCTAGAAAGTATTGAGAGACGGCTGCTGCTCGATGATATACTCACGCTCCAGGGCGTAGGCATCCTTACGACCGCGAACGCCGTCTATCACAGTGAAATTCCATTCCTTCTGAACGGGAAACTCACGAATCTTTTCATGAAGGGACCAATCCTTACCTGCGGTGCGTGCCTTTGACCAGTGACGACGCACGCGAGTCTTAAGAGTACCCTGGACTGCCTGTCCAATACGTGATGTCAGACCAATGTAGAACTCGCCATCAGGCGCTTCCATCATGTAAATGATGTAGAAGCGATCATTGCGAATCTTTCTAGTACGTGCCATGAATCCCCATCTTACGAAGCTTCAACTGAGCGGGAGTGTGCTCAACCTTACGCCACCGCTGCTGAGAATGCTCATCATCTAACACAAACTCAATGTCATGAGAGTAGACGCTACCAATCTCAGTGAAGTAACCCTCTACCTCGACCATGCGAGTATTGCCACGGGCGTTGTCCATCATGGTGCCGTACCAGCCATTCGCCAGCTTGATACGCATACCCTTCTTAATGTCATTCGTAAGCATTATGCCTTCACCTTAATTCGCCAGTCATAGCGCATCCCCAGAATCAAACGAAACCTTTAAGAGAACCCGCTACTTGCCTAAGCTTTCGCGGGGTCTGTTCTTTAAGCCTTCACCGTCTCCCGCCGTATCAGCTTCACCTTGCCAGCCTTGCGAGCAGCACGCTTCAGAGCCTTGGGAGCCACAGCCTTCGCACGGAGAGCCGCGAGCTTCGCCTCCATCTTGGCAATGCGAGCATCCACAGCCTTCAGCATGTCATCACGCTTCGCCTCACGGGCAGCCTTACGGGCAGCACGGTCATCCTCAGTCTGAGCCTTCGCGCGCAGACGCTGCTCCTTAACCTTGATATTGAGAGCCTTCACCAGCGCCCGCTTCTCAGCAAGCACATCGCGAGCAGCCTTAAGAGCAACCTGATCCGCAGTCAACTTCACAACCTTCGCATTCATGTTCATTTCCTTTTTTCAACCCACAAGATACATTCTACAGATATTCGACAACAAACTAAATCACAAAAACTTCAATTCTTTCAATCAGTTAGCTTCGACGGTCACTTCTACCTGGAAGGGCCAGATCGTCACCCTCCACTTCTGATCATTCACAAGTCACTGGTAGCAGGTCACAGTGAAATCTTCGACCTCAGAAGAGACTTGTCGCTTCGCATGAGCAGATACATCGTTAATTCCTTATTGACTATGTAACCATTCTATCGAAAGTCACTCAGGTTCTCAATTCAAAAAACTCTAATTCTATCAATATCTTACCATTCTGTTCTTTTCTTAGCATCTAAGACTCTTTCGAATGCTTCCTGTAGCTTCCAGGCACTCCTGGCTCGTCCAGGCTCTCCAGGCGTCCCTGGCTCATCCAGGTGCTCCAGGGCCATGCTACCCATCCAGGTCTGTCTGAGCCCCACTCAGGGGCTCTCATGGGCTCTCAGAGCATGTTTCAAGTGTCTGATTCTCTTAGAGTTTTCTCTATCGTCTTATCAGTGCTGTTTTAGTATAATGGTTTCATAGGGTAGGGAAACGGTTTCGAAGTTCCAGAACGGGGTGATACACCGACCCTGCGCGTCATTTATAAAAATCAATGACTTACATGTGCGTGTATGTATATACTGCGTAGCATATAATGTAACTCACTGTAACTCACTGTAACTCACTGTAACTCACTGAAACTATTAGAGTTTTTACCATCGCCTTCTGTGCCGCACTGTGAGATACTGGTATCAGGTTCTCAGGAGAGGAGCATAATGGGA
>Ga0214192_1000482_pt1 | contig 24696 bp, 15 predicted proteins | sample TroBogEpilimnion_44_FD_153030 | JGI IMG/M metagenome (GOLD analysis project Ga0214192, IMG submission 153030) | Freshwater microbial communities from Trout Bog Lake, WI - 29JUL2008 epilimnion | ecosystem: Environmental > Aquatic > Freshwater > Lake > Epilimnion/Euphotic zone | place: Trout Bog... | reverse complement strand
CTCGGTTTTGCCTTCCGTTGCAGTTTTAGCAGCCGCTGCAGACTCTGCGGCAGCCTTTTCAGCAGCATGTTTAGCCAGTAAATCCCTGGACCATTGAAGCGTCTTTTGATCGTAGAGCTTGGGATGGTTGCTGACGATCTGCGCAATCAAACGCTCACGCTTCAGGTTTGCCTCGGACACCATGGTGTGGCCATGTTTGCGGTAGAGAAATAATGCTTCGTGATGGCAATGCCCGGTCCAGCCGTGTTCCACGCAGCCGATCCAGAAATCCCAATCCTCGTAACCTTCGCGCATGTTCTCGTTGTAGCCCCCAACCGCCTCCCACATGGATTTACGGCAAAGCGAGCAGCAGATCACGATGTTGTCCTTGCCGATCAGAGTGGCGGCATTGAAGTCTGGCAATGGCCACACTGTGTTGACGTCGCCAAAATGATGGATGTGAGTATAGGCGAATCCGACTTTCGGATTCTTGTCCAACACCTCGGTCAGTGTGGAAAGGTGCGTGGGCTTGATCATGTCGTCCGCATCCAGCGGCAGGACATATTTGGCTTGGGAAGCCCGGAATCCGGCATTGCGTGCGCTGGCCAGTCCTCCGTTCACTTTTTCAACAAGGCGGATGCGCCGGTCCGGATATTTCGCCATCAAGCCGCGGGCCACTTCACTGGTGTTATCCGGGCTGCCGTCATTGACAATGATGATTTCCCAATCTGTGAAAGTCTGTGCCACGACACTTCCGACCGCATCCGGGAGAAAGTTCGCCTGCTTGTAGCAGGGGATAATGACAGAAACTTTCGGAATCGCGTCATTTTTCAATATCTCAGGAGCCTTCCGAATCAGCTGGATGAGTTTCAAAACGCTCTGGTGCGGTTGGTTATCAGGAAGACCTTCCGTCAGGCGCAGGGCATCAGTCAAGGTTTGCTCAGCCAGTTTTCGGTCGAGCGGAATCATGGCTTGTGCAAGTTCCACCCTCGCGGTCAGTTCGATATCGCCCATACCGCAGGCGGCGGCGGCGGCCACACCTGCCTTAAACGACTGCAAGGCTTCCGGGATCATTTTAAGCTCGACGAACTTTCGTCCGGCTCGCAATTCCGCCTGCCATTCGACATTGCTCTTTGTGTGATACAGCAGATTTTGTTGATTGAGTATGAGACGTTGCGAATAAGCCGCGGTACGAATTTGCTCCAAGGTTTCCGTGGTATGAAGCATCGCAAGGGACTTGCTTGGTACATTTGCAGACGATTCAACGGTTACAACGTTGCGCGCGTCTTCAAAGATCGATCTCATGCGCCTGCCGAGTTCCTTGATGTCGAACTTCTCCACGATTCGCGAACGGGCCGCCGTCGCCATGCGCTTGCGTTGCTCAGGCGCTTTCAGGAGGCGTTGAAGTCCGCTGACATAATCCTTCACCTCATTGACTCCGGGTCGCACCAGAATTCCACAATCAGAAGTCACCAACTCGCGCTGACCACCGACGTCTGCCCCGACCAGCACCGTTTCCATGGCCATGGCTTCGTAAATGGCGAGCGAGATGCCTTCCCATTTGGAGGGCAGGAAAAAGATGTCGCTAATGGCCAGCAATTCAGCCATGTCCTGATTGGAAACCGCTCCCAGAAACCGGACTTGTTTGATTTGCTCTGTTTGAACCATGTTGATGAGCGCCTGAAGATCAGGGCCATCACCCGCAACCAGGGTGGTGAAATGGGGTGATTTGAGTGCAAGCTCCGCCATGACTTCGGCAAACACTTTGGGTTGCTTTTGATCACAGATGCGTCCTGCATAGAGGATGACCGGGCGGGTGAGATCCACCTTCCATTTGCTCGCGATGGCGACCTTATCGAATCGATCACGCGACCAAATGGCCGGGTCAATGTTGGTGGTGCAGACTTCCACGCGTTCCGCCGGGGAACCTCGGGTCACCAGCCAGTTCTTCAAGTGCTGAGAGCTGACCACTGTTTTGGCCAGCTGGCTCTGATAGAGCAAAGAACAACGAGGGTAACCACCTCCGACAGCCTCCTCCTCCATGTGCAGATAATCCAGAATGGGAATCTGCGGGAAATTCGCCCTGATGAATGGAAGCAATTGATAGCCCAGATGGCTGTTGCTGGTGCAGATGGCGTCGGGTTGACGGCTGTTGATGAGATAACTCAAAAAGCGCGGGAAATCCGTCAAATCCAGGAACCGATGAAGCGCAAAGACATCCGGGGTCAGATTTTCGAATTCATGCAGCCAAACATCCTTCGCTTCGAGGGTGCTGACAACGGTGACTTCCCAGTCCTCATTTTTTTGGAGCTGGCGGATGAGGTCGATGTTAAATTTATCGGCCCCGCCAAGTTCGAAATGCGGGAGGATGAATAGAAGGCGCGGCTTGATCCGTGTCAGTTTATTTTCAAAGGGAAGTTCAGTGGGCGGCGAAAAGAAAGGTTGTTGTTTGCTAGGCAAAATCTGGGGGAAGGCTCCCTGCCAAAGATTGGGATACTTCTGTCTGAGGCGGTCGCGGAATTTGTCGAACTTGTCTTGCTGGGTGACATTATCCCAGTGTTCACGGCCCGCGTCACGACGGCGATACCAATCGAAATACTCGGGAATGGTGGTTCCCCAGTGACCCAGCGAAGCGGAGCGCATCCAAAAATCCCAATCCTCCAATCCGCCTTTGATGTTCTCTTCATAACCGCCCACGGCTTTGTGAACCGTCTTTCGAACGAGACACGTCGCGGTGACAGGATTTTCTTTCAGGAACAAAGGACCGTCGTGAAATCCATGATTCCAGACATATTCCAAGGAACCAAATCCCACGGTAAAGCCGGTGGTGAAGGCCACTTCCGGACGGGTGGCCAGATGCCAGGCCATCTTTTCAAGCGTGGTGGGTTCGATCAGGTCATCGGCATCCAGTTGAAAAACATAATCCGTCCTCGCTTCACGAAACCCGGTGTTGCGCGCCGCACTCAGGCCTTTGTTCTGCGGATGATCCACCACGCGAATACGGGGATCCTTGTGACGGTATTCCTCCAAAATGCGAAGAGCTTCCGGTTGGGTGGAACCATCATTGACGATGATCCATTCCCATTGTTGCAAGGTCTGGCGGAACACCGACTCCGAGGTTTCATAGAAAATAGCGCCGCCATTGAAAAACGGGGTCACAATGGTGACCGCTGGCTTTGCCGCAACGTCAGCCCGGTAGAATCGATGGGGCGGACGCTGAGTTGAGGCGGGCGTGTTTTAATAGTCTGGTTTGCCTGGGTTGATCATGGTGTTGATAAAGTTGGACTGCTCAGTTGACGTTCAAGGTCGCTACCGGTGAAAAGCCACCAGTATCAAAGGCGAATCCGCCGTCGGGAAACTGGATATCCAGGGACTGCACCGGGGCGGGTTCTGTATTATCGATCTCCGATGAAACCAGTTTTCTCATGTGTACTGTGATCCAGCGTTTTTCCGGCAATGCTTCACAGGTGATTTTGGCGATCCCCATGTAGCGCTGGGTGATATTCACTTTCTCGCCGTGGAATTTTTCGACGATAAAGTCGCTTCCTTCCGCAAAGAAATTCCAACCGTGCAGGCCGTCATTTGCAGCAGCAGTGGCCTCCGAGATGTAATGTGCCATGAACATGACACCACCTGGTTTGAGAACTGCCAGCATCTGGTCAATGGTTCTGGGGGCATCGACGCTGTGATCGATTGAATTGCGGGCGTAGACCATGTCGAAATGATTCAAAGGGAGTTCCTCCGCAAGGCTTTCACCGCCGATGGGCAGAGCCGGCACTGGAGCGGTGTGGCCATACTTTTTCAAGAGGCCGTTGTAATAGTTGGCTAGGGGATCCACTGCCGTGAGTTCCACCGTGCGGTTTTCCCAGCGTTTACCCAGGTCTGTCAAAGGTCCGCAACCGACATCGAGCAGTCGCAAAGTTCCGCCGGGAAGGGTGTCCACAAACTGAGTGATATAACTCTGCAATTCGGAATCAGGGCTCAATCGGAATTCAAATTCATCATTCCATTTCCCGCCGCGGGTTTTGCACCAATCGTCCCAGAATTTGACTTCATCGGGCACGGCGGATTCCCATTTTTCATTCGGGCTGGCTGCGGAAGATTTGATCTTGCTACCAATCACCTTGTGGGTTCGCGCGGTGCCGCTCGCATCCGAGGCCGTCAATAGCAGGGGAAAACGCTGGACTGCAGATTCCCACAGGGACGCGCAAATATCCTGTTCTTCCAAAGTGCTGCATTTCGCCTTGTAGTGCCAGTGGAGGGAATCCGCTCTTGTCCGGGTTCCTTCGAGAGTTGCGGCATCCAGCCGGTCTTGATAGCGATCCAGCGAAGAGCCCAGCACTTCGAGTTCGTCACGCAATTCCTGGTGGATTCTGGTTTGGGTGGCGAAACGATTTGTGATTTCAAATACAAAGAGGGACTGGCGCAGGTAATAAAAATCACCCCATTCGAGCAGGCGCATGGCGAATTCGAAATCGGCGGCCCACTCGTAAGTGGTATCAAAGCGAATCGGAGTGCGGCGAAACATCTGGGCAGTGGGGCCGGCCGCAATGCTTCCCACCGTCAGGCAATGCCGGATGGCTTCTTCGGAGGTAAATAGACGCGATTTGTCAAACAAGGGTCCGAAATGCCATTGGCCCTTGTCGAGGATGGTCACGGAAACACGGGCAAGAGCGACATCAGGATATGAGTCGAGCACGTGGCCCAGTTCTTCGAGGCAGGCTGGTAGCAGGTAATCGTTGACCATGACCGGCTTGATATACTCCCCGTTCGCAAGGTCCAGGCAGCGGTTCCAATTGCCAACACGACCCACGTTGACGGGGTTTTGATACACCATGAATTTCGGGTTCTCGGAGGCAAATTTGCAGGCAATCGAGAGGGAAGCGTCGTTTGAATTGTTATCCACGATGATGACCTGGTATTCCTTCAAAGTCTGGTCGGCGATGCTTTGCAAACAGCGTTGAAGTCTCGCTTCGGCATTATAAACCGGAACCACGACCGTGACTTTCGCCGGTGTGCTGTTGAATGCAGCGTGTCTTCCCCTTGGATAAGCCAGTAACATCTGGTCATTCCAAAGGATCGATTCGATTTCGGCTGCGTAATCTTTTTCGGGCGTGTTCAAGGTTTGCATCAGAGGTTGGATTGAATGATTTGAATCAGTTCTTTGGCTTTGTGCTCAGAAGTCTCGCTGCTCAAAACGGATTGCCAGGCGCGCTCGCAGACCGCTTCCCGCTCGGTGTCGTTTTTCACCCAATGATCGATGATTCCCAGGAGTTCGCCGTCGGTCATTTCATTATGGATGACGGCCATCTTATCCTTGTACCATCTTTGTTTGTCCTTGGGCGGAAGGTCGGCGATCAACAAAGATTTACTGGCCAAGGATTCCAAATAGCGAGGGGTGATTCCTGCAGTATCAATTTGCTCCACTTGCAGTTCTGGGGTGTTCAATCCATAAAATTCGTCCTGGAACTGGGCTCGTGCCGGACTGAGGTCGAAATATTGTGTGACGAATTTGCAACCTTGACCGCCCCCGCGATTGCTTCCAGTTGGCGATACCTTCGAGGAGGCCAATGCCTCTGCATAATCCTTCTGAGTTCCCAAGGGATTGGACATCAACCCGGTGCTGGTCAGATCCAGCAGCTTCCATCCCAGGCGGTTGGCGTTTTCGCGCACCAGCCGGTTGATGCGCTGGCGCAGGGGATAATCCGGCGTCTCGCTGCCGCCCAAAAGCACATCGTAATGTTTAACCCCGGTGTGCGGATGGAATATGGATGTCTCCACGCCCGGGCGTTGCACCACTTTGGGAGTTCCGGGAAGCAGACGGTCAAAGAGTGAGAGGGCGGATTGATGGCGAAGAACCATCAGCACTCGCGGAATTTGTCGCAACTTTGCCGCGACACGAAGTGGATGGCACCAGAAGTCGTGCGAAATGTAGACCATCAAGGTCTCATCATCCCAACGCAAGTTTTTGTTCTGAGCATCGGTCAGCAGGGCATGTTCATCGAACACAACCGCGGCATCGGGCTTCCGGCCCGAGTTCGTCTTGAATTCAGAAATGAGTCGTGCCCCTGAAGAACCAGCTTGATTACGCCAAATGATCTGACAATGCTTTTCCAAATGGGCAAATTGGGCGGCTTGATAGGAAACCTTCAGGCGGGAAAGGCTGGAGAGTTCGCATTTGTCGGCCAGGATAGCCAGCGTGCATTCTGGTTCAGGTGCATTGCTTGCATCGGCAAACCGGATCGTCTGGAGTAGGGGCGAAGCGACGGGTGCGGCCTTTGCAACCGATGGGGCAGGGGTGACGGTCGCGATGGATTTGGCCACTTTTTTTGCGGGTTTGGGAAACCGGTGTAAATAGTTCTGCTCATCCAATGTTTCGACTGCCTTTTCGAAATACGGATAAAAAATGAACTGCTGGGTCCTGGCTTGGAGGGTATCCAGGTTTTTGACTTCCCAGCCTTGATCGGGATCGATTCCCCATTTCATTTCATACACAAACTTGCTGTGTTCGTGAAACTTCATGGAAGCCTGACTGTAATCTTCGCCACGCGCATTTCCTGAGGGGAAAATGTCAATGACATATTGAGATTTATCCAAGGCATGGGACATCCGTTTATGGCTGAAATCGTTGATCGAAGCCTTTTCCTTCAGAAAGAGTTTGGCGCGTGTCAGGTAGTCCGCTTCCTGATAGCCGATGTTGCAAAACTTTTCGTCCCACAAACCTATGCGCCGCACAGCACGAGGAGTATAGCTGATGAAATTGTCACCCCAGCCGAACTGGAGGAGGTCAAACTTCTTATGCAACTCCAGAGTCTTGGTGACGTAATTGTCCACAAACAGCGTATCATCCTGATTGGTGATGACCAAATCGCAGTCCGGTGCCGCGAGATCCTTGAAGCCGTTGATTATAGCCTGGTTCCAATTACGGGCAAGATGGCCTGTGGAGAAGTTAGGTCGCAGCGAATTGTTCAGCAGCTTGATCCTGGGCAGAAATTCGGCATCGATCTTGATGTTGCTGTGGTTGTTGATGACAAAAATTTCCAGCATCTCCAGTTCCTCAGCGCTGGATTTGGTGAAGATGGATCGCAGGCAGTTATTGATTTGAACCGCGTTGTTATACGTGACGATGTATTGGCGGATTTTGACCTTGCGTTTGAAGGAGATGTTGACCTCGTTGTGATGGTCGTCGTTGATCTCGATGCCCAGGATTTCAAATCCGTTTTCCTCCAGAAATTGAATGGATTCGCCCTGGGTATTCTGACCGCAATAAAGGATGTCCTGGCGAGCCGCGGCTTCCAGGGCTCCCTGCTTGACGATGGAAAGGTATTTGCCCAGTCCCTTCAACACATTCAGATCGGAACCTTGGGTGTCAATGTGGAGGAAGTCGATTTCCTGAATGCCCTGTTCCTCAATAAAGCGATCCAGTCGCATCACATCGACTTCGATCTTCTCGGTCACTTTGAAATCGGTTCTGCCCGGCCATTCCGTGCGGGATTTGCTGGAGAAATCCAGTAATGAACTGCATCCCCAGTCGGCCTGGCCAGCGACTTTGAAGTCCGCCTTTCCTTCATAATTGAAAACGGCTTTGCGTGTCAGGGTGTAGTTAGGAAAATGGCTGATCTTCGACTCGATTTGCCGAATCATTTCTGGCGTGGGTTCAAACGCAAAGACCTGGGTGTTTCGGTGATCACGCGCAACCGGCACCGAGGTGTGGCCATTATTGGCTCCGACATCGAAAAAGATCCGGGCTTTAGTCCTTTCGGATTCCGGCAGTGCAGCGATGGCTCCAAAATAATCCTGAGCCGTCACATGTTTCTTTTCTTTTTTGACGGTTGGGGCTTTTGACAACGGTTTATTGTTTGGGATTGTGGAAGGAATTTGTGGTGCGAACCGGGGCGTTTGGACTTGGTTTTTTACCTGAATCGCAGCCGCTTGCTGTTTCATCCGCAAGGCGTCGGTGTCACGTGGATTTTTACTCAGAATGGTGTTGAGCCTGGCTTCGGCCATTGCCTTCTGGCCATTATTAATGTGAATCCGGGCTAAAACTTTGAGAGCGACCGCATTGCAGGGGTCGATGGATAAGGTTCGATTTGCAGCAAATTCAGCATCATCCGATCGGTTCAGTATCTGAAGAACCAGCGCGCAACAGGCATGAGCTTCCGCAAGATTCGGTTCTATGGTTGCGGCCGCAAGATAGGCGTCGAAAGCAGCGATATGGTCACCCAAATGGAGCGCAACGTGGCCGAGTGAGAGGGAAAGTCCCGGATCACGGGGGGAAAGCTTCTGGGCGGCGGCGAGGAGTTGGTGCGTCTGGGAGATGTCGCCACGATCCAAGGCGGCGTTTGCCTCTGTCGTCAGCTCAAATGCCTTGGCGATGTTCTCGCTGGCATCCAATGGCATCAATTCTTCGTCCCGGGAACTATTGGTCAGGGCTGTCGTCATCATAGTTTGCGATGTTAAAAAGTATACATAGCATGACATATGCCAAGGGGTTAAGAGGCGTTCCCAGTGTGTCAATAGTTGTCATAAGAGCCTCTTGTAGATTGTTTTAGGGATAAAAGGGACGGGGTGGGTAAAAATTGCCGGGTTCAAATTCGTTTGGGGTCGATAGGGTCAGTTAGGGCGTTCAAGAGGTCCTCCGTTCATTGGCTCCAATGGTTGTTTGGAACTGCTTTGAAAACTAGTTGACATATAAACAATCGAGAGGTAAACAAATAAGTGTGAACATGACATCTGCGGGCAGTGGTTCGCAATATGAAGCCTTGATTCAATTGTTGAAAACCTCCGAAGCCATTTGGGAGGCGAGCAGGATCTTTTTTTCGCGTTGGGACATCAGTCCGAGCCAGTTTAACATTCTCAATTTGTTGCGGGATTTTCCAGAAGGTTGTACCCAGACGCAGCTGAGCCGCAAACTGATCACCCACCGTTCCAACATCACGGGCATGGTGGATCGCATGGAAGCAAGGGGTTTGTTAAGACGGCAGGCGGATCCTTCGGATCGGAGGGTTTTTCATGTGATGATGACACCGAAGGCTGAGAAGCTGCTGGAAGAGGTCCTGCCTCAATACTACGAATCCGCCGGGAAATTGTGGAAGGGAATTAGCGATGAACAATCCCGATTGATACTGGAGTCTTTGAATAAACTGGCTTCCAACCTTCACGATGGGGAATTCATCCCCGGAGGGGGAAAGCCAAACGCAATCTAACTACGAGACCATGCCCTCTCCGCTTTTCAATAACCTTTCGAAGCAAACCACGCTGAAGCTGGCGTTTGTGGCCGTGGTCGCATTTCAATTGTCGTATCTGTCCAATTTTCTGAGTGGTTTAATGGTGGTGTATTTGGGGGCGTTGTTATGGCTGGTCTTTGCACCCAGCTTTCGATGGAGTTTTTACACCGCCCTGGCCGTGGGGACGGTGAATGCGGCCATCCAGATGGGGTTTTTCTGGAGAATTTTTAGTGGTGCCGCCATTTTGTTGTGGATCATCCTGGGTTTTTGGATTGCATCGTTTGTTTTGCTGGCGCGCGGCGTGAAGGTGCGATTTGGCGATAAGGCCTTTTTGTGGGCGGCTCCTTTTTTGTGGACTGGCTTGGAATATTTCAGGAGCGAATTGTATTACCTTCGGTTTTCGTGGGGGAATGAAGCCTATCTTTTTGCTCATTCAGCCCGGATTCCGGCCTTTCTCGGCCTGGGCATGTACGGTGTTGGATTCTGTATCATGCTGGGGATTGTATGCGCTGCTTCCCTGGGCGGGAAACGGATGTGGATCACTATCCCAATCCTGGCGGCAATGTTGTCTTTGCTCAGCAGAGTGCAACCTTCCGGGGTGGGGTCCACGGGATCGAAGGACTCACTGGAGGTAGCGGGGATTCAAAGGGAATTTCCCAGCGTGGGAGAAACCTTGGTTGATTTGGAGGAATTGAGCAAAGCGCATCCCGAGGCGCAACTGCTGGTGTTGAGCGAGTATGCGACCGATGGCGAACCCGCCCGGCAGGTCAAGAGTTGGTGTCGGCGAAGGCACAAATTCTTGATTCTCGGAGGGAAAGACCCTGCAGGGGCAGATCAATTCTACGACACCGTCTTTGTGATGGATGACCATGGTGAAGTTGTTTTCAAGCAGGCGAAAGCCATTCCTCTCCCTTTGTTCAAAGATGGATTGCCCGCCCTTCGACAGAAGGTCTGGAACTCGCCCTGGGGCAGGATCGGTATTTGCATTTGCTACGATCTCAGTCACACGAGGGTGACCGATGAGTTGATCCGGCAGGGGGCGCGTATGATCATTCAGCCGACCATGGATCTTGAGGTGTGGGGAAAAGCGCAACATGAACTTCATGCCATGGTCGCCCCCATCCGGGCAGCCGAGTATGGAGTGCCCATCTTCAGGGTGGCCAGTTCCGGCATTTCACAGATCGTCAATTGCCGCGGTCAGGTTACGGCATCAGCACCCATGCCGGGTGACGGATCGGTTATCCATGGGCGGATTGAGTTGGCCTCTGCAGGGCATCTGCCGGCGGATCGATGGCTGGCTCCGTTCTCGGTTTGTATCACCCTTTTTCTCACAGCATTTTTGATTTTGGAACCTACCGTGGAAAGTCCCAAACCTAAAATATACCAGGAAACCAAATGATTAAGTTACTTCGATTAATCCTTCAATTCCTCTATCGCTTCCGGGCCTACAATGAGAAGGTTCTTGCCACGCCCGGCCCTGTCCTGTTGATTCCCAACCACGTCTCCTGGTTCGACTGGCTTTTTTTGGGTGTCTGTCTGGATTCAGATTGGAAATTTGTGGTGTCCAGCGTGGTGGCACAAAAAAGCCCTTTTCACCGGTTCGTCATGTTGAACAACCGCACCTTTCCGATTGATCCCGCCTCACCATACGCCGTCAAACGCATGGCAGAACACCTCAGTAAAAACGGCCGTCTTGTTCTCTTCGCCGAGGGACGCATTTCCAAAACGGGTTCGCTGATGAAGCTATTTGAAGGCACTGGTTTCCTGATTAAAAAGACCAACGCAAAGGTCATCACTGCTTATCTCCGGGGAGCGTATCAACTTCCATTTTGCCCCAGCCCGGCTCCTCGAAAATACTTCCCCGAGGTCACTGTTCACTTTAGCGAAGTTCTCACCGCGCCCGAATGCCACTTTGAAAGCACCTCTGAAACGCGCGCCTTTCTCACCCATTGGCTGGGAGATCAAATGGTCGCTCAGGAATTCCAGACCGAAATGACATTTGGTCCGCATACGGTTCATGAAGCCATTTTGGAAAGAGCGCGCAGCAGCCCGGGAATCGTTTGTCTGGAGGACGTGACTCGCAAGCAACTCAGCTATCGAACCTTGTTGACTTCAGCGTATGCAATGGGATCCGCACTTAAGGATGTGAAGACGGGCGAGTCGGGCAGGGTGGGTGTGATCCTTCCCAATATGATTGCCATGCCGGTAACGTTGCTGGGTTTGTGGTTTCAGGGAAAAGTGCCTGCTGTCTTCAATTTTTCCACCGGCGTTCCCACGATTCTTGCCTGTGCCAAGCTGGCGGATATTCGGACTGTGGTAACCTCTCGATTATTTCTGGAAAAGGCCAGGATTAATCTGGATGCATTGGTCCAGGCAGGCATCGAGATTCAATACCTTGAGGATGTTCGCACACGAATTGGATTTCTTGAGAAGATCAGAGCTGCAATCCAGTGCCGGCTTGAGTTGAATTGGCCGTCTGCCTCCAAAAGCCCGGCTAAAACAGAACTTCCGGCGGTGATTCTTTTCACCAGCGGTTCAGAAGGAGTTCCCAAAGGGGTTCAACTCAGTCACACCAACGTTCTCGCCAACATGCGCCAGATGCTGGCGGTGACGGATATCATGGACAACGATCGCATGTTTAATTGCCTCCCTTTGTTTCATAGTTTCGGACTGGTAGTTGGAACCCTTCTACCTTTGGTGCGCGGGCTTTATACCTTTCTTTACGTCTCGCCGTTGCATTACCGTGTCATTCCCGGCGTGTTCTACGATACCGATTGCACCATTTTCCTTGGCACCAATACCTTCCTGAACGGATACGCGCGAAAGGCTGATCCGTATGATTTCCGCACTCTGCGTTATCTGTTTTCTGCCGCGGAAAAATTGCAGGAAGCCACGGCTTCGACTTGGGCGACTAAATTTGGCGTCCGCATTCTGGAAGGTTACGGAGCCACCGAATGCTCGCCCTGCCTCAGCATCAACACACCCCTGCGACCTTCGCCCGGAACGGTGGGAAGACTATTGCCGGGCATTGAGCACCGGATCGAACCCATCGAAGGGGTGTCAGAGGGCGGAAGGCTCTGGGTGCGTGGGCCCAATGTCATGATGGGTTACTTAAATCTGGACGCCAATGCGGAGTTCCATAAGAACGAAGGTTGGTATGATACCGGCGATATTGTGAAGCTGGATCCGCAGGGAAATCTTCTCATCCTGGGACGCCTGAAACGTTTTGCCAAAGTGAGTGGTGAAATGGTCAGTCTGACGGCGGTGGAAGACGCGCTTGCCGGGGCCTTTCCACAATATGGTTTGCGCTGCCAGATAGCGGTGGTCACGCGACCCGATCCAGGCAAAGGCGAGGCGCTCATTGCGGTTTCCAACGAGCCGAATCTGAAATTGGATGAGATCCGCACGGTCATTCGAGCGAAAGGCTTAAGTAATCTCTCCGCACCGCGGGAAATCCGCGTGGTGAAGACCATACCCAAGCTGGGCACCGGCAAAATAGATCACCGTCAACTGGTAAGGATGTTGGAGGAAAACAAAGGATGATGTGATTCGTTGCGGATTCCGACGGCTTGATGTAACTTGATTTCAATCGCTTTTGCTTATGAAACGTCAACAAATAATGGACCTTTATTTCATGGATGCGCGTTCCAAGATCATTGAACTGGCCGCATTTCTGGATCGCGTGGACCGTGCTGAAGGTGAAGCTGATTTCCGCCTGGATGCCTTGAAAAATTCAATGCGGGAATTGGGTTCCAACGAGCCGGGCAGGGCGGCCAAGGTGTTGTTGAGTCTGAGTGATCCCACCACCGAACCCATTGTTGCAGCCACCACGAAGGCGGCTTGCGGAGCCTACAAAGCCTGAGGATTTTTTATGCGTTACATTGAACCTCATGCGCACATGGTCAGTCGCACCACAGACGATTACACCCGCATGCTGTTGTCGGGTTGCCGGGCGGTGTGCGAGCCCGCGTTCTGGGCGGGTTTTGATCGCAGCAGTGCAGCGGGGTTTTACGATTATTTTTGCCAGTTGACCGTTCATGAACCCCGCCGTGCGGCCAAGTTCGGTCTGCCCCATTTCTCCTGGCTTTGCATCAATCCCAAGGAATCGGAGGACATGAAGTTGGCGGACGATGTTCTGGCCATCATCCCTGAGTTTTTGAAGCGTCCCAACGTCCTCGGCATCGGCGAGATCGGATTGAATAAAAACAGTCGGAACGAAATCAAGGTTCTGGAAAAACATGTCAATCTGGCTGCGGAGCACGAGCAACTGATTCTGGTCCACACACCCCATTTGGAGGACAAGCTCAAGGGAACTAAACTGATCCTCGATGTCATTCGCGCCGACAAACGCATTCAACCCCACCGGGTCATCATCGATCACGTGGAGGAACACACCGTCCAGTTGGTTCTGGACACCGGTATGTGGGCGGGAATGACCTTGTATCCCGAATCCAAATGTTCCCCCGCGCGTGCGATTGACATGGTGGAGGTTTTTGGGAACGAGCGTGTCTGGCTCAATTGCGCCTGCGATTGGGGTGTGAGCGATCCCCTGGCGGTTCCCAAGACTGCATTGGAAATGCGCCGCCGCGGGCATTCCGAGGAGACGATTGACAAGCTGATTTATCAGAATCCGCTTCAATTTCTGAGGCAAACCCCAAAATTTATTTTGCCTTCGGCTTGAGCGACTCCATTCCAAGTAAAGAGGATTTTCAGCTGTTTCCCATTAGGAGTCAGGATTTGGATGGATGGAGTGCATGGGAGCATTTTGGCGGGCACACACTGGAAGAAGCATACGAAATTTTTTGTTCAAATCCTTTGTATTACCAAGAGGATCTCATGTGGATGCCTCCGAAGCCATTCTGTTTTTACCTGCCTGTCTTCTTGCGCTACTTGAAGAGTGAGGACTCGGATGGTGATTCTGGCGCGATCAGTTTCGTTGCGTCCGTTTTGGAATTCCAATTGGCCTATGCCGAAGATATTTCAAGTGCATTTGCATGCATCGACCTTATTTGCCAATTCGTGCTGGATCATTTCAAAAAGTTTGAAGACGATTTCTGGATATATGGGGATTTGCGGGCGAAGTATCAGGCGATTCGAAATCAAGTTGCCAGCAAACGGGGTGGGTAAGCTGAAGTTCAGGGTTGAATTACTTACATGCATAAAGGGCCGTTCCCTGCGGAACGGCCCTTTAAGAAATAATGAACTGTCGCATTAGGTAGCAGCCACCGGCTGTTCAGCAGCGGCAGATTCTCCCACCTGGAAACGGACGAAACGGCGGATGACCAGTTCATCACCCAGTTGCTTGGCCACCTGGCCGAGATGTTCCTTGACGGTGACTTCTGAATTGCGTTTCACGAAACCCTGGTCTACCAGGCAATAGCCCTGGTAAAACTTATCAAGCTTGCCTTCCACGATCTTGGCGATGGCTTGGGCAGGCTTGCCTTTGACTTGGTCAGCGGCAATTTCCTTTTCCTTGTTCACAATCGCCTCCGGCACTTCAGTGCGGGAGACGACGAAAGGATTGCCCGCTGCGATCTGGAGGGTGATGTCGCGCACCAGCTGGCGGAAATCTTCCTGGGCTGTGGTGGCTTCCTTTCCAGCACCCACTTCCACCAGAACGCCGACTTTGGCGCCGGTGTGAATGTAGGCTGCGATCATTCCATGACCCTGCACCTCCATGCGATGGAAACGGGAGATCTGGATGTTCTCGCCGATTTTGGCGACCTGCGCGGTACGGGCGGCTTCCAAGTCAGCCTTGGGATCCGCCAAAAGGGTCTTGGCAACTTCATCGCAGAAAGCTTTGAATGCTTCGTTGCGGGCAACGAAATCGGTTTCGCAATTGATTTCCACCAGGATTCCGGATTTGGATCCGGGGGCGATGCTTTGTGCGATCAAGCCCTCGTTGGCGCTGCGAGAGGATTTCTTGGCAGCGGAGGCGGCACCCTTCTTGCGGAGGATGTCCACGGCGGCTTCCAACTCGCCTTGAGCCTCAGTGAGGGCTTTCTTGCAATCCATTAAACCGGCACCGGTCATTTCACGTAATTTACCGACGAGAGCAGCAGTGATTTCAGCCATAAATTTTTGAATGTTTTCTGGGTTGTTGGGTGATAATGAAAGAGCGGCGTGGTTGCTGGAACCCCGCCGCTCTTCAGTAAATCCTTAGGACTGCAAGGTGGCTAGTTGCTCGGCACTGGCAGGTGCGGCTTCCGGTGCGGGAACTGCAGCAGGAGCTTCAACGGGAGCGGGAGCGTCTTCGGCCTGCTTGCGGCGGGCGTACTTGGCTTCGTATTCCGCATGGGCCTGGGTGGTAACCTGGCCGACGGTGTTCAAAATCATTCTTACGGAGCGAATGGCGTCGTCATTGCCCGCGATGGGGAAGGTGACGAGATCGGGATCGCAGTTGGTATCCACGATGGCCACGACCGGGATGTTCAAACGACGGGCTTCAGCCACGGCGTTGTGTTCACGCTTGATGTCGACCACAAACATGATCGCGGGCATCTTGTCCATCGCGCGGATACCATCAAAATATTTGAATTGACGGGCGGCCTCGCGGCGGATCATTGACTGCTCCTGCTTGACGTAATCGTTGATGGAGCCATCGGCTTCCATCTTCTCGATCTGCTTCATGCGGGCGATGGAGCGTTTGACAGTCTGGAAATTGGTGAGGGTTCCGCCGAGCCAGCGTTCAGTCACGTAGTACTGGCCGCAGTCTTTTGCGGTTTCCTTGACGGCCTGCTGGGCTTGTTTCTTGGTCCCGACGAATAACACACGACCGCCTTTGAGAACGGTGTTGTGGATGAATTCGCAGGCGGCTTCAAGTCCGGCCAGGGTTTTGCTGAGGTCGATGATGTGGATGCCGTTGCGGGCGTCGAAAATGAAAGGCTTCATCTTCGGGTTCCAGCGCTTGGTTTGATGACCAAAATGAACGCCGGACTCCATCAACTCTTTGACACCGATACTTAATTGCACAATATTTCCCTTTGTTAACAGCTGTTTTTATCACAGCCATCCCGCGGAAAACGGGATTGTTTTAGATGTTGTTTTGGCCCCCTTGAGCTACACGCTCCAGGATGTTTAAGACCGTTTTTCCTGCAACAAACACTTGAAAATACAAATTCCCGTTACAGGAGCCTCTTACCTTAGCAAAACCAAAGTATTTGGCAATAGCTAATATTTCTGATGTTTGGGTTGGAAATACCCGCAGAAAGGGCGGTCATTTAAGAAGTGTTACCTCTAATTTTTGTCGTGAAAACTCGAGTCGAGAGTCGAGTTGTTGCGGGACTTGAAATCTTTATTTCCGCCGGCGTTTCGGCTGAGGCTGGCTCCAAAATCGGAATGCGAACTTGTCCCGGAATTTAAATTTGCAGCATGGCCAACCTGCGACTGGGGCTCCTTTTCTTGCAAAGAGTCTGATGACTGGCCAACCAATGTGGAGAGTCCATGGACTGATTCCTTCAAGACAGCCGCTTGTGCGCTTAATTGCTCGGAGGCCGCAGCGCTCTCCTCCGCGCTGGAGGCGTTGTGCTGCGTCACCTTGTCAATCTGTTCCACGGCATTGGTGATTTGGGATATGCCGAGGCTTTGCTCGTTGGAAGCGGTGGCGATGTGCCCCACCATTTCATCGACCTCGCGAACACTCGATAGGATTTCAGCCAGTTTGGTGGAAAGTTGACCCACATTTTGGCTGATTTCCTGAATGGATGAGTTTACTTTTTCATTTGCCACAACCCCATCTTCGCTTCTCTTGTAAGAAGCTTGAATCCGTTCGGCTGTCTCACGGGCTGCGGATGCACTCCGCTGTGCGAGGCTACGAACTTCATCGGCCACCACGGCAAACCCCATCCCGGCCTCACCGGCTCGAGCAGCTTCGACGGCGGCATTCAATGCGAGGATGTTCGTTTGAAAGGCAATCTCATCAATCGTTTTCACGATCTTGGCGACATCCATGCTGGAATTGCGTATGCCGTCCATGGTCAGCCTCATTTCATCACTCGCCGTTTGGATTCCCTTCATGGACTCCACGATCTCACGGGTGAATTCGGTGCCTTTTTCCGCCGTCATGCGCGCTGCGCCGGTGGCTTCCTTCGCTTTTTGGGAATACTCAGAACTGCGACGCGTCATGCTGGACATTTCTTCCAGTGAAGCACTGGTCTCCTCCAGGGCTGATGCCTGTTCGCTGGCTCCTTCAGCCAGTGACTGGCTCGCGGCACAAACTTCTGAAGCCGCCGCCGCAGTCTGGATGCTGGCGGAATCAATGAAGTTCATGGTTTGACACAGCGGGCGGACGATGTATTTCCGGTTGAAAAAATAGAATGCAACGACGATCACGACGGAAAGGGGTAAAAGCCAAACCATGGTGCCAATGACTCCTGCCTTCACCATCGCTTCGATGGGTAGAAGGCTGCTTTTCAATACAAAAGCCCCGTGAACTTCACCAGCCTTCCAATTCTCCATGTCGCCTCCAGCCAGATCCTTCCCGTCACCTGTGGGACTGTTCTTGGGATCTCCATGGCAGCTCAGACAGTCGGTGGTGAGAAGGATGGGGCGTGCGTAAACAAGTTGGTGATGCGTGGAATCCACCTTGAAATACTCCGCGGTCCCGCCACTTTCCAGGGACTGCAAGATCACTTCTTCATCAGGTGTGGGACTATTTTCGGGGTTGCGTGGCCGGTGCTTGGGGATGCGGAATTCCAGATTTTCTTTTCCAGCAACTTTGCGGACTGTCTTCCAGGCTGCCACCACGGGAATAGTGCTGTAAATGCTCGAGTTGTGGAGATCTTTGGTCTTTTTGTATTCATCCACCAACTTCTGAGTGTCAAAGGCCTTTTGCTGGTTCAATTGTGCGGTGCTCTCCCTGACATTCTCCGCATTGATGAGAATGGCACGCATGGTGTTTTTCGTCAGCTCAATTCCTTGTTCCCGGATGATGTGACGCTGGACCATTAGCGCGATTAGAATGCAACAGGCACCCGCGAATGTTCCCGCGGTGACTATTCTCGTTTCGAGTTTCATAATAAATTCCCTATGCCCTCATACGGGTGAAGGCCCCTAAACCGTAGCGGAAAGTTTTGGATTGCACGGACATTAACCAGCGCCTGGGGGCTTCCCTTATTCCCTCCCCCCAGGCACCGGCAAATCCAAGCGCCCATATGGATAAAACCCCAATTCTCAGGGTGTGCGTTCAGCCTTCACCCCCAACCGCATTTCATCCACATCCCCCCCTGGCGGTTGATGGTTTGCATCATTCAAGCAAATCAATGTATTCCGCTTACATAGAAGATATCGGAAAGGGGGAATCAGGCTGAATCAGGAAATTCCTGATGTCCCATAAGGCCAAGGCATTGAGTGAAATGCGAAGGATTAAGCCAGCATCAAACCATGCCGGATGGCGTAGCGGGTTAGGAGAGCTATGCCATTGATGCCGAGCTTTTCAATGATATGAGCCCGGTGTGTTTCCACCGTCTTGGGGCTGATGTCCAGAAGGTGCGCGATGGTCTTGGTATTCTCGCCGTGGGCGAGATATTTCAGGATCTGCTTTTCGCGATCGGAGAGGATTGCCGGGGCTGGAATATTTCGGAATTCCGAATCCGGATTCGAGTCGTTGCTGAGAGCATCTCGAACGTCCTGAGTAAGGACAAGCTTACCTTTGAGTATCTCCTGGATGTATTGGCTTAAAGCAGTCACGGTACAAACCTTGGTGACAAAACCGGCGACACCTGCGTTCAGGGCTTGATCGACGGTCCATGGATCGGATTCACCCGCTACAATCAGGATCTTGATGTCCGGCGCTAACTGGAGAATTTTTTTTGCCAGATCGATTCCGTTGACTCCGGGCAGGTTCACATCCAGCAAGACAAGGTTCGGCCGGACTTTGTTCAATGCATCCATCGCCTCGATGGCATTCGCTGCCTGTGCGACGGTGGCTTTGGGAAATGCCGCAAGAATTCCCGTCTGCAAGCTGTGCCTTACCAGCGAATGATCATCCACCACCAGAAAATGCAGGGCGCGGCGCGGGTTCATTCGGTTGGGGTGGGGTTTAGAGTTTCATGAAGGGCCTCCAGCAGCACGTCGGCCTTGTGAGGTTTGTGCAACACGTGGCGCACCCCCAAATCCGCGAAGGCATCGATGACGCCAGCAGACTCCGGTGACATCAATCCGCCACTGGATACAATCACGGGCATCCTTGGACTTAACCGCTTCAATGTTCGACACAACATGACCCCGTCCATTTGGGGCATCATGAAATCGGCCACCACGGCTTTGATGTCGGTTTGCCTGAGTGTAAATTGTGCGATGGCATCCGTCCCGTTTCGGGCTTCCAAAACGGAATAGCCCGCTCTTTTCAATATCTTTGAAAGTGCCATGCGAATGGCGGGTTCATCATCTACGAGCAAAATCAAACCGCCCTTTTGCCGGATTGCAGTGAGGGCTGCCGGTTGTGTTTCCATTTCCTCGGCGGCGTCAGTGATTGCCGGGAGGAATACCTCGAAAGTCGTGCCCTGACCCTCCATGCTGGTGAAGGAGACAAATCCCCTGTGATTTTTCACGATGCCCAGCACCGTCGTCAACCCGAGTCCGCTTCCTTTCTCCGGGGATTTAGTGGTAAAGAAGGATTCAAAAATGTGTTCCCTCGCGGATTCAGGGATACCCTCGCCGGTGTCCTGAACCTGGATTCGAATATATTGACCCGGAGCTACACCTGTGTTTTGTGCCGCTCGATTTTCATCCAGAAAAATATTTCGGGCACGCAGGATCAGTCTGCCGCCTGCAGGCATCGCATCGCGGGCATTCAGACAAAGGTTGAGCAAGACCTGGTGAAGTTGAGTGGCATCCCCCGATACCAAGCCGAGATCTGATTCGCTTTCCTCCTCAATTTGAATAGAACGCGGAAATGTTTCCCTGATAATTTTGCAGACCTCGCGGATGATGTGCCTGGGTTGAAAAGTGCTTTTCTTTCCATCCTCCCCGCGCCCCATCGTTAGAAGCTGGCGGACAATCCCCACAGCCCGGTGGGCGCTCATTTCAATCAGACTTACGATTTCCTTTCGCTCCTCGCGGGATCTTTCCAGATTGAGCAGGGAGGTGCTCATGACAATGGGGGCGAGGATATTGTTTAAATCATGGGCAATGCCAATCGCCAGGCTTCCGATGTTATCCATTCGTTGCGCACGGAGATATTTTGTTTCCAGCTCCGTTTGTTTTGAGATATCGGTGATGATACCCTGAACGCCGATGATTTCACCGGAGGCGCTGCGGATCGGGGATTTGAGAAGATGCGATATTTTACGCTTGTGAGGGCCTGACTTGAATTCCTGTATCTCCTCAAAATTTTCACCCTTTGAAATAACCATCTGGTCTGCGTGCGCGTAGGCTTCGGCCACATCCCTCTCATACAGGTCAAAAACGGTTTTGCCCAGCAATTGCAAGGCTGTTTTACCCATCCACTCGCAGTAGTGCTCGTTGACATAGAGGTAAACCCCTTCGCGGTTCTTTCGGAAGATGGATTGAGGCAAATGTTCGACCAACGAAAGGTAAAGCGATTTTTCATCCTTCAATGCCTGCTGGGCAACGACTCGATCCGTGATGTTCAACTGGGTAACCACGACCGAGGCGCCTCTCACATCCATGGGACTGGCCGATATCAGCAGCCAGAGCTTTTCACCCGCCAGGGATAGCGGGTATTCCATGCTGAAGTTTTGTTTCCCGCCTTCAATGATCTCAAGAATGCCTCCTCGAATCTTGATCAGGTATCTCAGAGATTCAACGTTGGCATTGGTGCAAAAGTCCAGATAGTTCGCACCCGTCAGAATTTCCTCTGCCGGGATTCCCATTGCGACATGATTTTGCAGGACGAATCGCTCCCATGACGAGTTGGTGACAAGAATCTTCCCGTGTTTGTCCAGAACGGCGACCTGGGAGGAAATCGAGTTGAAAATTCCCGCCTTGAATTCCTGAGTCTGCTGAGAATTTTTTGAAAGGGTCTGCGGGGTTGCGAACTCCCTAAAAATTCCAACAGCTCCTTTGATTTCGCCATTGGAATCCAAAAGGGGATAGGAGTCGCACAAAGCCCAAGGGGACTTCCCGTTTTGTGTCGACGATGGCGGGTGCTCCAAAGAAATCGTTTGCCCCAAAAGCGCTTGTATCAGTCCCCGATACACATCACTCTTACCTTCGAAAGGAAACTTTTCTTCAACTTTCTTGCCCAAGACTTGGACGGCAGGAATGCCAGTGAGATTTTCCAGAAAGGGGTTCCAGATTTTGACCCGGAGATTTAGGTCGCAGACAAGAATTCCCTGGTTGGCCGAGTCAATCACCTGATTGCCCAATTCAAACACGTCATCCGGCGACCCTCTCTGTAATGAGTTAATCATTTTAACCGGTCAGTTCGTTTTCAGCCAATATTAGAGGTAATCGGCACCTTTTCACCCCGCGTTTACAAGAATCCTGTTTGTCCCTTAGCTTATTGTGTGATTCATTAATTATACTAGCTAAATCATCCGTTCTTATTCAACAAAAATCCTGCTCCGGCGGAAAATGTAACCATGGGCAATTGGGTGTTATTTCCCGGATGGAAAGCACTCAAGAATACTCGGATGATTCGCAGCAAGTAACTTAGGTCATGTGCCGACGACTCATACGTCATAGGCTTTGCAAGCGGTTCAGATTGCTGTTAATAGAAGGGAGGAGCTTGCAATTTGCGTGCTCCATCAATTTTAATTCTCTTTATGAGCAAAGCTAGAAACGTGGTGCTAGGTGTCACCGGTTCCATTGCCGCCTACAAAGCGGCTGATCTGGCGAGCCAGCTTACCAAGCGTGGGTGCGATGTCCATGTGGTCATGACCGCGGATGCCTGCCAATTCATCACGCCACTGGCTTTCAAGACTTTGACCCGCAATCCGGTCACCACCGGTCTCTATGACGAGGAGGAGGGTTGGAAACCCACTCATATCAAACTGGCGGACGAGGCGGATTTGCTATTGGTGGCGCCAGCCACGGCAAACTGTCTTGCCAAATTCGCCCATGGAATTGCCGATGACGCCTTGGGTTGCATTCATCTGGCTCTGGCCCCGACTGCTAAAATCCTTGTGGCTCCCGCAATGAACGGTAAGATGTGGCTTCATCCCGCAACACAGGCCAATGTGGCGGTCTTGCTGCAGAGAAGGGTTCAATTCATCGGACCCGAGGAAGGAATGCTATCTTGCGGCTATGAAGGGGTGGGGCGCCTGTGGCCAGTCAACGCGATTGTTGATAAAGCTTTGGAGATGCTGCCCTGAAGGGCATGCCGGATGTCTTCGAAAACCGAATGAATTCGATCCGCTGGAAAAACGCCAAGTGGCTTCCGAGTTTTCTCGCTGTTCCCGTTCCGGAACCTGCGTTGCAGGCTTCCCGTATCCTGTCCATCCAGCGGAACATCATGATGCCAGCGCGGTTGGTGGTGATGATCATCGTCGGTTTCTACCTTTTTTACGGTCACCGGGATGCGGAAACCTCAGCGACCTGGGCGGTGGTGAGAACCTGGGCGGTTGTTCGGGATACCATCGTTGATTTCTTTGTCTTTTATTCCGTCCTTGTCGGGGCCGCTTTTTCACTATTGGTCCTCAAACGATTTCCGCCGCGATGGGTTCAATGGGTGGTTTTTGTGCTGGGGCTGGTGGACGGAGTGCTGGTGGCGGGTTTGACGCTTCAAACGGGCGGGTTTGGAAGCACGTTATTCTGGGTTTTTCCGGGATTGATCGTGGTCAACGCGCTGAGTATTCCCCTGGCAACACCCCAGATAGTGGTGAACCTGGCTTTGAGTGCGCTTTATCTGGCGGCCGGATTGCTCTTCATCACTGTCTCTGACAAGGAAAATGTCTTCCTGCTACCGGGTCCGATTCGCCATATCAACCGCGCAAACAGACTGGCACCCGCTGACATCATCAGTCTCAAGGGGATGGTTGAGAAACTTAAGAAAACAGATCCGCCGCAGGGTATCTACCCTTTTCTCTACACCAATTTTTCTGACAGTACACGGCGCCTGATTTCGGTATACCAGGGTGGCAATGATTCGGAGCTGCAACAAGGGATCGTTGAGGATCTTAACCGGATCTGTTCCAACTCCCCGATCTATGAGCCAAATCGCTTTGCCGACATCAAACTTCCCCCTGAGACTCTACAGATCCTGAGTAATAGCGCCACTTCAGGGGTCGATCTATCCAAAATTAATCGTCATCTGCTCCAGGATGTTTTCCCCTCGGAACTTAAAAAAAGGCAGAATGCCTATGAGGAGATGATGAAGTCGGTCAATCAGCCCCTCGCCGAAACCGCAGCAACGGAGAATTCCACAGAGCCATTTATTCTCAGGCTTATCATTTTGTGGTTGATGACCGCCTCTTGTTATGGGCTTCAGCTCTTGCTTTTCCGCCAAAGGCTCTCCGAGGAAGAGGAGCGAAAATCTTCCGCGCGCAATGATGAACTCAAGGCTGCCGGAAGGCTGGCTGCCGAAATTGCCCATCAATTAAAAAATCCCCTTGCCATCATCAACAACGCCATTTTTTCACTTCAAAAGGGTCTGGATGATGGAAAAGTAGACCACACCCTTCAGTTGACCATCATCCGGGAGGAAATCGAACGTTCCGACAGGATTCTGACCCAGTTGATGGGGTATGCTCAATTAAGCGAGGGCAGGGTGGAAAAACTGGAGGTGCTGGAGGAAATAGATCGAGCCCTGGCGGAGGTTCTTCCGCCGGGTTCCGAGTACCAAACAGTAATAGTAAGGGATTTCTCGGCGCGTCTGCCTCAGTTGCTAATGCAGCGCAACCATCTTTCCGTGGTGCTGGTCAACCTTTTCCAGAATGCCCGGGAGGCCATGGACGGCCGGGGAAGGATTCGTGTCAGTGCGCATTATGGAGACAATGAGACGCTTCAGGTGGTGGTCGAGGATACCGGTCCTGGCATACCTCCGGAAAAGTTGGATAAAATATTTGAGGCTTACTACACCACCAAAGAAAGAGGCACCGGACTGGGGCTTGCCATCGTGAAGCATAACATCGAGATTTACGGCGGAATGATCCGCATAGAATCTGAGCTTGGAAAGGGAGCGCGTTTCATCCTAATCTTTCCCGCGAAAACATTCATAGTCACTGATTCATGAGTAATCCCTCACTGCCAGTCTTGATCGTGGACGACGAGAAGAACATGCGTCTTTCGTTGAAAACGGTGCTTACGGACGAAGGCTATACGGTTCGGACCGCGGAATCTGCGGAGGAAGCTCTCCAGATGCTGGCTCAGGAGGAATTTTTCATGGTCATCACTGACGCGCGTCTGGGCGGAATGAGCGGGTATGAACTGCTGGGCAAGGTGCACACGCGCTGGCCGGAGCTTCCCATCCTGATGATCACGGCATATGCAACCCCCAAACTCGCCGTGGAAGCCATCAAGTCGGGTGCCTTTGATTACCTGGCCAAACCTTTTGCGCCGGAGGAGATGCTCCATGCCGTGGCTCGTT